>Ga0210402_10006776_pt1 | contig 10096 bp, 9 predicted proteins | sample IncBWC7MmetaG_FD_161055 | JGI IMG/M metagenome (GOLD analysis project Ga0210402, IMG submission 161055) | Forest soil microbial communities from Barre Woods Harvard Forest LTER site, Petersham, Massachusetts, United States - Inc-BW-C-7-M | ecosystem: Environmental > Terrestrial > Soil >...
CCGCATCGTGCGATGAGGCCGAAGATGAAGAGGGCGATACCGCGCAGGCTCATGAATGCAGCCAGCCCGACCAGCGGAATGAACTGCGCCGGGAGCTGGGGCTGACTGAAACTGCTGGAATTGATGGAATTGAAGATCGTGTTGTCGAATTTGAGGACCTCGAAGAGGCCAAGACCCTGCCCGGCCAGGAACAACAGGATCCCCCACACGATAAGCAGCCGCGCCCGGCCTCGCCGCGAGGCGATATAACGCAGATTGCTTTCTTGGTAGTAGTTGGACTGGCTGCCCGCAATGTTGCTGATGTTGCCGTGCTGCGACCCGACGTCGTAACTGACGGCGCTGACCTGACGGCCCTGCGGACCGAGGCCGGGCTGCTTCACGATGAGCTCGATCTGACCCAGGCGGATACGGTCATCGGCCTGCAGCACCGCCTCGTTCGCCCTTGCGTCGTTGACGAAGATCCCGTTGGTGGAGCGCGTGTCAACGATCGCCCAGGAAAGTCCGCGGCGCACGAGCTCAGCATGATGCCACGAGACACTGGCGTCGTTGACGTAGACGGCTGACGAGGGGTCGCGGCCGACCGCCATGTGGTCACCATCGAGTTGCCAGTGGTGTGACGAGGGCGGACGGACCTGCTCCAGGAACAACCCGTCCGGGCGGTAAAGGACTTCTGTGTTCATGTAAGCCCCCCGGCTCGTTCTCCAGAAGGTCTGACCTGGCCGCAGACGGCCGGCCAGCATCAAGAGGCATTACTGGAACAGAGCGCTGGCACGGGGCCCTGATACACCAACTTGCCGCACGCACGCAGGTCCGTCGGCTCGGTAACCAGCCACCAGCTGCTCGCGGCACAGGCCAAGGGACGGCACACTTCACCCCCGGGCGCCGATCTGCCGGCGGCGGCTGCTGCCGCGCCGTTGTTGTTGACTGTGCGTTTACCATCAGCGAGCATTGCCGCTTATGGGCCCGCGTGATCCGGTCGTGTGCATAGTGGGGGCGGGCCCGGCGGGGCTGGTCACGGCGCATTTGCTCGGGCGGGCCGGGATCTCGTTCGTCGTGCTGGAACGGCGGGAAGCTCACGTGTTGTGCCCGCGGGTGAAGGCCGGGCTGATCGAGCATCGCACGGTCGAGCTGCTCGGGCCGCACGGCCTGGCCGGCCCGATCCTCGGCCGCGGCGGGCAAGTGGGCATGATCGAGTTCCGCGCTGACGGGCACGCCTTCGTGCTGGATTACGCCGGGCTGTGCGGCGGGCGGGGCAGCTACACCTACCCGCAGCACGAGCTGGTCGCGGACTGGGCCGGGCAGTTGCTGGCCGCAGGCAGCGACCTGAGGTTCGGCCTCGAGGCGACCGGCGCCGAGCAGTCTGAAGACGGGGCGGTGGTGCGTGCCGTCCGCGGGACGACCGGGGAGCCGGTGACCGTGGAGTGCGAGGCCGTCGTCGTGGGTGAGGGAGCGGGCAGCGTGCTGTGCGCCGGCGCGGCCGCCGTTTCGGCCGTCCATCCGGCTCGGTGGCTGACGCTGATTGCGGCCGCCCCGCCGTCGGCTGCCGGGGCGATCTACGGGCTGCACGAGAGGGGTTTCGCGGGCCAGTTTCACCGTTCGGCGGACCTGACGCGGTTCATGCTGGAAATACCGGCAGGTGAGGGCTATGGCCAGTGGGACGACGACCGGATCTGGGCGGAGCTGGAACAGCGCCTGGCCGCAGCCGGCCGGTCGGCGATCCGGCGGGGCGAGTTCATCGAGCGCGACATCCTGGACCATCGGGTGCGCGTGTGTGATCCGATGCAGCACGGCCGCGTGTTCCTGGCCGGGGATGCGGCTCACCTGATCACTCCTGCGGGCGGCAAGGGCATGAACATGGCCATCCAGGACGCGGTCGAGCTCGCCAGCGGCCTGATCGAGCGTTACGGCAAGCGCGGCGACGGCCGGCGCCTGAGCCGCTACACGCAGGCCCGGCTTCCGGCGGTCTGGCGGCACCAGGAGTTCTCCAACTTGATGCTCAGCCTGTTCAATACCGGAGCCGCCGGCGGCGACGGCGGCCGGGACTTCTCCTACGCGCTGCGCCGCGCCCGCCTGGATCTCATCCTCAGCGACCCGCAATACTCCGGCTGGTTCGCCCGCGCCTACGCCGGAGTCGACGACTGAGGAACGCTGCGCGGACCGAGCCGGGATCGGCCGTCTCTGCCTCAGGAATCATGGCACAGCTCGCCGTCGGCGCTGTCGGCTAGGGTGAAGGCATGTGTTGCTTCGCTGCCATGACGACCCGGACCGCCGCTTAGCGGCGGTATCGAGGTTGCCGTAACCGCGGCCTCACTGACGTGCCCGTGCCGGGGCAGTGCCAGGACGTACCGCCGGATCAGTGTCCTGCCTGGCAGTCACTCGCGTATTCCTATGCTGCCGGGTCATCCTGCCTGATCTGGGGAGTCATGTCTCAGTCGCAGCGTTTCGATTCACAGTGCGAAGAACCATTCCCATGCCCGTCCGGAGTCGGCCCCGTCGTCACGCAGAACCCTCGTGTCGCCACCCTGGTCCTGATGGTCGGGCTCCCCGCAGCCGGGAAAACCACCCGGGCCAAAGAACTCGCCGCAACGCACCGAGCGCTGCGGCTGACCCCGGATCACTGGATGATCCCGCTGTTCGGGGATCCGATGGCCGACGGCAAACGCTGGGTGCTCGAAGGTCGGCTCATCTCAGTCGCCCTTCAGGCACTTCGGCTGGGGACCAGCGTCGTGCTCGACTACGGGCTCTGGGGCCGCGATGAACGGTCGGCACTGCGTTGGCTGGCCCGGTCGGCCGGGGCAGCATGCCAGATGGTCTACCTGCCCGTGGACAAAGACGTCCAGCTTGCCCGCATCGCACACCGCCAGGAAACGACACCGCACCAGACATTCCCGATGAGCGAGGCCGACGTGGACGCGTGGCGGGAGCAATTCCAGGTGCCTGACGCCGCCGAACTCGACGGCGGCGAGATCCCCGCCCCGCCAGCAGGGTGGCCGGGTTGGCCAGAGTGGGCAGTAGACCACTGGCCCTCATGCACCGCCAGCTAGTCCAACTGTCTTAACAGCGTTCGTGCTGGCCAGCGGTGCCGCTGGCGTATTACCGCGGGTCTTCCGACGCGTCGGGGTGATCTGGGTTAATGAACTGGCCCGGGCAGGGGGCGCCAGCGTTGCCAGGCGGGGTCGGCTGTGAAGAGCCATGATGGGCGCGGGGGATGAGCGGCCAGTTCGGCGCGCGGCCGCAGCGCCAGGCCCGCGGGGACTGGTTCCCACCAGGGCTCGCGGCCCAGCAGCCGGCTGAACAGCTCCGGTCGCCGGCCCGCGGGTCCCAGGATCATCTCCGTCGGCGCCGGATGGCCGGACTGCTGCCAGCGGAAATCGGCGGACAGCCGGAGTTGGTGACCGGTGTTAGGAAGTGCCGCGTGCGGGGTCAGGCAGTGAAAGATGATGACATCCCCCGGGCGGTAATCCGTGCTGGCCCAGCCAGGCTCGGTGCCAGCCAGGGGGCGCGGACGCCGGGGCCGGTCCCGGTGACCGCCAGGTCGCACGGCAAGGCCGCCGAGCGCGGCCGGGACCTCGGCCAGCGGGATCCAGGTGGTCAGCATGTCCTGGACTCCTGACCCCATGTAGTCGCAGTGGATGTACCGGCCGCGGGGTCGCTGCGCGGGAACCTCCAGGCCCACCGCGCGCAGCACCTTCACCGGATAGGAGAACGCTTGCGCGCCAAGGATGCGGCGAACGGTCCCGCGCAGAGGCGCCAGGTAGGGTAGCGCGTTGAACGCCAGGCTCATCACGGCCGCGCGATACGCCGGGTCGGCCAGCGCCTCACGCGGCCCGCCCCGGCCCGGGCCCGGCGATCCCGCGGCAGTCCAGCCGCCCGCGCGCAGCTTCGCGGCGACCAGTTCACCCGCAGCGCGAACCTGCTCCGCGGGCAGCAGGCCGCGCAGGAACACGTACCCGTCGGTGGCCAGCCGCGCCCTGAGAACTGCCGGATCACCGGCCTGGCCACCGGAATCGGCCAGCTCATCCACCCGGTCACGGTAACCCTGCCGCCTGAGAATCCGGCGCGAGCCAGATGGGAAACCTCCCGGCACCACCAAGCAGGCACCGAAGGCGAGGGCTCATCCGCGTGGCTGGAGTGGCTGCTGATGTGACTCGCCAGGCAGCATTCAACATCGTGGATCACTATGGCCCTCATAGGGGCCGCTGCGATCCACAATCACGGGCGCCGTGAGCGCTGCGGCATCCGATCGCGGAACGATGCAGGTCAGTGGCCCGTCCGGTGATCCAGGCGATGCGTTCACGTTATTTGGCTCTGGCGCACTTTATGGGGACTCGGTTACGTTGAGTGATCTGGGTTAGTTGAGCAGGGCCATCTTGCGGAGGAGGTCGGAGTTTGCCCGGCCGTACATGAGCCGTTTGAGGTGCTTGATCTTGCAGTTCTTGCCTTCGACGGCGCCGCTGCTCCAGGGGAGGGTCAGCCCGTTCAAGACGGCGTCGTGGTCTTTTTCGAGGCCGTTGGCGAAGGAGTGCAGGGCGGGCAGCGGGCTGGAGCGGACGGCGTCGATCCATGGGCCGAGGCCGGCCTGGCCGGTGCGGCTGGTCAGCATGGCGGCGAAGCTGCGGACGTGGCCGGCGGCCGCTGCTAGCCCGGGGCTGGCGGCCAGCAGCCCGGCCAGGTTCGCGGCGTCGTCGCTGGCCAGGTGACCGGGGTGGGTCATGATCCACCGGGTGACCCGGCGGGGCTTCGGGAGCGGCGGCGTGCCCGGAGCCGTGAGCTGTGGTTTCGCCCGGGCCTGGCGGGTGCGGCCGTCGGTGGTGCGGAACTGGCACAGGTAGCGCTGGACGGTCAGGATGCCGCCGTTCCAGCCGCGGGCCCGGATCTCCTCATGCAGGGCGGCGGCACTGGTGCAGCCCTCGTTCCACCGCTGGTGGAGGTAGGGCTTGAACGGATCCAGGATGGTCGGCCGCCTGGTGGCCTTGACCAGCAGCTCATCGATGCTGGCCGCGCCGGCGAACTTAGCGGCGGTGCCGCGGGCCAGCCCCAGGCGGCGGGCGATCTCGCGGACCGGGCAGCCTTGCGCGTGCAGTTCCTGGACTGCGGCGTAGCGTTCCCGGTGCCGGGCGACCAGCTTGCGTTCGTGACCGTGCACGTCGCGGAACCCGTCCGGCTCCGCCGGCGCGGGCACACCCGGGGATGCCGCCGTGGCCGGGTCCGCAGGGCTGTCCGGGCCGGGCGGCGGGTCCAGGGCGGCGAGGCAGGCCAGGACGGTCTTTTCCACCGCTTCGGCGAGGTTCTGCCACAGGTGGAACCGGTCGGCGACCTGCACCGCGGCGGGCGCCGCCTCGCGGGCGGCCCGGGCGTAGGCGCCGGCCCGGTCCCGGCAGATGACCTCGATGCCGGGATGGGCGCGCAGCCAGTCCGCGAAGGTATCCGCCTCCCGGTCCGGCAGCATGTCGGTGAGCCGGTGGCTGTCCATGTCCATCAGCACGGTCGCATACGAATGGCCCTTGCGCTTGGCGACATCATCGACGCCCAGCACGGTGACCGGCCCGGCCTGCGGGTCCGGCAGGGCCCGGACCAGCCGGATCAAGGTGAGCCGGGACACGGCCGCGCCCAGCGCCGCGGCCAGCCGGGAACCCGCGCGGCCGGCCAGCGCCAGCGCGACCTTCTCCAGCAGCCCCCGCAGCCCCGCCGTGCGGCGCTGATACCAGCCGGTCAGCCCCGGCACCTGCTCAGCGAACGTGGCCACCGGGCAGGCCGGGCTGCCGCAGCAGAACCGGCGGACCGTCAGCACGACCCGCACCGGCCGGCCGCCGCAGGCCAGGTCGGCCAGGCGGCGCCGGTACCGGTCATGCACCTGCGCCGAGACCGCCCCGCAACCCGGGCAGGCCAGCTGCGCCGTCCGGGTCCTCGCCGTGATCCGCACCCCGCCGCCCAGGTCCTCGACGTGAGCAAGGTCCAGGCCCGCCAGGTGCGGGAACAGCACCACCAGCAGGCCGGCTTCCCCGGCAGTAAGCTCGTGCAGCACAATTGACCTCCCACGGCCGTTCGTGACGATCAGAATCTTGGCGATCCAGATCCTCACAGAACGGCCGTGGCCACATACGCCACGACACGCGCGACCACTAGCAATCCATACTCACCAGCACAGGCCAGCTCGCTTGCCCGACAGTGGCCACAGCCGGTAACAGCTCCCCATAAATTGCGCCAGAGCCCGTTATTTGCGCCAGAGCCCGGCCTGATGGCCCCGCCTTCTACGCGGATTGGGACCACCCGTACGGTCGCGACGCTAATCGGGCAGGTCGTCGCGTGGTGGGGGATCGATGCCGGCCGCGTGCAGGACGCGAGCGACGAATTCGCTCTTGGCGTTGGTATAGGCATTCCGGTTCGTGCGGTGCCGGCGGCCGAGACGTTCCTTCAGCTCGACGTAGCCTACGCGAAGGCCCGGATCGGCACGCAGGGCGTCCCTGAAGGCGATCAGCGCGCGGGCATGCGGCTCGTCGTGCCCGATCAGCTGCAGGTGATGGGTGCGCGCCTCCGGCCGGGGACGCAGGAACCACAGGCGGTAGTAACGGCATGGGTCATCTGGCCAGAACAGCCAGCCATCCTCGGTCAGCGGAGCGACCGCATCCTGGGCGCCGGTCAGGGATCGCACCGGGGCGAGCATGTCGATGACGGGCTTGGCGACCAGGCCGGGCACCGAGGTGGAACCGATGTGCTCGACCGGCGCTGCCAGCCACGGCGCAAGGACGGCCGCGACCCGGGCCTGCTGGTCCGCGAACAGGTCCGGCCACGCCCGGTCGTAATCGGTGAGGTGCACCAGCTGGTCGGCCACGCCCCGACCCTACCGGCCGGGGCGGATGGGCTGTCCTTTCTAGTAGCCGCGGGTCGTCTTCGCCGACTTCGGTGAGTCGGCCAGGACGGACGGTCCGCCAGCGGGATCAGCGGCGCCGATCAAGGCCGCCCTGGCGGCGGACGCACCTGCGCGCCGCGAATGGATCCTGGTGTGCGACTCCAGGGACTACCCGGCCTGCGTGACCGGCTGGGAATTCCCCGGGCAGCCGCAGGCCGCCGACGCGAGCCGACGTTTCGAGGTGATATGGAGCGTCGACCCGCAGGTCGTCAGGGACGCCGCCGTAATCTGCGCGCAACTGGCACGTTCGGTGTGCCCCGGCCTGGATCCCCTGCTTGATGCCCTGCCGCCCGAACCGCCCGCACCGGCCTCCGCCGACCTGCGCCGGGCGGCTGGGCTGCTGACCCGGATGACCGGTTATCTAGAGAGGGCCGGCCTGGCAGACAAGGGCGAGACGGTGGCTACACGTACTTCGTGACGTCGGCGACGGTGAAGCCCTGCGCCTGGATGTGCTTATAGAGGCGGATCATCATGTGCACCATGGTCTCGCCATGGAGCTGCGCCGGGCCGCGGAAATGGCAGAGGATGATGTCCCCCGGGCTGAGGGTGTGCGCGGAAGTCTGGTACTCCATGTCCGTGATCTCCATGGCCTCCTTCCAGAGCATCAAGCCCTTCAGGCCGGCCTCCCGGACCGAGCGGATCGTCGTCGCATCGTAGTTGCCGCCCGGCGGCCGGAAAATGTATGGCGTCGTGCCGTACTCTGCGCGGAGCTTGTCCTGCTGGTCAGCGATCTCGTCGAGCTGGCGCGAGGCCGAAAGGCCCGGCATGTGCAGCGGGTGGGTGACCGTGTGGTTCTGGATCGATACATAGCCGGTTTCGTACAGCTTTTCGAAGTACGCGTAGTCGTCCCTGATCAGCACGTCCGCGAGGCTGATGGTGATGGGGATCTGGAAGTCCTTCACCATCTGGATGAACCTGGGATCCTTCTCTATGCCGTCATCGATCGTGACGAACACGACCTTGTCGGTCATCGGCACGTGCGAGAACACCCTCGGATGGGACGCGCTCAGCGTGATCGGCTTGACGGTCGGCGGCGCTGGCGCGGGCGCGAACGGCTTCAGGCCCTTGTAGCGCCGTCTGATCAGCTCGGCGTCGACGCCGGTGCTGGTCGTGGCAGGTCCGTGGGAGGTACTGGCGCGGCTTCCAGGCGAGGGCGGCGTGGGGGCGCTCGCCGGCTGATCCGCGCCGCCGCACGCGGCCACGAACGACCCGAGCGCGGCCACCGCCACTGAGCTGCCCATGAAGCGCCGGCGCGACCAGCGCTGCGTGGTGGTATCGGTCACGACCTGGGGGATATCTATACGCGGCAATCTACCGAATTGGCCCGGTGCCGCTGGTGTGCAGCGCCGCACAGGCCTGAAAAATGGCTGAAATACCGCCCGTGACGTCTTGGTTCTTGGTGCGGTCGAGCCCAAGGATTAGCCAGACGCCCGGGCACGGCCACCCCCTTCAGATCCGCCGGTTCCGGGACTTGGCCGGTGAGTATCGTGAGGGCATGGTGCTCACCGCGGCGTACCGGGAGTTCTTGTCAGCGATCGCTACTTCCGCGGGGGCGCTGACGGGTTTGCTGTTCGTGGCCATATCGGCGGCGCCGCGGCGTGGTTCGGATGCCAGCCCAGCCGTCATTCAGCAGGTCCGGGCGGCTGCCGCTCTGGTGGCTTTCTTTAATGCGCTCGCGGTCTCGATCTTCGGGCTGGTGCCGGGAGGGAGCGTCAGGTATCCAGCTGTCGTGCTGGGCATCGGCGGAATCTTGTTTACCGCCGCTGGGATGCGATCCGTCTTGTCCAGCCGGTCAACGACCGGTCAGCGGCTCGGGCAGCTCTGGCTGGTCGTCTTGCTGCTGCTGATCTTCGGTACGGAACTTGTTGCTGGCATTGTTCTGCTGGCTGATTCTGGCCGTAGCACCCCGGTGCAGCTGATCAGTTACGCTCTAGCCGCCTCGCTGCTCGTCGGGGTCGCGCGGGCGTGGGAACTCGTCGGCGCCAGGGACACGGGCATCGTCGCCTCACTCGCAATCCTCAGCCGTCGCGCGCCCAGCCCTGCGCGCGCCGTCGGCGTGCGAGCTGTCGACGCGGCCGGCGCCACTGAAGATGGCGACGCGGCCGGACACGAACATGGCGATCACGGGCCAGGAGGACGTCCGGGGTGAGTTCCGACGAGTTGCCGTAGAGTACAGGGCCCTAGCGGCTGGCGGCCTTCTTTGGCAGGCGCGGAAGAAGCGCTCTGCCGGTCGGCTATCTGGGCGAGGACCCGAAGTTGAAGGTCTGCGTGTTCCCGTCACCGAATTGGTTACCGGTTGAGCCGGCGTTGTTGACGATGTACTTTCCCACGACCTGCTTGTCCTGGCTCACGTATTGCATCACCACTGTCGCCGCGGCGAGGACGTCCTGATCCTTGTCGGCGCCAGCATCCTTGAGGTGGGTCTCAAGCTGTGCCTTCCAGGCGTCTGGATCCTTGACGTACCCTTCAACGGCTTCCTGTGCCGCCGACTTGCCCGCCAGGCGTCGCTTGAGCGCATCTCGGAAACTGGCGTAGGCATCCTGCACGGCAGTGGCCACGGAATTCTGCGTACCTGTCACGATTCCGGCCAGCAAGGCTGCGAGTATTATCTCCATCTGTCGTTCTCCTCGTGGCGTTCGATTCCCGGCTCTGTCATCATCAGGGGCACACGTTCTGGTATGCGGGCCCAGCTGCATAAAGTGCCCACTGAGCGCGCGTGAGGGTCTGTCCTGCCGTCGCGCACAGGGCCGACGTGACCTGTGCCAGGTCGCTGACGTTCCACAGCTGCACGACTCCGTTGTAGGTTCCGGCAGCTAGGGTCCGCCCGTCTGTGCTGAACGCCACTGAGTCGATAGAGGCAGTACTACCGTCGGTGAGCGGTCCGCCGATTTGCTGCCCGGTGGCGACATCCCACAGCCGGACTCGGCCGTCGAAACTCCCGGTCGCGAGAACCTGCCCGTTCGGACTGAAGGCCACTGACGAGACTGTCCCGGTGTCGACGCTGAGGGGAGCCCCGATCTCCTGGCGGGTGGCGACGTCCCACAGCCGCGCCGTATCGTCGCTGCCTCCGGTAGCGATGGTTGAGCCATCAGGACTGAACGCCACCGAGTTGATGTCCCAGGTCTGGCCGTCGCTCAGCGCGCCGATCTTCCTGCCGGTCGCCACGTCCCATAGCAGTACTTGCTG
>Ga0210402_10006777_pt1 | contig 10095 bp, 20 predicted proteins | sample IncBWC7MmetaG_FD_161055 | JGI IMG/M metagenome (GOLD analysis project Ga0210402, IMG submission 161055) | Forest soil microbial communities from Barre Woods Harvard Forest LTER site, Petersham, Massachusetts, United States - Inc-BW-C-7-M | ecosystem: Environmental > Terrestrial > Soil >...
CAGCCTCCCACGGCCTCTCTCCCTCAACCTTCGGCCGCCCACGCCCCTTGGCCACCGGAGACGCCGCCCCCTTCACCTGAAGGCCCCCCGACGACAGGGCCGGAACTTGAAACTCGGCCTTCGGCATCGGAAAATCACGCGGCGGCAAATACTCCACCCCCGCTCGCTCCGACGCCTCGCTCAAAGCCGCCCGCGCCCGATCCAGCCGGTCAGACCCAGTCTCAACCGGAGCCGCATCCTGAACCCGCCGAAATAGCCCAGGCGACCCCAACCCCTGCTGCCGCCCTAACTTGTCCTCTGGCACTGTAATTCCCTCCGTGGCACTCAAATTGGCACTACAATTCCTATTTGCTGTGCCATTTTCGGTGCCAATTACCCCATTTTCAGTGCCAAGTTTAGGTTTAACAGCGCCAAATATCAGCACAGGGCGGGCCTGTAGTCTGGGCTCAGGGAGCGAGGTAGGACGGGATCCCCCCTGCGGGGTCCCCCCCCAGAGACTGGTCCATAGGGGGGGTAAATTCGGTTCTACAGAAAGCAAGGCAGGGTCCCCGGCGCACGGTTGCAATGCGCATCGATAACATCAACGATTGATCATCGCGACCAAACATCAATGACTTACGCATCGTATTCCACGTTGGAATACGTTGTGGCACATAAACCATTGATGTTGCTAGGTTGCATTCCCGCACGGTGCGGGATTACGCTGAGCTTTCTGCCAACCCGCAAACACTGTGACCATGAGCCGCGCTGTGCGGTTGCAAACACGGTTGTGGTCTGGTTGCGGAACATCCGCGAACATCAGCGAACCTGCCACGCGCGCAGCTCAGCGTCAACCCGACTTGGCCGATCTTTGCGGACTATCCAAATACAAAGAGCCCAGGCCAACATGCTGTGGACAGCGTTGACAAAACACTGACTTCGCAACGCATTGATATTGCTGCGGAAAATTTCAAACGGTCGTTGCAAAAACGAGGCGGCGTCGTGTGCAGTGCCGTATGCTGTTTTAGGTCCAGCCGCGCTCTCTGGCCTGTTTCGTTCGCATCATGAGCTTTGCAGCGGCCAATCTTGTGTTTGGGTCGCTGCTGCTTAGAGCAGCGATGATCTGTCTCTGAGCACTGTCGAGGGCCTGTTGTAGGCGTTCTGTGGTGTTTGCTCGCCAGATTGGCTTGAGGTTGACGATCTGCCTGGAGGCTGCGAGCGGCAGGAAGCCGGTCGGGTCTTGATCTTTGGCCTGTTGGCTGGCGAGCTGGGCCAGCCTGAGGCTGACCATATTGCGCCGCATGATGCGAGTGAGGCCACGGCTGTTGCCGAGCAACTGTTTCCTGCCCCACCAGCCCGCAGGCGCTGGCTTGAGCCGCAGCGGCTGGGTTGTCTCCACCTTGGCGATGATCTCGTCCAGGCGCTTATCCCTGGCTCTCCTGCGCTCGTCTCGACCGAAGCCGTATTCGCTGCGTCGCTTGATGTTCATCGCATTGCAGCATTTTGTGCATCGCGGCGCATCGCCGATGAGCCACAGGTTTGGCGAGCGCCGATCACCGCAGCCTGGACAGACGAAGTACGACCAGCCGCCGCCTTTGGCGAAGGCGACATGGGCTGTGCCGATGAGCTTGATCTTGCCGCTGGGGAACTTGATCAGGGCTTCGGCGCGCGAGGGATCGACGATGCCCATGGCGCGGAAGCGTGAGACGCGGACCATCTCGAACTCGTCGAAGAAGCGGCGGCTGTCTGCGTCGGCGCGGCGTTTGCCCATCTCTGCACGATAGCAAATCTGGGGACGTTGTGAAGCCGTTGCGCCGGGAACAACAGGGGCGTAGCGTCGACGGCAAGGAGGAAGCCCCATGACGAAACAATTGCAGGCCCTCAACGCAGGCAAAGGCCGCGAACGGCTCCAGGCCTGGATCAGCGGCGATGGCTTTCCAGATGCTGAGAACCTGAAGAGACTGGCGCGAGCGTTGAAGGTTCGGGTCAGCGACCTGAAGCCAGCCCGCAAATGGAAAAGACCGTCGCCGCTCTATGATTTTGACGCGCTCAAACACGGCGACCAGATCGAAGTCCAGTCCAAGGCCAGCGCCCGCGAAATGTGCAGGCGCTGGAGCCGCTCCACAGGCCGACGCGGCAGGCTCGTCTCACTCCGACGCGGCAAACACAATACCCAGAAAGAGCCAGGGATCATGGTTTTCCTCAACGAAGACCCGGTGTGAAGGACCACTTCGACGCCATCGTCGACATCGCCCAGACCGTCGCGATCATCGGCGTGATGGTCGTCCTCGCTTATGGCGTCTACCTGCTCAGGATCGAGCTGCGCGCCGGGACCAAGGCGTTGCACGCCATCGTGCGGGCGCAGGAGCGCATCAGCGAGCGGCTCGACCGGCTGGAGGAGCGGCGATGACCAGCGCGAAGAAGATCACCAAGCGCGATTTCGAGAAGGCGTTGAGCGATCTCTTGCGCGAGCTTAGGCGCACGCGCCCCTGGCTGCTTGAGGCCATGATTGAGGGCTTGATGGAGGACAAGGGTTTGAGCGAGGACCAGGCGATCCGCAAATTGGCCGAGTTCGAAACCTCGCTTGAGCAATTGCTTGAGGCGAGCCAGAGCGTAGGCGAGGCATGAAGGACCGCCTCATCACCTTTGGTTTGATCGCCTACTTGCTCATGGTCGCCTTGGCCGCCATTGTCGGCACAATTGCGATCACCATCGCCGAGCTCGAGTATGGACCCTATCCCTTTTCCGGTAATTTCTAAAAAGGGCTGAACCCATGGAAACGTTCAGAAAGCAACTTGAAACCATTGCGCTCGGCGTCGACGAACAACTCAACGCAGGGGCCAAAGGCGAAGCGCGCCAGTTCGGTTTTGTGATGTTGGTGTTCCCGATGAACGTGCGTGACGGAGAGGTCACCTACCTGTCCAACAACGTGCGCCGCAAGCACGTCCTCGATTTGCTCAAGGAACAAGTCATTCGTTTAGAACATTCCCTCTAATGACGATGCCCAGGAGGCTACACATGGACGAACTGCAAGAGACGGTCGAGACGCTGATCGAGCTGGATGAACCGGAGACGATCCTGCCGACGCTGCGCAAGGCGGCCGAGCGCAAGAAGGGCAAGCGGTGGCAGGCGCTGGCCAAAGTCCTTGGCGACGCCGAGTTCCAGCTCGACCTGATCCTCAACCCCAGGGTCGCAGGGCCTGACTTCCGGCCTGAGGAGGACCTCGAAGAGATCGAGAAGCAAGCGGGAGGACCGCTCGACCCGGACGATAGCGATGCGACGGAACCGCCGCCGGACGCCACGGGTCCGCAGAAGGTCGACCCGCCCGTCAAGGCGGCGTAAGCTCGCGCTCGCGCCTTAGCCCGGCGCATAACCTTGGGACTGGCCGGGGACGTGTTCCTCGGCCATTTTCATGGCGCGAGCCCCAACGGATTGTGCTAAGAGGCCCAGTCAGCCCCAACATCGAGGAGCTGACATGCCAACCCCCACCCAGCCGCCGCCGAAGCCCACACCGCCGCCTGCCCCGCCGCCGAAGCCAGCGCCGCCGCCCGAGGCCGCCAAGGCCACTGCGCCGCTGCCCATCGGCGCCAAGCCCACCGATCCCAAAGACCCGCAGGCCGCCAAGTTCGAGGCGCACGCCGCGCCGCCGCGCTGGGACGAGCCGAAGGCTGCGCCGCCAGTCCCGCCGGCCTGGAAGCCCGAGGCCGCACTCGATCCGCTCGCCCAAAAGCCGCCGCCTGGGACGTATGCCGACGGCATGTCGTCGGCCGACGAGCAGCGCGCTCGCGCCGCCTGGGTCGAACAGCACGGCCTCAAGGAATACGACGAGGCGACCGATCAGCGTCCCGACGCGGACAAGCCCAAGTTCGACCCGCACGCGCTGGCCGGCGGCGGCGCCTTCGTCAGCGCGGGCGCGCAGAAGCAGGTCCCTGGCGTCGTCCCGCCAACCAAGCGGGAGTGAGCCATGCGCGAGACTGACTTCGCTGGCGAGGTCGCCCTGCTTTACAGCAACACCGGCCCCACGTCCGCCTTTGGCGGCTCGCCAGTCACCGGCATCCACAAGTGGAACACCAACGCGGTCGCCGAGATCGCTGCGATCGTGGCCGCTCTTGGCGCCGACGCCACTCAGCACGATCAGACCATCGAGGCGCGAGCCGCCGCCCTGACCACAGGCGAGCCCAACGGCCTTGTGGCGCCTGCCGCCGGGTGGAAAAGCCGTCTCGGCAACGACCTGATCCTGCTCATCAACGCCGCCAAGGGCGGCGGCCTTTCAAACAGCCAGATCATCTCTGGCATCGACGACGCCGTCGGCGTCGCGCACGCGCCGGGCGTGATCGATGTGCCGTACGCATCGGCCAACGCCTCGCCGCCGGTCGTCGGCACGGTGGTCAATTGCACGAATGGCAATTGGACCGGCAGTCCGACCGGCTACGCCTACGCTTGGAAGCGCGACGGGTCGACGGCGATCGGAACGAACTCGCCGAACTACACCCTGATCGCCGCCGACATTGGCGGCCATCGGATCACCTGCGTGGTGACAGCGACCAACGCCACCGGCTCGCAGGCCGCGCCGCCTTCCAACGCGATCTCGACTTGAAGCAGGGTGGAGCAGCTCGGTAGCTCGTCAGGCTCATAACCTGAAGGTCGCGGGTTCAACTCCCGCCCCTGCAACCAGATGAAGGGAAGACGACCATGCCTGTGACCGATCTGACCGAGAGCCTGCCCTGGTGGGCTCAGCAGGGCGGGGCGCCTGGAGGGCAGCAACCACCGGGGAGCAGCCAGGGCTGGCTCCAGTATCTCAGCCAGATGTACGGCATCAGCCCGCAGCAGGCCGCGACGATGATGCAGAGCGGCGGCAATCCGGCCGACATGCCGTCGGCCGACGCGTCCAACATGGTGGCCGACGCTCCGGTCGTGAGACCCGCACCCGGAGCTGCAAACCCTCCATTTCAGCTCCCCGGCGCAACGGCAGCCCTACCATCGGGGACGACAATGCCGCTGACGCAACCGCCAGCGCCGCTACAGCAGCAAGGGCCGCCGGGATATCTCAACTCGACCAGCGCCGTTCCGCCGATCCAGCCGCCAGCGGCGCCGCCCGGCTATCTCGGCTCGTCCGGCGCAGGCGGCGGCGATCCGCGCGGCCCGGATGCGGCCATGAACCAGATGACCGGCATGGCGCCGGGCGTCGTCAATCCCGGCTACCGGCCGCCAGGGATCACGCCCGGCCCGGTCAATCCCAACGCGCCTGCCGCCAACGCGCGGCCCGTGAGCGGCCCGCTGGCGAACCCCGGCGGCGCAGGCGGCATGGGCGCGGCCTCGAACCCGCGCTTCGCCGAGATCTACCGGCCCAACGCCGACCCGATAGGAAGCGCTCAGGGGCGCGGTGGCCCGCCTCGGATGACCGCGCTCAATCTGGCCGGGCTGTTCGGAGGAGGGCCTCAGGGAGGCCCCGCAGCCGCTCCAGCGGGCGGCGGGCCAGTCCGTGGGCCTCTGGCGGGCGGCGTCACCCAGGACGATCTCTACCCCGCCGCAGCCGCCCGCAGGGGCATGACGACCAACGCCCCGTGGAACTACGGACCACTCCAGCAACGCAACATCTGGAGGAGCAGCGGCGGTCCGCGCCCACGCCCGACAGGAGGATAAAGATGCCCAGGATCCTCGACCGAGCCCTCACCAGGATCAAGGCGCGCGGCGGCGTCGACAACCCCTATGCGGTCGCGGTCAGCGCAATGCAGAAGGCTGGCAACCTGAAGAAGGGAACGCTGCAGGCGACCAAGCAGGGGACGCGCCGGGGCGCGATGACCGAGGCGCAGCGCCAGCGGACGCCGCCCCGCGCCAAGTAGTCTGTTAAACGTTTTACCACTTTACTTTGCGGCGAATAACTCTGCGTTTTTTCTTGTTCGCGATTGCTGCGCTGGCGATGATTGCGCTGGCGATCCGGCTCGCGCCGTCGCCCCGCCATTGCACAGTGTCGACCATCAACCATGCGTGCCAGTAGGGACGAACCCATGAAGTCCACCACAACGTCCGACGACCGACTGGACCGCACTCACTGGGAAGGGCTGGTGCGCGCCATCATCTCGATGATCGGCCTCGACGGGCTCGACGAAGTCCGCGCCTATGTGGTCGACGAGATGAACGCCGAGCGCGAGCGGCTCAGGCATTTTGCTGTGGAGACGCGCCAGGAGCACTGACTGCTGGCGCTGGCGGCCGGGTGACGGCCTTGAAAACGCAGTGGGTGATGAACTCAACCAGCGACTGCATCAGCGCGATCTCGCGCTCGGCTTTCGCGGCGGTGATCGTCCCCTTGTCGATCCAGCGCGGATAGCAGCGTTGCCGGAACGCCAGCTCACGCCGGCAACACGCCAGGAGCTGGTTGAGGTCGACCTCGTGCGACTGCATCGCCGGGTCGCTGATCCTGACGATGGCGGCGCTAGGACTGGTCTTGGCCATCGGGGGGCTCTCCGCTGACGTCGAAATAGTGCTTGTAGGTCTTGATCATCGAGAGCAGGCAGCTCTTGAGCTGCTTCATGTGGACGACCATCGTGTGGTCGTCGCCCCGGTAGGCGGCCTCGCTGATTGACCGCGAGTAGCTCGACGCCTTGAGGGCGACCCGCTCGATCTCCTCGAACGCCTGATTGCGCAATTCCGATGCGATCTCATCGGACGTAGCGACGGCGCGGATAGCCATGATTGAACCCCGCAAACCATGCATTGCGCCGCTCAAGCGGCCACCCGTGAAAGCCGAGCGGATAGCCGCCGCTCTCACGACCTCCATCCGGTTCCCACCCCGCGCCCATGCTCTCCCCATCAGCAAATTCGCCCGGAAACTTCTGGCGAATGTGGAAGTTCTCCACCGACTTGATCTTGCCCAAAACTGGCCTCGCTTTTTGCTTCGCGCGCGTAACCACTACTGTTCAACGGTACACTCCCCAAAGGAAGGCATTCAAGAAGACACTGAAGGTTCAGAGGTTCCTCTTTACTGGTTCAAGGTAAGGGATTACTCCATCCCCGCGCGCGACCACGGCAGCATCGCGCGCAAGTCTTCCCGGCCTCAGAAAACGTATTTCTAAGGTCACAGTTTTCTGCTAAAGGCCTGAGTGAGGTGGTACCAAACCCTCACCGTGGGGCCTGGGCGGCGTTCGGCCATACGCGCCGCCCAGGTTCGTCAAATCCTCCTATCCGAGCGTCGCTCGCGCGAACTCCATCGTTTTGAGCGTCTCTGCCGCCTCTTCGAGACAGCGGCGAACGTCCTCAATCTTTTGCGGCCAGACGCCTTCGAGGTGCCGCGCGGCCCACTCGACCGCCTCGATCTGCTCAGCGAGCGTCGGATGGTCGCGGGTCATTGCAGGATGTCCCTGAGCCGCAGGGTCACGACATCGCTCAGGCCGTCGTCTCCAACGCCTTTGCGGCTTCGACCGTCGCGGATCGCGTCACGGCACAGCGCCTTCAGGCGCTCGATGGGGAACATGAGGTAGACGAGCGTCTGGCCATCGCGCTTGAGTTCATGGACCCAGACGTCGGCCTCGGTCGTCGAGATGCCGGTCAGTTTGCCGTTGCGGCGATACTCGATACAGATGTTGCCGCTCTGCTCCCAGAGCCAGCTCTCGGACTTCAGCTCGATCTTCTCCAGGGTCGCGCCGACGAAAATGTCGAGCAGCCGCCGCTCATCGATGAGCGCCTGCGAGAGCTGCAAGTCGAACTTGCTATCGCTGTTCTGGACGAAGGTCACGCGGCGGCCCTCCGCACGACGTTCCATTGTTCGAGAAGTTGGATCGGCTCATCGCGGCCAGAGCAAATCGCAAACCGAACGCCAAGCCGTGCACAAAGGGCTCCGAACTCGCGCTGCGCGTTGCTGACCGGGCTTGTGGCGTCTTTTTTCAATTCGATGAACCCGACCGGCAAGCCGGGCGCGAGGACGAGCAGATCGGGCAGGCCTTTGGTCAGGCCCGCTTGGCCATGCGCGAATGCATTCGGGATGGCGGCGACTAGCGAGCCAGGGACCCCTAAAGCCAACCAATGCTGAAGGACGGCGGCGGCGATTGCCGCTTCGGACGGCGCAAAAACAGGTCGTCGTCGCCGCGCCATCGCACGCCTCAGGCTGCTGCTTGGAAGATTTTCGGGTGGATCTTTTGCAGGCGTACGAAGGAGCTGAAGCGCGCCGCGACTTCCGGCACATCGCCGAACATCGCCAACCGGGCCTTGGGAGCGAGCAGTTCGAGCCAGCGCAGGACGAGGTCGGTCGAGGGCCTGCGGTAGCCGTGCTCAATCGCGATCAGATGCAGCCGGGTGATGCCGAGCTTCGCGGCGAAGTCGCGCTGCGACATGTCGGGGTACTCGGCCTTGCGCAGCGCGATCAGGTCTTCGAGCGGACCTTGAGGCGGGGGACGTTCACGGTTGCGAACCATGCTCTATGTTGTCCGAGGCTCTGTGCTTTCGTCAAGTAGTATTTTAGGTCGTCCACAAGGCAACGCCATAGTTGTGCCGGGGCCAACATCTAACACCGCCCTCAGCAACCCTGTTAAACGTTTAACAAATGGCGTATTGCACGCTCCGCAATCTGGTAAAACGTTTAACAGGAGACTGGGCTGGCCCGGATCTGCAAGTTGTGCCGGGGCCAACATGCTGTTGTCCACAAGTATTCGCCCTGTTAAACGTTGACGGCCTGATGGCGCGGGGACAACCTCAGGTCTTTGCAGGAGGCCCGAAATGAGCGATATTCCCAGCGACGGCCGAGGTCCCTTACCAGCGGCTGTCGCGCCGCCCTCGGAGGCTCCACCGTCGACTGAGGGCGGCGGCCTGCTGGCGATGATCGAGCGGCTCGCCCTCAATCCGCAGCTCAACATGGACGTGTTCGACCGGCTGCTCGCAGCCCGGCGCTCCGAAGAGGACCGCGCCGCCGAACGCGCCTTCAACCTCGCGATGAGCAACGCCAAGGGCGAACTCACGCCGATCCTGAAGACCCACGACGTCGACTTCACCAGCGCGAAGACGCAAACGCGCACCCGGTACAAGTACGAGAGCTTCGCCGACGTGGCGAAGGCCGTCGATCCGGTGCTCCAGCGGCACGGCCTGCACTATCGCTTCGTCGTCGCCCAGCGGGCCGATCAGGTCCGCGTCACCTGCATCGTCAGCCATATCGACGGCCACAGCGAGCGCAATCCGCTTGAGGGCAAGGTCGACATCGGCTCGACCGGCATGTCGTGGACCCAGGCGCTGGGCTCGGCGCTGAGCTATTTGCAAAGGTACAGCTTGCGCGCCGCCATCGGCCTTGCGGCGGGGGTCGACGACGACGGGAAAGCCGCAGGCGGCTCGTCGCCCAAGATCGACGCGGGCCAAGCCAACGAGCTGCAACGGCTGTTCGACGAGACCGGCCGCAGCCAGGCCATGGTGATGCGGCTCGTCGGCGTCGACGACATCGGCGACATGACCCTCGACCAGTTTACGCGAGCCAGGGAGGTCCTGAGCCTCGCCAAGGCTGAGCGGAAGCGCAACCGCGCTCCAGTGGGGAACGACAATGCTCCAGCAGGGAAGTGACGCATGGCGGCAGGCCCGCTGCGGCTCGGTTGGCGCCTCGGACGCGCCGCGCGTCGTGCGCCGCACCAAGAGCGGCTATTCGGCGGACCGCGACAACCTGATGGCGGAAAAGCGGCTTGAGCGTCTGACCGGCAAGCCGTTCGAGATCCCCAAGAGCAAGGCCATGCTCCAGGGGACCGAGCGCGAGCCTGACGCGCGCCTGATGTACTCGATCATCAGGAGCGTCGAGGTCGAGGAGGTGGGCCTCGTGCCGCACCCCTACATCAAGGGCTCGCACGCCTCTCCTGACGGCCTCGTCGGAACGCTCGGTCTGGTCGAGATAAAGTGTCCTGAACCGAAAGCGCACTTCGACACGCTCGACAACGAGACGATCAGCGAAGCTCACCTCGTCCAGATGCAGTGGCAGATGGCCTGCACCGGTCGCCACTGGTGCGACTTCGCTTCCTACAACCTAGACTTCCCGCTCGCGATGCAGATTTGGATCAGGCGCGTCCCGCGCGACGCCGCGTTCATCGGCGAATTGGAGCGCGAGATCACCCAGTTCATCCGCGAGCTGGAGCAGAAGCTCGACCGGCTCTC
>Ga0210402_10006778_pt1 | contig 10095 bp, 6 predicted proteins | sample IncBWC7MmetaG_FD_161055 | JGI IMG/M metagenome (GOLD analysis project Ga0210402, IMG submission 161055) | Forest soil microbial communities from Barre Woods Harvard Forest LTER site, Petersham, Massachusetts, United States - Inc-BW-C-7-M | ecosystem: Environmental > Terrestrial > Soil >...
ATTCGATCTTCTCTGTCGCAATGCGCTTGTCCTCGGTGGCCTTCTTGGTCGTCTTGGTCTGCAGAGTACGCTCGGCATCAGCCAGGCGCTTGCGCTGCTTGAACAGCTCCTGTTCGAGTTTTGCAGCCTGCTGAGTGTTGAATGCATCGATAAGCCGTTTGATCTCGCGCTCGTCATCGTTCTGAGGCTCGGAATACGCGGCGTCCATCGCCTTCGGAATCTTGATCTTCGGGTTCTCGCTGCGTAACCAGTACAGGCGCACGAAATCCTTGATGCTGATGTCGGCGCCCCAGGCGCGGACATACTTCTTGTAGCTCGCTTCGATTTGGGCCGAGTAACACATATTCCGAGATTCTACTGCTAGTCGCCGGGATCGATGTCGAGTCCGCTCACACATCGCTCAATTGCCGCTTTCGCTTCCTCGTGCGTCTCGAACACCTCGTGCGCGCCGGGTGTTTCGTAGGGAACGTAGATACGGACTGCCCATCCGGCTGGGCAATCGATGATGTTCGCTATGGTGCGATGAGACAGCAACGCTTGTGACGGATACGGCGAGAAGCCACCGCCGTATTTCTCGCAAGTCCAGGTGAGCTGCTGAAGCGCCGTCTGACTCTGCATTCGAGCAAGAATAGTGCTGGGTGTCTCACCGGCTTAGACATCGCCAGTCTGCTCCGAACAGTCTCCGGATTACTCGTCCAACGCGCGTGGATCGTCGCCTCATCGATTCAGCCGACGATACAGTTCCCAGTCATGCTAGTAACTGATGGCTCCTGCTGGTGTTCAATCCCGCCAGTCTGGCGCTTGCGCTCTATGCGCTACAAGGGTCGAGACGAGCGCTGGCGCGCCCTTTCCGCGCGATCACAAGCGCTTTCCGTGGCGGCACACACCCGCCAACGGAGGCCATCATGAAGTACAAAGTCGATTCCCAGGGCAACTACAAGTTTACCGGCGCGGTCGATGAAGCGACGATCCTTAGCGTTGCCGAGAAGATCCGCGAAGCCCGCTTCTACCGCGAAACGGTACTAACGCATCCAGCCGCCAGCCGGGACTATCTGGTCGCCAAGCTCGCCCTTCTGCCGCACGAAGTCTTCGGCGCCATCTTTCTCGACAACCGGCACGCGGTGATCGCGTTCGAGATCCTCTTCACCGGCACTCTCGACGGCGCATCCGTTCATCCGCGCGAAGTCATCAAGCGCGCACTGCACCACAATGCGGCCGCAGTGATCTTCGCCCACAATCACCCGTCCGGCGTCCCCGAGCCGAGCGCCGCCGACCGGTCGATTACCGACGAACTCAAACGCGCGCTGAGCGTTATCGGAACGCGCACGCTCGACCACTTCATCGTCGGCGGAAATTCAACGGTGTCGTTCGCTGAACGGGGGCTCCTTTGAGTCCCTTTCGCAGAAATCTGCAGGCCTCTGCGTTGCTGTGATTTAGTCTGGCCTGTGCCACTGCTCTGAAATAGGCGCGAGAGAAATCCCGCGCCAAATTTTTCGTCACACGCGAAACATCACTTACCTGCGTTTACACCATTCCCGTCAGCACTTAAGGTCATTGGCCCACTCGTGTTCGTGCCCTGGGCGCGGATGATCCAGTTGAAACGGAATCCTGGCAAAAGGGTATCGATTGGCTCAAAGCCAAGCGTTGCCAAATCCGGCGTATTCGTCACCGTTTCAGCGCGAACCGCGCCGATCCACGAGCGGTGCTGAAAGGCGAATCCGTTGTCGACGCTTGCGGGGTACGCACTCGGCTGGCGCGTCACCAAGGCTACCAGAATGTCGCCGCTACCGGAGAGAGTGAGGCCGCCCGGAATCGTTATCGTCTGCAGGGTGTTCTGCGGTGCAGTGATCGTCTGAGCCAGCACGGATCCTACGAGCGCGGCGCCATTGCTGGGATCGCTATCGTTGTCTTGATAAATGAAGACATCAAAGGTGTCGCCTACCGCCGTGTTTGTTGTACCGAAGGCGGTCTGTACTGTGTTCAATGTGATCGGATAGTCGGTTGGCGCCGGGCTGAACCGGTTGAGCCACATGAACACGCTGGGTGGGAGTCTTCCTATCGCATCGAAAACGGTTTCGCCCGAGATGTAACTGTCGAGCTGCAAGCTACAAGCGTTATTGGCGCACGCCACGTTCGGCGGCGGCGGTTGCCGGATCGCCATCGTGATGTGCTGCGCGGGCGATTGGCCACTGGCCTCAGTGAGCGACACCATGCCAAATGCGACGACGGGAATGCTCGCATTGGGCGTTGCCGTGAATGTGATCGTCTGGGTCGCACCCGGCGCCAGCGTGAACGTGGCGGGCACTGCGGTCACCGCGAACGTGGATGCAGATGTTGCGGTGACGTTCCAGGTGCCCGCAGTGCCGAGTCGATTCCTGACCGTGCGCGTCCAACTGCAGCCGCTGCTGATGGAACACGCCATATCGCGAAGTTCCGGCAGATTCAATGTCTTGATCTGGCCGGGCGGTGTCGTATCCGGGTTGGCCGCCACGAAGTTGGCGTAAGTCTCGTCCATGGTCAGGCCCGCGAGAGCAGCCTTGGTGAGATCGACCCGGCCGCTGCCGACGTCGTCGATGATCCATGGCGTGACGCGGTCTTCCTCGACACCATTGGTATTCGTGGCCGTCATCATCAGCGCCGACTTGACCTCTTGCACCGACCAGTCCGGATGCACCGCGCGAACCAGAGCACCCGCGCCCGTGACGTGCGGCGTCGCCATCGAAGTGCCGCTCATGTAAGCGTAGTTGCCGTCTTGGATATCCGATGCCGCGTAGATGTTGACGCCCGGCGCGCTGATGTCGGGCTTGGTCGCGTCTTGGTCGACTGGCCCGCGATCGCTGAAGAACGCCAGTACGTCACCCTGAGTTGCGCCGGCAATAAGATGTTTGTACCAGCCGATGCCGCCACCGCTGGCAAGAACTGCACCCTCCAAGCCGTCCGAAAAAATCCGGTCAGTCGGCGGCGCGGGTGGATCGAGTGGCGCGATGAATGCCATCAGCGCATCACCGGTGACTCCTTCGATACTGAATGCGGGCACCGCCGGTGCGCCGGTAGTGTTCATGTTGATGTTGCCTGCAGCGTTGTTGCCAATGATGACTTGCGTCGCGCCCGCGCTAACGGCGTTGATGATTTTCTCTGTGAACGTGCAGGTGCCGCGGCGTATAACGGCGACCGCGCCAAGAAAATAGTTTGCGGGAAATCCGCCGTTCGCCGTGCATCCGATCAGGTTCGTCGGATAGCTGATCAGCGGCAGGCCACTTTGATCGATGCTCCCGCCGGGAGTCGTGTTGCCCGGAGTCAGTGCGATCGTCGCAATCCCCGCCGGGACGGTACCGGGTCCCGTCACTTTCATGTACGCGCCGATATATTGATCCTGGGTCGAGGCCGCCACCGTCATCACCCACGGGCCAAGGTGGTTCACGCTGCCGTGCGGGTCTGTTTGACCGGCTTGCAGATTGCCTGCTGCGGCAGCGACGAAGATGTCTGCATTGACTGCGTCGAGGAAATCGCGATCGTTGTCGTTCCAGGGATCCGTGCCGCCGGAAATCGAGAAGTTGAGCACATCAACCTGATCCGCAATCGCGTTCTGGACGCCGGCGAGAATCGCCGCGCCATCGCAACTGTCGCTCTCACAGACCTTGTATTGGTGGATCGCCGCGCACGGCGCCACGCCAGACATGTTTACACCAGCGGGTAGGATCGGCGCCGGGCTGCTGGAACCGGAATTGATCGTATTGCCGGCGATTGTGCTCGACGTATGCATGCCATGGCCGAATCCGGGAGTTGCCTCCGGGGTGGGTCCGTGGCAATAGCCGTTGATATCGGTGTAGCTGCAATCAACCGCCACGAGCTTCGGCGCCACGGCACGGAAGCCGCAGTTGGCATCGTCCGCGAATGATGGGTGAGCGCTGTTGCTGCCGCCGTCAAGATCGCCAGCGACGATACCCTGGCCCGTCGTGCCCACATGTGTCGGCGTATCGGCGCCAGACCAGATCTTGTCCGCGCCGATAAACTTCGGGCCACGATAGGTGGTCAGCTGTTGCGTGCCGGCCACGCGCACGGATTTGACGCCGGGGACCGTTGCGACCGTGCTGGCTTCGTCAGCGCTGAGATCGACGGCTATGCCGTTTCTGGTGACGGCAAAAACATGCGTTGGCGACAGCACCCGATGCAGTGCGCTATTGATTGCATCAACATGCGTCGCACGGTGATCGGCGAGATAGGCTGCGTAATTCTGCGCGGCAGCGGTATGCGCATCAAGTTTACGTTGACCGGCGATGTTCCTTGGCGCGGTCGAATTCAAGCCGGATACGCCACCGTCATAGTTCAGTATGCCCGCTTCGTTAAACGTGACGATATACCGCTGATTGCCTGTCGCCTGACCTGGCGCCGCAACGACGATGTTGTGTTTTGCATCGATTATTTTGATTTCGGCGGCGTAGATGTCGACGGGGCCCATGAGGCCCAATCCCGTCAGCGCGACGCCGAGCGCCTTCGTGAGCGTTGTAACTGAAATCGAGACCTTCATCGTATTTGTCCAATTGTATATTTGTGTCACACAAACGCACCGTCGACATATGCGTGCGTGAAGATCTTTCGAAGTCGGGCATCATGTCGGCCTGCTTGCGCAGGGCATATATCGCGGCTGTTCGCGCGGCGCGAGGGTCGAGTCAATGCAGCGATTGCTGTCGTGAATTCACGCGTTGCGCATACGGCTAGGGACCCTCGAAGCCGTTGTGGAAAACCACGTCATTGGTAAAGACAGCAAGTCCTTGCGCAGATGCAAAGGCGAACGTGGGGAAAGATCCGCCTGCGTAGAGCGATCCATCGGTCCCCACGGTTAACGCGGATACGGTCCAGCCGACAGCGGTCGGGGCACTGGGGTCGAAGCTGGCGGCGCTGCCGTCGCTGACGTTCAGCGCGGCGAGCAGGCCACGGGGCTGGCCGCCGATCACGCCGAAATATCCCCCGGCGTATACGGTCGTGCCGTTTACGTCGAGGGCTAGCGCTGATACCCCTCCATCGCTGCTTCCCGTGGGGTCGCTGGCGTTGGGATCGAAGCTCGTCGGAGTGCCATCGCTGGCATTGATGCCCGCGATATTGTTGCGGGTGATGCCGTTCACCGAAGAAAACCCTCCCCCAGCATATATGGTGGAGCCGGATACGACTAAGGCATACACGTGGGTGCCATAAAGGCCGGGACCGAGGTTGGGGTTCCAGCTGGCAGCGCTACCATCGGAGGTGTTGAGCGCCGCAAGTACTACGCGCGGCTGGCCGCCAATATTGACGAAGTACCCTCCGACATAGACGAGGGCTCCGGATACTCCGATTGCTTGGACTGTGCCATCCGGGCTGGGGTTCCAGGGCGTTGCCGTGCCGTCCGCGGCGTTGAGAGCCGCAAGATAAGTCCGCTGCTGGCCGCCGACGTTCAGGAAGCTCCCGCCGACGTAGACCAGGTTTCCGGACAGAGCAATTGCGTAGACGCCGTCATCCGCGCCGGGGTTCCAGTTGGTCGCTGAGCCGTCTGCAATGCTAATTGCCGCGATGTTGGAACGCGGCTGGCCTCCGATCGCCGTGAAGTAACCCCCGACGTAGAGCGTCGAGCCGGATACGGCAAGCGCGCTAATACTGGCCTCGGATGGATTCGGGTCCCACGCTGTCGGTGTCCCGTCGGCGACGTTGATTGCGGCGAGACGATTACGCACCACTCCTCCCAACGAACTGAAGTACCCGCCCAGGTAGATTGCGGAACCAGAGACGCCGATGGTAAGCACGATATTGTTGGGACTTGGATCGAATGCAGTCGCGCTCCCGTCGGCGGCGTTGAGCGCGGCCATATAGTTGCGTGGCTGTCCGCCAATCGAAGTGAAGCCTCCACCGGCATATACGATCGAGCCCGACACAGCCAGCGAAGAAATGTTGCTGCTGGAACTCGGATCGAACGCGGTAGCCGTTCCGTCGGCGGTATTGAGGCCGGCAATGTGGTTGCGCGTCTGGCCGCCGATCGTGTCAAAAATTCCACCGGCGTAGATGGTCGAGCCAGACACGGCAAGCGCGTTGATTTGGCTGCAGGCAGGGCATCCAACAAGTGATGGGCTAGGGTCGAAAGACGGTACCGCAACGCCATCATTGGCGCCGCCGAGGCTGAGAGCTGCGATATTGGTGCGCGCTGCACCGCCTATCACGTTGAAAGTGCCGCCGACGTAAAGCGTTGAACCCGATATCACCATGACGTCGAGAATGGCGAAGCCATTGGGGCCATTGGCGCTCGGATTGAACGTGGACGTGGCGGTACCATCGGCCGCGTTCAGCGCTGCAATCGCCGCGCGCGGCTGGCCGCCGATGGTCGTAAACCCGAAGCCCCCCGCGTAGAGGATTGAGCCGTCGTTCGATAGCGCGAGAGACACCACCTCATTGTTGGCGTTGGGGTCGAACGTTTTGACGCTGCCATCCGTTGTGTCGAGCGCCCCGATATTGTTGCGCGTCTGGCCATTGATCGTTGTGAACGACCCAGCTACGTAAAGCGTCGTGCCGGAAAGTGCCAAGGCGTCGATGTTGCCATCTATGGAAGCACTGAACCCTGGATCGACGCTGTGATCTGCAAGGATGTGGGTAACGTTCCTGCGCGCAAGTCCACCGACGTGACTGAAGAGCCCGCCGACGTACCAGCCGCCGGCGCCATCGGCGATGACCGCCCGCAATCCGGCGCCTGAGAAGCCTGCGTAACCCGGTGACACGCCCGAGATCTCAGGGAGACCTGCGGTTACGGAGCCGTCGAGCGCAATTTCGACTCCCGGACCGCTGCGTGGTCCGACGCGGCCGAAGTCTCCGCCGATATAGATTGTGTTTCCAACGCGCACGATTGCGTTCACTTGTCCATCGGTCACGTATGTGCTGTCGGGCACGTCGGATAGCGACGCGCCAACTGCGGCAGGACAAAAGCCAAGTTGCAACGCGACAATCAGCTGAAGCGCGATCAAGGAAGAGATGGCGCGAGAACTATGAGAAATCCTAGGGGGCGCGCGAAAGCCGCCGCGAGATGATGTATCTGGAAGAAACATTGCGATGAATACTCCTGGTCATTCGACGACCGGTCGGGCGCGCATGTACGACGCCGATCGGATTCGAACGACTGTGCGCTTCGCTCAGGGCACTGCTCAATAGCGAACGAGACAGGTTTATGCCAAACGGCACAAACGAGCCATTGCCAGATAAACACTTACTCGTGATGGGTCGAGGAATCGCGCTCGCGCATCGCCTGCGCAGCGAGCCAACCCGCCTGAAAGCGCGTGCTCGCGCCGAGCCGCATCGTAAGCTCGAAGATCCGGCGTGCCAACGTACGAGTCGACACGTTGAGTTCGTGTTCGATCGATTTGTCGTTCATCCCAGACGCCAATAGTGTAAGCAGTGCGTCGGCATGGAGCGGATCGGAATCCGGTGCATCCGCGGGACCGATAGCGACGTGACCGGCAATGAAAGGCGTGGCGGCACGCCAGTACATCTCAAATGTTTCGCACAGTGCATCCAGCAGGGAAGACGATCTCACGAGCAAATACGGGCCGTCCGGACTAGCCAAGTGCAATGGGATGATCGCGATGCGTCGGTCAAACACAACCAATTTGAATGGTAGTGCTGGGAAGACGCGGAACTGTTCGCCCGCTGCCGCCGCAATGCGCAACCGGTTCAATGTGCCCGGCAAGTTGAACAATTGGCTGTCGGTAATTGACCTGCAATGCACGCCCCTCGCAACGCGCTCAAGATACGCATCGTCCGGCTTGTCGATATCGGAAACGAGCATCGGCAACCTTTCCAGGCAAAGTATCTCCGTCTGTACGGAACGGATGAATTGCGAAAACATCTGAATCGTCGTCTGTGGAGGCAGTATTTCGACGACGCGTTCCTCCGCTTGACGACCTTTGCGCTCGTTTTCGATGAAGTCACGCAGCTTCACCATATCTGCGCGTGCGCGATGCAATTGGCTTTGCCGCCGTGCGATAAGCACTTCAGCCGCGATGTCCGGCGGTACGGCGGAATAGAGCTTGGTTTGTTCTGGTGAATGCGTCACCAAACCCTTCCGCTCAAGAGTATTGAGCGCGCGCTGACTACTTCGTAGCGACAACGCAAGATGGATCGAAATGTCGGAGGCAGTCGACCCGTCGCGAAGCAACAGCATGCGGTAAATTCGCTCCTCGATGGAGCTGAGTCCCAGCTCTCGAAGGGTGCTCGACCTGTCAGAAACGTGTGATGATCTTTCCATGGTAAAGGGCCTGTCAGACGTCCAATTTCTGAGTGAGTGCAATTGGACGAGAGGCGAAATAGACGACTAGTGCGGACAATCCCGAAAGAACGACGCCAAGGCCGAATGCCGACTTCAATCCGAAGCGATCGACAAGTTCACCGCCGGCGAACGCTCCGAATGCGAGCGCAATTTGGAATACAAACACCATGAGCGACGAGCCCGTCTCAAACTGCTTTGGTGCAGCTTGGTATGTCCAGATCTGCACGCAAACAGGCACGGCTCCAAACGCTGCTCCCCAGATAACAACGGCGACGGTGACCGCGAAAGCGTTCGACTCGAAGACGATGGCAAGAAGAATTGCCGCACCAAGTGCGACGCCTGTGAAGGAAAATGCTTTCCTCACATCTTTGGCGCTTGCCCGTTCGCCGATGAAATTGCCCAGGATCCCAGTAGCGCCATAAGCCGCCAGCGCCCAACTCAATCCTGCGGGGGTGAACCCTGCGCCTTGCGTCAGGAATGGTTCGAGGTATGTGTAGGCTGCAAAGTGACCGCTGGCGATGAGTGCTGTAGCGGCGAATCCGATTGCTGCGCGCGGCACCAGGAGTAGAGAACCCAGGTCTCGAAATTTGACGGCATGCCGGCTCGGCAGCGATGGCAGCAAATGCAACTGGCCAAGGACTACGAGAAGAGCAAGCGCACCGACACCACCAAATGCGACGCGCCATCCCGCCATTGCGCCAACAGTCGTCCCGATTGGGACACCGACGACCGTACCGACCGAAATTCCCATGAGGATCACCGCAGTCGCACGGCCGCCGTCAGCCTCGGCCACCAATCGCCGACCTACCGCTGCAGCGAATGTCCAGAAACCGCCGACGCTGACGCCGAGCAGCACACGGCCCAACAGGGCGCTGGCGAACGTGGAAGAAAGAGAAACAATTACGTTGGACAACAGGATCAGGGATGCCAGCCCAATCAGAAGCAATCGCCTGTCGGTGTTCCTTGCTGCGATGGTCGAGGCGGGCGCCGCTACTGCGGCAACAAGGCCGGGTACGGTGACCATCAGCCCCGCAGTTCCTTCCGATACTTGGAGGTCGCGCGCAATCGGAGTGAGCAAGCCAATCGGCAGGAACTCGGTCGTCACCATCACGAATGTCCCGAGAGCCACCGTTGCAACGGCGAGCCATGCGTGACGAGGAGCCGCGTTGTCGCCCTCCGAAAGTGTCGGCGTCAAGGAAACTCCGTGCGCGCCGACGCGTGCGATATTGCGCTCCCTGCTCCTAACCGATAGAGCGGAAACGCCATGCGTTTAGACTTGTGCCTGGCCGCCGTCGACAGCCAGTTCAATGCCACTGACGAAGCTCGAGTCGTCTGACGCAAGGTACAGAACGCTCTTGGCGATCTCGTCAGAACTACCATTGCGCCCCATCGGAACCGTTGAAGCAAGATAGTCCAACAAGCCCTTTTGTTGGGCAGGGTCCGGGCCGGCCAAGTCAATGAGCCCTGGCGTTTCGGTCGGCCCTGGGCTGATGGTGTTGACGCGGATGCCACGCCCCTTCAGGTCTAGAATCCAGTTGCGTGCGAACGAACGCACGGCAGCCTTGGATGCAGCGTAGACACTGAACGCCGCGTTGCCTGTATTGCCTGTGCTCGAACCGGTCAGGATGACCGAGGAGCCGGCGCCCATGAGAGGGAGCGCCTTCTGGACAGTAAACAGTAGACCCTTGACGTTACGGTCAAACGTGTCGTCGAACTGCTCCTCCGTGATGGCTCCCAACGGCAACATGGTCCCGCCGCCCGCGTTCACGAACAGCACGTCGATGCGTCCCTTGGAATCTTTAACTTGCTTGAAAAGT
>Ga0210402_10006783_pt1 | contig 10093 bp, 9 predicted proteins | sample IncBWC7MmetaG_FD_161055 | JGI IMG/M metagenome (GOLD analysis project Ga0210402, IMG submission 161055) | Forest soil microbial communities from Barre Woods Harvard Forest LTER site, Petersham, Massachusetts, United States - Inc-BW-C-7-M | ecosystem: Environmental > Terrestrial > Soil >...
TCGGTAGTCAGGTCCTCGGTGATGGTTTCGGCAAGGTAGTCCTCGTTTCCATTGCCACTGAGGTTGGCAAACGGCAGGACCACCAACGAGAGCCTTGGAGCCTTAGCAATGCTAAGGTCCGGCAGCGATACCGGTGAGTGAACCGCCTTCGGCACAGTGGTGGCGAGCCGCAATACAAAGGCCTCCACCGGACGGGCGATGTTCTTCAGATTGATTGCGCCGAGGGCGTCAAACGCGATATCGGGTCTGTCGCGGAGATGATCGCGCACCGCTCGCGAGACGCAGATGCCACCCGGCGGACATTCAGCCTGGAGCCTCGCCGCCACGTTCACGACGTCGCCGTGGACGTCAGTACCATCTGGAATCACATCGCCGATGTTGATGCCGACGCGAAAGCGGATGGTCCGATCGGGCGGGTGATCGCTATCATAAGTCTGTACCTGTTCCTGCACCGTCAGGGCGCAACGCACCGCACCGTCGATGCTGTCGAACGCGATGAGCAGGGAGTCGCCTCCTGTGTTAACGATCCTGCCGCCATGCTCGTTGATTGACGGGTCGAGCACAGTCCTGCGCAGAGTCCGGAGCCGTTCGAGTGTTCCCGTGTCATCCAACCCGATCAGACGGCTGTAACCGACAATGTCGGCATAGACCACGGCGATCAGCTTCCGACCGCCCCGTGTTCGTCCGATCCCGTCGGATGTGCTGGAAGACGCCTCCATGGTACAGCGCTCCCCACCTCAACGCGCTCCGCCGAGGAGGTAGACACCCCCGACGGCAGGTCCGGATGGCGCTCGAGCCGTTGATTGCGGCACAGCCGCGCCATGCCATGAGCTACGCTATCACCACTGTGCGAATGACGCGAGTATACGGGCACGGGCTGATTGCAATAGCCAATGACGGCGGACAGCTTGGTTTGCGGCAGCGGCCCGATTGCTCAGAGGACCACAGGCAGCCCCTGCCAATCGCGGCAGCCTGGGGCTAGACTAATTTGCAATACTGAACAAATTGGTCCCAACTCGCACAGGGACCGGAGGGAGATAGATCGCCATGTTGCAGCCACCGCCGGCCCGACCCGGCATGCGCGAGGACGAAGTCGACACGCCGGCGCTGTTGATCGACCTCGACGCATTCGAGTCAAATCTGAACCAAATGGCCGAACTCCTGGCACCCACCGGGGCGAAGCTCCGGGCGCATGCCAAGACCCACAAATCGCCGGTGATTGCAAAGCTTCAAATGGCGCGCGGCGCGATCGGCCAGTGCGTGCAGAAGGTGGCCGAGGCCGAAGCGCTCGCCTGGGGTGGCATTCCGGACATTCTGGTGAGCAACGAGGTGGTGGGCGCATCGAAGCTGGCGCGCCTCGCGGCATTGGCGGGCATCAGCAAGGTCGCGGTATGCGCCGACGATGCAGCCCAGGTGGCGGCGATCGAGACCGCCGCGGCGGATGCCGGCATTCGCCTGCCGGTGCTGGTGGAGATCGATGTCGGCGCGGGCCGCTGCGGCGTGGCGCCTGGCCCGGACGCGGTGGAACTGGCAAAGCGCATCGCGGCCTCGAAGCATCTGATCTTCGGCGGTTTGCAGGCCTATCACGGCAGCGCGCAGCACCGGCGGACCGTTGCCGAGCGCCGCACGATGATCGACCACGCGATCGATGGCTCGCGCCGCACCGTCGAGCAGCTTCGCCAGCAGGGGCTGGATTGCCCCATCGTCGGCGGCGCGGGCACCGGCACGTTCCAGCTGGAATCCGCGTCGGGCGTGTATAACGAAATCCAAGCCGGCAGCTACGTGTTCATGGACGCCGACTATGCGCGCAACCTGGACGAGGCCGGCGCGCCGATAGCGACGTTCCGCCATTCGCTGTTCGTGCTGGCGACCGTGATGAGCGTGCCGCACAAGGGCATCGCCGTGGTGGATGCCGGACACAAGGCGGTCGCGGTGGACAGCGGCCTGCCTACGATCTGGCAGCGGCCGGACATCCGCTACGTCGGGGCGTCCGACGAGCATGGCAAGCTGGAGGTCGGATCGGAGACGGAGGCGCCGAAGCTTGGCGAAAAGCTGCGGCTGGTGCCGGGTCATTGCGACCCGACAGTGGACCGCTACGATTGGTATGTCGGCGTCCGAAACGGTCGCGTCGAGTGCCTATGGCCGATCGCAGCGCGCGGCGGGATGTATTGAAGAAGGCCCCAGATGGGGTCGTGCAGGCGCGCAGTTGCTAGCGTGGCGGCGGCGGGATCCGATCTACGGGGAGCCCCCCGGCCGCCAGTCCGCCGGCGTATCATGATCGGGATGCTGGTAGATTGTGATCCGCGTCAGGTCCTCGGGCGGGCTGCCCTCGCCGGTCGCACTCGCGGGTGCGCCGGCCAGCAGCGATGCGCACCAATCGAGCCGGCTTTCGATACCCATCACCAGACGCGGCGTCACGGCCGCCGGATTATCCAGGCTGCCGATGCTCACATCGATGTGGTCAGGCCGCTTGCGGTAGCGGAACGTCAGCGGCGTGCCGCAACGCGCACAGAAGCCGCGTTCCGCTGCCGACGAACTCGCGAACAGTGATGGCGGGTTGCGGGTCCATGCGATGTCGGTGTCGTCCACGGCCGCCCAGGCGAAGAACGGTCCGCCGACCGCCTTTTGGCACATTCGGCAATGGCAGATGCCCGAACGCTCCGGCATTGCGTAGAGCGAGTAGCGGACGGCGCCGCATTGGCAGCCGCCGGACAGTATAGGCTTGCGTGTTTCGCTCATGGGCATTGTCCCGGATCGCGTTATGCTGCAACGGACATTCAGTCGGAGGAGACCAAATCATGCGCGCCGTCTGGTACGACCGGCAAGGCCCGGCACGCGACGTTCTGGTCTGCGGCGAGTTGCCGACACCGGAGCCCGGCAATTACGAAGTCCGCGTGAAGGTGGAAGCCGCCGGGGTGAACCCGTCGGACACCTATCGCCGTCGCGGTCCGGCGCCCGCCATGGAGTATCCACGCGTGGTCACCTGCAGCGACGGCGCCGGCGTGGTTGATGGCGTCGGCGCCATGGTGCCGCAGAGCTGGGTTGGCAAGCGGGTCTGGTTGTACAACGGACAGCGCAACGGACGATGGATGGGCACCGCGGCGGAATACATCGCGCTGAACGTCGATCTGGTGACCGAACTGCCCGCGCATGTGTCATTCGCGGAGGGCGCCACACTCGGTGTCCCGTGCATGACGGCGCATTACTGCGTGTTCGTCGGTGGCTCGGTGCAAGGGCGGACGTTGCTGATCACCGGTGCAGCCGGTGCGGTCGGACACTACGCCGTCCAGCTTGCCAAATGGGCCGGAGCGACGGTGATCGCCACGGTCAGTTCCGACACGAAGGCCGCGCGCGCGAAAGCGGGCGGCGCCGACGTCACGATAAACTATCGCCAAGAGGACGTTGCGGCGCGCGTGCGTGACGTCACCGGCGGCGCTGGAGTGGATCACGTGGTGGATGTCGATTTCGGCGGCAATCTGGCCGCGACGCTTGGCTGCGTGCGGGCCAACGGCAGCATCGCGATTTACGCCTCGAACGGCGATCGCACCCCGCGCGTGCCGATCGGCGAACTGATGCAGCGAAATGTATCGCTGTATCCGATGTCGTTGCCTGGTTCGCCGCAGGCATCGCGCAAGCGCGCACAGAGCGACATCGCGCAGTGGATTGCAGCGGAGCAGCGCAAGCTGTCGGTCGCGGCGCGCTTCCCGCTTTATGAGGCGGCTGCCGCACACGAGGCGGTGGAGCGCGGCGACAAGGTCGGCACCGTCGTCATCGAGTGCGCGAGAAAGACGCTGGGCAACCTGTCGATCCGTCCGACCTAACCAGAAAAGGCGGGCATCACCTCCTGCGCAAACAGCTGCAATGAGCGCAGCGTTTGCTGGTGGGGCAAAGTGCCCCAGGCAAACGCGCATATCACATAATTGCAGCCGCTCGCCTCCACCAGCCGGCCCACTTGCTCGCGCACGCGCGCTGGAGAGCCAAAGATCACGGTCTCATGCTGCGCGGCCGTCTCCCATGCGAAGAGCGCATCTACGCTGTGGTCATCATGGTCATGCCACAACTTGGTGATTGAGTCGTACCAGTCCCTGTGGGCACCGCGCGCAACTGCGAGGGCGTCGTCGTCGGTGTCCGCCACGAACACCTGACGCAGAATTCCGACCTTGGGCGCGGCGACGTGGCCATTTAGTCTGCCCGAGTCGTGCCGGTGAAGCTGCCAGGTTTGCCAATAGGCGTCGGCATGCTCGCGCACAGAACCAGCCGGGCCTAGACCAACGAAATTGAAACCATGCCGCGCCGCATACTGGACGCTCTCTGGGTTGTGCGTCGGGTACCACAGCGGTGGGTAGGGCTTCTGAAAGGGACGCAATTCCATAGGCACGTCGCTGTACTGGTAATGCTCGCCGTCGAATGTCAATCGGCTGTGGGTCAACCCGGAGACAAGTACCGTGAGCGCCTCGTTGAAGATTGCGCGCGTGCCTGCAGGATCGACACCGTAATAACGCAGTTCGTACGGTGTGACGCCGCGGCCGACGCCCAGCTCGAGACGGCCGCCGGAAAGCTGGTCCAGCATGCAGACTTCTTCGATGAGCCTCAGGGGATTGTAGAGCGGCAGCAGGTAGACGAGCGGTCCCAGGCGGATTCGCTGCGTGCGCTGAGCAGCAGCGGCAAGGAACAGTGCCGGCGATGGCGCCATGCCAAGAGGCGTCGCGTGATGCTCTGCCAAATGATAGCAGAAGAACCCGGCTGCATCCGCCGCCTCCAGGAGCTGCAACCGGTCCTCGTAGAGCTGGTGCAAGGGCGCGGCGCCACGGTCGATCCAATCGAACAGTCCAAAGGCTACCTGTGTCATGCGGCGATCCCCTTGCTTCGTTTGAATTCGGCTCAAGCCGCGCGACGCTGTCCCGCTCGGACTCTTCTGCCAAGCCGATTTGGCTCCCCTTTCACCGAACCCCTGCTAGCCAACCAGACATGCCCGCCGTGTCAAGAGCACGCTGCACGCCAGGATTCGCTCAACGATCAAAGCCGATCACGCGATTGACCAGGACCATAGATGCGCAGGACGGTTACGTTTCCCGCAGTGTGATCGCTGCCCGTGTCGGGATCGACGATGTACATCAATCGATAGCCCGCCACGAAGCGCTCCCTCACGCCTGCATGCTGACCAAGCGGAAGCCGGCTTGGATGGTTGCCCAGATCGCGCAACGCCGTTCGAATCGATCGCAGCCGGTCGTGTGCCTCGCGGCCCGACCCAGGCTGCATCAGCCAACTTCTGACACCGGCCAGATCCCGAGCGGCGTCAGATGCGAGGCTGACGGTCCGAGGCACCGTCGATGGTTCGCGAACTCAGGTCGGCGCCGGGAGCTTGGGCACTGGGAGCGGCACTTCCTGATCAAGGCTGTCAAGCCAAGCCTCAAGTTCGGGGCCGGAAATCACCTCACCGGCTTCGGCATGACGACGAGCGAGCGCAAGTTCTGCGCCCTCACGCTTCAGACGCAAAATACGCTGTTCATCAGACTCGCGTCTGTGCTGATAGGTCATGCGGGCCTAAGCCTCGATCTCCTCGCGATCGACGCCGCCGTCGCCATCCTCGTCGGGCTTCGGCAGGGCGGGCAGCGCAGCCTCGATGATCTCGAAGTCGAGCTTGCCGTCCTTCATCGTGACCTTCACCGAGCCACCCTTCACCAGCTTGCCGAACAGCAACTCCTCGGCCAGCGGCTTCTTGATGTACTCCTGGATCACGCGCGACAGCGGACGTGCGCCGTACAGCTTGTCGTAGCCGCGCTCGGCCAGCCACTCCTTCGCAGCCGATGACAGCTCGATGGTCACGTTGCGATCGGCAAGCTGCGCCTCGAGCTGCATGACGAACTTCTCGACCACGCGCCCGACGATCTCCGGCGTCAGGCCGGCAAAGGCGATCGTCGCATCGAGGCGGTTGCGGAACTCCGGCGTGAACAGGCGCTTGATCGCATCCTCGTCCTCGCCCTCGCGGCCCTCGCGGCCGAAGCCGATCGCCTCCTTCGCAAGATCCGATGCACCGGCATTCGTCGTCATGATCAGGACCACGTTGCGGAAGTCGACCGTCTTGCCGTTGTGGTCGGTCAGCTTCCCGTGGTCCATCACCTGAAGCAGAATGTTGAACAGGTCCTGATGCGCCTTCTCGATCTCGTCCAGCAGCAGCACGGCGTGCGGATGCTGGTCGATCGCGTCGGTCAGCAGCCCGCCCTGGTCGAAGCCGACATAGCCAGGCGGCGCACCAATGAGCCGGCTCACGGAATGCCGCTCCATGTATTCCGACATGTCGAAGCGGATCAGCTCGATGCCCATGGTGGACGCCAACTGGCGCGCGACCTCGGTCTTGCCGACGCCGGTCGGCCCGCAGAACAGGTAGTTGCCGATCGGCTTCTCCGGCTCGCGCAGCCCGGCTCGCGCCAGCTTGATCGCGGCCGCCAGCGCCTCGATCGCCTTGTCCTGGCCGAACACCATCGCCTTCAGGTCGCGCTCCAGATTGCGCAGCGTCTCCTTGTCATCGGCCGACACGCTCTTCGGCGGGATGCGGGCGATCTTCGCGACAATTTCTTCCACGTCGCGCAACGTGACGGTCTTCCGCCGCTTGTGCTCCGGCAGCAGCATGCGCGAGGCACCGACCTCGTCGATCACATCGATCGCCTTGTCGGGCAGTTTGCGGTCGTGGATGTATTTCGCCGACAACTCGACGGCCGCACGGATCGCTTCGTCGGTATAGCGCACCTTGTGGTGCTTCTCGTAGTTCGCCTTCAGGCCGCGCAGGATCTTCACGCTGTCTTCAAGCGTCGGCTCGTTCACGTCGATCTTCTGGAAGCGGCGGACCAGTGCGCGGTCCTTCTCGAAGTAATTCCGAAATTCCTTGTAGGTGGTCGAGCCGATGCAGCGCAGGTTGCCCGACGCGAGCGCCGGCTTCAGCAGGTTCGAGGCATCCATCGCGCCGCCGCTGGTGGCGCCGGCGCCGATCACCGTATGGATCTCGTCGATGAACAGGATGGCGCCCTGCTGGTTCTCCAGCTCGGACACCACGGCCTTCAACCTTTCCTCGAAATCGCCGCGATACCGCGTCCCGGCGAGCAGGGCGCCCATGTCGAGCGCATAGATGGTCGAGCGGCCCAAGACCTCCGGCACATCGCCCTCGACGATCCGCTTCGCGAGGCCCTCGGCAATCGCCGTCTTGCCGACACCTGGATCGCCCACATAGAGCGGGTTGTTCTTGGTGCGGCGGCAGAGGATCTGGATGGTGCGCTCGATCTCCGGCTCGCGACCGATCAGCGGGTCGATCTTCCCTGCCATCGCCTTCTTGTTCAGGTTCACGCAGTAGTTCGACAGGGCGTCCTGATTGCGCCGGTTCGGCTTCTCCTCGCGTTCCTGTTCCTGATGGGTCTCGGGCTGGCTGCCGGAGCCCTGCACAGGACGCTGAGCGGCCCGGCCCGGCGCCTTGGCGATGCCGTGGCTGATGAAATTCACCGCATCGAGCCGGGTCATGTCCTGAAGTTGCAGGAAATACACCGCATGGCTCTCGCGTTCCGAGAACAACGCCACCAGCACGTTGGCGCCGGTCACCTCGTCCCGCCCGGAGGACTGGACATGGATCGCGGCGCGCTGGACCACGCGTTGGAACCCGGCGGTGGGCTTCGGATCGCCTGCCCTGTCGGTCGCCAGCCCGGCCAGATCCTTGTCAAGAAATTCGGACAGATCGCCCCGCAGCTTGTCGAGGTCCACGCCACAGGCACGCAGGACGGTGGCGGCGTCCGTGTCATCGGCCAAGCCAAGCAGCAGGTGCTCGAGCGTCGCATATTCGTGGCGGCGGTCACTGGCCAGCGACAATGCGCGGTGCAGCGTCTGTTCGAGGTTACGTGAAAGCATTGTCGTCGACGCTCCTACGCGCTGAAGTCTGAAGCTGGAATCCGATCATCCCCGGCGGCTCGGCGCGCCGTCAACTCAGGCAAAGTCCGTACACCAATCAGGCACTCGTCAGGTATATATACTCCCAATCCCTGCAATCATTCCTTCTCGATCGTGCATTGCAGGGGGTGCTGGTTCTGCCGTGCCAGATCCATCACCTGGGTCACCTTCGTCTCGGCCACCTCGTAGGTATAGACGCCGCACACCCCGACGCCGCGGCGGTGCACGTGTAGCATGATCCGGGTGGCCTCCTCGCGGGATTTCTGGAAAAACCGTTCCAGCACGTGAACAACGAACTCCATCGGCGTATAGTCGTCGTTCAGCATCAGCACCTTGTACATCGCCGGTTTGCGCGTCTTGGGCCGCGCCTTGACCACCACGCCGGTGTTCGGGGCGTCGTTGTTGGTGCCTCCGCGCCTGTCGCCGTCGCTCATCTTGGTTCCACGTCCACCTGTCGCGACATCCCACTGCATCCTGGCGATCGTGCCTGGCAAGACCGGCACAGGGGTCCATGCCCCGTCGCCCGTCGAAGCACGAACCATATCGGAAGCTGGCCCAAGGATAAAAGAGCATAGACGAGGCAAAGATTCAGTTCACGGACCGGACATGAAGGAGGCCCTGGCGGGTCGCCAGGGCCTCCTTCCGTCCGAACCAAGGGCCACACCGGGGGGAGGAGCCGGGGCCCTAGTTCGTCCGTCGCGCGTCGACCGCTCGTCAGGCCGACTTGCCGAGCTTCTCCACCGCGAGGCTCACACGCGCGGTGAGCGGCGCCAGCGTCTGCTCCGTCAGTTTCACCGACGCATCCGTCAGCCGGCCCGACTCGGCCAACGTCTTCTCCATTGTCGAGCGGGCGAAGCTGGCCTGCAGCTCGATCGCGTCCTTGAGGGACTTCACCGAGGAAAGTGCCTTGAAGGTCGACACCGTCTCTTCGAACGAGGCCTGCGCGGTGGCGGCCATCTGCTTGCTGATGTCCTGCACCCCGGCGGCCCAGACCTGACCGGACTTCACCATCGCCTCAACGTTGCCCTGGCTGAACGCCACGAACTCTTCGGCCGTCTTCATTGCCTTTTCCATACCTTGCTTGACCTTTGCCTGTGTTTCCGTGAAGCCCGCGACCGCCTGGGACATGCCGTCCTTCAGCCCGGACACGGTCGTCTCGAAGCCCTTGCCGGCGGCGCTCGCCGCCGTCTCTTCGGCCGCAACGGCCGATTCGATCGTCTTTGGCTTCATCGTCATGTACCTGATCTCCTAAGTGGGACGGTGTCCGCCAAGGGGGCTGCCACCCGTCCGCTGTGTTGCCAATCCGCTTTGCTGCAATGCAGCACAACACGGCATATAGGCCCACGAAGATGCTCGATCAAGCGGATTATTGTGCACTGCACAAAAGTTCTTGGAAGCGTAATTCGCTCGCCGTCCGAGTGCCGCATCGCTTGTGCAAGCAGTCGCCCATAAGGCATTCAATTATTTCTGTTTTCATGGCGGATTTCGGCTGGACAGGTGCGGTGGCCGACTCATAGAGTTCCGCTGAGCGAGCGAGGGGAACACAGGAATGGCCAGGTCCGAGCGCCATCGACGCGGGTTTATCCCGCGTCCGACCCTCCTGGTCTCGCTGCTCGCGGTTGTCGCAAGCCTGCTTCCCATCGCCGCGAGGGCGCAGATCGGCTCGGAGCGCTACAGTTCAATCGTTGTCGAGGCCGCCACCGGCAACGTCCTGGAAGCCGCGAATCCAGACGCGTCCCGCCATCCGGCGAGCCTCGCCAAGCTGATGACCCTTTACATGGTGTTCGAGGCGCTGCGCGATCGGCGCATCACGACAGACGAGCTCGTGCCCGTGTCAGCCTATGCTGCCGCGATGGAGCCATCCAAGCTGGGCATCACGCCGGGGACGCGGATGACGGTTGACGAGGCCATCCTGGGGCTGGTCACGAAGTCGGCCAACGACGCTGCCGCCGCGCTGGGGGAACTGCTCGGCGGTTCCGAGGAGCGGTTCGCCCAGATGATGACCTTGCGTGCCCGCGCGCTTGGCATGAGCCGCACCACGTTTACCAACGCCTCGGGGCTGCCGGATCCCGATCAGTGGACCACGGCACGCGACATGGCGGTTCTGGCGCGACACCTTGTGGGCGATTTCCCCGGATTCTATCCGTATTTCAGCACGCGAAGC
>Ga0210402_10006784_pt1 | contig 10093 bp, 3 predicted proteins | sample IncBWC7MmetaG_FD_161055 | JGI IMG/M metagenome (GOLD analysis project Ga0210402, IMG submission 161055) | Forest soil microbial communities from Barre Woods Harvard Forest LTER site, Petersham, Massachusetts, United States - Inc-BW-C-7-M | ecosystem: Environmental > Terrestrial > Soil >...
CGTGACAACGCCAACCGTTCAGTTCCGCCCATCCCTATGATCACACCGGACGTGGGCGACCTGCCTTTCGAAATGGACGGCGGCGTCAAAGTCTTTCATCTGATCGCGGAGCCCATGAAACGCAAGGTCGTTCCGTGGAAGACGCTCGACGTCTGGGGCTACAACGGCAGTTGTCCGGGACCAACGATTCAAGTGCAGCAGGGCGACCGCGTGCGCATCGTTTTTGAAAATCGCCTGCCGGAAAGCACTTCCCTGCACTGGCACGGCCTGGAAGTGCCGATCGAGCAGGACGGTGTGCCGTGGATCAGCCAAAAGCCCGTCGCGCCGGGAGAAAAATACACCTACGAATTTACGGTCCATCAGGAAGGAACGTTTTTCTACCACGCGCACAGCGCGATGCAGGAAATGATGGGATTGCTTGGATTTTTCATCGCCCACCCGAAAGAAGAATTTTCGCCGCGCGTAGATCACGACTACGGAATAGTCCTGCAGGAATGGGCTGTGCTGCCTTCGAACACCGTACCGAACACAGCCTCGATGGAGTTCAACTGGCTCACGTTCAATGGAGTTTCCGCGCCGCTGACCACTCCGCTGCTGGCTCGTCTCGGCAGCCGAGTGCGATTGCGTTTCGTGAATCTGGGGATGGATCACCATCCGATTCATTTACACGGCAATCAGTTCGTCTTGACGGGAACAGAAGGAGGGCGCGCGCCGCAATCCACCTGGTATCCGATGAACACGGTGCTTGTGGGCGTGGCGCAGGCAAGAGTTGTCGAGTTCGAAGCGAAATATCCCGGCGACTGGATGATTCACTGCCACCTGCCACATCACATGATGAATTCGATGATGGATTTGCTGCGCGACCGGCAAATCTCGACGGCAGACCTCACCGAAGAAACCGCCATGCAACAGATGCAAGCGCTCGCCGAGCGCGCCGGATTTGCCCACCTGCATCCATCGCCGGTCGCGAAAGATGCAAACGCAACGCTGGGCTTTCCGCAAGACGCCTTCATGGAAATGGGAATGGACGAATTAGTGCGCAAGCCCGAAACGCACGGTCTGCCGAAAAACTGGAGCGCCGGAATGATGGGGATGATGACGATGGTCCGCGTGCTGCCGGATGAAAAGTACGAAGAAATCGTGCAAATGAAGGGTAAGGCGGCTTCCCCGGAAAGCGAGCACCATCATGAATCGTAGAATGCTGAAACGGTCGAACGTGAAGCAGTTCCCTGCCGCGGCGCTGTTCCTCGCGTTTCTTTTGATGAGTTCAGTAAGCGCCGTCGCGCAAGAGCAAACCATGCCCGGGATGCAAATGCCTTCCGCGCAAAACGAAATACACCGGCATCGCGCCGCAAAGCCGGGTGACGCTGACTATCCGCGTTTCGGGCAGGCGCAAAAAGAGCCTGGGAGAAAACTATTTACGCTGGAAGACGCACAACAAGTTGCGCGTGCGAAAAACCCGACGCTGCGGCAAGCAGAAGCAGGAATTCGGGCCGCGAAGGCTCGTCAACAGCAGGCAGGATTGCTTCCGAATCCGGTGGTCGGTTATTCCGCCGACGAAATTCGTGGCGGCGCGGAAGGTGGAGGCAAACAGGGGTTTTTTGTCGAGCAGCGCGTTGTGACGGGCGGAAAGCTGGCGCGAAGCCGTGACGTTTTCGCGAAAGAGACTTCGCTCGCAGAAATTGAGGCCGAAGAACAAAAGATTCGCGTTGAGACTGCCGTCAAAATGGCGTTTTATCGCGTGCTCGCGGCGCAGGAGCTTGCGGACGTGCGCGCTCAACTCGCGCGAATCGCAAATGAAAGTGCGGCGACGGAAAAACGGCTCAACAACACGGGGCAGGCGGACGACACGGAAGTTCTGGAAGCCGAAATCGAAGCGCAACGCCTCCAACTTGCGCAGCGAATGCAGGAAAACACGCTCCGCGAGGAATGGCGTTCGCTTTCCGCAGCGATGGGCGATCCGGAACTGGAGCGCATGACGGTTTCGGGCGACTTGGAACATGGCTGGCCCGAGCTGGCCGATCAGGAAATACTCGACACCATTTCGAGGAACAGTCCCGCGGTGCACATCGCGGATGCCACTGAGGCACGAAATCGTGCGGAGGTCACCCGCGCCCAACGAGAATCGATTCCTGACCTGCGATTGCGCGGCGGAATGGAATACAACAACGAATTGATTGGCGCGATTCCCCGCGCTACAGGATGGGAAGGAACAGCGGAAGTTGCGGTAGAAATTCCTATTTTCAACCGTAATCAGGGGAATGTAGCGGCGGCACGCGCAGAGACGGAGCGCGCGGAAGAAGAAAAGCGCCGCATCGCGCTCACGCTGAGAGAACGAGCCGCGACGGTCCTCGACCAATACTCAAACGCGCGTCTGATGGTCGAACAATACCACGCCGAAATTCTGCCCCGCGCGAAGCGCGCCTACACGCTCATGGACGAACGCCACGGCGAAATGCTGGCGTCGTATCCGCGAGTACTGGAAACGCAGCGCAGACTTTTTGAGCTGCACACGGAATATGTGGCCGCGCTCGAAAGCTTGTGGACCAACGGCATTGCGTTGCAGGGCTTCTTGCTAACCGATGGACTCGAAGCACCGGCGCGGCCGGGCGAAATGGATCGTCCCGTGCGCGAAACAAACGTTCCCATGCCGGAGCGCACAATGGCACCGGACACAAGTTCGCCACGGCCTTAGACGATCATGGCAACTACAACGCAATGAGTTTGTCGAGTTGCGTACTCACATCGGGAGCAGTGCGGTCCCAATAATGCGTGTGTGCTCCGAGCCCAATGCAAGCGTCCACACGCTCGGCGCTCGCCAAAGAAACGTGATCAGGAAAAGTTTCGGCAGTTATCGGGTCTGGATGTGCGCCCGCATTGTCAGGTCCGCCTGTGCGTCCGAACACATCATTTGTCCAGATGGAGCGGCCAACATAGTCTCCGCTTCGGTAGAAGTTGACCCAGTGTTTCACGCGCAACTCCGAAGGCAAAGGAGGAGTGCCTGCGGGAATCGGCGCACCGGGTTGCGTCGCGGGCCACGAGATCCCGGCATCTTCTGGAACTTCCCGAATCCACCTATATAGATGTGGGAAGAACCGGCTTAAAAGTTGCCGAAGCGGACAGCCCATGGAAAAGAAATAGATCGGCAACGCTTCAGATTCCGGACCCGCAAACGCGAAGTGTGTAAGCCCGGGCATACATTCATGATGAAGAAAACGAAGCAGATCGGCAGTAATGAGCGAACCGAGACTGTGGGCAACGATAACAATGTGATCGTAAGAGCGGCTGCCGTCTTGTTCCCTGCACAAATGAATGTGGCGCAGAAGTGAAACGTAACGCTCCGCAATAAGCGCACGCGGCGTTGCGTTCACTGGCGTGGTGCGGAGGTATGTATCCACGTCCAGAATCGTGTCCAGGACCGCGCTCAAGTACTTCACCAGGAAACCGGCAATCACCACGGCTGAACCGGCAATAAGAGTGCCAGCGGTCAAAAGTTGGGCTTCGCCTCTGGCCATCCATGGCATGGAATAAAAAAATAAGAGGAAGCTTGTACCGGGCGTTGCATGTTTTGTGTACTCCATAAATCCGTAGCCGAAGAATGCGAGCGGCACGAGAAAGATTGAAGTCCAGATGAAGGCGACGGTCCAACGAAAATGACGGAAGCCGGCGGAAAGCCAATTTCCTAATTTCCGCGAGGGTCCATTGGTAGCGCTGCGCGCGGGAAGAATTTCGTAATAAACAGACGGCAAGATAATGAGCGCCAACGAAAGAAATCCGACGCCCGCAATAGCGATTGTGGCGAGCATTCCGGGAGGCGCGGACTGCACGATGATTCCTTCCAGAATCCTGTGGCTCGAATGAATATTTTCCGGCTCCGCTTTCACTTGAGCGTTTTGCGCCGGCTTGGATTCGTCTTTTTTTGCCTGCTCTTTTTTCTCCGGGCTATCGGAGTAAGTTCGAACGGTTGCAAGGAGAGTGTTGGTCTCTTCCGCGTTGAGCGCCAGCCACTTTAGACCTTGCGGGAGGCCAATGACTGCGTCTTCGGCTCCGTGAAAGGCGTCAACCCGGGAAATGATGGACTTGTAGGCGGCGCTTCCCGTGAAAACAGCCAAGAGCAAGATGAGCAAGGCAGGAATTGCCATCGCGAACCGTGCGGTGCGTGCGGCTACGCGTGCGCGAGCCAGCTCTTCCTGCTTGTCTTTTTGCAAAGAGAGCCTGAGGAGGCAGATACATTCCATGAGAAAGGAAAAAACCGTGAGCAGGATGAAAAGAATAACCAACAGGCGCAGCACCAAAAAAACATATTGCACAAGGAGAATCGAGGTCGTTTTCAGCGCGAGTTCGTCATGCGCTCCACGCGCAAACAGAATTACAAAAAACGCGGCCGTGACCAGCCCGATTAAGAAAATGCCGCTTTGTTTCGCTCCGTTTCGCACTTCATCGTATTTCCGAAAAATCCAATAGGAAACTCCCCCGCCGAATATCCACCATTCGACCACCAAAACAACTGGCGCTACGGACGGACACATAAACAAGAACCCGATGAGCACCGCTCCGGGAAGTAACGACGGCAAAATCCAGAACCACCAGCTCTTCGAACCGAGCAAGGGCTTGCAACGCAAACTCGCGAGCAATACGCCAAGTAGCGCGACCAGGCAAACGATTCCCCCTCCAAGAATGGCCCGAACTGCGTTGCCGGTGAGTTGCAAAGGCAATGGAGCAAGCGCGATTCCATAAATCAAAATCAACAACGGCAAAATAAACAAAGAAATCAGGCGCGTAGCATATGTGTACGAACGCAAGTACAGGAACCAATCCAGTTTTCCAAGATTTTCAAACGAGGCGTGGTCCAGTGCGAACCTGCCAAGACTGGCCAAGTGCAGCAGCAATTGGTAGAAAGAGAAAAGAAATCGCACCAACGAATTATTGGGCCGCGCGAGGTCTGCCCAATACATTTCATATACATGCACTTCTTTTTGCGGAGCTTCTTTTGAAGCTACCCGGCATCCTTCGTGGCGCCAGGTGGTGTAGCTGTTCTCGCCATCGTCGCGACGAAATTCCTGCAACTGCACGTCCATGAACTCGGAAGCAATGTCCAAGACTCGTGCGTCATCTTGACGCTCGTGCAAGTGTTTGCCGGACTCGTCCGTTCGGGTGAACCAGAAATTCCTCTTGTAGTATTTCTGGAAAATGCCCCGGCGCTCATCGAAGATGGCCGCTATCCTGCGAAAAACGGACGTCTCCTCTCTTTTTTCCTCCCTCTCGCGGGCAAACTTGGCCGGATCGTGTTGTTGGAACGGGTTATCTGCCGGTGCCAGCGCGATCTGAACTTGTTTCAGGGCAAAGGAAGTGTAGCGATCATGGGATGAACCAGTTCCATCCATGTCCACGCCGGCGAGCAAGTCGGTGACGGCTTGGGCCGTCGCTCCAGATTCGTGGTGACCGACACCATGGATGGCGATCACGGCGACACGTTTTTGTTGGCTTGGCACAGGCCTCTCCAGGGACGTATTTTGCGAGTTGGGCTCTGCGTAGGGGAGAACTACGGTGCGGGTACGTTATCCAAATATGCCTGGAATGGCAATGGCCTTCTTTTCCGAACCGGCTCTAACTCCTCCCTTTTGACTGGCTTCGGGGAAGCTCTTGGCGAGTGCGAAACACTGGTACTCCGGGCGGATTGACCCCTAGAAATTCCGCTCGGTACTGTCGGGAATAGGGCGTACTGGTGTCTGCCTGCGCGAAGCAGAGCGCGGAGGCATCGTTCGGGGACAAGTGCCGTGGCAGAGGAAGTCCCCTAATTCGTTGCGCATACCACACTGATATGGTCACACTAACCAAAGCCGGAAGGTACGAAATCCAGAGCGAGCTCGGTCGCGGCGCTATGGGTGTCGTTTACAAGGCAACCGACCCGGTCATCGGCCGCACCGTCGCCGTCAAAACGTTGCGCCTTTCCGAAGAAGGCACCGGCCTCTCCAAGCCCGAACTTCTCAATCGCTTCCAAACAGAAGCGCGTGCCGCCGGCCTGCTTACTCACCCGAATATCGTCGTGGTTTTCGACGCGGGCGAAGAAGACGGCCTGTTCTACATCACGATGGAATTGGTCGAAGGCAAGAGCTTGCAGGCCCTGCTCGACGCTGGCCAGGCGTTTCCGCTCCCGCGCGTGCTGCGCATCATGGAGCAAACCTGCAGCGCGTTAAATTTCGCCCATGAGCGAAGCATTGTTCACCGCGACATTAAGCCTGCCAACCTGATGCTCACGGCCGATGACACTGTTAAGGTCACGGACTTCGGCACGGCAAAAATCTTGCAGTTTGGGACCGTGCAACAGACCGCTCACGTCATGGGGACGCCCAGCTACATGTCCCCGGAACAAGTAAAGGGCCGCGTCGTGGACGGCCGCAGCGATATCTTTTCGCTGGGCGTAATGCTCTATGAAATGATCACCGGCGAAAAGCCTTTCCCTGGTCAAAACATCACGACCGTCATCTACAAAATCGTCAACGAAGATCCCGTTCCGCCCCGCACGATTGATCCGTCCATTCATTCGGGCTTGAGTTCGGTGGTGATGAAGGCACTCGCAAAAGAGCCTGCAGCACGCTATCAAACCTGCCGCGAAATGCTCGAAGATTTGAAGAATTATCGTTCGGTGGCTGCAACGGAAAATCCTTCGGCCACGATGGCGATGAGCGGCTCGCCCGAGGCAACCGTTGTTTCACAGGCTGCGCGTTATAACCATCCGGAAGATCTTCAGGCGGCGAATACAGCGCGCTCCCTGCAGGCGCGCGCGGCAAGCCCTTCGCAAACTCCCGCGGTGCGCCGCACAGGCACACTTCACCAGCCTGCGCCGCCACGCAAAAACAACCCCATTTGGAGCATATTGCTGGGACTAATCCTTGTCGGGGTAATTGTTTACGGTTACAAGAAAATCAAGCCGGTGTTCGACGACGCACGCCAACAGAATCAAGTTCAGAAAGCAGCTGAAAAAGATTCCGCGGCCACACAGCCGGCGGACAATTCTTCGGCAACTGTGCCCGACAAAACGGATGCATCTTCGGAAGTAGCTGCGGACAAAAACAACTCAGAGTCCTCCGCGTCCGTGAATCCAGTCTCAGAAAAGAAGCCGGAAGCATCTGCTCCCAAAAAACCCGTAACTTCGCCGTCTGTGCCGGCGGGGTTGACCGCGGCTGCGGCGGAGTACAAAGGACGTATTGAAGAAGCCGCCTCCGAAAAAGGAATCTCCAGCAGACTGAAGATTCGCGGCACTGGAAATACTTTGACACTGTCCGGAAAACTTCGCGCGAGCGAACACGGAGAGTTGCTCAAGTTTCTGAAGGGCGCTCCCGCAGGCGTGCAGGTTGTGGACGACATTCAGGGCGAGGACGCTGAAGCGAGCAACTCCGAGGCGGCATCGCATCCTGTTCCAGCCGCTGGCCGCGGAGCGATTCATATCATCACGAATGTGCCCGGGGCCACTGCCGTGGTTACCGACGGTTACAAGAATCGCGAGGAGTGCGAAACCCCTTGCAGCATTTCAAATCTCATTCCTGGCGGCTATGACCTGGAAGTGAAAAAGGCCGGCTTTCAACCCATGCAGACGGCGCTGCAAATTCGTGCGGGTCAAGCGCTCGACCAAAGAATCACAATGCAGGCAGAAGCTGTTGGCTTGCGCATTGTCACCCGCCCCGCGGGCGCTGACGTTTTCATTAACGGCGACAAACAGTCCGGCCAAACCCCGGTTACCCTTCCGCTCGCTCCCAATACTTACAATCTGGTTCTTCGCATGCAAGGCTACGAGCCTTACTCCGATTCCGTTCGCGTCAAGGAAAACGTGGTGACGGAGCTTGACCTCGAACTCAAGCCAAAAAGCACGCATATCGCCTGGGCTCAGGTAGAGACGACTCCTGCGGGAGCTGACATTTCCATTGATGGAGTCAGTACTGGCAGGCAATCTCCGGCTCGCGTCGAAGTCACCGCCGGCACCCACGTGGTCGTTTTGAAAATGAACGGCTACCAGATCTCGCGCCGTCCCGTGCAGGTAAGCGAGGGTGGCACGGTAGCTGTGAATGAAAAGATGCGCCCGAAATAGCTCGGAAAACCCAGCTTGAATCCTAGCCAGCCTCACATTCTCCTCAAATTGTAACAATTTGTTACAACCCAAACCGTCTAGTTCTAGAACTACTTCAACTCGACGTTGTAAATAAATGACTTACGCTAAGACTTTTCGGGAAGGTGGCTTGCTCGCTTCCTTGTCAGGGTCTTTTTACTCACTCGGCACGCGGGTAGAAGCCGACCCTCCGATCCGCTTCGGCTACCGGGCGCTGAGCGGACAGAAACTGAGGAGAATCGTGGGTTTCAGGGCCATCGCCAATCCGAACGAACGGAATGACGCCAAAGGTCAGAAAGTGACCTCTCCGGCGCTTGTGGCCCCGAGTATCGTTTCCCCCTATTCAGCTTCGGAACCTACCGCGCTTGAAGTCCAAAACTGCCTGAAGGATTTGCAGATTCTCTTCCGCTCCCAGCGCCTCTATCAACGCAACCACCCCCGCGTTTTGGAAAGTCTGGAATCCGCCTACGAGCAACTTCGCTCTTTCGCCTTCGCGATGAATGGCCTGGCGCTTCGCATTGAACGCAACGGCATCATCATGCCGAAACTCAGCGAAGCGGCATTGCCCGATGTCCGCGGCGAACTTCAGGCGCTCGCCATCGAATTGCAACGCGCCGGCATCCAAACGTTGATCTTCGAACGCAGATTTCATGTAGGCGAACTGGACACGCTCGCTCAGCTTGTGAAGACAGCCTTGCTAAAATCGGAGGAGTCTTCAAAAAAGAACAGCTCGTCCTGGTGGACGGCAAAACTCCTGGAGCACGGCGTGGAAGGCATTCAAGTCAACACTCAGACCGAACGCAAAGTGGACACAGTGTTGGCGAGCCTGATTGCCGCGCTCGTTGCCTACGGCGGAAACGCGCCGCGCGAAAACGCCGACGCTCCCATAGCGCTTCCTAACCTGGAAGATTTGAGCGCCGCGCTTCGTTTGCTTGCGCGCTTAACTCCTCCGCTCGAGGCGGCACGCGGGCTCTCCCCCGAAGATGCGGCGCGCTCCATTCACGGAGCGCTGGAAGCCGCAAGCAGGGAAACGGTTCACATGCTGCTGAGCGCTGTCTCTCAACACGGTCCGCGCGAAGCGGAAAAACCGCAGCCCTATTTGCAGCGGCTTTCGGAAAACCTCGTGCTGGAATTTCTCGGCGCCGAATTCAGTGCGGGTCAGGTTTCGCCTCAAACCGTCCGGTCAGCGGTCTATAAGCTGGCCGACGTTCTAGTCGCGGCCGGTAGCTACAGCGGTCCGCACTCTTCCCAACATTTTTCTTCGCTCGCCACAGCCTGGGCCTCGGAAAAGCATCGCGAGAAACTTGTTGAGCGTTTCTGGGTGGAATTGCCTCCGCGTGAAAAATCAACTGTCTTCCGCGGACCGGACGTCTGGTGCGTTCCCGTTACGGCGTTGCGGCAGACTCTCTCGCAACTTGCCGAAGCAGGCGTCGATGCCCCGCGCCGCGAAGCGCGAAACATTCTTTTGAATTACGCGCGACGCCTTGAAGTTGATGACCCTGGCGCGCGACGCGAAGTCGCCGCCGGATTGAATGAGCTTTCGCCGATTATCGAATCTCTGTGGCCCAATCAGTTTCCGGAAGACTTGAGCCGCGGCACACTCAGCGCGCTGGAAAAGGAATCCGTCCCGGAAGCGGCTGCTCTGCTCGCGGCTTTTCTGGAGAGTCTCGGGCGCATCGCTGTCACGCGAGGCGATTTTACCGGTCTTGAAGGGATTCTCGTGGGCCTCGAAAGAACTCCACGTGAGCCACAATTTGCACACATGCAAGCGCTCGCGCAGCGACTAGTTGCCCAAGACCGCTGGCTACTGCTGATTGACGCCGCTCTTGCGAATCGCGCCTTGGACCCGGCTCTGCCACGCCTCTTGCAGCGCGACCCGGAGCGCCTGCTGGATCGCCTCACTTTGCTTTTGACGGATCCCCGCGGCTACGAATTTCTGCCCGCCATGTCCCGCCTCTTGCGCGCGATTGGCGTGCCCGTCCTGAATCT
>Ga0210402_10006785_pt1 | contig 10093 bp, 9 predicted proteins | sample IncBWC7MmetaG_FD_161055 | JGI IMG/M metagenome (GOLD analysis project Ga0210402, IMG submission 161055) | Forest soil microbial communities from Barre Woods Harvard Forest LTER site, Petersham, Massachusetts, United States - Inc-BW-C-7-M | ecosystem: Environmental > Terrestrial > Soil >...
CGAGGCTCCCCCGGGCGTGGGCTTGTTGTTGTCGATAACTGGCGGCAGAGCCGGAGCGAAGCGCATTCCGTAAAACAAAATTACCGCAGAAAGCGCCACCGCAACGATGGTCGAGAAGAATCCGGCTTGCAGGTTCGTTCTGTCGGAGATCCAGCCAATCAGTGTCGGCGAAAACGCGTCGCCCAGGATGTGAATGGTGAACAGGTTCACTGCGATCGCGGTGGCGCGAATTCGAGCGCTTACGCTGTTAACCAGCGCCGCGTTCAACGGAGCGGTGTTCAGCAGCAACAGGAATTCTCCCAGGAAGATTGCCGTGTACATAGGCGTTCCGATGAAGTAGATCGCGACAACCATCGCCGGAATTGAAAGGGCCATACCAACCGCCGAAACAAGCTGGTAGGCAGCAGGTGTGCGACGCAGCAGGCGGTCGCCGAGCCAGCCGCCAAACAATGTCGCCACGATCCCGCTGAACAGCGTCATTATCCCGAACAACAGGTTGGCGTGCTCCATGGGGACGCCGCGCATGCGCGACAAGAACGTCGGCATCCACACCTGCAGGCCCCCGACCGCGAAGGTCATCATCGCCATGCCGAGGCTTACGGTCCAATAGGCCTTGTTCCGAAAGAGCCCGAATATCGTGCCGCGTTCATGGCTGTCGGCCAGATGGTCGCTGGCGCCTCGCTGCGGTTCTTTAAGAAGGCAGACTCCCACAGCAAGTACGAGTCCAGGTATGGCGCACACCAGGAATGGCATGCGCCAGCCATGCTGATGCCCGAGGTAGCCTCCGATGAGGTATCCAAGCGCAGTACCGGCAGGAATCGCCAGGTAGAAGATCGAGAGGACTCGCCCGCGCCGGTTCTCCGGAAAAAGGTCCGAGATGAACGCTGGCGAGATCACGACAAACGTCGCTTCTCCGATGCCGACGATCAAATGCCTAAGCAGCAGCTCGTCGTAGTTGTGTGTGACCGCCGATAGGAGCGTCGCGACGCTCCAGACCAGCGCGCCCGCGGCCATGATCCATTTCCGAGGATAGCGGTCAGCCAGCGGGGCGATCAGCGGCGCGGCAATCATGTAGCAGGCAAAAAACGCCGAGGTGAGAAATCCAACTTGCTTGTCGCTGAGGACGAACTCTACCTTCACCAACTCCTGCACCGCAAACAGGATGGATCGGTCGATATAGTTGATGAAATTCAGCCCTGTCAGCAGGAGCAAGGCCAACCATGCATTGGTCTTCGAAGTCATCCGTTGGCGGAGGATATCACGGGGGCGACAGTCACATTAGGTTAGCTTCTTCGACCTGGGGTGTCGTGCAATCACTACGGTCCCGATCCCGCCACGCGGGCGAAATTCGCCCTTAATCTCCGCCCATTTCGGCTTTGCCGCTCGCACGACGTCCTCCAACACGCGATTGACAATGTTCTCCTGAAAGATCCCGAGATTGCGATACGACGTGAGGTACTCCTTCAGCGACTTCAATTCGAGGCAGACCTTATCGGGCATGTAGCGGATCCAGAGAATGCCGAAGTCGGGCAACCCTGTCTTGGGACATACGGACGTGAACTCGGGAATATCGATCGCGATCTCGTAATTCGGGAACTGGTTTGGCCAGGTCTCGATCTCCGGCAGCATGGCGTCAAGACCCGATTCGGCGTGTTCCGGCGTATAGCGGTTGCTTTTTGCCATGACGTAATTGTAATCGCTGACCTGCTCCCCAAGATCGGCAAGGACGCCATGAAACGCGCTCCCCGGACCTCGAATCACCTCGACATTTTTTGCCAATTTGCCGCCACTCACTGCTCTGCTGAACCAGGGTCCATGGCATAACCTACGTTATACTGTTCCCTTTGGACATCGATGGCAGAGTCAACTGAGAGCGGCCGAACTCGTCTGACCTGGAAACCTCGTTGGATCATCCTCATCGGAGTCGTCCTGGCGGTGATCATCTTGGCGGCGTTCATGTCGCTCCGTCGCTCCCAGGTGCAGGTTCGTAGCGCTCGCGCCTATCGCGAGACGATCACCTCCAGCATCGCCACCAACGGCAAAATCGAGCCTATCGACAATTTCGAAGCACATGCCCCGATGGCAACTACCGTCAAACGGGTCACCATCCTCCAGGGAGACTGGGTGAAAGCGAATCACTTGCTGCTGCAGCTGGATGACTCCGACGCCCGTGCCCAGGTGGCGCGCGCCCAGGCGCAAGTCAAGGGCGCCGAGGCCGAACTGTTGGCCGAGTCAGGCGGTGGCAGCCAAGAAGAGATGCTGACCACCCGCAACGCGCTCGTCAGGGCTCAGGCAGACCGCGATACCGCGCAGAAGAACTTTAACGCCATGCAGCGTCTGCTGAAGAGTGGCGCAGCTTCCCAAGGCGAGGTGGACGCGGCACAGCAGCAACTCCATGTGGCCGAGGCGAACCTCCACACGCTGGAGCAAAAACTCCACGACCGCTATTCCAAACCCGAAATCGGTCACGCGGAAGCTCAACTCGCGGAGGCCCGTGCGGCCCTCGCAGCAGCTACCGACCTCCTGCGTAGCCTGAACGTCTCGTCGCCCCACTCCGGCATGGCTTATAACTTGCCTGTGCGTAGGGACTCCTTCGTATCGGCCGGCGACCTCCTGATTCAGGTCGCCGACCTCCACCACATTCGGGTGCGCGCATTTGTCGATGAGCCCGAAATCGGCCGCCTGCAGAAAGGCCAGCCCGTCGAAGTCGCATGGGACGCGCTTCCCGGTCGCGTGTGGAAGACTACTGTCGAGGCCCTTCCCACGAATGTCGTTCAGCGTGGAACGCGCATGGTGGGCGAGGTCACCTGCCTGCTCGACAACGCCGACCTCAAGCTGTTGCCCAACACCAACGTAAGCGTGGCGGTAGTGCTGGCGCGTCATGAAAACGCGCTCACCGTGCCGCGAGAAGCGGTCCGTCAGGATGCCGAGGGCAAGTACGTCTTCCAGGTCGTCAACGGCCAGCTGAAGCGGCGCAATGTTCAGACATCCGTGTCGAACCTGACACGGGTGGAAATCACCAGCGGAATTCCTGGTGACGCCGTGCTGGCGCTGGGTGCGGTGAACATGCAACCGCTGCGTGACGGAATGCCGGTCAAGAACCCGACGTGATGAAGTTTCCCATGCCCAAGAGCTGGCTCGCGCTGCTGATGCTTTTGTGTGCTCTATGGCTTCCGGCAGCCGACTCCGCCGTTGAACAGATGCTGGCATCCGGCAGCATCGACAACGCCATTAAGACGCTCTCCGGCAAGAATGACGCCGCCTCGCTGAACTTGTTGTCGCGCGCCTATTACGCCATCGAGCAGTGGGACAACGCCGTGAAGAACGGCGAGCGCGCGGTCAGCGCCAGTCCAGACAACGCCCTGTACCACCTATGGTTGGGACGCGAGTACGGAGAGAAAGCATCGGCGGCCAATCCGCTGTCAGCGGCGTCCTTGGCGCGCAAGGCGAAGAGCGAATTCGAGCAGGCGGTGAAGCTCGATCCCGCCAACGTGCAGGCCCACGCGGACCTTGCCGAGTACTACACCGAAGCTCCATCCATCATGGGAGGAGGCACCGACAAAGCGCGCGACCAGGCCACGCAAGTCGCCAAGTACGACCAAGCCACCTCGCACTGGATCCTCGCGATCATCGCCGAGAAAGACAAGCGATATCCTGACGCGGAGAGCGAACTCCGCCAGGCCATCAAGATCGCAAAGAACCCAGCGCAGTACTGGATGAACCTCGCGTCCTTCTTTCGCCGGCGCTCGCGCCCCGATGACATGCAGAATGCGATCGTCCAGGCGCTGGCACAACCCAACAAGAGCGCCGAGGTTTATTACAATGCGGCGAGCGAACTACTTCAATCAGGCCGGGACCTTTCGACCGCCGCGCAATATCTGAAGACTTACCTGTCATCGAACGCGATGGTGGAAGATGCCCCGGCTTTTCGCGCGCATTATTTGCTAGGGCAGGTCTACGAAAAGATGGACAACAAGACCGGTGCGGCGACTGAGTACAAGGCGTCTCTGGAGCTGGCGTCCGGCTTCGCACCTGCCGACAAGGCATTGGGACGGCTGCAGTGACGATTGTGGACATGAGAGCACAGTCCAACTACCGCCGTTCCGCCCAACCCGCCTCGTGTCGCAGGTTGCTTCACTGGCGCCGCGTTATCACACGGTTCGCCATCGCCGGAGTCCTGCTCTGTCTCACCGCCAACCTGTGTGCCCAGGCCGCCCCGCCCGCAGAACCACTTCGTTTTCGCACTGCCGTCGATCTCGCGCTACAACACAGCGGGGTGATGGGAATCGCCACCATCAACCAGTGGCGCTCTCAAAAGGCCTACGAGGAAGTCCGCAACCACTGGCTGCCGCAGCTCACACTCGGATCAGGACTGGGATACTCCTACGGCTTCCCGCTCACTCTCGAAGGCTCCGCACCGTCGGTCGTCAATTTCACGTCGACGCAATCTCTGTTCAACCTTTCGCTCAAGCAATTCCTGAAAGCCGCGAAGATCGATTGGAAAGCCACCTCGTTCGATGTCCAGGACAAGCGTGCGGAAGTCATCCTCGATACCGCGCTGTCCTACGCGCAACTGGCAAATCTGGCGGGCAAGCTCACGACTCTCGCCGACGCACAGACCGCCGCGGACAAGGCCGAGTTCATCACCGAACAGCGCTTGAAGGAAGGCGTGGACAGCCAACTGGAAGTCACTCGCAGCCAGCTCGCCGCGGCGCGCGTCCGCCTTCGCATCGCCGACGCCCAGGGTCAAATGGATGTTCTCCGCGAACACTTGGCAAAACTGACTGGCTTAACTCCTGCCGACATCCAGCCCGATCCCGAGTCCATGCCGCAGCTGCCCTTCTTCTCGCAGGAGGACGACCTCTCTGCCAGGGCAGTCGCCAACAGTCCGGTCGTCAAGCTGGCCGACCAGAAAGTCGAAGCGGCCGCAGCGCGCGCCAAGGGCGAGCATCGCGCCACGCTGCCCTACGCTGACCTTGCTTCCCAATACGCCTACCTGGCTCGGTACAATAACTACGATCAGTACTTCCTGAAGTACAACAGCAACAATCTCGCTGCCGGCCTCAACATCAAGTTCCCCTTCTTCAACCCGGTGCAGAAGGCACGAGCGCAACAGGCAGATGCTGACACCATCGTCGCTCGCAAGCAAGCCGACCTCACCCGCAACGAAGTCGGCGAAAACGCCCTCAAGCTGCAGCGCTCACTACGACAGTTGCAGGCCGCCAGAGATGTCGCCAAGCTGGAGTGGCAGGTATCGCAGGGAGACATGGAGGCGGTGCGGGCCAAAATCCAGACCGGAACGGCCAACACTCGCGATGAGCAGATCGCCGAGCTCGACGTGAACGACAAATATGCTGCCTATCTTGATGCCGAGTTTGAACTGACCCGCGCAGGCCTCCAGCTGCTCCATCTTACCGGAGAACTGGAAATTTGGGCCATTCCGACCCCATAAGTAGCCATTCGCTGCGCGCCACAAAAGCGCCGTAACTAAAACATTTTCAAGAGCTTCCACGTGGCTCACATCATCCAAACAATGGTAAAATCATAACTACCACTATGCCGCTGAAAACACTGTTTCTGAACCCACCCTCGTTTGAGAATTATGATGGCGGCGCGAGTTCGCGTTGGCCTGCGACTCGTGAGATTGAGTCTTACTGGTATCCCGTCTGGCTGGCTTACCCGGCAGGCATGCTCGAAGGCTCGCGCATGCTCGACGCCCCGCCGCATCACGTGAGCGCGGGAGAAACCATAGAGATCGGCAAGAGTTTCGATTTCCTCGTCCTGTTTACCAGTACGCCCGGTTTCCCCGGAGACATCAAGCTGGCCGCAGCCATGAAGGCTGCCAATCCCAAGCTCAAGGTCTGCTTCGTCGGACCGCACGTCACGACTTTGCCCGAGCAGTCGCTTGCCGATGGAGAGGCCATCGATTTCATCGTGCGTCGCGAATTCGACTACGCCACGGTGGAATACGCCAATGGCAAGCCGCTGAGTGAGATTCTCGGCGCCTCGTATCGCGGTCCTGACGGCAAGGTGATTCACAACCCCGACCGTCCCGCGGTGTCCGACCTCGACTCGCTCCCCGATGTGGTGGACGTTTACAAACGCGACATCGATCCCCGCCGCTACAACGTCCCATTTCTGCTCTATCCCTTCGTTTCGCTGTACACGACGCGGGGTTGTCCGGCGCAATGCACCTTCTGCCTGTGGCCCCAGACGCTCAGCGGACATCCCTGGCGCAAGCGTTCGTCCGATGCTGTAGCCGCCGAAATGAAGAAGGCCATGGAGTATTGGCCTTGGGTGAAGGAATTCTTCTTCGACGACGACACCTTCAACATCCAGAAGGCGCGCACCATCGAGCTTTGCGAGAAGCTCAAGCCGCTGAAGATGACGTGGTCGTGCACCTCGCGCGTCACCACCGACTACGAAACGCTCAAGGCGATGAAGGAAGCTGGATGCCGACTGCTGATCGTAGGCTACGAATCGGGCGACCCGCAGATCCTGAAGAACGTGAAGAAAGGCGCAACCGTCGAACGCGCGCGCCAGTTCACCAAGGACTGCAAGAAGATTGGCCTCGTGGTCCACGGCGACTTCATCCTCGGCTTGCCCGGAGAGACCAAAGAAACGATTCGCACCACCATCGACTTCGCCAAGGAACTCGACGTCGAGACCATCCAGGTTTCGGTTGCGCACGCCTACCCCGGAACCGAGCTCTACGACTACGCCAAGGCCAACGGCTTCATCCTGAGTGAAGGCGCTCAGATGGTCGACGAAGGTGGCCACCAGGTTGCCATGATCGAATATCCGGGACTGCCCCGCGACTACGTCATGGAGATGGTGCACCGCTTCTACGACGAGTACTACTTCCGACCGAAGGCCATCTTCCGCATCGTTCGGAAAGCGGCATTCGATTCGGTCGAGCGCAAGCGGCTGTACGTAGAGGCGAAGCAGTTCCTCACTCTGCGAGCTGCCCGCAATCGCGCGGTCAAGGAAGCCCGCAAGATCCAGGGCACCCTGACCACCGCAGCTTCGCAAGCCAGCACCAGCGGCCACGACTAGCACCCGAGGCCCACTTTGACCTTAAGGAAGTATCTGGTACTGCTGGCGGTCATAGTCTTTGCCGCCTGTGGAGACGTGTCTCTCGCCCGCGGCATGAAGGCTTTCGGCGCCGTTACTCTCGCCAACCTGCCAAGCCTGTTCACCGCGCTCCTGAATCCCTGGGTAACCGCCGGCATCCTCATGCTGCTCGGCTTCTTCGCCAGCTACCTGTCAGCCCTGTCGTGGGCCGATCTCACCTATGTCCTGCCGACCACGGCCGTGAGCTACATCCTGATGGTGCTGCTCGCCCGGTTCTTCCTTCATGAGCAAGTTACCGTCTGGCGCTGGATGGGCGTTGCGCTCATCGTCGTTGGCGTCGGATTCGTCACGATGGGCCCGGAAGCAACCCCGGGGGCGCATCGCCACAATCGAATCGAGTCACCTTGCGGGCCTGTCGCCTCGCTGGACGACGCCGTCGATCCAAGGAGCGAAGCATGAGCAACGTTGCCGTCTGGAGTGGCATTGCCGTGGTGGTCATCACCTCCACCATCGGAGACGTGCTGCAATCGCGCGCCATGAAGGAAATCGGCGATCTCGGCCTCATTCGTCGCTCGCGTGGAACATGGGCGGTCATTCAAACTGTAGCCACCAACCCTCGCTTCATGATCGGACTGGGCTTTATGGCGGGTGGGTTCTTCAGCCTGCTGATCACACTGTCCTGGGGTGACGTGAGCATCGTGGGCCCCGCCTCAGCCTCGCTGACCTTTATCGCAAACGCATTCGCAGCTCGCATTTATCTCAGGGAACACGTCGACCGCCGCCGATGGACCGCCGCCATCTTCATAGCCTGCGGCGTTGCCTTCCTCGCCCGCTGACCTTGGGTAGTGCTGGCCTTCAGACCAGCGTCAGGGATCGCTTAATTGTTCGTTGGGAGCGGACTTTAGTCCGCGAGACGTAACCGTTTCACGCTAGCTTACGGTTTCTCGCGAAGTACTCAAAAATCGGCAACCCGGCCAGGATCAGCACGCAGCCCCAGATGGAATTCCGCAGGTTGGCCGTGAACGTGTAATACAACAGCACAGCCGCCACAATCACGAACACCGCCGGCACGACCGGGTAACCCCACGTGCAGTACGGACGGGGAGCATCAGGTTCCTTCCAGCGCAGGACGAAAATGGTGCTGGCGGCAATCATGTAGAAGAGCCACTCCGCGAATATCGTTAACGAGAACAGGTCCTTAAAGCTTCCCGCGAACAACAGCAGCGCAACCGACAACACCAGCTGAACAACCAGCGCGACCGAAGGAGTGCGGAAGCGGGGATGCACGTCTGCCATGGCCTTGAAGAAATACCCGTCGCGCGCCATGGCATAAGGTACGCGCGCGCCGCTCATGATCGTTCCGTTCATCCCTACCAGCATTGACAGGGCCATCCCGATGGACACGATCGCGGCGCCCCAGAGCCCGACCGCGATAGCGGTTGCCTCCGACGCGGGACGAGGAGAGACTGCAATGTTCGCCGCCGGCAACACGTACTGCACAGCCGCGTTCGTCAACATATAAAGCGCCGCCACTATGCCCACTCCTGCAATCAGCGCAATCGGGATCGTGCGCTCGGGGCGGCGGATTTCTCCGCTCACCATGTTCAGGTCGTTCCAACCATCGTAGGCCCACAAGGCCGCCACCAGCGCTGCCATAAAGCCCGTGATACCTCCCGTTGCTCCCGCGAAATGCGTGCCGAAGTTGCGCCATGTGCCGCTGGCTGCCGTGAATCCAATCACCGCGACACACACGATCATCACGACTTTCAGCACCGTGAAGATCAGTTGGAACTCTCCCGCGCGCTTCACCCCGATGTAGTTTAGCCACGTGATCAGCATGGCCGCAGCAATGGCAACCAGTTGTCCGTAGCTGATGACAAATGGCACGCCCACCGCCGCGTCATTCAGAAACGAGAGCGCGGGAAACGTCCCCAGAATGCGCACGATTCCCGTGGCGATGGTTGCTATGGAGCCGGGCTTGGCGACGACGAACCACGTCCATGCGTAAATAAACGCGAGCCGCGGTCCATAGGCATCGCGAATGTAGACATATTCCCCGCCGGCCTGTGGCTTCATGGCGCCCAGTTCGGCATATGTCATTGCTCCCGCCATCGACAACACGCCGCCCACGAGCCACACCAGGTAAACCAGTTGGGCCGAGCCGACAGCCTGCATCATCTCGGCCGGAACCAGGAAGATTCCGCTCCCGATGATTGTCCCGACAACAATTGCGCTTGCCTGGCTCACTCCCAGTTCGCGCAGCAGGGTTGGGAGCTTGGTATTCGGATCCGTCACGTGACTTATTTTTGGTGGTGTGTGTGTTCAGCCGACAGCAGTTTGGACTATAAACGATAAGGCCGTGAACGTGCACCGTCACCCGTTGGAATTGGCACAACATATCAAGCCGCTTGAGAAAATTTCACGGGCTCCATATATTGTGAACACTCAAGGCTTTATCACACGGACTGCGCATCAGGGTGAAGTAAGTGTCCCCAGAACTCGAATTCATCCGCCGGGAGACCGAACGGGCCACTCGCGGAGTGTCACCCGAGGCGCTCTTGCAGGCGCCGGATGGCAAGTGGAACTCAGCACAGATCCTGCAGCACCTCTTGCTCACCTACACCGCCACCACCAAGGGATTGTTGCGAACCATGGAGGCGGGCCAACCCCAGCGCGGAGCGCCTGATCTTCTGCAGCGGCTGCGCCGCTTTTACGTCCTCGCAATTGGCCGATTCCCTTCGGGAGTCGAAGCCCCGCAGCATACCGTGCCGCGTCAGGAACCCTCCGACGAGTCGTTGCACCGCTTTAACGACGCCCTGGTCGCCATGGATGCGATGCTCACCGAGGCCGAGGGGCGATTCGGGACCCGAACCCGCTTGCTCCACCATCCGGTTCTCGGCCCGCTGACCGCGCAGGAATGGCGCCGCTTTCACCAAGTTCACGGACGTCGCCACCTCAAGCAGATCGTCGTCCGAGCCAACCCACGCCCCTAATAGCAGAGCCGCGCTTTTAGCTCCGC
>Ga0210402_10006786_pt1 | contig 10093 bp, 5 predicted proteins | sample IncBWC7MmetaG_FD_161055 | JGI IMG/M metagenome (GOLD analysis project Ga0210402, IMG submission 161055) | Forest soil microbial communities from Barre Woods Harvard Forest LTER site, Petersham, Massachusetts, United States - Inc-BW-C-7-M | ecosystem: Environmental > Terrestrial > Soil >...
CGTCTCCGTACTCAACGCTGAGGTTCTTCGACCGTGAGAATCTGATCGCCGGCAACCTCGTGCAGCACTTGTTTGATACCGCTCGGCCAGCGAATTTCCACGTCCTTGATGAGCCGGTTCTTTCCCAGGCCAAAGTGTACCCGGCTGTCGCTGGACGCGGTGTATCCGACTGCCGTTGTTGCCTCGTTCCATTGTGAAGCGCCATCTTCGGTCGTAATGTGAATTTGTGCGCCAATGCCCATCCGATTGCTCTTGGTTCCTACGAGCTTGAGGAGAATCCAGTGATTGCCGGTCTCGGAGATGTTGCGCAGAATTTCAACCGGCCCGCCAAGAACGGTGACTACCGCGTCAATGCGGCCGTCATTAAAGAGATCCCCAAAGGCGACGCCGCGATGTGCGGCCTCTTCCTGGAAGTCCGTTCCGGCTGACGGGCCAACTTCGGCAAACTTACCGTTGCCCAGATTGCGAAACAAGGAATTTGGCTCGGGATATTTGCGATTGCCCAGTTCGCTGATGTTATCGAGCACATTGGCGCGCGCGACGAACAGGTCTTTCCACCCGTCATTGTCGAAGTCAAAGATGCCATTCCCCCAGCCGGACATCTCCTTTGTGCCCTCCAGTCCGCTGGCATGCGTGAGATCGTCGAATTCCCCATTGCCTTGATTGACGAGCAGTGGAAAGGTCTCGTGTTCCACGGCGGTGTACCATATGTCGGGGCGGCCGTCGTTGTTGACATCCCTAAAATCAGAGCCCATTCCCGATAAAGCCACGCCGTCGGGAGCATAAGCGACTCCCGCCTGCGTGCCGACTTCTTCAAACTTCTTTCCGCCCAAATTGTGAAAGAGGAACCCCGGTGTAGTATCGTTCGCGACGAACGCGTCGAGGAAGCCATCGCCGTCGTAGTCGGCAAACGATACGCTCATCCCTTTGCCCATGTGCGACGAGATTCCCGTTTCTTGGGAGACATCGGTGAACGTGCCATCTCCATTGTTGCGGTACAGGGAGTTGTGCAGCGACGCGTAAAGCTTGGGATGGCAGTAACCGCGAACTCCGCCTTTCACGTGGCAGTAGGGATCCTTGTTGACTTCCCAAGCGCAGTAGTTAACTACAAACAAATCCAGCTTGCCGTCGTTGTTGTAATCGAACCAGCCTCCGCCGACTGACCACATCTTTTTGCCCTTCATCTCGGCGCCAGCGAGACCCGCCTTTGCGGTCACATCGCTAAACGTGCCGTCGCCGTTGTTATGAAAGAGCTGGTTGCCGGTGACGCTGGCCAGAAAGATGTCCGGTCGGCCATCGTTGTCGTAGTCCCCGACGGCTACGCCCATGCCGTAGCCCGCCCCCGCGAGGCCGGCGCGCTCGGTTACGTCGGTGAAGGTGCCGTCGTGATTGTTGCGATAGAGACGGTTCCAGTAAGCCGGCGATTCCTTCTGCAGGGAGGGAATTGCTGCTCCGTTGACCAGATAAATATCCAGCCAGCCGTCGCCGTCATAGTCGAGCAATGCAACTCCTGCGACCATGGTTTCGATCTGATTTTTGTTGGCTGTCGGCGAATTACGGGTGATGAAGTTGACACCTGCTTTTGCCGTAATGTTTTCGAATCGGATGGCCGGCGGATTGGGCGCGCCGGCCCATCGCAGGGCGCCCAATCCGAGAGCGACGACAATGATGAGATAACGCATGAATATGACTTATGCCTCGTCGGCACCGGCGGAATATGTACGCGACGAAGTAGGTGCGCCTGTGGGGAAGTCTGGGACAACCAGATTCTATCAATCTCGAGCGTGGAAATGTCAGTACGGAGAACGGGACTCGTCTTCGCTACGCCCTTGGGGCAAGTAATGACGGCGTCAGGCTTTACGCCGCTCTGACTCTCGCTCAGTGCCGCTGTAATAGGCCACCCACCGAGGTCGGGTTGGTTCCCAGGTCGAAAGTTGGCAACGTTCCCGTCAGCTTTGCTGCCGCCTCACTGGCCTGTTTCACTTGGCTTTCGGTCAGAAGGCCAGAGAGTTTCCTCAGTTGTGCGCCGGCAGTCTTCTCACCACGATCCGCAGCGGCCTTGTACCACATGTACGCAGCTGAATAATCAAGGGGCACGCCTTTCCCCTGTTCGTAAAGGTATCCAAGATCGAGCTGAGCGGGCGCGTAACCCTGTTCCGCCGCCTTCCGCATCCATCGCGCCGCTTGCTGGTTGTCTCGTGTCAGGCCGGTCCCGGTGTAGTACATCCAGGCGAGGTTTTCCTGGGCCGGTGCGTACCCGAGTTCTGCCGCAGCCTTGAACCAGGTTGCAGCTTGCTGACCGTTCTTGGCTGTGCCCTTTCCAAGAAGGTACAGCGAAGCCAGATTACATTGAGCGGTCGGCTCACTTTGATCGGCCGCTTTCTGGTACCAGGCGGCCGCCTCATGAAGGTCTCTCTTCATCCCTTCGCCCCGCTCGTACATTGAACCCAAATTGTTCTGTGCTGTCGGGTGTCCTTGTCCGGCTGCGCTCGAATAGTAAAGAAATGCCTGACCGTAGTCTTTCTTCACGCCTAATCCTTGCTCATACATGTATCCCAGCCCAAATTCTGCGTCAGTAGATCCCTGTTTCGCTGCTTTGTCGTACAAATCCAACGCCTTCTCGTAGTCTCTTGCAACTCCGCTGCCCGTCATGTAAGACAAGCCGAGTTTGTATTGTGCCTTGGCATCTCCGTCTCGAACCTGTTGCCTGAGCGAAGAAACGTCAAGTTGAGGCTTGGGGCTATCGTTAGGGCTCGCGGGATGCTGGCCTGTTGTAGAGGCAGAAAGGTGAAACGAAATCGATGCCAGCAACGTTACAGCTAAGAGCATTCGCAAATTCATCCCATGTCCCTCGAGTCCGAGATTCTCTCCGCGGAACACCTGTTGAGAGCCTTGCGGTCGGCGAAATATTGCTCGCTCGACCTGACTGCATCTTTCAGGCAGGCGAGATTTTTCACAATGCAAGGGGCCACACGAGGCCTACACGAGTGGGTAACGAGCGAAGTCAATGAGGACACAGCAGGTTCATCGCAGGTCGCGCGTTGTTCCGGAGATTGCCGTGAGGCCGATCACTAACATTGCTGGTGAACTAACGTCCAAGTGAAAGGTGAGCACCGTGCCAGACTCTCAATCCCCCGCAATCGTCCGCTTCGACGTCTTCGAAATCGACCTTCAGGCAGGTGCGTTGCGCAAGGAGGGCCGGAAAGTCAAAGTACAAGAACAACCCTTTCGTGTTTTGTCTTTGCTGTTGCAGCGGCCGGGGCAGGTGGTCACACGCGACGAACTGCGGGAACAACTTTGGCCTGCCGACACATTTGTGGATTTTGATCACGGATTGAACAGCGCCGTCGCCCGATTGCGGGAAGCCTTGGGCGATTCCGCGGACAAGCCACGCTTTATCGAAACGATTGCCAAACGCGGGTACCGATTTATCGCCGTGCTTGAAGCAAGCAGTCAGCCAGATGCAAACTCCAGCGCCGAAGCCAAGGATTCCGCCCCCAAGCCCATTGATCGCGGGAATCTCGTAAGACGCAGGCTAGTCGCCAGCCTTAGCCTGGCTGTTGTCTGTGTGACGGTCGTCGCCCTCGTTTATCCGAAGACTCCCGCGCCCCCGCAGGACAAGATCGAAGTCGTACCTTTGAGCGGTCTGCGTGGATTCCAGGCAACGCCAGCCTTCTCACCGGACGGTACTCTGGTCGCATTCCGTCAAAGCGATGGCGCCAGCAAGGCTGGAATTTATGCAGCCGCAGTGGGAGGCGAAAAGGCCGTTCAGCTTACCAGCGACATGGGCGACTGCTGCCCAACCTGGTCGCCCGACAGCCGCCAGATCGCTTTCAGCCGCTATTCGGATGGTGTTCTCAGTATTCTGTCTATCCCTGTTTTGGGGGGCAGGGAGCATCGCCTGTATCGCGGGCAGGAATCGATGGGTGGAGGCTTGTCCTGGTCTCCGGACGGCAACTACATTGCTTATGTGGCCAGCCCTTCGGGGGATCGAACCCGGTCCTCCATCTCGTTCCTGTCACTCGCGGACTACAGCACGCGCGAGGTTACATCCCCACCGCCAGGCTACCTCGACCGTTCTCCCATGTTTTCCCCCGACGGGAAGCGACTCGCGTTCATTCGTTCCACGATCGCCGGAGTCAGCAATGACATTTATGTGATGTCTACTGGCGGCGGTAACCCCAAGCGCCTCACTTTCGACCGCCGGCCAATCATGGGATCGCCAGCGTGGACTGCCGACAGCCGTGAAATCATATTTTCCTCGGATCGGGGCGTTGCCATAGGTTTGTGGCGAGTTTCCGCGACGGGGTGTGTCCCTGTCCCGGTGGCCGGGCCCGTTGGCGAAGCCGTTTGGCCTTCCATCCCAACAAATGGAAAACACAATCTGGTGTATGAGCAAGGAGTTTTCAAATCCAATATCTGGAGGCTCGACCTGCGGGACCCGGCACACCACGATCGAGCGCCGTTCCCGATTGTTTCCGAAAAGGGAGACAAGATGCGTCCCGAATTGTCGCCAGACGGAAAGAAAGTTGCATTCGAGTCGAACCGGCTGGGCTTTTGGGATCTGTGGACTTGCGAGATTGAGAAAGGAGATTGCAACCAGATTACGTCTTTGCATGGAACCGCTGGCCGCGCCCGCTGGTCCCCCGATGGACGTTATATCGCATTCGAGTTTCATCCGAGCGAGCACAGCGAGATCTACCTCGTCGAGGTGGCCGGGGGAGTTCCGCATCTTGTGCCGACTATTCCTGGAGCGGATAATTTGTCGCCGAGTTGGTCGCGCGACGGGAAGTGGCTTTATTTCGCTTCGAAAACAGGCACGGACGCTTTCCAGATTTGGAAGATCCCCGTGCAAGGCGGTACTCCCCTACAGCTTACCCGGCATGGCGGGATCTCGGCCGTCGAATCAAGCGACGGGCGCTATCTTTATTATTCCAAATTCGAAGAGGGTGGAGTCTGGCGTATGGCGGTTGAAGGCCGCGAAGAGACCAAGGTGCTGGACATTGGTGGAGATGGCTGGCCAAACTGGGCACTGGGTTCAGAGGGAATATACTTCCTTAAATGGTCTAAGTCGTCACACCCGACGATTCAGCTTCTTAGTTTCGCTACCGGCAAAACTCATCCCGTATTGACTCTAGACCGAGAACCCGGGTGGGGCATCGGCGTCTCCAGCAATGGGAAGTCGATTGTTTTTACGCAGGATGATTTCGCAGAGTCGAATCTTATGATGGTAGAGAACTTCAGGTAATGCTATGTTGGCGGCCGTGGGGCGCGCGCCGATCGATCCCGGTGGAACGGCCGGGGCGCAAGACTCGGTCGAGGATCTACGTGAAGCCGAAACCGTTGCGGTTCCTAGCGGCGAGGTGCGCTGGCTCCGGTGACCTCGGCCCGCTTGCTTAGTTCGCCGTCTGGGATTACCAATGCTACCCAAGGTGTTTCGGTTGAGACGACGTGTGCATGCCAGATAATTTCCTTTCGACTTCCCCCCGTAAGGTGAACATTCTGGGTCATCGCACCCGACAGCACGAGATTATTGCTGCGAATCGAAAAGGTGTGATCCCCAGCCCCGTTGGCCAGGGTACGTATCACGATTTCATGGGGCTCGGTAGCGTCGAAAGAAACTTTGAAATCTAGAACCTGGTTGGCGCGCAGATCCAGTGAGTACGTGGTTCCGGGAAGTACAGCGAGACTGGTGCGGTCAGATCCGTGTTGAACGACGTAATGCCCCTCCGGCAGGCGTGCGCTGAATTCACTTCCGGCCGGGCCGGGCACCGAGATCAACCGCCCGCTTTGCTCTTCGCGGAATTCGATCGGTTCACGGTTTGCCGGATCGATGAGGCCCCGAACGGTGGCCGGAATGCTGAGGTCGTCCATCAGCCAGATCCATTGTCCCACCGGAGCGGTCCAGACTTCCTTATAAGTCCAGCAGATCTGCGTCGGCCAGTAGGGAGCATCGTTATAGCCCTTAGTCTCGATGCCCACGGGAAGTGCGCCCACCATCTGGCCAGAGCGAACGCTATATAGGGGTGTCCAGTCGTAGCCCTCGCCGTACATCAGACTTGACGAGAAAGGATTTCTGCCAACAAACCACTGCGCTTGTTTCTGGGCCAGGTCTTCGGCATCCAGATCTCGGCGCAGTTTCGCGGCGGCAGACAGCGCCTTAGCCTGAGACAGCAGAACGCTGGAATTGCCGCGAAAGTCGAACCAAACCGGAAAACGGCGGAGGTACGAATCGTCACCGAGGCGAACTCCGCGATGGACCTGCTCGATATAAGCGTCGCGATCGGCGGCGCGAAGAGGAGTCCAGTTCTTCGCTTCCGGGATGAGCCGCGCTTCAGTTTCGCGATAGACTCCGGCGGGCAGGACTCCATAAGGCAGATCAAAAGCGGATGCCGGCTTAAGGTAGTACTGCGAATGGAGGACAACAGCGGAATACCACTTCATCCAGTCGGCGTGGTCCGGAAACGCCTCGCACAACTGGGTCAGGGCAACGATCGGTTCCTGCTCCTGCCCCAGGTGGAAACGATGAAACAGATTTTCACGCTTCGGCCCAGTGTAGAAATATCCGGTTAGGGGAGTGGTCCAAGGTTGAAAGTTGCGCTCCTGAGATGCCAGCACCAATGCTCCCAGTGCCACGGCTTCATCTTCGTACTGTCGATCACCGGTCGATTCGAAAAGTTCGACGGATGCAACTACGCCAAACGAAATCCGCTCCAGTTCGTCCGATGCGCCGTAGACTTCTGGAAGCGGACCCGCCATTTTCAATCCCTCTACCGCATACTTCCAATCCTCTTCGGCAATGACCAGGCTGCGATTCGCGAGTTCCGGATCGCTCTGTTTCAATACCCGTGACGCCAGCGCCTCCAGCGCGCTTACGCGGAAGTTCCACTCCGGATTATTTACCGCCTCACCATGACGATCATCCGCCGTACCCATGATGCCGTCTGTCCAGTAACTCACCAGCTGACCCGTGCTCCGATAACCATCGCCAAACCGCGTTTTCAGAACCCAGTTCAAGCCCCATCGGGCTTCCTCAAGCAGACGTTCGGTCAGGTCGGGATCTTCACCTTGGCGCTTCAGACTCTCGGCCAGGGAGAACGCTGCATATGCCATCGCCGGGGTGTGGCCCGTCGCGCTTAAGTCGCCAGCATCGTGATAGCCCCCGTTTACAACGATTCGCTGGTCGCCATGCGAGGTGTAGATGTCCTGGTGACATCTGCCGTGGATACCCGGAACCTCCGTACCACAGCGCTCGCTGTACATGAAATTGATCGCCTTCCAGATGCTGCTCTTCCATACGTCCTCGCCGATCGGGAACGGGCGAGTTATGGTGTCCCCGGCGCGGATCGCATAGCTGCCGGCCTGGCGCATTTCCGAGAAATCGAGAACCTGATATTTTCCGAGAACTGTGGTTACTTGCTGGATTGCTTTGGTCAGAACTATTTGTCCAGTTTGTTGGTCAATCAGAGAGAACTGCGATGCTGCCAGGCCACTCGCAATCGCCGATTTTGAACTTCCCGTCGCGTATCCGCTGTGGCTGAATGCGATCTTGCCGGGAGCGACATCCCAACCTTCGACGTGATCGGCCATCACGCTCTGCAATTCCAGATGTGCGATATCGAGGATTGTCCGATCGCCCGGCTCCGGTAACTTCTTGGGCAAGCTGTATGCGAACTCGAGCGCCGTGACCCGATCGCGGTCGAGAGGAGCGATCTCCCAAACAATCTGATTCCACGTATGATTCTTGAGAATGATCGACTCGTGGCGTCCCTCGTTGTAGTGATCGGGCAATTTGTGGACTCCATCGTTGTGCAGCACCAGAGAGCAGGAGATGGCCGGTGCTCCGACGACATCCGGGTAGACCCACAGCGAAATGCGGTTGAATTTGCCCCAGTCCTCGCCGGCGAATTTCCGAGTTGCGACTAGATCCTCCCACTCGCCGCTGCCATCGACTTGAGCAATGTTGGAAGTCGAATGGATCCGCAGCACGCGACTTGGCGCGCTGTTGTCGGTCATGGTCCAGGGCTCGCTTGCACCGACTTCGACCAACGTCATCTCTCCCGTGCCTGCGAACGACCACGACGAGAAATTCTCCATATCGTCCAGCAGACGCGAATCGAGAACTTTCTTGTGCAACCAGCGATATTCGGCTCCGTCTTCATATCGCCCCACCATTGGCATGGTGAGAGAGGTCCGCTGGGCTACCAATGTGGTAGGCAGAAGTAAGCCGAAATAAATGAAACTTCGCAGAGTACCCCAAAACAAAGGCGTCTTAAGCATTGAATCGATCCGGCAATCTTGCGGCATTCGAATGATACCGCAATGCATCGGTTCCGGACGGGAGGATTGAATGTGAACTGCCTGACTGGGACGGGTAGATCGATGTCTGGAGATGCTCTGGACTGCAAACCGGGTACCGCAGAGGCCGGGATTGCTTGAGCATTTGCAGACTCTCGATTCCGGAGTGGGAGAATTGTCGACCGATGCCTGCTGTTCAATTGAGACCAGATGAGTCCCGGCACCAGGATACCTTGGAGAGGACTCGCGACTTTCTCGGAGTATCGGGCAAGAAAATCCATTCCCATTAGAAGACTCGTGGTTTTCTCCTAAATGAAGAAATTGCGATCAGTCGGCGGGCCGGAACTACGGCAACGCCGCCCGAAAGTCCCGCCTTGTCACTGGCGTCGAGCTTAGCGCGTTTAAAACGCCAGAAGGACCCCCTGGCCAGGGCAAGGTAAGACTGTGGGCGTTGCGACGCTCTTGGCAAGCAGCGACATCCGGCGTGAGGCCGAGAGTACAACTTAGGAAATGTCGGATCAAGGCTCGATCAGGCTGGCTCGATCAGGCTGGCTCGATCAGGCTGGCTCGATCAGGCTGGCTCGATCAGGCTGAACAGTCGGACAGTCTGCCCATGCCGTGTGGGATTGCCGCGGTGAAGGTCATGCGGATTCCATATTCCGGTCGCAAGATCACCATGGGGCGTGCTTGGATTGTCTGGCCCGGGACCAGGCGGAAATCGTATTTTCTAAGCAGAACACTCAGAATCATTAGAATCTGCAGCACGGCATAGTTGCCGCCGATACAGCCCCGCGGCCCAGCCCCGAAAGGCAAGTGAGCGAAGGGCGTGTGAAGCTTCTCCTTCGCTTTGGAGAAGCGTGCTTCGTCGAAACTCTCTGGGTTCGCCCAGTACTGCGGCGAATGGTGCGTGCCGTAAATGAACACAACGACCGTCGATCCCCGGGGTATATCGAAACCCCCTGCACGGTCGTCGGCGAGAGCCATTCGGTCGACCATCCAAAACGGCGGATAAAGCCGCAGCGCCTCCAGTATGACCTGCGTCGTAAACTCGAACTTCGGAACGTCTGAGTAACCGAGAGGCTTTTCGCCAAGCACAGAATCGAACTCCTGCCGTACCCTGTCGACGCAATCCGGACGCGAGCTCAGCAGGTAGATAAGCCACGATAAAGCATTCGACGACGTTTCATGGCCAGCAACCAGCAGTTGCATGCTCTCGCTGAGGACCAACTCATCGCTCATGCCATGGCCGTCGCTGTAGCGCGCATCCATCAGGATCTGCAGCAGATCGTGGCCGGGGGGCTCCTTGCGCCGCCGCTGAATGTAGTCGAGCAGAACGCCGAAGGCGCGGGCGCGCATATCTTCGTGTCGGCGCAACTCGCCCGAGACGGCAAACCAGGGATTCAGGTAGGGCTGAATGGTTTGGCGAACCATAAATTCCTGTACGGTCGAGATGGCCAGGCTGATGAGGTCGATGTCGTCCTCTTTCAACCGGGCGCCAAACAGAGATCGACCTACCATGCCGAAGGTAATCTTCATCATGAGGGGGTAGATATCGACAGGACCGACACGGGTTTGTCTGTCGAAATCCCGCAGCGAGTCGGTGAGGGAGTCCTGCATGATCGAGGACAGAACTTCGAGTTGCTTTCGCTCAAAGCCCGACTGAATGAGGCGCCGTTGTGTGCGCCAGGCTTCTCCCTCAGTGGTGAGAAGACCCTTGCCCAGGAAATGGCCCATGCGCTTCACTTGAATCTCGGACTTGTGATAGTTCTCCGAATTCGTCTTCAGCACGTGCTGA
>Ga0210402_10006787_pt1 | contig 10092 bp, 11 predicted proteins | sample IncBWC7MmetaG_FD_161055 | JGI IMG/M metagenome (GOLD analysis project Ga0210402, IMG submission 161055) | Forest soil microbial communities from Barre Woods Harvard Forest LTER site, Petersham, Massachusetts, United States - Inc-BW-C-7-M | ecosystem: Environmental > Terrestrial > Soil >...
CATTCGCGGGCAAGACATTCTTCTTCAGCATCCTTTCGATTCTTTCCAACCCGTCCTCTCATTCCTGCGGCAAGCCGCGAAAGACCCCGCCGTGCTGGCCATCAAGATCACTCTTTACCGCGTGGGCCGGAATTCGCCGGTAGTGGAGGCCCTGCTCGAAGCAGTTGAAAACGACAAGCAGGTTGCCGTGCTGGTCGAACTCAAGGCGCGCTTCGACGAAGAGAGCAACATCGAGTGGGCGCGCAGGCTGGAGCGCGAGGGCGTCCATGTCGTCTACGGATTGCAGAACCTGAAGGTCCACTGCAAGACCGCGCTGGTCGTGCGTCAGGAAGGAAATCTGATCCGGCGCTATGCCCACCTGTCCACCGGCAATTACAACACCATCACTTCCCAGCTTTACACCGATTTCGGAATGTTCACTGCCGACGAGCACATCGGTGCCGACTGCACCGATCTGTTCAACTATCTCACCGGCTACTCTGCCAAGCCCGAATACCGAAAGTTGCTGGTTGCACCCATCGATCTCAGGGAACACTTGGAACAGATGATCCAGCGCGAGATCGATCATCAGCGCCACGGCGAGCGTGGACACCTGATCTTCAAGATGAATGCACTCGTCGATAAGCGCTCCATCCGTCTGTTGTACGAAGCATCGCAGGCTGGCGTGAAAGTCGATCTATTGGTACGCGGGATATGCTGCCTGCGTCCGGGAATCAAGGGCGTGAGCGAAAACATCCGAGTAACCAGCATCGTAGGACGTTTCCTCGAGCATAGCCGGATCTACTATTTCAGGAACGCCGGGCAGGAAGAGATCTACATGGGCAGTGCCGACCTGATGCCGCGCAACCTCAACCGCAGAGTCGAAGTAGTATTCCCGGTACGCGACCCCAAATTAATCCGCCATCTCCGCGACGAGGTTCTCGCCACCTATTTGGCCGACACAGTGAAAGCACGCCACATGCAACCAAACGGCAGTTATGTACGAACTTCGAACCGCAGTCAAGAAGCCGTGAACAGCCAGCAATCCCTCATAGACCGCGCAGTAAGCCATTCAACAGCGTGAAGTGAAGCGGTCGGGGGATGACGATAGCGCCGACGCCCGTCGATCTCAGCGAGGCCCACCCGACAGCCAACGCCGACGTAGACCCGGACGCCCCCGTCCGTGTAACCGCGCGCAGCGCGGCAGAAGCGGTTTGAATCTCACTCACATTTCACGCTGCACGCCGTGATCGCAAACCGAATCTCGATTGAACGAGCGCCCTAGCTAACCTCTTCGGGATTTCGGCTGCCAAAGCGATTACAATCAGAGACGAGATATGCCCGAGGACACACCATCTCCCCCACCCGCGCCTCCGCCGGCTCCGTCCCCACCCGGCATTCCCTTTAACATCGGGGAAGAATTCGGCACCGCGAAAAGAAACCTGCCGCCAGTGAAGATCGTTCTCATCGGAGCGGCGATTATCGCGGTAATCGCTGGCCTCATCGCATTCGTGCAACGGCCGCAATCTGCAGCGACGGGATCGATCGACGACGTGGTTTCAGTGGAAGTTCCCAATCAGAATCTGACGATGGTGGCGATTAATGTCTCACTCCAGAACAACGGCAAGAAACCTTACTTGATCCGGACTATCAAGTCCGACCTCGATTCCGGCAGCGGAACATTTTCTAACGATGCCGCTTCCCCAGCCGACTTCGACCGCTATTTCCAAGCCTTTCCTACGTTGAAACAGCACGCTCTCAAACCGCTGGAACGCGAAGCCCAAATCGAACCGGGAGGTCAAACCCAGGGAACCATCATCGTTGCATTTCCCGTAACCCCGGACGCTTTCATCAATCGCAAGTCGCTGAAGGTAATAATCCAAGCCTACTACCAACCAGTCCCCTTGGTCCTAACCAAATGAAATCTGGCAAGTTATAAGCCATACTTAGCTTATAGCTAATTTACCAAGTGTTCCACGTGGAACACATCTCGCATATCATTGCCCGCTCGTCACGGGTACGGGGGCGTTCTTGGGCGTGCTCAAGTATCCCACCGCCTGTTTCTTGTCCACGGACCAGACCACCATTTCATACAGCAAGTGATCGCGCCCGGAGTAGAACTGGATGGGCTCGCTGACGTTGCGATCTTTCTTCTCGATGGTCTTGTCGTCCGAGGTGACGTTCACAGTGAACTTGCCTTTCTTGGGATCGGTTTTCTTTAGCTGGAGGCTGACTGTCGAAACTGGCTGGGGCTTCGCGCCTTTGATCAAAGTGAATTCGTAGTAGTTGCGATCACCTTTGTGCTTGAGAACTTCGAGGTCGCCGCGCGTATTCGCGATCAAGCCGCTCTGCACACCCAGGTCGCCAATGGTGCTCTGCAGTTTGGCTTCGGCGGCGGCGAGTTCGGCTTTGGTCGAGGCAACGTCGGTCTTGACGCCGCCAACATCTGTTTTTACGCTGGCGACTTCGCCGTTCACCTGGGTCATCTGCTGCTTCTGTTCGTCGGCGAGGCGTTGTTGCGAGGCGCGTTGCGCGGTCTGTTCGCGCTGCAATTCGGCCGAGCGATTCGCGAGCTCCTTCTTGGTCATGCCCAGCTGTGTAGCCAAAGTTTCGGAGTCGGCCTCGGCGGACTGCATGCGTTTGGCAAGCTCCGCGATCTGCGCATTGCTCGCGCTTTGAGCTTTGCCCATCTGGTCGATGCGCTCGCGCAAGTTGAACAGGAAGTAAAGTGAACCCGCAACGTACATGACTGCCAGCAGGGACACGATCCACTTGACGGCGCTTCCTCCGGACCCAGTGGGGGCTTCGGCTAGGTATTCGCCTTCGTCTGCCATAAGTTTTCTCCGCTCGTTGTGATTGGGTGTTGTTCTTATTGTTGTGCAGAGCAGCAATCGTGTCAATTGCTGACCATGTGCGGGAGCTGTTGGTGAGCGAATCCAGAAACATAAGGAGGCTTGGTAGTTCCTGAAAAGAAACGAAACATGGGCAGGACGCGACCTCTAAGCTCTGCGTTTGCAATAGCGTGAAGAAACCCAAACGGAAGCTTGCTTCAGGCGTATGCTGGAATTATGCCTTACCTCGCGGAACACCTCTCCAGCCTTCGTCACGAAATCACCGACCTGCGGAACAGGAACGTTGTGTATTCGCAACAGAGCCAGCACAGTCCGGTGGAGCGCACCGCTTCAGATGTACGTGAAAGCCGGTTGGTGCAGATCAAGCAAGAATTGTCGAAGATGCTCAACCGCCCTGACGACACCGCAGTCTGGTGGGGAAACGTTCGCAAGCCGAGCCGCATTGCTTGAGCTCCATCGTCCCTGGCCGGTGCCGGGGTGCCCCATCGATTCCTGAGCCCATGAAGCCATCGTGTATGATTACGTCGTTTTGCATTTCACCTACACAACCGTCCGCATTGGCTTATCTGTTGTCGCGGCCACGTTTTGGATTCTCTACTTTCACTAGGTCCTCTTCAGGTCCGGGAGAATTCGGACGCAGTGGCTGAAGAGGCGCTTGACCGACCTGGCACTGCTGCTCCTCATCGCCCTCGTCTCGTCGCTTTTTTTTCTCATCCTCAGCGGTGGCCGACCTAGTCATCCTCGTTAGGGCCAGGACTTCAGTTGTGCCGCGAATCCAGTCCGCTGGGACTGCAAACTTAGCGCTAGCCCTCGTCACCCGTTCCAGCTTTGCAAGGCTGCGCATAGGATTAACCTCTTGATGGTACCTATGTACCATGGTAATATCATCGACATGACCCGCGATAAAGAACCAGTCTCATTTGTCGAAGTCGAACGCGTTCAGACCGGCGTCCGGCTCGAAAAACGCATGCTGAAAGTGTTGAAGGCGATTGCAGAACTGAAAGACATGACTCTCGGCGACCTGTTGGAGGGAGTCGTGCTGCACGCATTTGAGGGGAAAGCGCCTTTTTCTTCGGAGACGCTCAAGGAGATTGAACAATTCAAGAAGCTCTACGGCATGACTCTGAAGGCATCCGATAGCCATCAATTAAAGGAGCGCAGGCGATGAAGACGGCTTTGGCGATTTTCCTTGCAGTGGGCGCAATGGCGGCAGGGGCGTTGCTCTATCATCACTATCGCGCTGCTTCCAGTGGTCCCGTGGTTCACGTTCGCAATGAGTTCGAGTTCACGGCTCAGGCTCCTTACCGAATTGTGGCTCCGTTGTTTGGGCCAGAGGGAGAGCGTGCCTGGGCAGCGGGACAGTGGGATCCGCATTTCTTGTACCCGCAGCCGGCGCGGGATATTCAGGGTGCTGTGTTCACCGTCCACCACGGGCACCATCATGCTTATTGGATTAATACATCGTTTGACATGGACGCCCGGCACTTTCAGTATGTTTATGTCATTCCGGAGGCGATGGTTGTGCTCATCGACGTTCGCTTTTCAGAAATCGACACGGCGAACACGAAGGTGAATGTCGCGTACGAGCGAACCGCTCTGAATCCCGAGGCTAACGAACACGTTAAGGAATTAGGCAACTCGGACCGCGAGAACGGGAAAGAATGGGGCACTGCGATAAACGTCTACCTGGCGAAGCAGAAGGTGGTGGGCCGCTAAGAGCACCTAACAAAAGCTCCATCCGGGACCATGTTCCGCTCTTTCATCGGCGGGTGTTCCGGAGGGCACGTGCTTGTATTGGCCATCTGCCTTAACGACAAGATTCGATTTTCAGTAATTACCGGCTCTGATGGCCCATTTCTTACGGGAATCCAGCAGCCTGGAGGAGCACGACATGGCAATTCCGTATTACCACGTTGATGCATTCACGGGTGAGCTCTTTGCAGGGAACCCGGCGGGGGTCTGCATCCTTTCCGCTTTTCTCCCGGATAGCATCCTGCAGAAACTTGCGGCAGAGAACAGGCACAGCGAGACCGCTTTTGTGGTTCCTCGCGCGGATGGTGATTTCGACTTGCGCTGGTTTACACCCAAAGTCGAGGACGACCTATGCGGGCACGCGACCTTGGCCTCGGCCTATGTACTCGCGCTGCGGAAGCACAAGGTGTGGCCGGTTCGCTTCCACACCCGCAGCGGCATCTTGACCGTCGCTCAGAGGCAAGACAGTTTTGAAATGGACTTTCCCGCCATGCCACCCCGACCATGTGAGACGCCAGTCGGCCTCTTACCAGCCCTGGGTTTGAAAGACTACGGTTTGAAAACGGCGTTAGTAATGAAATCGCGCGATTACCTGGTGGTGGTGGATCAGGCTGAGCAAGTGCGAGCGCTCTCGCCTGATATTGCCGCTCTCGCCAAACTGGACGCCGGGCGCGGAACCATTGTTGCCGCTCCCGGCGAGGGTGACGTGGATTACGTGTGCCGAATGTTTCTACCGTCGGCCGGCATCGATGAGGACCCCGCCACCGGCTCGATACACTGCACGCTGGCTCCATATTGGGCGGGGCGGCTGGGTAAGGAGACGTTTCGCGCGCGACAACTCAGTGCCCGCGGTGGATACGTGCAGTGCACAATCGCTGGCGATCGGGTGAAGATCGCCGGCAGGGCACGCTTGTACCTTCACGGCACGCTCGAACTCTAAGCCGTCTGCCTCCAGAGCGAGAACCTGACACGCGCTCCTGCCAACCAATTGGTTGGCAATTTGCCTTTAAAGGGGCGCCGACAATTACATCGACTGCGATCAGCGCTAGTAAGTTCCTCACAACCTCCCTACAAAACCAAGCAGGCCTCATCGAAGGGTAGGCGCGGATTGCGGGGAGAAAGTTTAGTTTGATCCCCGTAGCCAAGATTGCAGAGGAAGTTCGATTTCCACTTGCCGTCAGGGAAAAATTCGGCGTTGACTTTGGCCGCGTCGAATCCGGACATTGGACCGCAATCGAGGCCAAGAGCGCGGGCAGCAAGAATAAAGTAGCCACCTTCGAGCGAACTATTTCGGAAGGCAGTTGCTGCGATCAGGTCGGGCTTACCCAGGAACATTGAGCGCATATCTTTGTGCGGAAAAAGCTTTGGAAGCTTCTCGTAGAACTCGGTATCCCAGGCAATGATAACGGTGACAGGAGCAGCCATGGTCTTGTCGACATTGGCGGGGGCAAGGGCGGGACGGAGGCGCTCCTTGGCATGGGGTGTCGTCAGGAAGGCATAGCGTGCGGGCGTCGTGTTGGCGCTCGTGGGGCCGAAAGTGGCTAGTTCGTAGGCTTGACGCAGCAACTCGGAAGAAACTGGCCGAGAAAGCCAGACGTTATGGGTGCGGGCCTCGCGGAAAATTTGGTCGATGCAATCGTTGGAGACTGTACTTCTTGATGGTGCGGAAACGGCGGCGGGTGGGGCGGGCATCTCCGGTCTCTCTTAACTTAATTGAGCAACTTGTTACCGCCGATTGGATTGTGAGGCAAGGCGTTTGGATGCAGAACTCTGACAGAGCCGGGATACTGATCCGGTGCAATACGTCCTGCCGGTAATGAGTGTAATGGGGATTTATCAATAGTCAGCGTGGAAAGTTCAGTCGATTTTACCGACTCAGCAAGCACTGGGAGATCACGCAGTGGGCAATCAAGGGGCGATCTCGACGCCGCAGCCCTGCCCCCCGCACAAGAAAGCTGGCTCGCTTCTGCGTGTATACGCGGACACCGCCAGCGCCGGGAATCATCACAAAATCCAGCAAGCCATCGGAGTTCCAGTCGCCAACGACAATACCCACGTCCTCTATCAGGCCGGGCAGAAAAACCGCAGTTTGCTTCTGTAGGGTACCGTTGCCCTTGCCTAGCAGCGTAGCAAAGTGTGATTTGAACGGTGGATTGGTGCAATACCAATCGATGAAGTCGGTGTTGCCGTCGGAGTTGAAGTCGCCTGTGGCAAAGGGCCAGGCGCAGTCGGTCGTGCCTGCGTGGTAATAGACCGGCTTTTGGAACGTGCCGTCGCCATTCCCCAGCAGAATATCGATCCAGCTGTTAGTAAGAGAATGCTCACAGACCGCCAGATCCATCTTCCCATCGCCATTGACATCGTCAGCTACCAACGGCACTCCGTATCCGCAGCTTAAGGCGTGACCTTCCCTTAATGGAAGAATCGTCAGGGAGTTTTGAAAGGTTCCGTCGCCATTGCCGAGCAGGATCTGCAGGCCGGGGCCAGTACTATCGACGACAAGATCCAGCTTTCCATCTCCGTTGAAGTCGGCAACCAGCGGACTGTAAGGGCCGACTACGTCGTACGTAGCTCCCTGCTGGAAGGTTCCATCCCCGTTTCCCAGGAAATCTGCACCCCAAAGTCCGGACCCACAGCCGCGAAATCAAGATTGCCGTCGCCGTTGAAATCTCCCACCGCAAAGTCCGGGCAGCCTTGGTATTTTCCGAACCGCCAACTGGTCTGGAACTTCCCCTTGCCGTTGCCCAGTCGCACCTGAATGCTCGCCGTCTGTTGTGGCACTCCTGCCGAGAACAGATAATCTAACTTCCCATCGTTGTTGAAATCCCCGACGGCAAGGCTTTTTGGCCAATTGCACCTGGCGACGAAATAACCGTGACCGACCACCGAAGTGTGCGGAAAGGTGCCGTCTCCCTTACTTTCCATCAGGTAGACGTTTCCCGTGCCGCCCCCTGCCAGCAAGTCTGGCCGGTGATGGTTATAAAAGTCACCCGTAGTCAGAAACCAGATCAGGTCGCCTCCCAGCGGATATGAGATCGGCTGGCCGGGGGCCACGGTCTTCGTCGGCGTGTGCACTTCGACAATGGCGTAGCTCGAACTGGAAGGGCCTCCGCCCGGAGCCGGGTTCGTGACGGTGATGTATCCCGCCGTGGGCTTGGCCACGTCCGCCGCCAGAATCTTCGCTTGCAGTTCTCGGGCAGAGACGAAAGTCGTCGAGCGCGGCCCGCCATTCCAGTTCACCACCGCACCCGAAACAAAGTTCGCGCCATAGACAGTGAGCGTGAAGGCACCACTGCCGGGAACCACCGCTTGCGGATGCACCGGTGCGGTAACGGTCGGCACCGGATTGGCGGCAAACGCGACCACGGCAAAGAGAAAACTGAAGGCAGTCGTTGCGCAAGCGACACGGGTGAGGAACGAGCAAGGGTGGTCCAGCAAGGGGATCTCTCCTTAACGCCTGGGGTTAGGACGGCGCGAAACCGACTCTGGGGAGGTGGCGAGTGATCTCCGCTCACTTACAGCCTGACGCAGGCATTCTAGCACTAAAAACGCGGAGATCTCGATAACTGACGCAACCAGGCGATTTCACTCAAAACCCCGGCTTCGAGGCCTCAATGAGTGAAATCGGGATGTTACGCCAATCGATTCATTGGGCAGTTTCTAGTGCAATTGACCTCGTGCCTTCTTTTACCCTTGCTCTTTGTTTTTCAGTTGCCAGGTAGCAAGCTTGGAGTGGCAACTTGCACCAGGGAATTAAATTCTGAACAGGAGCGCAGTGTTATTGCGGCCAATTTTCAAACGGTCTGCTTCGCTGATAGGAGCATGCTCGAACCAGTCCGCTGCGATGCCCGTGTCCTCGAACGGATAGTCGACGGAATAGAGAAGGCGATCAGCGCCGACTTCCATCATGACTTCCGTAAGTGTTTGCGTACAGAAATTTCCGCTCGTCGTTATGTAGAAGTTCTTTCGCAAATAATGGCCTATCGGATGCTCCGTTTTCGGTTTGGCTCCCAAGGTTCTTGATACACGATTGTCGATGCGCCAGATACTACACGGAAGCCCTTCTCCCAGATGGCCGAGGATGATTTTGAGCTTTGGATACTCGTCAAATAGGCCGCTGCCCATGAGACGCAGGGCATGAATCGCGCCTTCGGCGGTGAATCCCCAGACGGAACCGGTCAACCAAGGGTGCCCCTCATAGGCTGGCTGACGTGGAGAAGCTGACCGGGGATGAAGATAAAGTGGCACATCCAGCTGCTGCACAGTCGCCCAAAAATCACGGTACTGCGGCAAATCGTAGTAAACCGCAGAATCGGCGGTACCGATTTGTGACCATCCGTTGACGAGCGCGCCACAGAAGCCCAATTCTCGGATGCAGCGCGTTAATTCCTCGGCGGCGGACTGCGCGTCTTGGAGAGGCAACGCCGCGAATCCCTTGAAGCGCTTCGGGTTTTTGGCGATCTGCTCGGCCAAATGATCGTTTGCTAGCCGCGCTATCCGTATAGCGCGCGAGACGTCTGGAATGCCTTGGATTCCATCACCGACGAGCGAAAGAATACAAACGTCTAAGCCGCCTCGGTCCATCTCCGCAATGCGCCCGCTTCCGATGTCGGCCAAGCGGCCCTGAAACTCAGGACTGCCCGGACCGCCGTAACTCGCTGCTAGAGTTTCAGGAATTACGAAGTGCTCTTCCAGTGCGATCTTATTTGCCGTCGGCCCTGAATCGGAGATCGCGGACCCGAGCGCTGGTGCGTTCGCTGCGTTGACCGAATCGGCCGCCGTCAGCAATCCAAGCCCTGCGAAAGCTCGTGCCCCACGTCGGAAAAAGCCGCGTCGGGTGAGCGGACCGTTGATTTCGTCTAATCTCATGAGGAACCTCCTTGCCGTGAGTCTAAGTCAACAGGAGGGCGAGTGACGGGCAAACCGGAATCTACAGGCAATTGACGAAACCAGGTGAGATGAGAAGGCCGGTCTCCGGCGGGATGCAGTACGCTCCCAAGTTATCGACGCGCTCGAAGGCGCAAGAGATAAAGGAGACCGGCAATGAAAAAGATTAGGGCGAACGTGTCCGTTCGACCGCCCGCGCCATCACCCCAGCCCGCTGCCATGTTCGAGGTTGCGCTTTGCGAGAAAGGGATGATGCTAAGAGTGATGAGGGTAGGTTTTGTCAGGCTGTCTAAAAAGGCTCGGCCGCCTCAGTGCCTTGTGACGGGCATTGAGGCGGCGAGTTGCGTAGGTATTATTTGTAGGTTGCTTTGAAACCAGTGCCGCCGAACGTACCGGAGCCATAACGTCCAACCAGTACAGACTTGTCATTGAGGCCGTCGGCGCGAGTAACGCCGCCGGTATCCACAACGTCATAGTACTTGCCGGCGTGAAGCACCCAGCCCATTTCAGTGCCGGCGGTATTGTAGTAGGTGCCATCGATGTCGCCTACATTGCTGGGGGTGTGAACGATGGTGCCCAGGCCTGAGGTTTTGCCGCCCTTGGGATTGTTGATCTTCTTGAA
>Ga0210402_10006789_pt1 | contig 10089 bp, 6 predicted proteins | sample IncBWC7MmetaG_FD_161055 | JGI IMG/M metagenome (GOLD analysis project Ga0210402, IMG submission 161055) | Forest soil microbial communities from Barre Woods Harvard Forest LTER site, Petersham, Massachusetts, United States - Inc-BW-C-7-M | ecosystem: Environmental > Terrestrial > Soil >...
TAAAAAAACTTTGCCTTGCGGCGAGTTTGCGCGAGCGTTGCATTTTCCCGCCATGCTTAACGCCACGCCGCTCAAGACCCTCGATCCGGAAATTTACTCGGCCATCTCCTCCGAGTTCGCCCGCCAGCAGAGCCACATCGAGCTCATCGCCTCGGAAAACTTCACCTATCCCGCCATGCTCGAGGCGCAGGGCAGCGTGCTCACCAACAAATACGCCGAAGGCTACCCCGGCAAACGCTGGTACGGCGGCTGCGAGTTCGTGGACAAGGTCGAGCAGCTGGCCATCGACCGCGCGAAGCAGCTCTTCGGCGCCGAGCACGCCAACGTCCAGCCACACTCCGGCTCGCAGGCCAATTTCGCCGTTTACACCTCCGTGCTCCAGCCCGGCGACAAGCTTCTGGGCATGAACCTCAGCCACGGCGGCCACCTCACGCACGGCAATCCCGCCAATTTTTCCGGCAAACTCTACCAGTTCTGCCAGTACGGCGTGCGCGAGGACAACGGCCTGATCGATTACAATGAACTCGCCGCCACCGCCGCGCGCGAGAAGCCGAAGATGATCACCGTCGGCGCCAGCGCCTATTCGCGCACCATCGACTTCGCCCGCATGGGCGAGATCGCCCGGGCCAACGGCGCGCTCCTCTTCGCCGACATCGCGCACATCGCCGGCCTCGTCGCCGCCGGCCTGCACCCCTCGCCCGTGCCGCACGCCGATTTTGTCACGACCACCACGCACAAGACCCTCCGCGGCCCGCGCGGCGGCCTCGTCCTCTGCAAGGCGCAATACGCGAAGGCGCTCGACTCCGCCGTTTTTCCCGGCGGCCAGGGCGGCCCGCTGATGCACGTCATCGCCGGCAAGGCCGTGTGCTTTGGCGAGTGCCTGAAGCCCGAGTTCAAAACCTACTCCGCGCAAATCATCAAAAACTCCCGCGCCCTCGCCGCCGCCATGGCCGGCCGCGGCTACAAGATCGTTTCCGGCGGCAGCGACAACCATCTCTTCCTGGTCGATCTGCGCCCCGCGCTGCCCGAGCTCACCGCCAAAAAAGCGCAGGAGACCCTCGATCTCGCCCACATCACCTGCAACAAAAACACCGTGCCCTTCGAGACGCGCTCACCCTTCCAGGCCTCGGGCATCCGCCTCGGCACCCCCGCCGTCACCACGCGCGGCATGGTCGAGCAGGACATGGACGAAATCGCCGGCTGCATCGACCTCGTGCTCCGCGCCATCGGCACCGAACGCGAAGCCGCCGCGCTGGCCGACGTGAAAACACGGGTCCACGTCCTCACCGGCCGCTTCCCACTGCCGTATAAATTGTAATTGGTTTCTTTGTTTGCGCAGCGGTAGGGGCGGCTGCCCTCAGCCGACAAGGCTTCCGCCGTCGCTAAAGCTATGGCGGACAAGCCGCCCTTGTCGCCGCCCGTCAATCTCGGCCCGTTGAGGGCAACGGGCCCTACCTGAGGCACCTCACACCACCGCGATGCAATTCGTGCGCGACACGCTTGCCGGACGGGCCGGCGCGTGCTGGCATGGCGGGTGGAAAAATTGCCATGAACACCGATGCTCCCGATCAGGAAGGGGATGAGGCGGAAGTCAGCCATTCGCTGTTGAAGCTCGAACGCCTCAACGCGCCCCTGCTGCCGCGCCCGCTTTTTTTCCGCCGGGCTGTACTCGGCTCGTTGATCGGCTTTAGCCTGCTCGCCGCCGCGCTTTTTGCGGGCATGCTGGGCTATCACGTGACCGAGCACCTCTCGTGGATCGATTCCTTCGTCAACGCCTCGATGATTCTTGCCGGCATGGGACCCGTCGCGCCGATGGAAACCAACGCCGGCAAACTCTTCGCCGGCTGCTACGCGCTCTTCAGCGGGCTGGCTTTCATCAGCATCGTCGGCGTCATCCTGGCGCCGTTCATCCACCGGGTCTTCCACCGCTTTCACCTCACGGACGATTCCGCCGAAGAAAAAGACTGAAAGGTTATCCGTAACCAGTAGAACCGGCCCTCCGTCCGGCAAAGTGTAACCCATTGGGTTACACTCTCCGGCGGTTTGTCATCGCGGTCGGCTTGACCATTGCGGTCGCGATATTCGTTCGGGTCGCGCGAGGCCGGCGATGGAGGCAAAAACTGTATAGGAAGAAGGCCATTCCGAGCACAGCGAGAAATCACGTTTGTAATATAATACGTTACAAACCTCCTCCACAGACGCCGGGGTGTTTGTAACGTATTACGTTACAAACCGAGGCACCGCGGTAAACGGTTGAAGGAACCCACGCCGGCCTCGCGCGTCCCATCCAGAACCTGCCGCGAAATTAAAACCCGATAATTTTAATTTCGCGGCAGGTTCTTCGTTTGCGCCTTGGCATCTTGCTGCCGGGCGCGAGGGAGTGGTTTCAAAATGCAAAGCCATACCGTTCGCGTCGAGAGACGTTGTCGTCGAGGGCCAAGGCCCTCGACTGGGCGCGGCCTCACGGCCACATGCACCACCGGCCTTGCTCTGTGCTTTTCCAGCCGCTAGCGGTATGGCTTTGCATTTTGAAACCACTCCCCAAGCCTGCACTTCAACTATGTCCGATACCGCTAAAGCCAAACGCCCTCTCTCGCTCGGCGTCATTTTCCTGACGCTCGTCATCGACCTGATCGGGTTCTCCATCATCTTCCCGCTGGCACCTGACCTGATCGAGTACTACCTGCGTGTCGACGGCCACACGGGCGCGCTCGGTTGGTTTCTCACCCAGACCCATGCGGTCGCACACCTGCTGGGAAAAAACGAGGACTTTTCCGCCGTGCTGTTTGGCGGCCTGATCAGTTCGTTTTTTTCGATCCTGCAGTTTGTCTTCGCGCCTTTCTGGGGTTCGGTTTCGGACCGCCGCGGCCGGCGCGGAGTGTTGTTCAAGACCGTCATCGGCACGGCGGTCGGCTACCTGGTCTGGATTTTTAGCGGGTCGTTCTGGCTGTTCATCGTTTCGCGCATCGTCAGCGGGGCGTTCAGCGGCAATCTTTCGGTCGCCACGGCCGCCGTGGCCGACGTGACCACGCGCCAGGAGCGCTCGCGCGCCATGGGCATCGTGGGCGCAGCCTTCGGCCTCGGCCTCGTGACCGGCCCGATGATTGGCGCGCTCACGGCGCATATCAACCTGCTCACGCACCATCCCTCGCTCGCGCGTTTCGGCGTGAATCCATTCTCCGTGCCCGCCTTCATTTCCTTTGTCCTGTGCCTGGTTAACATCGTCTGGGTTTATGTCAGCTTCAAGGAGACCCTCCCCCCCGCCGCCCGGGCGGAAGCGCGCGAGGCCCGGCTGCGCAATCCCCTGCGCGCCATTTTCTCGCTCGACAATGATGCCGTGCGCCGCGCCAACATCGTGGCGTTCGTTTATGCGCTCGCCTTCGTCGCGATGGAATCGTCGCTCACGTTTCTCGCGGCCCAGCGCTTTCACTACACCGCGCGGCAAAACGGCTACCTGCTCGGTTTTCTCGGCCTATGCTCGATCATCACCCAGGGCTACATCGTGCGAAAATTGCTCAAGCGCATGGACGAGATCCGGGTTCTCACCACCGGCCTCATCTCGACCTGCATCGGCCTGCTCTGCGTCGGGTTCGCCCCCTCTCCTTGGGTCCTTTATCCCGGCCTGGTGTTCCTGGCCACCGGGGCCGGCTTGGTGAACCCGTCCACCACCGGGCTCATCTCGCTCTATTGCACGCAAGCCGAACAGGGCCGGGTACTGGGCATCTTCCGTTCGCTGGGCTCGCTCGCCCGAGCCATCACGCCCGTGATCGCCGGTGTCGTGTTTTGGGTTTTCGGCTCAACGGCGGTGTTCGTCGGCGGCGCCGCGCTTTCCCTCGGTGCGCTCGCCCTGAGCAAAAGGCTGCCCAAGCCGGTAAAATGACTTCGTCCCGTGTCATCGCGCTGCTCTCCGTGTGCGGTGCGCTCTTCGTGGCCGGCTGCTCAATGCTGCGGCGCGTGCCGATGCCGCCGCGCAGCACCACGCTGGAATCGCAGCTCATCGAGCTGCCCGCGCAGACCATTTCCAACTACCTCATCGTGGAGACACACTGGGATAAAAAGGGCCCCTACCATTTCCTCATCGACACCGGTGCGTCCGTCACGCTCGTTTCGCCTGAGCTCGCGGCCCGCTATTCCGACACGTCCGCGCCGCCCATTCCCGCGGCGGAGGTGAGCGTGAAGTCCGCCGACGGCAACCGCACGCTGCTTCCCCCGGTCACGCTCCGCCGTTTTTTCCTGGGCCAGGCTCGCTTCGAGCGCGTGCCCGCGCTGGTTTACGATTGCCGCACGCTCTCGGCCCACTTCGGGATAAAAATCGACGGTGTCCTCGGTTTTCCGCTTTTCCGCGACACGCTGCTCACGCTCGACTACCCGCGTTCGCGCGTGCTGCTCGTCCCAAACAGCTCCCCGCCGCCGGTCCTGCCCGGCTCGACGATCCAATTCGACAACGCCAGCCGCACGCCGCTGATCCCCGTGACACTCGGCGACGAGACCTTTATCGCGCTGATCGACTCCGGCAGCGACGGCACGCTCAACCTGAATCCCGTGGGCCTGCACGCCACCTTCGACTATGGTCCGCGGCCGGGGCTCGCCGTGGCCACGCTCACCGGCGACCGCCCGCAGCAGGTCGGCCGAGTGGCCCAGCCGCTGCAGATCGGCAGCTACACGTTCATGCACCCCATCGTCGCGCTCACCGACGACCTCGCCTCGCTGGGTGGAGCCGTGTTGAAAAACTTCACCGTTACTTTCGACCAGCGGCGCAGCCAGGTTACTTTCTATCGGGAAAGCTCCGCGCCCATCCTCACGCCCTCGCGCCGCAGCGCCGGCCTCAGCTTTGACAAAAATCCCGTTTACTGGCGCGTCACCCACGTCGTGCCCGGCTCGCCTGCCGAAGCCGCCGGCATCCAGCCCGGCGACCTCTGCACCCGCATCGACGGCGAACCCGTCACCAGCTGGAATCTTCGCCGCTACGAAGAACTCACTGCCAGCGCGAAGACCATCGCCTTCACTTTCCTGCGCGGCACACGCGAGCAGGCCACCTCCGTCGCCGTCTTCGACATGGTACCATAAGATAGCACAGCCATATCGCACCGTATTACCTCGTCATCATACATCATACTCGTTCTCGGATCCGCGTGTCTCTGAGAGAACGAGAATGATTGAGATTACGAGAACGATTTAACCGATCCGGAAAGCGTCTGGTCATTTTTTCCGCAGGAGAAAGGCCGCCGCTCCGTCGCACTTGCTCTCCGGCGGCCGGCTCAGCACCTGCGCCGCGAGCGTGAATTCACCGCCGGCATCCGCGAGAAACGCCGCGACCACGCGTTCGTTTTCCTCCGCGTCGAGACTGCACGTCGAGTAAACCAGCCGGCCGCCTGGCGCCACCAGCCGCGCCGCAGCCACAAGCAATTCCCGTTGTTGCCGCGCCTGCCGCGCAAAATCCCCCGGCTGCAGCCGCCATTTCACATCGACGCGGTGCCGGATCACGCCCGCGTTCGAGCACGGCGCGTCGAGCAGCACGGCGGAAAACTTTTCCGGCAGGCCCTGCGCGCGAAAAGCATCCGCATTCAGTCGCCGCACGTCGCCTTCCACCAGCGCTGTCTTCACGCCGGCCGGCGCGCGCGCCAGGTTTTCCCGCAGCCGCCCCAGCCGCGCGCCCGGCAAATCCACCGCTACCACCTGCCCGCGCTGCATCGCGTCGGCGATGGACAAGCTCTTGCCGCCCGGTGCCGCGCACACGTCGAGCACGATTTCGCCCGGCTGCGGCGCCAGCAGCCCGACTGCATGCCGCGTGGACGGGTCCTGCAAATAAATCTTTCCCGGCGCCAGCAACGGCTCGAGATCGGCCCAACGCCCCGCCGGCGCCTCGAAAAACCCCGGCCAGCCCGCCGGCTGCAGCCACTCCGGCGGCGCCTCGGCGGCCCGCCAGCGCGCATGCATCACGCCCGGCGTTTGGTCCCACGCCAGCAATGCGCGGGCTGCGTCATCGCCAAACTGCCCGCGCCATCGCTCCACCAGCCAGGCCGGATGCGAGAAAAATTCGGCCCATTCGGCGGCGTTGGCGCCGTCGGCCGGCTCCTTTTGCGCCGCCAGCACGCCGGCCAGCTTTCGCGCCACGGCGTTGATCAACTTCACCTCGGGCGCACTGAGCAGCGATTTTGCCTGCCCAACCGCATGGTGCACGATTTTTGCCGGCCGCCCTTCGCTGTCGTCCGCGGCGATGAGTTCCGCGCCGGTCATGACCAGCACCGCCCGCGCCAGCGGCCGCGGCTGGCGCGGGACCAGCCGCCGCAACGCCGCCTCGATGCGCCCCAAGTGTCGCGCCACCCCAAGCACAAGCTGTTGAGCCCGCGCGCGCTCCGCGCCGGCCAGCCCATGCAGTCGCGTTTCGAGCAAGGTATCCAGCCGCTCGCCGCGCTCCAGCCAGCGCGATACTGCCTGGATGGCCGCCGGCCAGGCCGGCTCCGTTTCAGGCGCCGTTTCCGCCATGGCCGATACACAGTTTGACAATGCTCACCATTATAGCCTCTACTCTTCAGTTCCGTTACTCGCATCCGCAATCATGAATTCTGAAGCCATCTCCGCGCTCATCGCCAAAACGCCTTCGCTCAAGTCGGCCAAATCCAAGCTCGAGGCCATGGAGCCCGGTGCTTACGTCGTCCACCGGAGCTGGGGCTTCGGCAAAATCAAAAGCTACGACGAAGCCGCCCAGAAGCTTGTCTTCGATTTTGATGGCAAGAAAAGCCACGCCATGGACCCCGCCTTCTGCCTCACCACGATGGAGGTCCTGTCACCCAAGAGCCTCCTCGTCCGCAAACAGACCGAACCAGCCAGGATCAAGGAACTCATCGAAAAGGAACCCGTCGAGCTCGTCGTCGAAGCGCTCGCGTCCTACGCCAACAAAGCCACGACGGTCATCGACCTTGAACTCACCCTCGCGCAGGTCGTTGGCGAAGATAAATTTAAAAAATGGTGGGCCGCGGCCAAGAAACACGTGGCCAAGGACCCCCGCGTTTCCGTCCCCGTCAAGAAAACCGAGTGCTACATCCTGCGCGACATCCCCGTCTCGGCCGAGGACGAAATCCTCGAGGCGTTCAATTCGACCCGTTCCGCCCGCCGCCGCATCCAGCTCGCCGAGGAACTCGTCGCCACCGGCAAGAAGGACATGAAGACGGATCTTTCCGCCATCCTCGCCGGCGTGGCCGACGCCGTGAAAGACAGCAACCAGATCAATCCCTCCGAGCGTCTCTACGGCGCCGTCGTGCGCGACGATCTCGCCAAGCTCATCGGCAACGAAACGGCCTTCGAGCCCACCCAGGCGTCCCTGATCGCCAACGTTCGTGCGCTGCCCGACATCGCGGAAAAAATTCCCGTCCAGTTCCAGCGCCGCTTCCTCGAGCTCGTCAAGGAGACACACCCCGTCGAGGCCCGCGACCTCCTCTTCACGCTGCTCAAGACCTCTTCGGGCAAGTTCACCACCGAATCCATCAATTTCCTCGTCGAGAGCGGCCATGCCGAGGATCTCGCCGCCGCCCTCAAGCGCTGGCAGACCGAGCAAAACCTCCGCGCCCCCGTCCTTCTCTGGATTGTCAAGAACCGCCATTCGAAGAAATTCGCCAAGCTCCTCGCCGAGCTCATCACCCCGCGCCTGCTCAGCGCCATTTTCTTCGCCATAGATTATGAGGCCCTGCAGGCCTCCAACGCGCGCCGCATCCCGCTGGCCGAAATCCTCAGCGACGACGTCGACCTGATCAGCGACCTGCTTTCCACCGCCGACCCCGAAACCGCGCGCGACCTCGCCAACACCCTCCTGCTCAACCAGGGCTTCGAGGAACTCACGAAAAAATCCCTGCTTGCTCGCTTCATCAAGATTTTCCCCAACATCCAGTCGCTCGTCGCCGAGGCCGCCGAGAGCAAGGACGAGCAACTGCTCGTCTCCCGCTCCAGCTACGAACGCAAGCGCGAGGAATACGAGATCATCGTTTCCAAGAAAATTCCCGAAAATTCCAAGGCCATTGCCACGGCCCGCGAACACGGCGATCTCAAGGAAAACTCCGAATACAAGATGGCCAAGCAGGACCAGCAGGTCCTCATGGCCCAGAAAACCCTTCTCGAAAAAGACCTCGCCCGCGCCCGCATCACCGATTTCAAGGACGCCACCATCGAGCAGGTCAGCGTCGGCAGCATCGTCAGCCTCCGCGACGATACCGGCAAGGAAGTGAACTACACCCTCCTCGGCGTCTGGGACAGCGATCCCGACAACCGGCTTATTTCGTACAAAACCCCACTGGGCCAGGCCCTGCTCTCGAAAAAAGCCGGCGACCGCGTGAAACTGAAGCTCAGCGGCAGCGAGAATGAGTACGTCATCGCCGGCATCAGCCGCTACGTGGACGCGCGGAACTGACACCGCGCCTCCACCGGCATGGAGCATATCGTAAAAGGCTTCGCCATCGGTTTCGCCGTGGCCGCGCCGGTCGGCCCCGTCGGCCTGCTCTGCATCCGCCGCAGCATTCTCGATGGCCGCCTCGCCGGCTTCGTCACCGGCCTCGGTGCCGCCACGGGCGATTCGATCCTCGGCCTCATCGCCGCGCTCGGCCTCACGTCCGTGACAATGTTTCTCACCAGCCATGCCCGGGGCTTCCAACTCATCGGCGGGCTTTGCCTCCTTGCCATCGGCGCGGCCACCATCCGCAGCCGCCCGCCCGAGCGCACGCGCCAACCCGTGCACGCACCCAACTTCACCGCCGCCTACGTCTCCACGGTCTTCATCACCATTGCCAATCCCATGACCATCGCCGGTTTCGTCGGCATTTTCACCGGCTTCGGCGTTGGCCTCACCACGACCGGCCTCGCGCAAATCTCCTGGCTCGTGGCCGGCGTCTTCCTCGGCTCAGCCGCGTGGTGGCTGCTGCTCAGCGGATTTGCCGCCTGGTTGGGCAAAAAAATCCCCGATGGCGGCCTCCATGCGATCAACATCGGCGCCGGACTTGCCATTGCGCTCATTGGCGTCTGGGAGCTATCGCTGTTCGCATTCAAGATCGCGTGAGGTTATTCGCCATTGGTCATTGATATTTGGTAGTTGGTAAATCACCGCTGCCTCTTGTTACTTGTGCGCCTTAGCGCACCACCACCCGACACTTGCCACGCCCACCCCACTTGCTCAGCCTCGCGCCCAGTGAACGCCTCCTGGGACACGCTTAAACTCCTCTCCGACCCCACCCGCCTGCGCCTGCTTGCGCTGCTGTTGCGGGAGGAGCTCTCCGTCGCCGAGCTGCAGGAAATCCTCGGCATGGCGCAATCGCGCATCTCCTCGCAACTCGCGCTGCTGCGCTCCGCCGGCCTCGTGGCCGACCGCCGCGACGGCAAACGCGCCTATTATTCGCTGCGCACCGCGCTCCCTCCCCGCACGCTCGCGCTCCTGCGTTCCGCGTGCGAATCCGTGGCCGAGCTGCCCGAGCTGGCCGACGACCGCGCCAACCTCGACCGCGCCCTGCAAAAACGCCGCCGCGCGCAGGAGCAATATTTCAACCTCATCGCCGGCCGCCTCGGGAAAAATTACTGCCCCGGCCGCTCGTGGGAAGCCATCGGTCACCTCGCGCTGCGCCTCACGCCGGCCATCGTCGTGGCCGACCTCGGCGCCGGCGAAGGCCTCATTTCCCAACTCCTCGCCCGTCGCGCCCAGCGCGTCTGGTGCATCGACAATTCGCCCCGCATGGTCGAGGTCGGCGCCGAGCTCGCCAAGAAAAACGGCCTCGACAACCTCACCTACAAGCTCGGCGACATCGAGGATATCCCCCTGCCCGACAAATCCGTGGACCTCGCCATCCTCAGCCAGGCGCTGCACCACGCGCAGCACCCGCAGGTCGCGGTGGACGAGACCTTCCGCATCCTCAAGCCCGGCGGACAGCTCCTCGTGCTCGACCTCGCCGAGCATGATTTTGAAAAAGCGCGCGAACTCTACGCCGACCTCTGGCTCGGCTTCAAGGAAAGCACCCTGCACGGCTTCCTGAAAAAATCCGGCTTCAACAAAGTCGAAGTCACCCCCGTCGCGAAAGAAAATACCGAGCCGTTCTTCGAGACGCTGCTGGCGAG
>Ga0210402_10006790_pt1 | contig 10089 bp, 6 predicted proteins | sample IncBWC7MmetaG_FD_161055 | JGI IMG/M metagenome (GOLD analysis project Ga0210402, IMG submission 161055) | Forest soil microbial communities from Barre Woods Harvard Forest LTER site, Petersham, Massachusetts, United States - Inc-BW-C-7-M | ecosystem: Environmental > Terrestrial > Soil >...
ATAGATCTTACATATACGGACTAGTGGTAATTTTATATGTGTTTTTATAAAGTTTTTTAGATTCTAGATACCTTTTTAATGTAAGAGGAGCTATATTTAACGCTATAGCTGCCTTATGGCGAGAAAGATAACTTTCAGTTTTTCCTGTTTTAACATTAGTTACATATGTAACTCATCCGTTCCGAGCTAGTGAAGATTGCCCTATTTTTAACTTAGCCTCTTCAGAATGTTTGAAATTAGCTTTTAATTTTGTGTTACTAATTTTTAATCTAATCTCATCTGAAACAGAGCTACCTATATTAGCTAGTCGGATTTTAGCTTTAGCTTCTTCATAATGCTTACGCCCTATCCCTAATAACCTTAATTTTTCTAGTGCTTCAGGTGTATGCTTATAACCTACAAAAGAACCAGCTATTTTTAGTATATTATATTTAGGTTTTAGAAAATCTATATAATACTGCTCTCTTTTTATAACACAATTCTGATCACAATACTCTAATATTTCTAAGCTAAATTTTGAATGTCCATACTTTAACAAGGCTTTATATATAACCATATTTTCTCTCATTAAATTTCTCAAACTATAATAACTAAGAAGTCTTGCTCCTAAATCAATAGAACTTCCAACATATCGGACTCCTGATTCATTATTAACTCAACAATATACACCAGACTTACCTCGATTATTTTTAACTATATAAAGTTTTTCTGTGTCAGCATTTGAATATACTAAGGAAGGAACAATTGTACTCAAATTAAGATCCAATTTAGTGCTAGCCTGCGTATGTGTGGCGAACTTTCGGCCTATAATTTCCTCTAACACCCCGGTAAGATCACCCTTAGTTTTAATTAACTCTGAAACTTTTATAAAAAGATCTAAATCCAATTTTTTCATTCCTTGTAAGGGATATTTTTGAAAAAAGGTAATAATAATATTGGATATGTCTTCGAAATTTGTAACAGTAAATATTTTATATGCCACTTTTGATCCTTCGTGGATTTTTAATGTCCCACAGTTAAAATAGTTAAGAATTAAAGCTAAAAGTTCTTTATCGTGAATAAGAATTTGAAAATTTAATTTAACTGGAAGACTACTTGGGGAATCTTGAACCTCTATTTTAAATGATCCCTTACCTTCTGTAAAACCTACAATTCAATGAGGATCAAGAGATTTTTCAAATTCTTCCTTACTACGAATGGATATATATGTACACAAACTAGGCCTCTCTATTACCATCGGAATAGTATTAGGGAAATTTTCAGCTAATACTCCCGTTAAACCATTATACATCGCAGCCTTAATAGCCAAAATTTTAAGGAAACCTTTAGATGTAAGATGTTCTTTCTTATAAAGAATTAAAGCTACTAGCTTAAAAAGTTCAAACTCTTCACGTGTTTTAGTCAATAAAGGATATTTATCAAAGTGAGGTATTATTCTATTGATTATTTCGGAAACAGATGTTATTCTTAATATACTGCTGCTTTTATTATTAGTTATAACACCAGCTTCGAAAGCCTCTTGAATTTTCCCTAAAAGTCCCTTATCGTTAATATCTACTTTTAGTTGAAAATTTATTCGTATATTTCAACCTAATTTCGTACTTTTACTTCTTACAAATAAAATAGAAAAACACTCTTCTCCTATTGCATCGATAAATCCTGTAACAAAATAAGGATTTAATCCTTTATTTTGGTAATTTGCTACACCTTTTAAGTTATTAGCTTCTTGAACAGATATTCTAGTATGAAGGTCTCTATGCTCAAATAAAGTAATACATTGAAATGCTCTATTTATAATAAGTAAATTTTTAAGTAAAAGCAGCTCCTTTGGAGAGCTTACCTAAAAATTTTTTTGTGTTAACTTTTTTTAATAAAAGGTAGCGAAGCTCGTATACGAGCTTAAAAACAAAGCAAAGGAAAAATAGTAGAGTAGGTATTATTTATATTATAACTTTAGTTTGTTTATAGTAAATTATAAACTTTTTAATTAAATATAAACATATATTTAATTAAAAAGGTGCAGGTAGCGTTGCGTACCTGTACGTTTCACTACAGGGCTTGACGCCAAAGTTTCCAGCTTAATTTAAGCAGGTTTACGGTTTACATCGCGAAGCTACGCCTTGTAGTAATTTATTAAGCTAAGTAGGAAGGTTCCTACCAGCTACCGCGTGGTACGTTTAAGAACCTAGATAGCGCAAAATGTTAGGAACTTTAAATATTTTTTTTTACTTACCACTCTTTTCAATCACTAGGTACGTAGTTCGATGAAGGGTAAACAAGATGGTGGGCTACTTTGCTGCACGAACAGTCACATTTTGTTTATCTAAATAAAATGAGCCGTCCCCTTCTAATAAACCTACCAAATAATTACCTGTAATTATTACACTATGAGAATCTGGTAAAGTAAAATCTTTTCTTTTATCGTTCATAGTATCTTTTAATGCTATAATCTCTTGGTACAAATCAGGTAAATTTAATGCACTAGACTTACGGTTTTTAAACATAAAAAATGCTTTTTTAAAATTGAGATAATCCAAATACTTAGTGGTGTTTAATGGAAACTTCTCAAATAAAGGTATTAATATTGTCCCCCCGTAGGGGGGATATACTAAAAACTAAAACATCTCTTTCTGTGTTTAATCTACCACAACCTAAAGTATTGTTTATGTATTCTAAAACTTTTCGATCATCTTTGTGCAGGTAGATTCTAAATACAAACTCAAAGCCTACTATTTCCCCTTCTTTATTTTTACGTCCTCTTATCAAAAAATTAGACTCTGCTTCACATAAGCCTACAAACCATTCAATAAACGTAGTATTCATTGAAGATTTACGCATTCCTTTATGGATATCTTCATTCTCTTGTCGTTTAACCTCATTATTAATATAATCTGATGAACTTCTTTCAAAAGAACTAGAATCAGTAGAAAATTTTTCTTTTCCTGATCCTGTCCCTGTGCCATATGCACGACGCAGCACAAAAATATTCCTTGTAGCACCCTCCCTAGTTCCTACCTTACTAGCCGGAATTAAGCTAATAGAACTAGCCTGGGAAGCTTTACCATGAAAGTAGTAAGTGCTATGCCTTAAAGCTCATAAGAAGGATATGAGATACAAATAGAGATATGAAAATACAATTAAAAAAGTAACACAATCGACCTTTAACAACCCTAATCTACTATGTCCTTATATAAAGAACGTATGTTTTATTTATTGGCGCAAAAGCTCCTATGATTAAAAACAAACATATATTAGCAGAAAAGAAAAATTTACAAATTTACTTATTATAAAAGGTTTATCGTTAATTTACATTAACGGATCGGACTATATCTTCACCCCTACTTACACATAATTGAGGTAATTTGTAAGTAAATAGAGATGTACCACGTGTAGTCTCTGAAGATTCAGCTTATAAATTTTATTTATTGCTAATTTCCTGCTGATTGCACTAATTTTTAATTATATGATATATTACATATTAGTGGTTTCCAGCATATAGTCCAAAAGAAAACATTACATTAGGCATACCCTCCCCTGCTTTAAACAGGGATTAAGCGAGGGTCGCTCCGTACCCTCCACAGTCCCTAAGCGCAAGCTAGGGCGTTAACTACTAAACAAGAAGACGCTAAAACCGAGGGTCCCTATACTCCTCCCTTAAGCTAGCTTTTTAGGGGAATAAGCTGGTTTGTCCGAAAGGTCGCTTGCCCTTATTTCGTATCGGTAAAAAAGCTAGTTTTTCGGTTTCCTGCCTGCAGGAAAACTAGGAAGACTATCTAAATACTAATATTCGCAGGAACTAACCATTATCTTCAACTCTCTTAATACATACTAATATTTTTTCAAATAAGAAAGATTTACTTTGTTTTAATCTTCTTGAAGCTAGAGGTTGAGATATTCCTAAAAATTTAGCACAGTCAGAAAGGGTATCGAATATATTAAGAATTGAGCCGGTTTGTATATCTTGAATTTTAACTTTGAAGCTACCCTTGCCACGTGCAGAGTAATTCCTATTTAAAGATTTTATAAATATTGTACCATCATCCCTATGCTCTAAATTTCCCGATCCACTTAACAGTTTATCAATATCAGTTTGTAAAAGCGCCCTGTCTACTTTTTTAGATCCGGAAGTTGATAATCTATGGTTATTCATTTGACTTAAGATGGTATTTATTATCTTTAGTCCTTCATCTGTATAATGAAGACCTAATTCTTTTAAATTTATCACACTTTTTCAATCTCGATAATCTAATTTTTTCTTACTACAAAAAAGCATTGAATCAAAAAAAGGGATTAGTACGGTTTTTATATAATCCAAATGGTTAATAACAAGAGTTGAAAATTCCGATTTATTATGATAAAGGTTTACAGCACCGCTATAATTAGCTATAGTTCCCTTAACATCTGATAAATTAGCCAGGAAATTCTTTATTCCTTCCATTAAGGCTAAATCCTTAGAAGACTGACCCAAACTAAATCATATTCTCAAATACTGATCCTTACTAACATAAAACGAACCTTCTCCTTCAACAAATCCTAAGAATCAATAAGGGGTAATTCGAAATTCTCGGTATTTAGTTAATTCTAAAACCGATCTTTGAGTGTTCATCCCACTTTTAATGTTAGCTATTTCTTGACTTAACTCTAGAGTTTTTTTATTACTTGTATATAGCTCAAACGCTTTTTTAAAGTCTAAAAAATTAAGATATTTATAAGTGTTAAGATAATAATTATCAAAAATTTTAATTAATTTTTCAATATCCCCTTGTTTAGAGACTCGTAAATAAGCATTTTTAGTATAAGTATATACTTTACCTACCCCAAGCGTTTTTTGAATAAAAAGTAAGAGTTCTAGGTCATCAATATGTAAATTAATTTCAAATCTAAACACAAAATGAAAAGTGTGGGGTACTCTTTGAATATAAAACACACCTTCTCCATCGGTAAACCCACATAATCATTCAAAAAAATTATTATTGGAGACCTTACCAGGTTTTTCCTCGCGCAGCGCGGATGAAGACTTAATCATTGATAACCCCTCCTAGATGAAGGTAAGGCTATACGTGAAAAGGAACTATATTTACGAACCCCTAATTTTCCTAAACATCCACCCGCGAAGCGGGTGGATGGTGCAGGGTAGCTTGCGTACCCTGTACGTTTCACAACAGGGCACGCAAGCGAAGCGTCCCTAAATTTGTTAGCATTAATACGGCTATTGTTGTTTTCTTTTTTCCATAAAGATAGTAAAAGTTGTAATAAAAGTACAAATCTAAAGAATAGATTAGTAATACATAAAAAAAAGATTCGACTTTTATTTTTTAATTTACTTTTAATATCTTAGACTAGATTTCCTATTATATCTAATGTTTATTTTCTATTTTCTATTAGTGGTTTCCAGCATATAGTGGTATTTTATCCTACAGCTATTACTTATTCTAAACTGTAGCCAAATCTTTAATTTTCTCATTCTAGCTATATAATTAACTTTTCATGTTTAAAATAAGAAAACCCTTGTGCTTTATACTTAGTATTATTATAATTTAATTTTATATACTTTTCATATACATATACCTTTTTAGAGAGAGGGCACACATAAAACGGTGCTAATATATATAAACCTTTGTGTTGGACATGTATAAAGCAGCCTTGTGTCTCAATATGTCAACGTTCTAGTTTTATATTGAGAAAAGATTCCGACTGTACATTAAGCATCATCTCAGACACCCACCAGTGAACCAGTCTGTAGCGATAGTATACTCTACCGACGGTCTTTATACTAAACAAATATATTAACCGTTTTCACTAGCATTGCTGCAAATTTTTTGGCTTTAAATAGCCTCCTAAACTAAGTGGAGACTTTAGGCCTCCTTGAGGTGGCTAAAGGTAAAATGTACTAAATTATGCAACTATATATAACTAATAAACTTTAAATCAATTATGAATTCTAGTTAATCATCTTTTCCGCCTATTACATCATTCACCTACCTACGATACCACCTGTAGAAAAATTTTAAGTATCTTTAAGAGAAGTATTTCATTCCTCCTATAAAATATTACCATACACTTTAAATTTTTATAAAGTTTATGATGGGTCCGCTTTATAAGTTAGGATAAATTTTTCTATCTTAAACCAATTAATAAAAAGGAATTCCTATATGGTCCTTTTAAAACGAAATTTAGACAGCTATGATAGTGTAGGAAGGCTTAAAAATAAAGAATAGTCAGTAGCTTGGGTCGGAGATCTTTAAATTAAGAATTATAAAATAAAAACCATCCAAGATTTAGTAGTACCCTCTAAAAATAAGTGATTTAATTAGAGAGTCCATTGTTAGAGATCAGGCCACTAGGGGCACCTTTGAATAAAGAAGCGTCTTGTCTTCGATTCTCTCCTACATCACCAGGTTGCTTCGCAATTACACACTTAAAAGGTTAAAACCTCCTCTTTCCTGTCTGTCTCCAAATTATATTCATCCTCTCTTACCCATTTCTTCAATACCACATCAGAATCCACAACTCTCAATTTACACAACTCCTCTTCAGTGCAGCCAGCAAGCTGCAAGCAAGTTCTCCCTCTCTAAACCAGTTCTACTCTACCACCATCGACCTTTGACTACTCAAATTCGACGGAAAAGGAGGGTTCTATCTTCTGTCTTCGAACCGATTTCAGCCCAAAACGCAGCAGGTAACCATTTCCTCCTGTAAAACAATAGATTTCCCTAGTGAACCCAGTTAGCAAAGAATATTAATACAAGGTGGGGATTTAACTGCTTCATATGGTTGCGGGCGGTGAATTGCAGGAAGAAGGAAGTAAGGCTGTCTTCTAGTACTATGCCGCTGTTCTCTCGAGCAACTGAGTGTTGCTGGAAGATCGAGGATGGAAAAAAAGGGGAGGGATATGAATTTGGCTAGTCCCGGAGGAACTCAGCAAGCTCTGGGAATTTGTATTTTTAGTTACAAACGAGGAAAAAATATTTTTTTTATGCACCAGAAACAACGGATGCTTCTTTAAATCATTTTGTGTGGCAAAACTCCCTTAGGAAACACTAACGCGATAGTAGCTAGAACTTCGAAAAGCGATAGCTGAATTTCATTATTAGTTGTATATTTGGGGCAAATATTTATGCTTATGCTTTACCCTTGCAATATAGTTTAAGGGGTAACTAGGTAAAAAAAATAAATACTTCTTATGGGCGCAGTAGAAGACTGGAAGAGCTGGTGACTTGAATATGAATATTAATATTAACCTAACCCTTGTTTATTTTACACACTAGAGCTGATCTGGGAATTTAATATTTTTATATCTATTACTCATTTTCAAAGCGTTAAATCATTGCTTATACTGAAGTAATTTATGACCGTAAAGAGTATTATCTGGAGAAAAGAAAAATTTAACAACTTTTTCTACATCTAATTTAGAAGATAACGTCAACTGGTAGCAATCCGCAGTATCGGCTTTTATCGGTCTAGCTTCTCTTCCAGTTATTAACAAGCATATTGCTTTGATTATATTATAATTCTCCAACCCTTTTTGTTTTATACTGAAAAAGGCAGACCCATCTGACTTTATACCAAATGAGCCTTCAGCTATAGTAAAGCCTACTACTCAATTCACAAAAAAGTCTAATTTTAGTAAAGATTCTACACCTAAAGCAGCCACTGGGGAGTTAAATCCCTCCGTCAACGAAGTTGATGGAGCCTCGCCGCCAACTAAATTTGTATTAAATTTTACATTTTCCCAGTGTATGATTTGGTTATCTATAATATAATTAAGTAAAGAATACTGGTTAACTCTATTAAAGGTTAAAAATTGCAAGTTGTATGATTTTATTAATGGCACTATTACATTTACCAAATCTTTTTTAGAAAAAATTAATCTGGTTTGACTTATTGAATCTAAATTAGAAATTGAACCAACACCTAAAACCTTTGTTAGATTGACAAGCAAATCCTTATCTTTATTGTGTAATCTGATTACTAAACGGGCTCTAATAGTAGATTTAGGCGCTAAGGAGGATTTGTTATATTGTTTTTGTGGTCCGATTTCAATATAGCCGTCACCGTCTACAAGGCCCATAAACTTACCCATATAGTTTTTATCTAGTTTTAATCCTAAAGGTATTGCACTTTGCATAAATAATGAAAAAAAACTTATCATATTTTGCCTTTGTATACTGATCAATCTAGAATTTTTTTTACTACTTTTATCCGTCACGAAGTGGCCCTGTCAGGAAATTAAGTGGTAGGAAATATCTATTAACTTAGTTATAGAAAAGATTACTCACCTACGGATTAGGAGCTTATCGAGCCTCTGGGACCTTTTTTTTTATCCCCCCCCCCTCTTCCCTAGATAAACATCCTGCTTTGCAGGAAGGCAGCGGAGCTCGTGTAGGGGTAAAAAGTAGATAAAATTGAGACAATCTAATCTTATTACAATAGCCCTGCGCTGTGCGTAAGTTTATAAGCTTAACTTTGCCCCCTCCCTTACAGAAGGGAGGGCCCCTGGGTTAAGGTTATAATACGCAGGCAGTGTTTTAGTAGCTCCGCTATGAAGGAAAACTCGCACGTGGCTGGCTGCCCGGTGGGCCGTTGAAAATAATTTTTATTAGTTATACATTTAAGGCAAAATCCACGCTCGACCTATACATTTTTTTATTCTTAATTAGTTATTCATTATTTTATTTTTCCTAACTAAAGATACCACTTATCTTAGAATAACGGTTACTTGTCTTTAGATTTTCAATCCATAGTTTATATTGACGGGCTTTATATCCATATAGCGAATGGTAATTCTTAGATGAAAAGAAAGAAACCTCTTTTTCTATATCTATTCGAGAAGATAAACTTAATTGGTAAGCACCTACAGAATCAGCCTTCATAGAATAAGCCTCTCTTCCTGTAATTAATAAACAAGCAGCTTTAAGTAGATATAAATTATCATTCCCTTTCTGTTTAAGCTGATAAAAAGTAGTACCTTTGTTCTTTATACCGAAAGAACCCTCAGCCATCGTAAAACCTACTAATCAATCACCAAAGAAATCGAGCTTAACTAAATCATCCGCAGGTTTACTTGTAAATAAGGGCTCTTTAAATTGAACATTGTCTCAATGCGTAATCGAATTTTCTAGTATATAATTAACTAGAGCAAATTGTTTTACACGTTGAGTAGTTAAGAACTCTAGCTTATACTCTTTAATCAAAGGTAGTATTGTGGTTATTAAATCATTTTTAGAAAAAATGACTCTTACCTGTTCTCTATTAGACATATTAGACATTTTTCCTACTCCTAAAACTTTTACAAAGTATTCTAATAATGAAGTATCTCTAAGATGAATATTAGTAGCTAAACGTATTCTAATAGTACTTCGAGCTAAAGCTTTACTTTTTTTGTTGTATTGTTTTTGCTCACCGATATCGAAATACCCCTCTCCCCCTTAGCTTGTTAAACTCGAATAATTTTCACTAAATATATTTTCTTTATCGGTCTATTAATCCCCTTTTCTCGTAAAGATATATCAGCTAATCTAATGGAACGGTGAACACAACCAATAGCTTCCGCAGCTTTTCGTATCGAACTGTAAACTTCCGTTTTGCCAGTTTGCATGTTAAAGACTTCAACTGAAATTCCTTTCAAAACGTTAATCTGTAACATTCTGTTTCTGGAAAGTTCCTTATGTTCTAAACTATATTTTCGATTTTTAAGTTTAACGAGAGTCTCTTCTGAATGTTTATATCCTAACCTTGGCCCTGCGGTAGGTAAAATATTATATTTAGGGTTTAAAAGATCGATATAATGCTGTTCTCTTGTAATTGTTACAGATAAATTACAATACTCTAATATTTCCAAACTAAAATTTTAGTATCCATATTTCAAAATTTCAAAAGAGCTTTAGCTATAGTCATTTTTCCACTATGTTTATTAATATAATTATAATTATAATAGCTGGTAAACCTTCTACCTAAATCAACACGGTAGATCCTATATAACTTTTTCCATTTAATTTATTAATTCATCTATATACTCCACTCAATTGTCTATTCTCTTTTATTATAGATTCCTTTTGTGTATCTGCATTTGAATATATTTTTTTATAT
>Ga0210402_10006792_pt1 | contig 10089 bp, 5 predicted proteins | sample IncBWC7MmetaG_FD_161055 | JGI IMG/M metagenome (GOLD analysis project Ga0210402, IMG submission 161055) | Forest soil microbial communities from Barre Woods Harvard Forest LTER site, Petersham, Massachusetts, United States - Inc-BW-C-7-M | ecosystem: Environmental > Terrestrial > Soil >...
TTCTCTGCGTGGAGGTACTTCATCACCCATCAACATGCTGAAAATGTAATCTGCTTCGGCGGCGCTTTCTATAGTTACACGGCGCAGGGTCCTTGTGTTCGGATTCATGGTAGTTTCCCATAATTGTTCTGCGTTCATTTCTCCCAAACCTTTATAACGTTGTGTCGTTACAGAATCATCTTTTCCTTGTCCGAATTTTTGGATCAATGCTTTACGTTCTTCATCTGTCCATGCATAATCCTGGTCCTTGCCTTTCTTTACTAAATACAATGGAGGTTGTGCAATGTATACATATCCTTGTTGCACCAATTCTTTCATGTAACGGAAAATAAATGTCAGGATCAATGTTGCGATATGACTACCATCCACATCGGCATCCGTCATGATAATTAATTTATGATAACGAAGCTTGGTTAGGTTCAATGCTTTCGGATCTTCCGGCGTGCCAATTTTTACACCCAATGCCGTAAACATATTTCTTATTTCTTCATTGTCGTAGATCTTATGTTCCATTGCTTTTTCAACGTTCAGGATCTTACCTCTCAATGGAAGAATCGCCTGGTAACTTCTATCACGACCTTGTTTTGCAGTACCACCCGCCGAATCTCCTTCGACAAGATATAGTTCGCAACGATGTGGATCTTTATCACTGCAATCTGCCAGTTTACCCGGCAAACCACCGCCCGTTAGTACACTCTTACGTTGCACCATTTCGCGTGCTTTTTTAGCAGCAGCGCGGGCTTGTGCAGCAAGGATAACTTTTTGTATGATGGTTCTGGCGTTCTTAGGATTTTCTTCCAGGTATGCGATCAATACGCGGCTCAACGTTGCATCAACAATACCGGATACTTCACTGTTACCTAATTTCGTTTTCGTTTGTCCTTCAAATTGCGGCTCCGGAACTTTCACAGAAATGATCGCACTTAATCCTTCTCTAAAATCATCCCCTTCAATTTCAACTTTTGCTTTTTCAAACAAGCCGTCTTTTTCACCGTATTGTTTAAACACTCTGGTGATCGATCTGCGGAAACCAGCAACGTGCGTACCACCTTCAATGGTGTTGATATTATTTACATAGCTGAATAAATTTTCCTGGTAACCGGTATTATAGATCATCGCCACTTCAACAGCAACATTAGAAGCTGGATCATGACCATCACAATAGATCACTGTAGGTAATAAAGCTTGCCTGTTTGCATTCTTATCCAACATTTCTACAAACTCAACGATACCGCCTTCACTGTAAAAATTCTTGGAATAAGTTGTGCCGTCTTCGTTCTTATCTCTAAGATCATTCAACGTGATACTGATCTTACGATTCAAAAACGAAAGTTCTCTTAAACGTCCTTCTAAAATTTCTTTATTATAAACGCTTGCAGTGAAGATGCTTGTATCCGGCCAGAAATGAACATGGGTGCCGGTTGTAGTGCTTGTCCCTATTTCGCGCACGGTATATTTTGGAACACCAATTTCATATTCCTGTTCAAATGTTTTGCCTTCACGGTTTACAGTTACAATTAATTTCTTACTCAATGCATTTACGCAACTCACACCAACACCATGCAAACCACCGGAAACTTTATATGTGTCCTTATCAAATTTACCACCTGCATGTAACACGGTCATTACAATTTCCAATGCTGATTTTTTCTCTTTGGTATTGATGCCTGTTGGGATACCACGACCATCATCCTGTACACTAATGGAATTATCTTCATGGATATTTACCGTGATATTCTTGCAATAACCCGCCAATGCTTCATCGATAGAGTTATCGACTACTTCATATACAAGATGATGAAGGCCTTTTACTCCGATATCACCAATGTACATCGCGGGACGTTTGCGAACCGCTTCTAAACCTTCTAAAACCTGGATACTATCTGCGCCATATGCTTTGTTGGCGGGTGCTGTTACTTCTTCAATTTCTGTGCTCATAAGTGTTGTAAAAACGCTTTAAAAATGTCTAAAAATCTATGTCTGCAAATATACGAAAATCCAAGGGTTCTGACTAATAAAAACGCATCGTTTTGGCACTAGTTTTACAAAGATTTCCACACTTTATTTTTGTCTGAATCAGGATTCTCAGAATTAGAAAATTAACAGGATTTTTAAGGCTCAAAAGTCTAATTATAAAATCTCCAGAAATCAGTAGGTACTAATTTTGAAAATCCTATAATCTTGAGAATCCTGATTCAGACATAAGTCATTATTGTGCAAGATTTCTCTTGCGGCCAATAAACAAACTTATCACGATGTATATTTGCACCCTGTTACAATGGATCAATCAATAGACATACTACGAATCGCACATAAACAACCTTTCATGCAGGAAGAATTGGAGTTATTGCAACAGGTAGAACGCACTGTTCCGGGATCGGTTCAATATTCGATCAACCGTTACCGCAAGATGCCGCAATGGAATATGGAAGATACCGGCATGCTGGTATATCACTATGAAAAGAACAACTCCCAGGCAAATTATTTAGAACTACGTTTTTGTATCAGCGGAAATGTTTATTGTACGGAAAAAGAAACAGAATGCAATTCCTGCAAATTCAATGCATCCAAAAATTGTGTAGAAAAAGCAGAGAGCATGGATGTATTGAGTTTTAATTTTAAACCTTCCTACCTCACTCAATTTATAAACGGTAAAAAGCAAACGACTTTATCAGAAGGAGTTCTTTCTTTTAAACATAAAACTTCTTTCTCTAAATTATTGCCGTTGTGTGGCAAGACAAGAATGGCAATCGAAGCATTGTTGAACAATAATTATTCTGATACATTAGAGAATATCTTTATCAACGCCCAAACGCAGATACTCTTATTATACAGCATGGATTGTATGTTGGAAGAAAAAGAAGAGGTATTCACCTGTAAGTTCCTGGCCAATGAAGCAGACAGGGATAAAATTACCAAAGCAAGAGAAGTATTATTACAACATATTGGCGAACCGCTTACCATTAAGGCATTGAGCCGCAAAGTGGCCATCAATGAATGTTATTTGAAAAAAGGATTTAAAGAAATGTTTGGCACTACCATTTTTGATTTCTACCAAAGTCAGCGTATGGAACATGCCAAATACCTGTTATACGATAAAGGCATCAGCGTTACAGAAGTTTCCATGTTATTAGGTTACTCCTCCATCTCGCATTTTAGCACCGCGTTTAAGAAACATACGGGTATCAAGCCTTGCGAATTATTACTCCACTAATTCCTGTAAATAAAAAAGCAACCCGATTGGGCTGCCTTTTTACTTTTCATTTTTCTTAACCAAAAATCAAAATTTTTATTTCGATAATGGCAAACTAATTTTTCAGTGGGATATTGAGTCACTGATCATTGGAATTGGTTTTTCAATTCGATACCGGATAATTACAACTAGAAATAGGATTTTAAAACGGGCCAACCCGACTACAACAGTTGCAATTTTGGTCTTTTAACTTCCGCAAACGCCGTTAAGCACTTACAAAGGTTTTTCATTGACAAGGCCATCGTTGCAATCGCTACCTGTACATTGCCAATACCGTGCCAAAAAATTGTTAAAACCTATTTTTGGCACGATTTTTTAAAAAAATATTTGAGACTTTTTATACCCACTCTAACACTTTGAGTAAGCTTCGCTCTTGCGGACAGGTTATTTCCTACCTTTGCACCCTTATTAAATGACCCTTTCGAGCAGTAAACGAACCATGTCAGCGAAATACAACGAATATCAGCAACTTAATTTACCCGGCATTAGTGATGAGATACTGGCCAAATGGGAAAAGAACGAAACTTTTAAAAAGAGTATCTCTCTTCGCGAAGGAAAAACCCCTTTTGTGTTTTATGAAGGTCCGCCCAGCGCCAATGGCATGCCGGGCATACACCATGTCATCAGTCGTACCTTAAAAGATCTGGTTTGCCGATATAAAACCATGCAAGGTTTCCAGGTAAAGCGCAAGGGCGGTTGGGATACCCACGGTTTGCCGGTAGAATTAGGTGTTGAAAAACTATTAGGTATTACTAAAGAAGATATTGGCAAGACGATCTCTGTTGAAGAATACAACGCAACCTGTCGCCGTGAAGTATTAAAATTCAAAGGCAAATGGGATGAGCTTACGAATAAGATGGGTTACTGGGTTGATCTCGACAATCCATATGTAACCTTCGAGAATAACTATATTGAATCACTTTGGTGGTGTTTAAGTGAATTATATAAGAAAGGATTATTGTATGAAGATGTTAGCATCCAACCTTACTCTCCTGCTGCAGGTACCGGTTTAAGTTCACACGAATTAAATCAACCCGGTACATATAAAGATGTAAAGGATACAACAATCGTTGCAATGTTTCGCGCAGTGCAGGATATAAAAACAACATTCTTACACGATGCAGTGCATGGTGCAGAGGTTTTCTTTATGGCCTGGACAACCACTCCGTGGACATTGCCTTCTAATCTTGGTTTAACAGTAGGACCGAATATTGATTATGCATTGGTTCAAACATTCAATCCATATACGCATCTTCCCATCAATGTTATTTTAGCGAAAGCTTTAATAGGAAAACATTTTAAAGCAGAAGCGGAGAACGGTGATTTTGAAGGATACAATGAAAAAGTAAAACTCCTTCCCTGGAAACTGATTGCCGAATTTAAAGGCAAACTAATAGAAGGTGCGCGATACGAACAGCTATTACCATATGAAGCAAATACTGCCGCAATAAGTGGTGGTGATCCTTTCCGTGTTATTGTGGGAGATTTTGTTACCACAGAAGATGGTACCGGTATCGTACATACTGCTCCTGCATTTGGCGCGGATGATTTTAAAGTTGGAAAGAAAAATAACCTCGGCATTCTTACGCTCGTTGACAAACAAGGAAAGTTTGTAGAAGGTGTTGGTGAGTTCAGTGGGCGTTATGTAAAAGATTATAAAGATGATCCTAACTATATTAATGTAGATATCGACATCTCCGTGAAATTAAAAAAAGAGAACAGGGCTTTTAAAGTAGAGAAGTACGAACATACTTATCCGCATTGCTGGCGCACCGATAAACCAATTATTTATTATCCGCTGGATGCATGGTTCATTAAAACTACCGCAGCCAAAGAACGCATGGTGGAATTGAATAAGACCATCAACTGGAAACCGGCTTCTACTGGTACTGGCCGCTTTGGTAATTGGTTAGAGAATATGGTGGATTGGAATTTAAGCAGAAGCAGATTCTGGGGAACACCGCTTCCCGTATGGCGCACAGAAGAAGGTGATGAAGAGATCTGCATCGGTTCTATTGAAGAATTAAATAATGAAATAAAGAAGGCCGCTAAATTATTCGGTGGCGATACCAATAAAAATTATTTACACGAAGGAATATTGGATCTGCACAAACCATTTGTTGATGAGATAATCTTATCGAGCAAATCCGGCAAACCAATGAAACGTGTATCTGATTTAGTAGATGTTTGGTTTGATAGTGGCGCCATGCCTTATGCGCAATGGCATTATCCTTTTGAAAATATAGAAACATTCAAACAAAATTTTCCGGCAGATTTTATTGCGGAAGGTGTTGATCAGACAAGAGGATGGTTCTATACATTGCATGTACTGGGTGTGTTGTTATTTGACAGCGTTGCTTACAAAGCTGTTGTGAGCAATGGTTTGGTATTGGATAAGAATGGCAATAAGATGAGCAAACGCGTTGGCAATGTCATCGATCCGTTTGAAACATTGGGCAATTACGGTGCCGATGCAACAAGATGGTATTTAATTACCAATGCAGCACCATGGGATAGTTTAAAATTTGATGTAGAAGGTATTAAAGAAGTACAACGTAAATTCTTTGGTACACTTTATAATACCTATCAGTTCTTTGCATTGTATGCAAACGTGGATGGTTTTGCTTTCAAAGAAAAATATGTTCCCTTAAAAGAAAGACCGGAGATCGATCAATGGATCTTATCTTCTCTCAATACATTAATAAAGACAGTAGAACAAAGTCTGAATGATTTTGAACCCACTCAGGCAGGCCGTGCCATCGAAGAATTTGTAGATGCACATTTAAGCAACTGGTACGTTCGCCTTTGTCGTCGCCGTTTTTGGAAAGGCGAATACGAACATGATAAAATATGCGCGTATCAAACGTTGTATGAATGTTTAGAAACATTGAGCCGATTGATCGCTCCTATTGCACCCTTCTTCGCCGATTGGTTATTTAATAATTTGAATGCTGTCAGCAATCGTTTTGCATTGGAATCTGTACATCATACCAATTTCCCTAAGGCCGATGCAAAACTGATCGATACCGTTTTAGAGAGCCGCATGCAATTAGCGCAGGATGCTTCTTCATTAATATTATCGATCCGTAAAAAAGTAAACATTAAAGTTCGTCAGCCTTTGCAAAAAGTTTTTATCCCGGCGATGGATAAAGCAATGGCCGACAGAATAAAATCGATCGAAGAGATCATTAAAGCTGAAACCAATATTAAAGAGGTAGATGTCTTAAATGCCGACAATGATTTTATTAAGAAAAAAGCTAAAGCGAACTTTAAGACACTCGGAAAGCGCCTTGGTGCTAAAATGAAGTGGGCCGCAGATGAAATTATAAAATTTGATAATGTTAAAATAGGCCTTGTTCAACAGCGGGGAGAATATTTATTAAATCCTGAACAGGTTGCTAAAGGAGAAGAACCTATTTTGATTACTTTGGAAGATCTGGAAGTATCTACAGATGAAGTTCCGGGCTATGAAATTGCTACAAATGGCTCATTAACAGTGGCATTAGATATAACGATAACAGAGATCCTAAAAAAAGAAGGCGACGCTAGGGAATTCGTAAACAGGGTTCAAAACATCAGAAAAGACAAAAATTTTGAACTAACTGACCGTATAGTTGTTGAAGTTTCAGAAAATCAGGCGCTTCAATCCTCTTTAAATCAATATAATGATTATATTTGCGGCGAAATTTTGGCTGATTCTCTGGTCTTCTTACCCGCTGTAAAAGAGGGTGTTGAAGTGGATGTGAATGGTGCCATTATCATCGTAAATGTCTTTAAAAAGTAGGAAAAACTATGGCAACGAAGAATAAACCAGCTAAAAAAGCGGTAAAAGCAGTTAAAAAGACGGTTCCGGCTAAAAAAGCTCCCGCTAAGAAAGTGGTGAAAGCAGTAAAAAAAGCAGCCCCTAAAAAAGCAGCTCCGGCAAAAAAAGCGGTTAAAAAACCAGTTCCAGTAAAGAAAGCTCCTGCCAAAAAGGTAGTTGTGGCTAAGAAACCGGTTGCAAAACCAACTAAACCAGCACCAAAAGTATTGCCAAAGAAGATCGAAACAAAGGCGGTGGCTAAACCTGTTGTTGCTCCTAAACCAGCGCCGGCACCCGTTAAAGCAAAAGATATTAAAGTACCTGCTCCTAAACCGGTAGTGATACCTAAAATAGCAACTAAAACAGTTCGTAAATACCAACCGGAATTTACAAAGTCTGTTTTAGACAGACCAAAACAAGATCCGGGTGCACCAATGCAACGTTATACCGATGTTGATTTAGCTGAATTCAAGGACCTGATCCTTCGCAAGTTGGAAGCAGCTAAAAAAGAATTAGGTTATTTACAAGGCCTGATCACCCGCAAGGATGAAATGGGCGGAGATGAAACGGACAACCGTTACATGACAATGGAAGACGGTAGTTTGAGTATGGAAAGAGAACAGTTGAGTCAAATGGCCAGCCGTCAGATCACTTTCATTGATCACCTGGAAAAAGCATTAATGCGTATTGAAAATAAAACATACGGAGTTTGCCGTGTAACAGGCCGTTTAATAGACAAAGCCCGTTTGCGTGCAGTTCCTCACGCAACATTGAGCATCGAAGCCAAAATGAGCTCAGCGAAATAATTCATTACTTTATTTATATAAAATGGAGAATTTTAAAATTCTCCATTTTTATTTTACCAACTTTGTACCAGAATAGTAATTACTGAATATTATGCAGCAGGAAACAAAACGTCAAAAGCAGGTGGCAGGATTGATCAACGAAGAATTGAATGATATCTTCAGAAGAATGAGCCTTACCATGATGGATGGTGGAATGATCTCCATTGCATCGGTGACAATAACGCCCGATCTTTTCCAGGCCAGGATATACCTTAGCATGTTTCAGGTAAAGAATGCAACAGCTGTATTAGCACAATTCGAAGAAAAAAATAAAGAGATTCGGAAAGAACTGGGAACCCGTGTAAGGCACCAATTAAGAAGTATTCCGGAGCTGACCTTCTTTATTGATGATACGTTAGACCATGTATTTAAGATGGAAGAATTATTCGAAAAAATAAAAAAAGAGGACGAAGAGAAGAAGTCGTAAGTAGTACGTTCTAAGTCTTAAGTAAAAGAACTTAACCCGATAACTAGTACTCATCACTTACAACATACAACTTGAATTTTCTATTTGCCTGGAGATATTTTAAAGCTAAGAAAAGCGCCAATGCGATCAATATCATTGCATGGGTATCCGTTACCGTTATTGCTATCGCTACAGCCTGCCAGGTATTGGTATTAAGTGTTTTTAACGGGTTTGAGGACCTGGTTAAAACATTGTACTCCTCCTTCTATGCCGATCTTAAAGTTACCCCTGTTAAGGGAAAGACCTTTGTATTGACAAGCGACCAGTTAAGTTCAATACGGCAACTGTCGGGCATACAGACCGTTTCAGTTGTTGTTGAGGAAAATGCATTATTACAGAATGAAAGCCTTCAAACCTTTGTTGACCTTAAAGGAGTAGATACCAATTATATACACGTCAGTGGAGTGGCAACCAAGATCATAACCGGGCAGTTTAGTTTAGGGAATGCCGACGATCCTGAAATTGTTGTAGGCACGGGTGTTAAGGATGCTATTGAAATTAATGCCGATAGTAAATCAGGTCCGTCTTCTGTACTTACAGTTGTGTTGCCCAAAAGAGGCACGGGTTCTATTAGTGACCCGTCTCAATCATTAAGTGAAGGAAATACAAAAGCATCCGGCGTATTTTCCATTCAGCAAGATTTTGACAGCAAGTATGCCATTACCAATATTGACTTTTTGAAACAACAAATGGCATTGGGACCGGACGAGTACAGTGCATTGGAAATTAAACTTACAAAGGCTGCCGACCTCCCATCTGTTCAACAGAACCTTATTAATTTATTAGGGCCTGCCTATCTTGTTCAAACAAGATACCAGCAAAATACAAGCCTCTACCGATCAACCGAATTAGAGAAATGGTTCATCTTTGCCATATTAACATTGATATTGATCATTGCAACATTCAATATCATCAGCTCATTGACAATGCTGGTATTGGAAAAACAAAAAGATATTGCGGTGCTGCAAAGCATGGGGGCCAATAAACCCCGGATTATCAATATATTCCTTAGTGAAGGTTTATTATTAGGCTGCATTGGGGCCGCGACAGGTGTCTTACTGGCAGTAGTAATTTGTATTTTACAGCTGAAATTCAAATTAATAAAACTACAGGGTGGATCTTTTCTTATCGATTATTATCCTGTAAAATTAGAACTAAGCGATTTTGCGTTGGTAATAACAACAATCGGCATTATTACTTTTTGCGCTGCATGGTTCCCGGCGCGAAAAGCAGCTAAATTCAGGATACTATTAAATTAAAAAATGCGTTCTACAGAAAGTTGGGACCAAAAACTGGTTAAAATGCCTGCAAAATGATAAATCACTCATAACCAACTGTCTATAATCTCAATATAATTATGATTCATTTTTTCTAACAATTAAAAAATCCTGTATCTTAGCTTGAACCACAAGAGAAGAAGGGATGCGATTTTTTAAAGGCTTTTGTTTTTAAAATTTGTGGCGGTAATAGCTTTTATAACTTAACACTTGGGCATGTATAATATTTTATTAAGTTGTACTCTGGCATTTGTCATTACGTTCTTTGCTATTCCCATTATTATACAGGTTGCGAGGGATAAAAAATTATTTGACGAACCTGATGAACGGAAGGTGCATAAAACAATGATCCCAACCTTAGGTGGACTGGGAATATTTGCAGGCTTTATTCTTGCTACCTTATTAGGCGTACCGGCAGAATCACACGAAGTAAAATATTTCGCTGC
>Ga0210402_10006793_pt1 | contig 10087 bp, 9 predicted proteins | sample IncBWC7MmetaG_FD_161055 | JGI IMG/M metagenome (GOLD analysis project Ga0210402, IMG submission 161055) | Forest soil microbial communities from Barre Woods Harvard Forest LTER site, Petersham, Massachusetts, United States - Inc-BW-C-7-M | ecosystem: Environmental > Terrestrial > Soil >...
TATTCGCGGCGTGAAGACGAATATCCCTTTCGTCGAAAATGTCGTGAATCACGCCAAGTTTCGCGCCGGTGAAGTCACCACCTCTTTCCTCGACGAATCACCTGAACTTTTCCGGTTTCCCAGCCGGGGCGACCGGGCTACAAAACTGCTTTCCTATCTCGGCGACATAATCTTGAACGGCAATCCGGAAGTAAAGGGAAAGCAGGTTCCGAAAGAGATTGAAGCTGCGGTCGTTCCTGCTGCGCCCGCCGGTAAGCCGGCTCCCGGAACTCGCCAGCTCCTGCAAAAACTCGGACCCAAAAAATTCGCAGCTTGGGCACGAAAAGAAAAACGCCTGCTGGTTACCGACACAACTTTCCGCGACGCGCATCAGTCGCTCATGGCCACCCGCGTTCGAACGTTCGACTTGCTGGCCACCGCCAGCGCCGTTGCCCATCGTCTCCCGAATCTCTTCAGCCTCGAGATGTGGGGTGGCGCGACGTTCGATACTTCGATGCGCTTCTTGCACGAAGATCCCTGGCAGCGGTTGCGCGAACTTCGCGAGCGCGTCCCCAACGTCTGTTTCCAGATGCTCCTTCGTGGCGCCAATGCCGTCGGCTATGCCTCTTATCCCGACAACGTCATCATCGAATTTGTCCGCGAAGCGCATGCCCAGGGCATCGACATTTTCCGCATCTTCGATTCGCTCAATTCCGTTGAAAATATGCGCGTCTCAATTGATGCCACTCTCGAGACCGGCGCCGTGTGCGAAGCCGCCATTTGCTACACCGGCGACATTCTCGACAAAGGCCGCCCAAAGTATTCGCTCAAGTACTACGTCGCACTTGCCAAGCAACTGGAAAAACTGGGCGCGCACTTCCTGGCAATCAAGGACATGGCCGGTCTTTGCAAACCCTACGCGTCATTCGAATTGGTGAAAGCGCTGCGCGAGGAAGTCGGTGTTCCCGTTCACTTTCACACCCACGACACCAGCGGCATCAACTCCGCCTCCGTGCTGAAAGCCTCCGACGCCGGAGTCGATGTCGCCGACGGAGCCATCGCTGCCATGAGCGGCGGCACCAGCCAGCCCAACCTGAACTCCATCGCCGAAGCGCTTCGCCACACTCCGCGCGACACGCAGCTCGATATCGAAGCGCTCAACGAATGCTCCGACTATTGGGAAACGGTGCGTACTTACTATTTGCCGTTCGACTCCGGCCCCAAAAGTGGCTCCGCGCGCCTCTACCAACATGAAATTCCCGGCGGCCAGTTCACCAATCTGCGCGAACAAGCCGCGGCCATGGGCCTCGGCCATCGCTGGCGCGAAGCCGAAAAAGTGTACGCCGAGGTGAACCAGCTTTTCGGCGATATCGTCAAAGTCACGCCGTCCAGCAAAGTTGTCGGCGACATGACGCTTTTCCTGATGGCCAAGGAGATGCAGCCTGCCGACGTTCTCGCGCTCGATGAAAAACATGATGTCTCTTTCCCAAATTCGGTCGTAGAACTTTTTTCCGGCGTACTCGGCGTCCCTCCGGGCGGCTGGCCGAAAAAGTTGCAGAAAATTATCTTGCGTGGTCAGGCGCCTCTACGCGGCCGCCCTAGCGCAAATCTGGAGCCGGTGAATTTCCCGCAAGAGAAGAGTTCACTCGAAACAAACCTCGGCCACACGCTTCGCAAGGACGACGTGCTCAGCTATCTGCTCTATCCCGATGTATTCACCAAGTACGACAAGTTCCGCCAAACGTATTCTGACGTCAGCGTTTTGCCCACGCCCGCCTTTTTCTACGGCCTGAAGTCAGGCGAGGAAATCACCGTCGAAATCGAATCCGGCAAATCCCTCATCATCAAGTTCCTGACGATCAGCGAACCGCATCCCGACGGTACGCGCACGCTCTTTTTTGAACTGAACGGCCAGCCTCGCGAAGTGAACGTCCGCGATCGTTCGCTGCGCGTGGTCGAGCGCACTCATCCCAAAGCCGATCCCGCCGACCCTGGCCAGGTAGGCGCCCCGACCGCGGGTGTCATCAGCGGCGTAGCCGTGCAAGCGAATCACACCGTGGAACGCGGCGCAAAACTTCTCACCCTCGAAGCCATGAAAATGCAGTCCAATATCTATGCGCCCATTTCCGGACGCATCGTGAAAGTGCTCGTAACCTCCGGCCAGCACGTCGAAGCCAAAGATCTCCTGGTGACCATCGCACCGTGAGTTCCGGTCAGCTACGCAAACACGAACAATTTCGCTCGCGCTTTCTCCGCAATCAGCGCGACCTCATCGTCTACACGCCGCCAGGCTACGCGGACCAGTCCTGGCGCCATTTTCCCGTCCTCTATCTTCATGACGGCCAGAATCTTTTCGATGGTGCCACTTCCTTCATCCCCGGCCAGGACTGGCACGTCGGCCAGACCGCCGACGATTGCATTCAGTCTGGCACGGTCGCTCCGCTGATTATCGTCGGCATGTACAACACCAAAGCGCGCATTCGCGAATACACTCCTACTCACGTTCCGAAGCTCGGTGGCGGCCGCGCCGACCGCTACGCCAAATTTCTGATCGAAGAAGTGAAGCCCTTCGTCGACCGCGAATACCGAACGCTCTCGGGCTCGCAGCACACCGGCATCGGCGGTTCATCGCTCGGCGGCCTCGTTTCACTCTATCTAGGCCTCCAGCATTTTCGAATTTTCGGAAAAATCGCCGCTCTCTCGCCCTCGGTCTGGTGGAACCAGCATGTCATCCACCGTTTTGCCCGCACCGCCACCGTCGAGCCCCGCCCGCGAATCTGGCTCGATATTGGCACGCGTGAAGGCCCACGCATCGTGCACGACGTCGAAAAATTCCGCGACGTGCTCCTCGAAAAAGGCTGGAAGCTCGAAAACGACCTGCGCTACGAACGCGTCGAGGGCGCAGAACACAACGAACTCGCCTGGGCTCAGCGCGTCGGCCCCTTCTTGCAATTTCTATATCCCGCTCGCGAAGCCGCTGTATAATCCGCGCACTAGTCTCACTGACTGGAGGCGTCGCATGCCGGAAGGCCGGCCTCTCACCATTCTCTGCGTCAGTTCCTACGAAAAGGGCCAGGAGTTTATCCGCACCTGCAAAGCGATGGGCTGCCTGGTCCTTCTGCTGACCGTCGAAAAATTCCGCAATGGCGACTGGCCGTTCGAATGCATCGACGAAGTCTTCACCATGCCCGAAGACCTCCCGCTGCAGAGCCTGATTTATGCCGTCAGTTACGCCGCCAGGTCCCATTCCATCGACCGCATCGTCGCCCTCGATGAATTCGACATGGAGAATGTTTCCGCCCTCCGCGAGCATCTCCGCATTCCCGGTATGGGCCTCACCACCGTTCGATATTTTCGCGACAAGCTGGCCATGCGCGCGCGCGCCCGCGAAGCCGGCATCCTGGTGCCCGAATTCGTCCACGCCCTCAATTACGATCATCTCCGCGAATTCATGTCCCGCGTTCCCAATCCCTGGTTGCTCAAGCCTCGATCGCAAGCCTCCGGCATTGGCATGAAGAAGATTCATTACCCCGACCAGTTATGGCACTGGCTCGACCAGCTCGGCGATCAGCAATCGTTTTACTTGCTCGAGCAGTTTGTTCCCGGCACGGTCTATCACGTGGACAGCGTAGTTTCCGATCACCGTGTCGCTTTTGCCGAAGCTCACGCTTACGGCACCCCGCCGCTCGATACCTCCCATCAAGGTGGTGTGTTCACCACGCGCACCCTTCCGCGCGAAGCGGAAGATAGTAAATCGCTCCTCGAAATTAATCGCAATTTATTGCAGGGGCTTGGCCTCACGCGCGGAGTCACTCATGCGGAGTTTCTGAAGTCGCACGCCGACGGCAAATTCTATTTCATCGAAGTCGCCGCTCGCGTCGGCGGCGCCTATATCTCCGATGTCATCGAGACCGCCACGGGCATCAACCTCTGGCGCGAATGGGCGCGCCTCGAAGTCGGGGCAGGGAATCAGTCCTACCAACTTCCCCCAATTCGCCGCGACTACGCCGGAGTCATTCTTTCTCTCGCCCGTCAGGAGCATCCCGACACTTCCGCCTACACCGACCTCGAAATCACCTATCGCGTCACGAAATACCACCACGCCGGCTTCCTCCTGAAATCGCAAAACCCCGAACGAATTCAACAGTTGCTCGATTCCTACGCCACCCGTTTTCAAGCCGACTTCGTTGCCACACAGCCCGTTCCCGACAAGCCAAGCTCCTAGCTTGATGTGTTACGCCGATTTGATCGATCTGATCCTCAAACGGGGGACGTTTTTCCTCGATTGCAGTAGAAGAGTGAGATGACTGCAGGACTCCATTGGAAGGCAGCTCTCCCTGGTTATTTGAGAGGCTTGTTCCGGTACGCTACGATCGGCGGCGCGCCTTTGTTGGCTGTTGCTTTAGTCGGTATGATGTGGACAGGTCTCACCAGACATCGCTTGACTGTCAATCGTTTTACTTTGGGATTCGCGTTGACCTCCGGTGGGGCTTCTTTTTCGTTCTTACGCTCCTCACGGCTGTGGGTGGGGACATCCATCGCAATTCGGGCGCGCATGAGCGCACTGTCGCCTGGAATCCCCTCTTAGTGTGGAAGACGTATCTTTGCCTAGGGGCTTCGCTGCGTGTGTTATTCATCCCTTTCGCAAGCGGTTCGGCCACTGCCCTAAAGAAATGCTTTTGACTCGGTCCGTGACAGTTTATAAGTCGTATCGTCGGATAGTATCCCACGGCCCACACTCTGCTTTACATTCCCCCAGCATTCCCGCACAATCCTTTCGTACTGCCCACCTAGCCCTGCATCGTACTGTCCCAAAGTCTAGTTACTGTCTGGAACGATGCGTTCACACTTTGTTTGCTGCGCGCGCTATCGAGGAATACAGTTTGCATTACCCCGGCCGGAGTTCTGCGTGGGGTGGTGATTTCCCTTGGGAGGTCCGATGTGGGGCAATAAGAAACCGGATGCACCGCAAGCAGGGCAACCGGAGTTTAAAAATTTAGCTACGAATCAGCCGTCGAAGCCTGCTTCGGCGACTTGGGAGGAAAAACCCGCAATGAGTACAGATGCGATGCGTCCATTGGGTGCAACCGCCGACCGCGCCACCGCGCGGCTGGGGGCCAGCCTGCACGTTAAAGGTGAGATCTCCGGCAATGAAGATCTGTTGATCGATGGCTCGGTCGAAGGACTGATCCAGCTCGATGAGCGGAAACTGACTGTCGGTGCCACGGCCAAAGTAACCGCCGACATCATTGCCCGCGAGGTGGTGGTGTACGGCAACGTGAAGGGCAACCTTCGCGCGAAGGACAGAATTGAAATCAAGAAGGATGGTTCGGTCAACGGTGACCTGACCACTTCCCGCATCATGATCGAAGACGGCGCTTACTTCAAAGGCTCCATCGAGATCGACAAGACACCGGAAAAGGAATCTGGCGGCAACGCGTTTGCCCGCAGCTCCGCACCGGCCGGCGCAGCGGCAACCAAGACCATTTAACTCTAGCTCTTCATTAGCTCTGTTTTCGTCAACGGCGCCTCGGTTCACCGGGGCGCCGTTCGTTTCCCGGAGTGAGGAGGTTCGCCGCCGCTTTTCTTCCATCCAACCCACTCCGTCGCGAACGCGACCGCACGACCATCAGCACTCCGAGTAAGACTCCCGATGGTTCTAATCAGCAGGCCAAACATTCCTCTCTGTCCATTTTTTCTTCTCCACAGGCCGTCTAACCTTTTCGGGATATGTTCATCCAACCTAAAACGATAAAATAATCCGGCGCGCCACGAACGCCGCGCGAGTCAAAAAGAGGATGCGAATGGAAACGCGAAAATTGGGAAATTCCGACATCAAAATAACGCCCGTCGGCTTCGGCGCCTGGGCTCTCGGTGGCGGCGGTTGGGAATTTGCCTGGGGACCGCAGGACGACGCCGATTCCATCGCCGCCATTCATCGCGCGCTGGAAATGAGCGTCAACTGGATCGACACTGCCGCCGTTTACGGCCTCGGCCACTCCGAAGAAATCGTCGCGCGCGCATTGAAGGAATGGCGCGGGCCTCGGCCCTACGTTTTCACGAAGTGCATTCTTCGCTGGAACGAACAGGGCAAAATCTGGAAGGAGTTTTCTGCCGAATCCGTTCGCCGCGAATGCGAAGACAGTCTCCGCCGCCTGCAAGTCGAAACGATCGATCTCTATCAAATGCACTGGCCGCCGGACGAAAATAAACCCGGCATCGATGAAGCCTGGCAAACTCTTGCCACTTTGAAAACCGAAGGAAAAGTCCGCTGGATCGGCGTTTCGAATTTCAACGCCGCGCAAATTCAGCGTGCCGAAAAGATTGCTCCGGTCACTTCGTTGCAGCCACCTTACTCCATTATCCGCCGCGCCATCGAACCTGAGACGCTGCCCTACTGCGAGAAGCAGGGAATCGGCGTGATTTCCTACGCACCGATGGCTTCCGGCTTGCTCACCGGAGCCATGACTCGCGAACGCGCTGCTGCTTTGCCGGCCGATGATTTTCGCAGCCGCAATCCGGAATTCCGCGACCCGCGCCTGTCGAGAAATCTGGAACTCGTCGAGCGCTTGCGCGCCGTCGGAGAGCTCCACGGCCGCACGCCCGGCGAAGTAGCGATTGCGTGGACGCTGCGATCACCCGCCGTAACTGGCGCCATCGTTGGCGCCCGGAACGCCAAGCAATCGGAAGGCGTGATGCGTGCCGGGGAACTGAAACTCACCGCCGAAGAAATCGCGGAAATCGAAGGCGCTGCAGCCGCGGCCGCCGCGCGGTAATCTTTCCAATTTGTTAAAAAACGGAGCACCTAAATGGACTTTGGACTCAAGGGTAAAAGCGCCGTCGTCTCCGGCTCGACGGCCGGCATCGGTTTCGCCATCGCCGCCGCACTCGCCGCGGAAGGCGCACGCGTGATCGTCAATGGCCGTACCGAGGCTCGAGTAGCGACAGCTCTTCAAAACCTTCGTCAGCTCGTGAAAGATGCCGATGTCCGCGGGATTTCCGCTGACCTCGGTACCGCCCAGGGTGTGTCGGCCCTCCTGCAGCAAATCCCGGAGGCGGATATTCTGGTGAACAACCTCGGAATATTCGAGATCAAACCCTTTTTGGAAATCCCCGATTCGGACTGGCTGCGCTTTTTCGAAGTAAACGTCTTAAGCGGCGTTCGCCTCTCGCGCCACTATCTGCCGGGCATGCTCAAGAAAAACTGGGGCCGCGTCATTTTTATCTCCAGCGAATCCGCGCAGCAGATTCCCACGGAAATGATTCACTACGGCATGACCAAGACCGCACAGGTGGCTGTCGCTCGGGGCTTGGCGCAATCCGTTGCGGGCACCGGCGTCACCGTGAATTCCGTCCTCGCCGGTCCAACGGCTTCCGAAGGCGCAGGGGTTTTTGTGGAAAGCATGGCCAAACAGCAAGGTGTCAGCAAAGCGGAAATCGAGAAACAATTTTTTTCGACCGCGCGCCCTTCTTCGCTTTTGAAACGCTTTGAAACGACCGAGGAAGTAGCGGCCGTGGTCGCGTTCGTCGCTAGCGCTCCAGCCGCGGCCATCAACGGTTCCGCCGTTCGCGCAGAAGGCGGCGTCGTTCAAAGTATTTTCTAGATCGATGTGAACCTCAGGCGCGCTGGTAGTCGGGCCTCCAGTTCTTGATGAGTTGCTTGATGGCCTTGCGCTCCATAAGCTTTTCGTCCAAGACTTTTCGCATGAGCGCCGGTAATTCCGCATCGCTTGCAAACCGCAGCGACACGATTTGCCCGATTGTCAGTTCGCCGGCCGTTGCTTGCAAATCCGCAGGCAGCACTTGCGCGTACCGCAGCCTCTCTTCCAAGCGAATGACGCGGTCCTGCACCGCCAATGCATACAGCCTTCCAAACAGCGCGCCAAAGAATAACGCTGCCGCCACCAACACCGGGAAGAAATGGAGCGGTATGAATCCAAATTTGATCCACCAGTACAGTTGGATCCCAAAGTTGATGACCAGCACCGGCAGCACAAAGAAATGGAATAGCGGCACATACTTGCCATGATTCTTAAAATTCTGCTCGGCCATTGCTTTTCCTCCAATACGATGAATTGTAGCAAACCCGAATCGTACCGCCCCCGGACTCACCGACATAGGATTCTCGCGTTTCGATGCGCGGCCTTTTTTTTGTTGCAGGCGAATTTCTAAACTGTTCGCGTTTTTTCTGCATCCAATCCCTTGGACAAATTCAACGGTGCAGCGCTATTCTGAACGAGAGCAGTCCCATTGCGCCAGAGGCGGAAAAATGGCCAAAGCATCCTGGGGCGGAAAAGTGATCGCGGAGAGCAACGCCACGGTCGTGGTTGAGGGCAACCAGTATTTCCCGCCTGAAGCCGTAAAAAGAGAAGTCTTGAAGCCCAGCAATCACACCACCGTCTGTCCGTGGAAGGGAACCGCGCACTACTATCACGTCGCGGTGGACGGCATGCAGAACGACAACGCCGCCTGGTATTATCCCGAGCCGAAGCCCGCGGCCGCCGAAATCAAGGACCGCATCGCGTTTTGGAAAGGCGTCCGCGTCGAAAGCTGAGTCAGGTAAGTCACCGGTCTTAAGACCGGCCACTACAACGGCCTCCTTATTTTGCGATCTCGTTCTTGAAGACGGAGCCATCGTGCATCACAAAGCGCACATGCTCTAATTCTTCAATGTGCTTCAGGGGGTCTCCCTCCACGGCGATGACCTCGGCGTACGCACCAGCGGCAATCACGCCGATTTCTCCCTTCATGTCCAGCATTTCAGCCGATCGTAAGGTGGCCGATTGAATCGCGTCCATCGGAGTCATTCCCATAGAGACCATCCGCTTGAACTCTTGGGCCATGGGTTCGGTCCACGGTATTCCGCCTATATCCGTCCCAAAGACAATTTTCAAATGCGCTTGCAGGGCCTTTTTGAAACTGATCTCATGCACGGCGGCGCGCGCGCGGTCACGCTTCCCGCCCGGAGTGTCGGCGGGTGCCCAGTCGCCGTAATAGGGCGACAGCGTAGGGCAATACCACGTTCCTTGCCGCTTCATTTGCGCAATCTGCGCATCCGTAATCTCCAGGCCATGCTCGATGGAATCGCATCCGCCGTCGAGAGCGCGCTGCAGGCCGATTCCGTTGTAGGCGTGACACGCCACTTTCTTTTGCCAACCGTGCGCCTCGTCCACGATGGCCCCCAGTTCCTCCACCGTCAGCGTCGGCTGCGAGACCAGGTTCCCTTGTTTATCCACCCATGAACGGTGCGTCATGTAGACCTTGATCCAGTCAGCACCGTGTTCGAGTTGCTGCCGAGCGGCTTTACGCGCTTCCACGGGCCCATCGACAATCTGCACTCCTTTGGGCATCTCTAGCTCTGGGGCGTAGCCTTCCAGGTTGTAACCGCCGGTTGTGGAGATCGCGCGGGTGGCGCCAAAGATTCTCGGTCCCGGAATCGTTCCTTCTTCGATGGCTTGCTTGATTTCGATGTCGCCATACCCGGCGCCTTCTGTTTCCACATCCCGGATGGTGGTAAATCCCTGCTCAAGCGCCCGCCGCGCCGCAACGGTGGCCCGCGCCGCGCGCAACGCGATTCCTGCGTTCAAAATATTGGCGTCGTAACCGCCCTTCGCCGGGTCCTCACCCCAGAGGAAAATATGCGTATGCGCATCGATCAGACCCGGCAACACCGTGGCATTCGAGAGATCGATCACCTTCGCACCCGCCGGGATAGCGGCTGACGCCTCAGCCACTTTTTCGATGCGCTCCCCGCGCACAAAAATGACCTGGTTCTTCTTTGGCGTTTCGTTCACCCCATCAATGAGAGTACCTGCGCGAATCACCGTCAGCGCGGCTGTGCCTGGCCCACCGCTCTGCCCTCCGCCCTGCGCAAGCAAGACATTACCGCTCATCGTCAACGTCGCCAGCATCGCCGCCGCGGCACCGAAAATGTTCTTCTTCATCCATCACCCCCACGAAGCCCGGTAAGCTTGCCGCAAAGTCATGGTCGATTGCAACGATTCTGACCAAACTTCCGGCCCTTCGAAGGGTAAGTTGCGGAGCCGTTCGAATGGTGCCGCAAGGTGAAGAAAACGAAAGGGTAGGGGTCACTGGTGGCGTAGGAAAT
>Ga0210402_10006794_pt1 | contig 10087 bp, 7 predicted proteins | sample IncBWC7MmetaG_FD_161055 | JGI IMG/M metagenome (GOLD analysis project Ga0210402, IMG submission 161055) | Forest soil microbial communities from Barre Woods Harvard Forest LTER site, Petersham, Massachusetts, United States - Inc-BW-C-7-M | ecosystem: Environmental > Terrestrial > Soil >...
CCCATGTGCTGCATCAGCCGATAGAACAGGCTCGCGGTGATCCGCTTCGGCCACGTTTCGCCTTCCCGCGCGCGCCGTTGGGCGTAGACCATGTCGAAGCCGTCGTGCCAGCCGGCCACGAGCGCCGGGATCACCTCTGGCGGGTCCTGCAGGTCCGCATCGATCACGATCACCGCATCACCGCCGGCGTGCTCCAGCCCGGCGGTGGTGGCGATCTCCTTGCCGAAGTTGCGCGACAGGTTGACCACCGCCACGCGCGGCTCGGTGCGGTGCAACGCTTCCACCAGCACGAGCGTCGCGTCGCGGCTGCCGTCATTGACGTAGATTGCTTCCCACGTGCCCAGCAGATCCATCACCGCCGACAGCCGCCGATGGAACTCCGGCAGGACCTCGGCTTCGTCGAACACCGGGATCACCACGGAGAAGGTCGGTGCTCTGCGCACGGCCAGGACGTCGAGCATGTCTGAGGAATCCGTGCCGGTAACCAGTCGTTGTTCTCGCGGTGATAACCCTACACCGAAGACCGCTAACTTCCGGTGAATGAGGCCACGTGAAACTGTGCCGCAGGCCGCTTCTGTTTGCTCTGATCGCCGCGGCGCTGGTGCTGATGTCCGCCGCCTGGATGCGCGGCGCCGAATACGACGAACAGTATACGCTGTTCCTCACAGCGGGCGTTGCGCGTCCCGACTGGCCCGTGGGTGTGTTCACAGCCGGCGAGGTGCGTCGGCTACAGGCCGGTCACACAAGTTTCGCAGCCATTGCACGTGATCTGCGGGCGACGGATGTGCATCCACCGCTGTATTTCTGGACCGTGGCTGAATGGCGCACGGTGTTCGGCGATTCCCTGTTCGCGGCGCGGATGGCGTCCGTGCTGTTCAACGTCGCGGCGTTGTGCATGGTCGCGGTGATCGCCCGGCTTGCCGGTGTTCCTGCCGTAATGGCGGTATTGCTGACGGCCGGCTGCTATGGGTTTGTCTATACCGGAGTGATCGCCCGCGGCTTCGCGCTGGCGCAGTTGCTTACGCTCTCGGGCGTGGCGGTGTTGCTGTGCGCCGAACGGCGCGCCAGCGGACGGATCGCGCTGGTCGCGGGGACATTGCTCGGGGCGGCGACGTTCTCGAACTACCTCGCCGCGTTCGTGGGATGCGCGGCGCTGCTGTGGAGTGCGAGGCCCAGAAATAACAACATTGTCCCCCTCCCCTTGCGGGAGGGGGTAGGGGGAGGGGGACGCAGCTTCAGAGGCGGGGTGCACCCCTCCCCCTACCCCCTCCCGCAAGGGGAGGGGGAAGACCATGTTTCGACACCTGCGTGGCTTTGCCCACGGCTCGCAATGGCCGCTGGGCTCGGCTTCGCCGTCTGGCTGCCAGGGGAGCTGTGGTTCTTCCTGGCGCAGCGGCAAAGCCGCGTCGGACAGTTTGCTCCGTTCGATGCGGCATCAGGCGCCGTGCAGCTCGCGCGATACTTCACCGCCAACGTGCTCGGTGGATTGCCATTGTATGTCAGCGGCCTTGCAAGCCAGTTCGCGGCGTCGGCGCTGGCTTTGCTGCTGGTCGCACTGACCGGGCTGACAATATGGCAATGGCGAGCCATCGCCACGCCCGGTCCACGTCTGCTGCTGGCCATGGGCGCCGCGGCAACGCCGCTCGGCCTGTTGCTGCTCGGCATCGTCTTCAACTCAATACCGATCGAGTTGCGCTACCTTGCCTTTGCTACGCCGTTCATAGGTCTGCTGCTGGCGGGAGCCTTGGCGACACTGCCGCAGCGCGCGGGCTATACGTTGTGCACCTTTGTCCTGGCAATTCAAATTTCGTCCCTTGTCGGAATGATGACCCGGCAGGAGACGATGCAGCCAGCGCGTGCTACGGCCGTGGCGGCGGTAGCATTGGCGGGCGATGGCGTGGCGCTGGTGCCACACGGCAATGACGGCGTCGGGATCGTCAGCGCCTTCGCCATCGAGGCGCCCCCGACACTGCCCCTGCTGGTTGTCGGCAAGAATGCATCGCCGGCGGAGATCCGCGCGCGCGTCGGCCGCTTCCCACGCGTGGTTCTGGCGCTGCTCGGTCAGGATGCCGACAGCCGCGCAACGTTGCCGGTCATGCGCGAAGCTTTCACCGATCCGTGCTGGCGTGCCGCGGGCGAAGGGTTCAACGTCCTCGCGTTCGATAGGATCTGCCGGGAGGAGTGACAATATGAACCGGCGCGGTTTGCTCGCGGGAGCGGCGGGGCTTGCGTTGTCGCGACCCGGCGCGGCGGCTGTCGGCCGCGTGCGCCCAACCGATCCGGCGTGGCCGGGTGCAGACGACTGGGAACAACTGAATCGCGCCGTCGATGGCCACCTGATCAAGGTAAAGCGACCATCTGCATCCGCTGACGATTTCCACAATCCGTACTTTCTCCGCGATCAGCCGGGTGCCACGCAAACCTCCGGCTGGGTCGATGCCTGGATGTCCACGCCCAGTGTCTATGCGGTCGCGGCGGAGACCACGGCGCATGTCGCCACCGCGGTGAACTTCGCGCGCGACCGCAACCTGCGTCTCGTCATCAAGGGAGGCGGACACAGTTACCTTGGCACCTCCAGCGCGCCGGATTCACTGCTGATCTGGACGCGCGCGATGAACCAGATCGCGTTGCACGATGCGTTCGTGCCGCACGGCTGTGACGGTGCCGCACCGGTACCTGCCGTATCGGTCGGCGCGGGGGCGATCTGGATGCATGTCTATGACGCGGTAACGACGAAGGCCGGTCGCTACGTGCAGGGTGGCGGCTGCGCCACCGTCGGCGTTGCGGGCCTTGTCCAGAGCGGCGGATTTGGCAGTTTCTCGAAGAACTACGGCACCGCCGCGGGCAGCCTGCTCGAAGCCGAGATCGTCACGGCCGATGGCGGGGTGCGCATCGCCAACGCGTGCAGCGATCCCGAACTGTTCTGGGGTATCAAGGGCGGCGGTGGCGGCAGTCTTGGTGTCATCACGCGCCTCACACTCAAGACACACGAACTGCCCGACTGGTTCGGCGGCGCATTCGTGACCATTGCGGCCGCATCCGACGCGGCCTATCGCCGACTGCTTGGCGGATTTCTCGATCTGTATCGCAACCGGCTGTTCAACCCGTACTGGGGCGAGAGCGTCGCGATCCGCAGTGACAACACGCTGGCGATCTCCATGGTCTCGCAGGGGTTGGACAAGGGACAGGCGGAGGACATCTGGCGGCCGTTCCTCGACTGGGTTGCGGCATCGCCGCGCGAATTGGCGATCGTCGGCGAGCCGCGGATCGGCAGCATACCGGCGCGCCATTGGTGGGACGCCGACTGGCGTCGTCGCAATCTTCCCGCAACGGTGAAGTCGGACAATCGGCCGGGCGCGTCCACCGGCGATGTCTGGTGGACCGGCGACAGCGGACAAGTGGGCTGGTTCCTGCACAACTATGAGTCTGCCTGGCTGCCCGCGGCGCTGTTGCAGCAGCAGGAGAACCTGGCCGATGCGTTGTTCGCGGCGAGCCGGCATTGGAGTGTGGGACTGCACTTCAACAAGGGTCTGGCCGGCGCTCCGGTTGAGGCAGTGACTGCGGCGCGCGATACCGCGACCAATCCCGCGATGCTGGACGCCCTCGCGTTGGCAATCATCGCCGGCTCTGGGCCGTCCGCCTACATGGCACCACCCGATCTTGCCGCGGCACGCAGGGATGCAGGCGCGATCAGCGCCGCGATGGCGGAGTTGCTGAAGCTTATTCCAAATGCCGGTGCCTATGCGTCGGAGAGCAGCTACTTCCAGCGCGATTGGCAGCGTGCCTATTGGGGCGAAAATTATCCGCGGCTGCAGGCGGTGAAGGCGCGCTACGATCCCGACGGGCTGTTCTTCGTGCACCACGGCGTGGGTAGCGAGGCGTGGAGCGGCGACGGGTTCGTGCGCGTGACATCGCGATGATGGTCAGGTGGGGAATACCGGATTGCCGTACGGGTAGAATCGCTGCAAATCGACATTGTCGTACTTCAGCGCATCCAGCCGCACTGTGCCGAGGAACGGCTCCGTCGGTTCCACCAGCAGGATCGTCTTCGCAAAGCCGCTGTCGTCGAAGCCGCGCCGGAAGTGCACGCGCGACTTGATCGCGATGATCTGGAAGGCGGCTGGATCCAGACCGATTTCCGTAAGCGTCGACGGCTCCATGATCTGCACCAGATACGGGCTGATCACCAGCACATTGTCCTGGCCAAACCCGACGCTTACCCACAGCTGCCCGAACCGCTGGGCCGTGTTCAGCACGGTGCCGGTGATGTGTACCGGTTGGCCCGCCGACTCATCGGCCAATCCGCCGACCGCCATGTCGAAAGCAGTCCCCGGCGTCACGCCTTTGAGCCGCGAAATCGCCTCGGCATCCGCGATCGTGGCGATCAGAGTTCGGGCCAGTCCTTGCGCAATGATCTCGCGCAACACCCAGGTGGCGTAGCCCGAACGATCGCTGTGATCGGCCAGCACGACCGGTGTCTCGCCCGCCGCCACCGCCTGCCTCGCCAGTGCAACGCCATCGGGGATCGAGTGCACCTTGGTCGCGGTCAGCAACGCCTCACGCCGCCGCCATGCGAAGTGCGCCATGTCATCGGCAATCCGTTGCGCCAGCGTCGCATCGGCGTTGGTGATCACCTGGATCGTCATGCCGACATCCGGCACGTCCGACCACGGGAAGCCAAAATACAAGTTGACATACGCGTCCGGCTCGCGCGCCTCCCAGGTCAGCGCGCACTGCACCAGGTCCATCCATGGCGATGCGCCGGTCCATTGCACCACCGTCGGCGAGATGATCGGCACTTTCACCGTGGCATGTGCTGGCCGATAGGACCCGCGGATCGCGCGTACCAGCATGCGTGCCGCGCGTTCGCCCTGCAGATGGCTGTCATAATGTGGAAAATACTTCCCGCAGAACGCGAGGTCGGCGTAACGCAGGAACTCTTCGTCCTCGTTGCCGTGCGGATCGAAGGTGGCCGCGATGAAGGCACCCGGCCCAACTGCCTCGCGCACGCGTCGCGCCAGTTCGGCTTCTGGGCGAGGAACGCCACGCGCCGCCATCGCTCCGTGCACACAGAGATAGACGCCGTCAAACGGACCCTCGGCTTTGATCTGCGCGGTCATCCGGCCGACGAATGTTTCGTAGGCTTCCTGCGTAACCCAGCCGGATCCGGAGCCAGTCCTTGGCCAAAGCGGCGATTCAATGCCGACGAGATCGACGCCGTCGAACTCGCGTGCAACCTGAACGAACCCAGCCATGTAGGACTTCGGTCCTGACTCCAGCAGCGCTTCGCCACGCGCCGGCGAGCCGGGATAGACGAAGTCGTCGATCGTCGTGTCGTTCCGCAGAAACGTCACCGTCTCGTGCGAGAAATGCAGGACGGCGATGCGGATCGGCGACCTCGTCATGCCGCGGCTAATAGACCAGCGCGTGATCCACCACCGGCTCCCAGCGGCCGTTGTGCACCACCGAAAGGAAGGCGGCTGTGGCACCGTGATGGTTGGTCGGGCTGAAGGAATAGGTCCCGCCGAACAGATCGTGGAATTCCTGGATGCCTTCCATCGCCTTCACCAAACTGTCGACAGTAAGGTCGCGCCCGGCGTGTTGCAGCGCCTCGATGGCGATCTGCGCTGAGGTGTAGCCCATCTCGCCGAGGTAGTTCACATCGACGCCGTATTTCGCCTTGTATTTCTGTGTGAACGCCTTGATCTCCGGCCGCGGATCGTCGGGATAGGAGTACAGCGACGGCGACATCGAGTAGAAGCCTTCCGCGACATTGCCTGGCGCATCGGCGATCGCCGTATCATACGAAGCGACCTGGCCCAGCAGATCGACATTCCAGCCGACCTTCTTCACGGTGGCGATGATCAGCGTGGAATCACGCACGATCGTCCCCATGGTGATCAGGTCGCAGTTCGCCTCCCGCAGCTTGGCGATCGCCGCCGAGAAGTCGGTGTCGGTCGGCTTGTGCGCGGTGGTGGCGACGATCTTCATGCCCATCGCTTCGGTCTGCAGCTGCGCGCCGGCCAGCACGTCCTTGCCGAAATCGGTGTCCTGATACATCGCGCAGACCGCCTTCTTGCCACGCTGCTCGACGAAATATTTCACCCCGGCCCGCATCTGATCGACGTAGGACGAATACTGGCTGAACTTCAGCCGGTTGAATGGCTCGTACATGGAACGCGCAGCCGACAGCGGCAGCAGCTTCGGCACGTTCTTCTCGATCGCCATCGGGAAGGTGGCGTTGTTCATCGGCGTGCCGCCGTCCTCGATGGTGAAGAAGACGCCGTCGTTGTTGATCAGCTTGTTGATCGCCTGCACCGCGCGCGGCACCTGGTACTGGCTGTCCTCCACGATGTAATGGATCTTGCGGCCGTTGATGCCGCCCTTCTCGTTCACCTCGTCGAACGCGAGACGCACTGCGTTGGCATTGTTCACGCCCTGCACAGCCGTGACGCCGGAAAGATCTGTGATGGTGCCGACAAGGATTTCGGTATCGGTGACACCGCGCTGCGTGTCCGCCATCGCGCCCGCGGCGATCAGACTTAGCGTCGCCGCGAGCAGAGAGTGGCTGACAAGTCGTGCTCCGTTCATTGACGTTTCTCCCCTTGATCGGGGAGAGGCTAGCGCAGCTCCGGAACAACCGCCAAGCGACGCCTGTCGTCAGGCCGCTTCCGGCACCACCAGGAACAGATCGGTATCCCCGGTGTCCTGACCGCACGCGGTGAGCAGCGCGTGCGCCTGGCCACGGTGATGCGTCTGGTGGTTGAAGAAGTGCAGCACCAGTGGTCCCTTCTTCCGCCGCAACTCCTTCTGCGCGGAGCCGCTGAACCAAACGAGGTCCTCCGCCAGCCAGGCGTCATCGACCCGCCCGGCCCAGCCGATGATGTCGGCATCCGCCTTCACCCGACGCGCACGCAGCGTTTCGAAGTCGTCGATCATCGTCGCGCTTTGCTTTTGCCCGACCTCGGGCTTGGGCCAGTTGTCGAAGCGCGACATCCATTGGGTATCGCCCCACACAAGGTGCGTGAGAGTGCCGTGGATCGAGTGCCAGAACGCGCCGCGATCCGCCTTGCGTTCGGCATCGGAGAGTCGCTCGGCCGCTTCATACAGGCGGCGGTTCATCTCGGCGTTGTATGCCGCCATCAGGCGCACATAAGCGGGCGTGATCATGCGGGTTGACTCCGTTCCTGGCTCCATTGACGGCAGATTAGATTCAACGCAGGTCCGCGCGCGTCAACGTTGATCAGGTGAATCAACGTGCTTCCAGAAGAAGATCGTGTCGCACGGTGTCAGGTCGGCGTTCAGCGCATAGCCTGGAATGCGGCCGGCCTCGTGCCAACCCATCGCGCGATATAGGTTCTCCGCCGCGTCGCCCGCCCTGGTGTCGAGCGTCAGCAACGTCCGACCGGCCTGCCGGGCCTCCTGCTCGGCACGAAGCATCAGTGCCCGCGCCAGACCCCTGCGCCGCGCGGCCGGATGCACCAGCAGCTTTTGCACTTCGGCGCGGTGCGGCTGGTTCGGCGAGGACGCAAATTCGAGCATCACCGTGCCGACCAGCGCCGCGTCGTCCCATGCCGCGATCAGGATTCGCGTGCCGGCGGCGACATCGGCCGCCATGCGCTTCCAGAACGCACAGGCGACCTTCTGTGCGAGCGGCGGCAGGTACGAAACCGAAGCGCCGGCATCGACGCACGCGCATAGGATTTCCGCCAGCCGTCGTTCAGCCGATGCGGCGGACGCGGCATCGAGGATTTCCACCCCTACGACCGGCTTGGCATAGCCGAACTCGAGCGAGTTCGAGATGTCGTGCAGCACGCGGATCGAGCCGTGCCGCACATAGCTGTGCTTTTCATAGAACCGGTGCGCGCGATCGAACCGTGTGTCGCTCCACAACAGGAGCCGCGTCGCGCCTGCCGCGCGCGCGTGCGCCTCGGCGATGGCAAGCAGGCGCGGCGCAAGGTCCGTCCCACGACACGGCTGCAATATGTAGAGTCGAACGATTTCCCATGCGCCGTCTGCATGCGGCACGACGCCGATCATCCCGACGATCCGTCCATCGGCGTCGGCCGCCCACAGCGCGCCACCCTTGCCTGCGTAGTACGACGCGAGCGCGCGCAATTCGGGCGCCTCTGTGTTGATGTCGATCCTGATGCTGGGGTATTCGCCCCAGCAGGCGGTGATGAGCGCGATAAATCCGTCAGCATCGTCGTCGCGGCCACGACGGATGGCCGCCGCACCCAAAACTCCCCCTCCCCTTGCGCGAGGGGAGGGGGGAGGGGTCGCGCACAGAAGCCATTGCGGTGTCACCCCTCACCCCAACCCTCCCCCAAAGGGGGGAGGGAGTCCGTCATTTCAGTTATCTCAATGCAATCCTTCGCAGAATGCTGCGATGCGCCGACAGCCCTCGGCAAGCGATTCGTCGTCCGTCGCGGTGCTGACGCGCAGATAGGGGCTCATGCCGTACGCCGCGCCATGCACCGTTGCGACGTGCGCCTCTTCGAGCAGCGCCATGCAGACATCCCGGTCGTTGGCCAGCTTGCGCCCACCCGCGGTGATCTTCCCGATGCACCCGGCCACATTGGGAAACACGTAGAAAGCGCCTTCCGGTTTGTGGCAGTTGATGCCGCGGCAGGCGTTCAGCATCTCCACCGCCATGTCGCGCCGGTTCCGATACGCGATGATCTGCTCGGCCACGCCATCCTGCGGTCCGTCCAACGCCGCCGCCGCCGCCGCCTGCCCGACCGTGGACACGCCGGCCGTAGCCTGGCCCTGCATATTGACCATCGCGCGGATCAAATTCTTCGGCCCACCCGCATAACCGATGCGCCAGCCGGTCATCGCATAAGCCTTCGATGCACCACTGACCGTCACCGTGCGGTCGCGCAATTCCGGCGCCACCTCGGCCATCGTGGAATGTTTGAATCCGTCGAACACCAGATGCTCGTACATGTCGTCCGACATGATCCAGACATGCGGATGCTTCAGCATCACATCGGCAACCGCGCGCAGTTCCGCAGCCGAGCAGCACGCTCCGGTCGGATTGTTCGGGTTGTTCAGGATCAGCCATTTGGTCTTCGGTGTGATCGCCGCGTCGATGTCCTCGGCGCGCGGCTTGAAGCCGTTGTTCTGCGGGCAGGTGACGAACACCGGCTCGCCATCGCACAGCTTCGTCATCAGCTCATAGGCGCTCCATGACGGTACCGGGATCACCGCCTCATCGCCCGGGTTCACCGTAGCCATCAGCGCATTGAAGATTGCCTGCTTGCCGCCGTTGGTGACGCAGATTTCGTCCAGCGCGAAATCCAACCCGTTGTCGCGTTTGAACTTTCGCTGGATCGCCTGCTTCAGCGCCGGCGTGCCGTCCTGCGGCGGATACTTCGTGTCGCCGTGCAACGCGGCCTCATGCGCCGCCTCGATCGCGTGCCGCGGCGAGGCGAAATTCGGCTCGCCGAGTGTCAGTGACACGATGTCCACGCCCTGCGCCCGCAGCTCCCGCGCGCGGATCGTCATCTGAACGCTGGCGGCGACCTGGACGCGACCAAGCCGTTTGGAAAACGCCGGCATCAATGAAGCCCCTGGCAGAACTGTTGGATGCGCGTGCAGGCGTCGTGCAGTTCCTCGGTCGCGTTCGCATAGGCGATGCGGAAATGCCCCGGGTAGCAGAACGCCGAGCCATGCACCGCGGCCACGCCGGTCTCCTCCAACAACGCCAGCACGAAGCTTTCGTCGTCGTCGATCTTGTTGCCGCCGCGCGTGGTCTTGCCGATGCAGCCATGGATCGACGGATAAACGTAGAACGCACCTTCCGGCTTGTGGCAGTAGATGCCGGGCGCCTTGTTCAGCATCTCGACCACAAGGTTGCGTCGCTCTTCGAAGATCTTCCGCATCGCCTCGATCGATTCCTGCGGCCCGGTCAACGCCTCCACCGCGGCGGCCATGGCGATCGTGTTGGTGTTCGACGTGGACTGGCTCTGCAGCTTGTCCATCGCCTTGATCAGCGCCACCGGCGCGCCGGCGAAACCAAGGCGCCAACCGGTCATTGCATAAGCCTTCGAGCAGCCGTTCATCGTCACGGTACGCTCGCGCT
>Ga0210402_10006797_pt1 | contig 10085 bp, 11 predicted proteins | sample IncBWC7MmetaG_FD_161055 | JGI IMG/M metagenome (GOLD analysis project Ga0210402, IMG submission 161055) | Forest soil microbial communities from Barre Woods Harvard Forest LTER site, Petersham, Massachusetts, United States - Inc-BW-C-7-M | ecosystem: Environmental > Terrestrial > Soil >...
GTGTGGTATGGAACGCTGCCAGGCCCGCTCCGGTCGAGCGCAGAGAAACCACATTTTCATGGCTATTTCTGCATGGATTGACAAATATAAAAGAAAACTCAATAGACCTCTTTCGAAACTCAGAAATTTAGTCAAGTTCGCGGCGAACGACTGGCGAGGACCGGAGTTTACTGCGGGTAAATGAGGACCGTAGCCAGGCGTTCAACAATGAAATTGACTACATTACCACGTTTCGAAAGAGGTCTAATAAAGCAATTTATAAAATTGCCCTTTAGGGCGCTAATGTGTGTCATTAAACAGAGCACTGATAAATTCTTTAGATGAGAATACCTGTAAATCTTCGATATCTTCGCCTGTCCCAACAAAGCGAATAGGTAATGAAAGTTTTTTAGCAATCGAAAAAAGCATGCCGCCTTTCGCAGAACCGTCGAGTTTAGTAAGCGCTACCCCTGTTAGTTGAATAGCTTTATGAAATAATTCTGCTTGAGCTAAAGAGTTTTGTCCCATACTAGCATCAAGGATTAACAGTGTTTCATGGGGTGCTGTGGCATCTAACTTGGCAAGTACTTTTTTTACTTTATGCAATTCTTGCATCAAATTGTCTTTCGTATGTAAACGACCTGCTGTATCGGCAATTAAAATATCAATATTTCGTGCTTTAGCAGCTTGCAATGCATCATAAATCACAGACGCACTATCGGCTCCCTGGTGTTGTGCAATGAGAGCTAGATGATTGCGTTCGGCCCATATTGCTAACTGTTCAGTAGCCGCCGCTCGAAAGGTATCTCCCGCGGCTAGTAGAACTTGCTTGCCTTGTTTTTTAAAATAATGTGCTAATTTTCCGATCGTGGTAGTTTTGCCGACACCATTTACGCCAACCACCAAAATGACGTAAGGTTTATGGGCTAAGTTTGTTGGTAAGGGTTTTTCGCAATTCTGTAACAAAGCGAGCAAATGTTGTTGCAATATTTCCCATACGGCGTTGCCATCGGCTAGTTGTTTACGCTCCAGTTTATGACTGAGGTCTGCTATGATCTCTTCGCTGACCGAAGCGCCTACATCGGAACTTAAAAGTAAATTTTCAATGTCTTCGATCAACTGAGCGTCTACCGTCTTTTTACCTAATACTAAATTAGCAAGACCTCCGATTAACTGATGGCGGGTTTTTTGTAAGCTCTCTCTTAAGCGAGTCAAAAAAGTGGGTTTCTTGAGTTCTGATGCTATGTCACGAAACTCTTTTCGTTTTAAAAAATTAAACATGTGTTACTATCAATTCTCCTTGAATAGACCTCTTTCGAAACGTGGTAATTTAGTCAATTTCATTGTTGAACGCCTGGCTACGGTCCTCATTTACTCGCAGTAAACTCTGGTCCTCGCCAGTCGTTCGCCGCGAACTTGACTAAATTTCTGAGTTTCGAAAGAAGTCTAATGTTTCATCTGATTTTGCCAGTAGAGCCAACGGTAGTGCTGCACAAACTGGCCAGCATGGCGCCTTCGGATGATAAATGACATTCGCTACCTAAAGCAATCAATGTGTGCATGAATAAAGGGCAGGTAAAAATTATCGGCGGCCGTTGGCGTGGTCGGAAGCTGCTCTTCCCGGCGGTGCCGGGCTTGCGTCCTACGCCTAATCGTATCCGAGAAACGCTATTTAATTGGCTAGACCCTGTTCTGCTTGATGCAGATTGTTTGGATTTATTTGCGGGTAGCGGCGCATTAGGCTTCGAAGCACTTTCCCGTGGGGCTAAATCTGTCTTTTTCGTTGAGCAATCCTGGCTGCTCGTCCGTTACTTAAAAGCGCAGATCAAGCAATTCGCCGTTGTGGATAGTGCTCGCGTTTATCGTGCGGCTTTTCCATTCGGTGCCTCCCGTTTGTTCAACGTAGAAAATCCGGCCTTTAATGTGATATTTCTTGACCCCCCTTTTCATCAAAACCTGATTGAGTTAGCCTGTACATGGCTAGTAAAAGAGAGATTACTTTTACCCAAAAGTACCATTTATATTGAAATGGAGTCCTCATTACCGCCCCCCGTTTTGCCGAAAAATTGGGAAATGAGTCGTCACCAAAAAGCCGGAAAAGTCAACTATATCCTAGCCAAAACTACCCATTGACTTTGAAGGGGCTTCTTGTTTCAATGCGTGACAGGCACGCAAAATTTTGTCTAAAAAGATAATATGAAAAAAATAATAGCAGTGTTTATCGTAGGTTTGTTGTCGGCTTGTTCCTCGACACGAAATTTGCCTACTTCCATTACACCTACAATTAACTCCACATCAAATGATGCCGGGGTTAGGCTTTCAGAAGCCGCTCTTTCTGTCAGTCAATCGCTGAATGAGCTTAAAATTCTAGAAAAAACAGCCAGCCCTCCGGGAAAGCCATTGCCTTATCCGACAGCGTCTGGTTTAGGAAAGATAGTCGCTTCCGTTGATTGGTCAGGTCCTATTGAGCCATTGCTCAAACGTATCGCCAAATTAGCGAATTACCGATTAGAGGTGGTTGGCCGACCACCTGCTATTCCATTACTCGTGACAATTTCGGCACAGAACACGCCTTTGACTTACATTATACGCAATGCAGATATCCAAGCTGGAAATAAAGGAAATATAGTCGTTTATCCAGGTATCCATACTATTGAACTTCGTTATGCTAAAAATCAGATTTAAGCTAATTACTTACATTTTTAATCTCGTATTACTCGCTTTCTGCCTCTCGGCTTGTACAACCATGCCGCCAAACTACAAGACGGTAGGTAGCTTGGATAGTTTGAATCAGTTACAAGATTTACATGCTAAAGCCGTTCCTGCCGCAAAAGAAATCAATGAGGTGCATTCCAAAGCCTTACAAGATATTGCTATGAGTGTCGGCGCGCAAGCGGGGCTTGCGTGGAGATCTAAAGACATTAATGGGGAATTGAGCAAGAATGCAAGCAATCTCGATCGTATTTTTAATTTTAACTTAATATTACTGGATCATAACGTGGTTCCCCCCGTACTCGTTCAAGGTAATAGTTCGCTGCACTTAGCCGATGCACAGACATTACGTATTGATGATCGTATTTATCAGATCGTGAGCCAAGCGCATTTTACGACAACGCCTCCTCAGTGGCATACTTACCTCTGGATGGATTACAAAGCACCCGAAATGCCGCTCGCTGCTTTTTTACCTAAAACCCCAGAAGAACGTGTTATTTGGAAAAAATATGCCGCGATGGGCTGGCAAGATGGTATTATTCAAGCCAACAATATTTTTAATGATAACTTAGCGCGTTTAACGCGGGATTATACGGGCATGGTGCTTTATCGTTCTTTGTTAGTGAAAGGTATGGTCAGTCGTCCCTTTGTCGCACATACCAACCTGGGTGTTACTGGCGATAGCTCTAACTTACATATTAACGATCAGATTTTTAGAATCACTTCATTGCCTCAATTGCAAGCTAACTCTCGTCGATGGAAACCTATTGTTACGCATGATGTCATCCCCTCATCTCCTAGCCGATGAACCGGTACGCTTTACACCCGCTTATTTAGCGCAATTGCTGGTTCATTGCCAAAAGCTGTCGGCGTCTGATATTACTTTGCAAACCGGTGAACCGGTCTTTGCTGAGATTTATGGGCGCTTGTTTATGATTACGCGTCGTAAACTTTCTAATACAGAAGTTTCTGAAATATTAAATCTAATTTATGGGCCCAATGGTAGCGCGCAAATTTTAAGTGGGGTTGACATTGATACCAACTATGAATTTCGCCCAAATCGCAACGAGCGTTATCGTTTCCGTGTCAATGCGACGGGATGTTTAGTTGAAGGCCATGATGCGATTCAGATCACCTTTCGAACCATCCCCAGTACACCGCCAAAATTATCAGAACTTGATTTAGAGCCAGCGCTTATTAATGCGCTCTCTCCTACGCAAGGCATTGTTTATGTAACCGGATCAACAGGTTCTGGAAAGAGTACCTTATTAGCCGCTATTATTCGCGATCTCGCTGAAAAAGAAGACAGTAATCGTAAGATTCTTACCTATGAAGCACCTATTGAATTCGTTTACGATGCCATCGATATGCCGAGCGCGATAGTCAGTCAATCTGAAATTCCTAGACATTTACCTTCCTTTGCTGCCGGGGTACGCAATGCATTGCGTCGTAAACCTAGACTCATCCTAGTGGGTGAAGCGCGCGATCCGGAAACAATCGGTGCTGCCATAGAAGCGGCACTTACGGGACATCCTGTTTATACTACTTTACATAGCAACGGTGTTGCCGAAACACTACGCCGATTAGTCAATTCTTTTCCTTCTGACGAAGCGCATAGTCGGATGATCGATGTCATCGAAACTATTCGCGTCGTCATTTGGCAACAATTGGTGCCAACGTTAAATGGCAAACGAATTGCCTTGCGTGAATTTTTAATCTTTGATGAAAAATTACGTGACCAACTACTCGATTCCAAGCTGGAAAATATCACGGCCACAACACGCCGTTTGCTTAAACAGTATGGGCAACCTATGTCTGTGGATAGCAAACGCAAATTTGATGCGGGTCTCATCTCTGAGCGAGAATATAGGCGCTTGATGCTCACAGCAGAGCGCGCTGATCAAGATGCTGGACTTTAGTACGGCTTGGCGGCCCAGTGCATCTCAGACTTTGCTACGTTTACGTGCTGACATTTTAAGTCGTATTCGTCTATTTTTTACAAAAAGACAAGTCTTGGAAGTTGAAACGCCTGTGCTTTCACAAGCGACAGTTACTGATAAACACCTACATAGTTTTCACACCGAATACTGCCTTGCGAATCCACATCAAAAAAAAATACTGTATCTGCAAACTTCACCTGAATTTGCTATGAAACGGTTACTGGCAGCCGACAGCGGTCCTATTTATCAGCTGTGTAAGGCGTTTCGTAATCAAGGTGAATCAGGTCGTATGCATAACCCCGAATTTACCTTATTGGAATGGTATAGACCTGGCTTTGACCTGCACGCCTTGATGGACGAGGTAGAAGATTTATTGAAAATAATCCTGAATTGCCAGCCAGCGCAACGCCTTAGTTATGCTGAACTTTTTCAAAAATTCCTCCAAATTGATCCGCATCTTATTTCCATTGAGCAATTAAAACAAACTGTACCTCGGTTTAAACTTTGCGTAGAAAATTTATCTAACATGGAAAAAGATGACTGGTTAAATTTATTGATGACACACTGCATTGAACCTCAACTACCCACATGTCCGGTATTTATTTATGACTTTCCTGCTTCGCAAGCGGCTTTAGCACGAATACGACCCGGAGATCCTCCTCTTGCAGCGCGTTTTGAGGTGTATGTTCACGGATTAGAACTCGCTAATGGATTCCACGAGCTGAGTTCTCCGTCAGAACAACGACAACGATTCATGGATGATTTAAGCCAGCGTAAGAGGGCAGGTTACCCTTTAGTGCCAGTCGATGAACGGCTACTAGCAGCGTTAGCACACGGCTTGCCTGATTGTTCGGGCGTAGCGTTGGGCATAGATCGACTTATTTTATTGGCTGCCAAAAAAGACACTCTTGATGAGGTACTTGCTTTTCCCCTAGATCGTGCCTGAGCGTAGCGCTATAAATTACTTTTTTATTTCAATAGACCTCTTTCAAAACTTCTGTGGAAGAATATCGGAACTCTGAATAAGCTTAGCGCCTGCTGCTTGCATTTCTTTTATAGCGATAGGGATGTCTTTGCTGTTTAGATTCACACCTCGACAGCCATCTTCAATCAGGAAAGTTTTGAAACCTAGCTGGCATGCATCCAATACTGTGTATTTTACACAGTAATCGAGTGCTAATCCCATCACATATACGTCGCTTATCTGCTTTGCGGTTAAATAATCGCCTAAACCCGTTGATTTGCTATGACCATTATCAAAAAAACCACTATAGCTATCGATATCTGGGTCACAACCCTTTTGAAATATTTTAGTCAAGCGATTGATTTTAAACATTTTTACAAATTCGGCACCGGGTGTTGCTTGCACGCAATGAGTCGGCCATAGTATCTGCGGTAAGCCGGCCAATGCAATGTGATCACCCGGCGATCGGCCAGGATGGTTAGCCGCAAAACTGCCATGATTTTTTGGATGCCAATCTTGTGTGGCTACACTATATTCAAAATGAGCTTGTAACGCATTAGCAAGCGGAATTACTTCATCGGCATGGGGGACAGGCAGCGCTCCACTGGGCATAAAATCATTTTGTAAATCCACTATAATGAGCGCTTTTTTCATAAAAATAACCATTAGACCTCTTTCGAAACGTGGTGTTAGTCAATTTCATTGTTGAACGCCTGGCTACGGTCCTCATTTACCTGCAGTAAACTCCGGTCCTCGCCAATCGTTTGCTGAGTTTCGAAAGAAGTCTATTGTTGACGAGTATCCGAAAAGATTAGCAAATTTTTCATAAATCAGTGTACTCAAGTACTTGGATAAATGCGCCATTACTAGTATTCTAGACGCCTAATAATTGCTAGATCGCAGTCGATGTCACAACAACATATTTATACAATGCAAGGGGTCGGGAAGATTGTCCCGCCTAAGCGCCAAATTTTAAAAGATATTTGGCTGTCTTTTTTTCCGGGTGCAAAAATCGGTGTTTTAGGTCTTAATGGTGCGGGTAAATCCTCATTGCTCCGTATTATAGCAGGTATCGATCAGGATTTTACTGGTGAAACACGAGCACTAGCGGGTATTAAAATCGGTTATCTGCCACAAGAACCGCAATTAGACCCCAATAAAGATGTTAGAAGTAATGTGGAAGAAGCCATTGCGGATATCAAAAAGCTATTGGATCGCTTCAACGAAATTAGCATGAAATTTGCCGATCCGATGAGTGAAACGGAGATGAATAAGTTATTTGAAGAACAAGGTGAGTTGCAAGCTCAGATTGATGGACAAGGTGGTTGGGAGCTAGAACGGAAGTTATCGATTGCGGCGGATGCATTACGTCTCCCTCCTTGGCATTCCGATGTCACGAAACTGTCGGGAGGAGAACGGCGGCGTGTGGCTTTATGCCGGCTTTTGTTATCAAATCCTGATATGTTGTTACTCGATGAACCGACTAACCATTTAGATGCTGAAAGTGTCGCGTGGTTAGAACGTTATCTGCATGATTATCCAGGAACTGTCATTGCGGTTACGCACGATCGTTATTTTCTCGATAATGTTGCTGGTTGGATCTTGGAGCTAGATCGAGGTCAAGGTATTCCATATCAAGGCAATTATTCAGCTTGGTTGGAACAGAAACAAAAACGCTTAGCACAGGAAGAAAGTCGGCAGGCTGCCCATGAAAAAGCACTGAAGGAAGAATTAGAGTGGGTACGCAGTAATGCGAAGGGACGTCAAACAAAAAGTAAGGCTCGTTTGGCTCGTTATGAAGAATTGAGTTCACAGGAATTTCAAAAGCTTGCCGAAACTCAATCACTTTATATTCCGCCAGGGCCACGTTTAGGTGATGTGGTTTTAGAGTTTGATAATCTTTCTAAAGGATTTAATGGCCGCCAATTAATCAATGCGCTTAGCTTCCGTGTTCCCAAGGGAGCTATTGTTGGGATTATTGGTCCTAATGGTGCGGGTAAATCCACGTTGTTCAGGCTTATTATGCAACAGGAACAGCCGGATCACGGTCAGATACGTCGAGGAGAAACCGTTGAACTGGCTTACATCGACCAAAGCCGTGACACGCTGAATCCTGAGCATACTGTTTGGCAAGAGATCTCAGACGGTCAAGACATCATGACGGTTAATCAATTTCAAATGCCATCGCGTGCTTACGTAGGCCGATTTAATTTCAAAGGAATGGAACAACAAAAATTAGTTAAGAATCTTTCAGGTGGTGAACGCAATCGAGTCCATCTGGCTAAATTATTACGTACGGGAGGTAACGTCCTATTACTGGATGAACCTACCAATGATTTAGATGTAGAAACGTTACGTGCACTGGAAGAAGCCTTATTAAGTTTTCCTGGCTGTGCCTTAGTTATTTCGCACGACCGTTGGTTTTTAGATAGAATTGCTACGCATATCTTAGCATTCAAAGATGATGGTACTGTCAATTATTTTACAGGCAACTATACGGACTATGAAGCGGATCGTTTAAAGCGCTTAGGCATTGAGGGCGATCACACTGAAAAACGAAGCAAATATAAAAAAATAGGATAATTAACCTATTCTTCAAGGCTATGTCGGTTTATTTACTTAATAGTGAGATAGAAACCAAGCAATTTGCCGAACAAATTGCGCAGTACTGCCCTGAAAATAAGCGTTTTATTGTTTTTTTAAACGGAGAGCTTGGTTCGGGAAAAACGACGTTTGCTCGTTTTTTTATAAGCGCACTGGGTCATAGTGGGTTAGTAAAAAGTCCCACCTATATTTTTGTCAAGATCTATCCATTGCCAAAACACACTGTTTTTCACCTCGATCTTTATCGTTTGCGTTTTCCTGCCGAAGTACTTGAGATCGGTCTCTATGATGAGTTTGAGCAAGCATCAGTTTGGCTGATCGAATGGTCTGAGCGTGCGCTATCGTTTCTACCTGTACCCGATATTGTGTGTACTTTTACCGTACTCGCTGCTCATCGGCAAGTTGCGTTTCAATCACAAACGCCTAGCGGGTACGAACTTTTGCAAAAGTTTTACGCTTGCCAAGACTAGTCTCTCTTTTAGGTTTTCCTTATACTCTATACTTATGCTAACGGACGCTTATCCCGCACTTCTTATACCCGCTTACCAGCCTAGTGAAAGATTGGTTCAGCTTGTAAAAACTATACGAGGACTTTGCCCAGAGCAACGAATCATTGTCGTGGATGACGGTTCTGATGCAGCAAGATCAGCTATTTTTTCACAAATTCTCGATTATAATATTGAGTTATTGAGACATCCCAGAAATCTGGGAAAAGGTCAAGCTCTGAAAACGGGATTTAGATACTGGTTAGAAACGAGTTCTCTGAATGCTATCGGTATTGTCACCGCCGATGCGGATGGACAACATCTGCCTCGAGATATTTTGCATATTTCTGCTGTTTTCAAAGCACATCCCTGTACTCTTTATTTAGGAGCACGAAAATTTAGTAAGCGTTCTACACCATGGCGTAGTCGTGTGGGCAACAAATTAACTACGTTTGTTTTGCGCGTAGTTACTAAAATACCTTTGAGAGATACACAGACCGGCTTACGTTCCATACCTCGAAACTTAATGGCTACATTGCTTAAATCAAAGACGTCGGGGTATGATTTCGAATTAGAGATGCTCTTAACTGCCGAAGAAAATAAAATTGCTATTCAACAAATTCCCATTCGTACGGTCTATCTTGATGACAACAGTGCCTCTCATTTTAATCCATTAATTGATTCAATTAAGATTTATTTTGTCTTTATTCGTTTTATGGCGATATCGTTACTTTCTGCCGTGATCGATTTTACAATATTTTTTTTCATATATTGGATGAAAAAAAATATATTTCTAGCCGTATTATTAGGACGCATCCTTTCAGCGACCTTTAACTTTAAGCTGAACCATCACTTGGCTTTTAAAAGCCAAAATAAACTATTGCCAGCAGCTATTAAATATGCAAGTTTAGCCAGTTTTTTGGGATTAATCGCATATAGTTTGATTATGCTTATTCATGGACTGGGTATTAACGTGTATGGTAGTAAAATCGTTGCTGAAATTGCTTTATTTATCCTCTCCTTCAGCATACAGCGTTTCTTTATTTTTAATAAATCCGTTTCGTCGGAAAAAAATTTGCGTAAGTAGAATTTAAAAAGCTGGCGGAGCTAACAACGCAACGGCGTGTTGAATAGACCTCTTTCGAAACGTGGTAATGTAGTCAATTTCATTGTTGAACGCCTGGCTACGGTCCTCATTTACCCGTAGTAAACTCCGGTCCTCGCCAGTCGTTCGCCGCGAACTTGACTCTATTTCTGAGTTTCGAAAGAAGTCTAATAGACCTCTTTCGAAACGTGGTAATGTAGTCAATTTCATTGTTGAACGCCTGGCTACGGTCCTCATTTACCCGTAGTAAACTCCGGTCCTCGCCAGTCGTTCGCCGCGAACTTGACTCTATTTCT
>Ga0210402_10006798_pt1 | contig 10085 bp, 6 predicted proteins | sample IncBWC7MmetaG_FD_161055 | JGI IMG/M metagenome (GOLD analysis project Ga0210402, IMG submission 161055) | Forest soil microbial communities from Barre Woods Harvard Forest LTER site, Petersham, Massachusetts, United States - Inc-BW-C-7-M | ecosystem: Environmental > Terrestrial > Soil >...
ATAAGCGCTTCTTGCCGAGAGTGAGTTGGAGGGAACATGAAACTAATGATCCGCATCATAGTGTGCGTGTGCTTGGCTCTGGCGGGATTTGTATTTGCAAAACCTTGCACGTCGCAAACTAGTCCCGAACAGACTAGGGCGTGCGGTAACCCCCTTCTCCAAGCAATTCAAGCGCGAGATTCAGACGGCATCCGCCGACTTATTAATCAAGGTACAGACCTGAACAAGAAATTGTGCCCCAGCGGTACAACTGTTCTCATTGAGGCCCTCGGAGAGGGACTCGTCGACGCAGCAAGAGACTTAATCCTCGCAGGAGCAAACCCTAACATTGTCACAAATGACGGAACTTCGCCTCTAATGTTGGCTTCATGGGGGTGCAGCAAAGATTTGGTTTCTCTGTTGCTGAAGAAGAATGCCGAAGTCAACCCAGTTAACCACGATGGCTATTCCGCCCTCATGTATGCGGCCGGAGCTCCTAACTGTACTGACGGAACCATCGTCGCTTTGCTCATACGGGCCGGTGCAAGAGTCAACGAAAAGTCAAACACGGGAAGAACCGCTCTCCTAGATGCCACGTGGGAGGGAAACGAAACGGCCGTCCTTGAACTCGTAGGGGCTGGTGCCGACCTCACCGCGAAGACCAAAGAGGGCAGCGCGTTGGAACTGGCAAAGAATCGCGAAGTCGGTCGCAAACCCTCGCACGACCGCATTGCGTCCTTTCTAGAAATTGCCCAGGCTTCCCGAAATAACTAGAAACTCAGGGACGAAATGACCTGCCCCATAGCTACGCGCACAAGATCATACGAGACCAAAATCTCCCGAGTTCATAACTTTTGCCTCTGCCAGCTCTCTGACTTGTAGAGGGGGAACCGTAGCGCAGCTACTCATTCCTTCAGAACTTCTATCAATCCACCTAGTAGTTTGCTTTGCCCATGAACCCCTGGGATGAGGCTCGCCGGAAACCCATGATTTGGGTATGCAGAAATTTGAAGAGTGCCTGCCCAGACACAGATGTTTGTGAGCTGCTCCGCGCTTGAAACTGAATAGGCATCGAGTTTAGATAAAAGGGCATCCGCTCACAACGGAATATATGGCGCAAATGAGACAAGTTGGATAAGAGGCGGAAGGTCGCCGTTTTGGTTTGCTTACTGCACGGAGTGTGTTCAGTATGGAACGTCTTTAGCCTGTCCTGGCCGCTGAGTGTACAGCACTTTGCCCTCACCCTGAGGCGTGAGTTGAGGCTATGGACGCACATCCATCGGACCTATTGATCCGCCTGGCACCCTCTCTCGGCCGCTATTTCGACCAAAAGCAAACTGCGCTCACGTGCCGGGCATCCTTCATGAAGGCTTAGAGGGTTATTGTCAACCCAGCCGCCGTCGGTTGCTCGCCCCTTACGAAAAATGACGGTGATCTTGGGCGCCCGGACTACTGCCATCTTTTGAGAAAGGTTCGATTCCAACTTGTTAAGCCGCTTCCGAAGCTCTTTCATGGGGTCTCTCAGCGACTGGGTTTGTTACGGCAATTTCTAATTCTGTAATCCGTTCTTCGAGTTCGTGCAGCTCTGTGCCCCTGAAGCTCAGTTCGATGATGGCTCTCGCCGCTGTCACACGTGCGCCCGCTGGCGCTCTGGAACTACCCGCAATACATCCCAAGATTCTCACGGCCTTCAAGGATTGTTGCCGCAAGCAGTTCGTTACTTCCCCTAGCACCCGCGTCCGCTCATCTCGATACCGTCTCGAAAAAATTGGATCGCGCATCCAACGGCGGAGCGTTCTTTCGGAAATGTGAGCCTGCGCTGCTGCTTTCGCCAAAGTGACGTTTGCCATCAAAGCCGCAATCGCCATCTCTTTTCTTCGCCCGAAATTTTCCTCCGCGCTAACCATGGCTATTGAGTGCCTTTCATGCCCTGTGGAACGAGCGAAAACTTCTAACTTGCGGTTGCTTCTCAGTTGCCTCAAGACTGCCAGTGCCGGGCAAAAGCGGCCAGAGTCGGACATTTTGTGAATGGGCGTCAGACGATCCGCCAACAGCGTTTGGTGGCGGGTCTGGCCCACGAATGTGCAATGGTTGTGCAAAAATGGTGAATGCCTGTGAGCCCGAAGAATTGTCTAAATTGTTTGTTTTGAGTTGAAAAGGTTTGGGGTGGGAGACGGGATTTGAACCCGCGACATTCGGTGCCACAGACCGACGCTCTACCAGCTGAGCTACTCCCACCACTCTTCGTCAGTTTATCACGCCCTCGGCCCTCCCGAAAACAGCCCTTCCGCACCAAAAAGCTCTTAGCAAAGTGGAAACCGCCCCACACGTCACCCTTTGCGCTCCGTCCGCGCTTGCTAAACTAGCTATCGGAAATTGCGTCCCCGCGCATGAGCCCCCATGAAACTGATCGCCGCCATTTTGAGCGGCAAATCGTCTTCGCGCGCCCGATCATCATCATTCTGGCGATGCTTGCCGTTTTTGAGCTCGCTCCATCACGGCAATCCTCGCGTTCCATCTCTTTTCTCGTCGCTTACCTGATTCTCTCCATAATCGTCATCCTCGTAGAAGATTTCTTGCACGATAACGACTGGCATCTGCCTCTCGTCTGCGATCTTCTTGCACTGGCTTTTTTTATTTACATTTGCCCCGCTGCGGTACCCGTGTGGTTTCCGTATCTGTTCATTTGCTATGCCGCTGGCTCCCGTTGGGGATTCCAGGTCGCTCTTCCCATTGCAGGTCTTCTTTCTCTGAGCATCGTCCTGGTTTCGGCCGCGCGCTCTGATATGCAGTGGATGCGCGTCGTTTCCTGGCTTACGGCAACCGCCGCCACGTTCACCGCCGGCGCCGGTATCGCCTTCCTCGGCGAACGCAGCCGCAACTTCGCTGCGCAAAACGAATACCTTTCTCACATCACCGCCACCATGCAAGTGGACCAGGGCCTCGCCGAATCGCTTCGCCTTCTACTCAATGAACTCGCCATCTCCTTCCAATCACCGGAAGCTTTGCTGGTCTATCGAGACGCGGACCTCGAACGCATCTTCGTCTGGCGCCTTAAATCAGGCGAAAGCGAACGCCTCACTCCGGAAAGCTTGCCGCTCGCGCGCTCCGATGGTTTTCTGCTAGACGATTTCGACGCCACTCTTTGCTGGAACTCCGTGCAGGGCCCTGGCTCCGGCTTTGGCTGGGACCGCCGCGATGGCCGTATGCTAAAAATTCTTCCGCGTCTCCCTGGCCCCACGCAGCAGCAGTTCGCCGTCCGCTCGTTTATTACCGTCGCCTTTGATCAAGGCGATCGCCCGGTCGGGCGCCTCTTCCTTCTCAACGGCAAAGCCGGCGACAAACCGTACACCAAGGACGACCTCGCCTGGTTTGAACGCGTCGCTCGCCATGTAGGCCCATCGCTCGAAAATCTTTTTCTTCTGCGCCACCTTCGCGCCCGCGCCATTGAAGCCGAGCGGTCCCGCATCTCGCGCGATCTTCACGACGGTATTCTCCAGACTCTTCTCAGCATCGAAATTCAGCTGGACGTTCTTCGCCGCCGCGTCACGAGCGGTTCGGAACAGGTCTCTGGCAACCTCGCCTCCCTCCAGCAAACGGTCAAGAACGAGTCCGCCGAGCTCCGCACCTTCGTCACGGACCTTCGCCCCGTCCGCGTCCAATCCGCTGACCTTGTGGACCTCATGCGCGGTTTTGCCGAGCGTTTTCGCAACGAATCCACCCTGGCCCTCGACCTGTTGATCGATTCCGCCGATCTGCGCGCTCCCGACCGTGTCTGCCGCGAGGTTTTCCAGATTTACCGGGAAGCACTCAACAATATAAAAAAGCATGCTAAGGCTACCCATGTCGTGGTAAAACTTTCGCAGGACGACAGCCGTCTTCTTTTAGTCGTGGACGACAACGGTGATGGTTTTAGCTTTGCAGGGCGCTTCACCGGCGACGAACTAGACCGTCTTCGGCTGGGTCCGATTTCCATCAAGGAGCGCACGCGAACTGTGAATGGGGTTCTGACTGTCGAGTCGAACCCAGGGCATGGAGCGCGTCTAGCGATCGAAATTCCGTTGGGTTGACAAATTTAAGGGTTTTTTAGCCGCGAACCCGATAGAGATTATGGCGAAGACCAAACCACAGATTCGAATCCTCATGGCAGATGACCACGCGATCTTTCGCGACGGCCTTCGCAAACTCATTGACGGCGATGAGGACATTACCATCGTCGGCGAAGCGCAAAATGGCGCCGAGTGCATCAAGCTCCTCGCCAAGCTGAAGCCCGACATTCTTTTGCTCGACCTCCGCATGCCCGAAAAAGACGGCCTCGCCGTTCTCGAAGAAGTGAATTTCGACACGATCCCCACGCGCGTCATCGTCCTCACCGCCGCCGAGGATGATCGCGACGTTGTCCGCGCTATGCGTCTCGGCGCCCGCGGCGTCGTTCTAAAGCAATCTGCCACCGATCTTTTGGTGAAGAGCATTCACCGTGTCCACGCCGGAGAAATCTGGCTCGACAATCGCATGACCGCCGAAGTCATGAAGGCTTTCGCGAAATCGTCCGAGTCCGGCCCGCGCCGCGAGAAGCCCTTGCTCAGCGATCGCGAAAAGGAAATCGTTCAGCTCGTTGCCCAAGGCTTCCGCAACAAGGAAATCGGCGAAAAACTCTTCATTTCCGAACAAACGGTCAAGAATCACTTGCATAACATATTCGACAAACTCGGTGTCTCCGACCGTCTCGAACTTGCTCTCTACGCGATTCACCACCGCCTCATCGACCACTCCTAGTTTTTGATTTTACCTTTCGGCTGCCGTAATGCTCTCTAGCGGCCATTTCAAAACTGTACTTTCGAACCGTATCTTCTAGGAAAAAGCGTCTCATCCCGCGCCCTGAAGTTCGCAACGGGACCGATATACTTGTACTTATAGAAACCGGCGAGCGCTGTTGTCCCTTGGTTTGCAAGTCCGACGCCGTGTTTATGATGCCGCAAGGTTCATGACACCCGAGACCGCCTCTTTTCCAACTACTCCAGCTCTGCCGCCTTCCCGCTTCGGCTGGGTTCTTCCAGTTGCCTTATTCTTCGTTGCCCAGATGGCCTCGGTTTTCACGTGGGGAACCAAGATGCCCGGCCCCGCCCTCGTCAACGTGGGCGATCTCCTTTTCGAACTCGTGTGCCTTTTCCTTGTAATGCGGGCTGCCCGGCAGTCCACGCATCTCGCTCGTTATTTCTGGTTTGTCATGGCTTTCTGTACTTTGCTTTTTTCTGTTTCTCTAGTCATCAATTTTTATGTGGAAGTCACTCATCCTTCCGCATTCCTTGAGGATCTTTCCGTTCTCATCTCCGTTTTTTGGTTTTGTCCCGCAAGTCTGACCCTCTTTCTGGAGCCCGATTTCGAGCCTCGTCGTTTTGATCCCATCCACATCCTGGATTTCGTGCAGATTGTTCTCCTTTGGATCGTGATCTACTTTTTCTTTCTGTACATGCCTAGCCACGAGGCTTCTGGATCGCCTTTCGCTGCCACCTGGTTGCATGAAACCTGGGTCGGCTCTTTGATGTACGACGGCGCCATGGCGGTCATTTTTCTGCTCCGGTCTGCGCTGACGAATTCTCCCGTGGTGCGGGCGCTCTTTGGCCGCATTGGGACTTTTCTTGTCCTCGTTTGTCTCGGCGATTTCTACTACAACTATCTCGGTGCAACCCTACAGGCGGGTTCTTGGTACGAAGTCATCTGGGCCTTTCTGACGATTTGCCCGATCGTCATTGCCGGGACCTGGAACCAGGAAAAAATAGAGAAGACTTCGAATAGCAGATTGTTTGGAGGTCTCGTTGGGAACAGGTTGTTTCCAATTCTTTTCGGTTTCCTCGTTCTTGTGCTGTCCCTTTATATCGCCCGCGAACGAACTTTGTTCGCTCTCGTGATTGTAGCCATTTCGTTTTCCGCTTCCAGTTTGCGTCTCGTCATTGCTCAACAAAGACAGGATCGCGTGCAGCTCAATCTGCAGGCAGAAATTGTAGAACGCCAAAGAATTGAGCAGAGGCTTCGTCAAAACGAGGAACATCTCGGAGAATTGGTCGCCGAACGCACCGCCAAGCTGGAGGAATCGCGCCATCAGCTTCGCCAAGCGCAGAAAATGGAAGCCATCGGCCGGCTTGCCGGTGGCGTCGCACACGACTTCAATAATCTGCTCACCATCATTCGCGGTTACAGCCGCCTCTTGCTCGATCGCGCTTCTGGTCACGAATTTCGGGGGAGCCTCGAGCGCATAGACGACGCCGCCGAGCGTGCCGCCTCCCTCACAAGCCAGCTTCTTGCCTTCAGCCGCCGCCAGGTCTTGCAGCCGAAAGTTTTCAATCTCAACGCCCTCGTGCAAAATCTTGAAAAAATGTTACGCCGTCTCATCAGCGAAGACATCGAAATGCGCACTGTTCTTGCCGCAAATCTCGGCTCCGTTCGCGCGGACCGCTCGCAAATCGAACAGGTCATCATGAACCTCGTTGTAAACGCCCGCGATGCCATGCCGAGCGGAGGCAAGCTCACCATTGAGACTTCCAATGTCTATTTGGACGAAGAATATGCACGGGCTCATCAGACCGTTGTGCCGGGCCACCACGTCTTGTTGGCCGTCAGCGACACAGGAGCCGGCATCGGGCAAGAGAATCTGGCGCGAATCTTTGAACCTTTTTTCACCACGAAAGAAATGGGCAAAGGCACGGGCCTTGGCCTTTCCATGGTGTACGGCAGCATCAAGCAGAGCGGCGGAAATATCTGGGTCTATAGCGAACCTGGTCGCGGAACCTCATTCAAGATTTATCTCCCTCTCGTCAATTCGCTTCCAGAAGCTCACTCTCTCGAGCAGCCCGCTGCTTCGAGCCACCGCGGAACCGAAACCATTCTCTTGACCGAAGATGACGAGCAAGTCCGCGAACTGGCCCGAGAAGCCCTCGTCGCCTCAGGTTACTCCGTGCTTGTTGCGGAAAAGCCGCACGCGGCCATAAACATCTGCCGCACCCACAAAGCTCCCATTGACCTGCTTCTTACCGATGTAGTTATGCCCGGCCTCGGTGGGCGCGAACTCGCCGCCGAAGTCGCCACCCTTCGCCCCGAAATGAGAGTCCTCTACATGTCCGGTTATACGCCCCAAGCAATTCTTCACCATGGCGAACTCGACGCGAACACCTTCTTCATCCAAAAACCGTTCACTCCCTCCTCCCTCGCCGCCAAAATTCGGGAAGTCCTCAATCACGCCATCGCCACACAAAACGAGTCTGCCTGCAAGTCCTGACCATTCGTCGGCGCTTGTCCAAATTTCTGTCGCTCCGCAACCACCTTTTTCTCTATACTCTGTAACGCCCTCCCTCCAGTCTTCACTATCCCTCGAACTGAACTCTCAGGAGTCCCCATGGCCGCAGGTTTGGACAATCTAAAGCACATCGTCGTTCTCATGATGGAAAACCGCTCCTTCGACCACATGCTCGGCTTTGCCGCCACGCCCACTTGGCAAATCGATGGACTCGCCGGCACAGAATTCAATCTCGACTCGACCGGTGAGCGCGCCATTGTCTCGAATGACGCTGAGTACTCCGGTGATTTCACGCCCGACCCCGGTCACGCCCTCTTCGACACTCTCACGCAGCTTTATGGCGACGCCTCTACCTCAACTGCACAAAACCCCGCCATGAACGGTTTTGTCCTCAGCTATGAAGGCAAAACTCACAATTCAAATAACGCTCATCGCATCATGAAATGTTTCAAGCCGGAAAAGATCCCCGTCTTGACGCAACTCGCCCGCCAGTTCGCCGTATGCGACCGTTGGTTCTCTTCTGTTCCCGGACCTACATTTCCAAACCGTGCGTACGCTCATGGCTCTACTTCCATCGGCCGTGTGGATATGGGCGTGGACTGGCTCGGCATGTCCAAAACAATTTACGAACTCCTTGGCGAAAACAATGTCGATTCCCGCATCTACTACCACGACTCCACCATGGCTATGACTTTCAAAGGCCTCATGAATCAAGGCAAATACTTCAGTCTCTTTGACGATTTTCTTTCCGACTGCAGCCACAATCGCTTGCCTGCCTACAGTTTCATTGAACCGCGTTATGCCAACGGCGAAGATCCTGTCAACAACGCTTTCTTTTCCGCCAGCGATCAGCATCCCGACCACAACGTCCAACAGGGGGAAATCCTCATCCGCGACACCTTCAATGCCATTTGGAAGAACCAGGCCCTGCGTGAGTCCACTCTCTTAGTCGTGGTGTACGACGAGCACGGCGGCCTCTACGACCACGTTGCTCCTCCGCCAGCCGTCAGCCCCGACACCAAAAATTGGGCCGGCAGCCCCGTATCCCTCGATCCCGCCTTTGACTTCACTCGCCTCGGCGTGCGCGTCCCCGCCGTCCTCATTTCTCCTTACATCAAGGCAGGCACAATCGACAGCACGCTCTACGATCACAGCTCCATCATCGCCACCGCCTGCAAGCTCCTCCTGAAAAATGTCGCCGGAGCTTCGCTCACCAATCGCGACCGGAGTGCCAATACTTTCGAAGCCAATCTCACGCTCACTCAGCCGCGCACTGACGCCATCAGCTTCAAACTCACTGCCCCCGCAAACCAATCCCTCACGGACCTCGGCCCCGCTCATCTCGATGCCGCTCATTTGAATGCCGACATCAACGACCACCTCGCTGCCCACGTCGAAATGGCTTCCCATCTCGAACAAACCGTTCTTCCTGCATCGCAACAAAGCGGAGTTGACCCCAGTGACATTCGCTCGGAGAAACAAGCCTCCGACTTTTTGGCGAGTGTCCATTCCAAATTGCTCGCTCAAGCGAAAGTGCAGTCCGGCGCCGCTGGCGCAGGGAAAGGGAATTAGGAAATACCACGCATGAAATTCAACGTCCCCGTGTCCTCGAAACTCACAAGATTTCTTTTCGCCGCAATTCTCCTGGCGATCGTTAGCGCGCCCCTCCATGCGCAGATCGCTCCCAGCAGTCCTCCAACGAATCCTCCTATGTGGGACACCGACCCAACCGTCACCGGAACCGACGATTGGACCGACTGGAAAAGAAACTGCTCCGGCATGGTTCACGATTTCGGTAAAGATTCCGTCCTCAATTGTGGCACCAGCACTTTCCGCTCCCGTCCTTTTCACTTTCTCGTGCAGAGTGTCGTGCCCGGCAGCGGTGTCGGTGGTGGTGGCTACTACGGCCGCGATCTGAACAGCGACAATTGGCAAAACAAGCTCGAATTCACGGGCGTCATGACCATCCGCCAATTCTGGTTCACGGAAGGGAAATTCACCGCGCGACGTCCCCACTTTGGTTCGTTCCACTCCGACGAAAATTTTGCATTTCAGTTTTACGCCCGCAACAAGCAGATGGAAGATCTGCCCTTTTACGGTTTGGGTCCGGACACCAGCGTCCATAACGCCGTACATTTCACCGAACGCGATACGCGCGTCGGCGCTCTTGTCGCCAGTCCGTTGACTTCCTGGCTTTCCACAAGTGGAACTTTCGAAGCGATTTTCCCAAGCATTGGAAACGTCTCCTCAACCAAAGTTATTTCTATTGGTCAGGCTTATGATGAAGCGACTGCTCCTGGATTGGTTTCGCAGCCCACGTTTCTCCATTTCGAAGCCTTTCTTCGCCCGCATTTCAGTCTCATTTCCAATCACCTTCAATTCGACTATCGCTTCCGCTACGGCTATTTTCACGACACCGACACCGGCCATTACTCGTTCCGCCGCTTGGTCGCCGATTTTGGCCATAGTCTCTATCCCGAATCGGAAAACGGTCATCGCCGTCTCGACAGCGTTCTCACTGCCCGCGTCAGAATCTCCATGTCTGATGCCAGCGCCACAAACGCCGTACCCTTTTACCTCCAGGAGACAATCGGCGGCAGCGACATAGATAATCAAGCCACGCTTCGCTCCTTCCGCGATTTCCGCTTTCGCGCGCCAAACTCGTTTCTCGTTCAGACCGAATACGACCGCCGCATTATCGGCCCTGTCGGCCTGCTCGCTTTCTACGACGCTGGCAAAGTCACCTTCGCCCGCAGCGATCTAAATTTCTCCAATTTGCATCAGGGATTCGGCGGAGGCCTTTCTTTCTTTCTCG
>Ga0210402_10006800_pt1 | contig 10083 bp, 7 predicted proteins | sample IncBWC7MmetaG_FD_161055 | JGI IMG/M metagenome (GOLD analysis project Ga0210402, IMG submission 161055) | Forest soil microbial communities from Barre Woods Harvard Forest LTER site, Petersham, Massachusetts, United States - Inc-BW-C-7-M | ecosystem: Environmental > Terrestrial > Soil >...
TCGCCAGGACGTATGCGTTCCTCTTTCCGGCTGTAGTGGTTGAACCCGGCCGCAAATATGGTCACGCGGTGCCCTCGCGCCACTAGCTGTTTCGCGAGGTCGTAGCTCCGGGTGGCTTGCCGATCAGGTGGATCGGCGTAGTGGTTGAAAATCCAAATGTTCACTTAAAGGTCCAAACCGTGCGTAATTGTAGTCACCGGTTCTTCTGCAGAACCGTTACTTTCTGGCCGACGAGAAACGGAAGCAGGCTACTTGCCGCAAAGTACATGGATGGCAAATTCTTTGACAAAAATCGTCCCACAGGGGGCACGAGGGCGCCGGGTAGAACCTTGCGAATACTGGTCTGGGATCCGACATTAAATAAGCTCGCGATCCGTACCTGATTCATAGGCTTAAACTCCGAAGTGCCGGGCTTTCCATATCGCCAATCCGAAAGCAAGAGGTAGCCACTCGGTTTAGTTACCCGAATCATCTGTTGCGCCACCTGTTTGCCCAACTCCTGGTCTGTCATCTGCAGAAAGATCATGGACTCCTGCACGATGTCGAAGGTGGCGTCGGGAAATTTCAAGGAACTGGCATCTATACACTGAAAGTGCAAGCCAGGATATCTGGCTTGCGCCAGCGCGATCTGTTCGCCGCGAATATCAACGCCATGGAGATTCGAGGGCTCGAAACCCAGACGCAACAAGGGAAATAAACTCGCGCCGTCCCCGCAACCAATGTCCAGCACTTTTGCTCGCGCTGGGTCAGCCTGGATAGACCGCAGGGCCGAGACAATGGATACGTCCGCCGCTAGAACCTGAAAAAGTACTTCCGGGTTTCGCAGGAGATCGTTTCTAAGGGAGCCTTTCCTCGCCCCATAATCCCGATAGTAATTCTCGACGCTGATCCTCGTGGTTTCAGCTATTGTCATCGAATCGTCGCATACGGTCCGAGTCGGCGGACGGGCCGTCAGAAAATTGGAAGTCGAGACGGGACCAAGAATCTCGTTTCGAATGTCTGTCTCTCGGAATCAAATCGCAGTTGCTTGAGAAATGAGGCTCGGCGAGCAGGAATGCGGTGATGCGACTGGATCCCACTCAATTAGAATTTGAGCGATTTTTTCTGAGGCGTGGCCATCACCGTAAAGACTTGGCGTTCCTTTCGGTTCCTTATCTAGGCCATCGAGGATCGTGGATGATACAACATCTGGGCTCTCAGGCGACGCCAAACGGTTCCACGCCATGGCAAGCAATTCCTGCCATTCCGTCTCCGCACGCACGATGACGCAAGGCACTGAAAAGAAAAAGGCTTCCTTTTGAATACCACCAGAATCCGTTGCGATAAGCCGCGCATGTCTCTCTAGCATTGTCATGTCGAGATACCCCAGCGGATCAATAAATCGAATGCCCTTGGCTACTTCGGCTATATCCACATTCCTAAAAATCGCGTTTCGGGTACGCGGATGGACCGGAAAGATGACTGGCAGCCGCATGGCGACGCTGGAAAGTCCCAGAAGTATGGCTCGCAGCTTTTGTGGCGAATCGGTGTTCTCGGCTCGATGAATGGTGGTCAAGACGTAGTTTTTCTTCCCCAATTGCAAGCGTTCGAGAATCGTGCTTTTTCTCTCGGCACGACTTCCGTAGTAAAGCGCAGCGTCGTACATGACGTCGCCAACCAAGCGCACTTTACTGCCACCAATGCCCTCCTGGAGCAAATTCGCAACTGCTAGTGGGGTGGGCGCAAGAAGCAAATCTGATGCATGGTCCGCTAGCACGCGATTGATTTCTTCCGGCATTCGTCGATTAAAAGATCGCAGGCCGGCCTCCACGTGGGCCACGGGCATGTGCAGCTTGACTGCGGCGAGCGCTCCCGCAATCGTGGAATTCGTGTCCCCCAAGACGAGAACCCAATCAGGATTTTCGAGCTGAAATACTTGCTCCAAATCCTCCAACATTCGCCCCGTCTGGCTTCCGTGGCTCCCTGAACCAACATGAAGGTGATGCTGGGGCGCTGGTATCTCAAGTTCTTCGAAAAAGACCCGCGACATGTCAGTGTCGTAATGCTGACCGGTGTGAACCAGCACGTTCTCGATCTTTTGCGTGGTCCGGAAGGCCTTCAATAGGATCGCTGCTTTCACAAACTGAGGCCGAGCTCCGACGACGGTAGCAACCTTCACTTGAATATCCCCTTTTTCGCAACCACTAGCTTAGGTATTCCTTCGCCCAGGCCTCGGTGATAACTGCGCGAGCAATTTCCGAATAGGAGGCCATCGGCCGGCCTTGTCGGAAGGCTTCGTAATATGAAAGAAATGCCTCGTCGTCCACGATTCCCATGTCTGCGAGCAGACTCCTACGAAAAGTCTCCCTGACGAACTCACTGAACTCACATTTGAGCCAAGCTTCCTCGGGGGTTATGAAACCCTGCTTGTCGCGTCGCCAGCGAAGTTGTTCCGGCAATTCCGGAAAGCTTTCTCGTAGAATGAGTTTCGACCATCCACGGTTGAGCTTGAGCTCAGTGGGCAAGTTAAGTGCGAAATCCACAAGACGGTGGTCCAGGAATGGATGGCGCACCTCCAGTGAATGCGCCATTGAATTTCTGTCTTCGTACCGTGTTAATGCTGGAATGGAGTAGCACTCTATGTCGGCGATTTGCCTCGCTCGCAAATCTGTGGATTCCCAAACCGTCAGAACGTTGGGTTGGTACCGCACATAGCCTAATGCTTTTCGTGCGTTCCAAAACGGGATGTATCGCTTCGCGTCTCCAAATTGGAATTGTCGAACAGCGGTGTTACGGATGAGGCTGCAGAGTAACTCGCCCGCAGCTTTTACGTAACATCGACGACGAAGGAGTTCCTGGACATAGAAGAAGAAGAACTTCAGGTAACCAAGCAGGATTTCATCGGCGCCTTGCCCGCTCATCAGAACTGTGACATCGGTCTCCCTTTTGATCAGCTCAAACATTTTATATTGAGCCACGACATTGAAACTCCCAAAGGGCTCATCGGCATGCAAGATGGTTTGGTGCAGGGCTTGTCTCGCGTCACTTTCCTTGAAGACAAGTCTGCGATTCTTGATTCCTATTCCCTGGGTGAACGCATCTATGAATCGATCTTCGCTATACCGCTTGTCCTCGGAAACAACGGAAAAGGTTTCGAGAGACCCGCTCGATAGTTTGTGAGAACCGTACGCAACCGTTGACGAGTCCAGACCGCCGCTCAAAAGAACGCCTAGCTTGACATCGCTGCGGAGCCGGATCTTTGTGCTATCCATCAACAGTTCCCGAAACTCTTCCACCCATTCCACAGTGGCAGCTGGTTGTTTCTCGCCGTAGTCCCAGTAGGCTTGCTCGACGATCTTTCCTGTATTCATGCAGATCAATAGGTTTGTCCTGGCCGGCAGCCGTTCAATTCCGCGGAAAAATGTGTCTCTGGAATAGTCCACAAATCCCTGGGTTAGAAAAGTTGCGATCACCTCCGGATTGGGCATTCTACGCGATAGAAGGGGAAGAAGCTGTTTGAGCTCGCTTGCGAAGTAGATGCGCTGGTCGGGCGATTGGTACCTGTAGAGTGGCTTGATCGAGAAACGGTCGCGGCTCACAATTATCATCCGTCGTGGAAGGTCGACGAGAACGAGCGCCCACATCCCGTTTAGCTTTGAGAATCCTTCTGCCCCGTAAGCATCGTAGACGTGTAGGATAACTTCCGTGTCCGTGCCAGTCCGAAATTGATGGCCCGCCGCCTCCAGTTCCTTGCGTAGTTCGACAAAATTAAAAATTTCCCCATTAAACGTTATCCACCGGCCATTGCCATCCGTCATCGGCTGGTGTCCGGCGGGCGAGAGATCCAAAATCGATAGCCTCCGGTTGGCCAGGAAGATGTCGAAGAGAGTCGCAGAATCGGATCCGCGCTCTTTTGAGTTTAGACGGAGATAGCCGCAATCGTCGGGACCTCGATAACGGATCAGGTCCGCCAACTTCACGAAACGATCGTAGTCTTCAACCATGAAGAAACCGCCAAGATTAACGGCAGCGAAAATTCCGCACATTTATTGAGGGAGTCTCCACTAAGTGTGCACTATCGGCTGGCGAAGCGGGCTTCCGCTCATAAGTTGAGCGTAGAGTTCGACCAGTTTCTGCTCTTCATTTTCCCAATTGTAGATGCGCCGGACGGCCTCGCGCCCCCGCAAGCCCATTGACTCGGCCTCGGCGGGTCTCTCGAGAAGCCAGCGGATCGCTTCCGCAATGGCGGTAGGGTTTGTGGGATCGACAAGGATTCCACAGCGAGCTTCCTGAATGATCGAACGCCACAAAGGAAAATTGGATGCAACGACAGGAAGACCAGCTGACATGTATTCGAACAGCTTGTTGGGCTGGGACATTATATGGTTTTCGATAGGATGAAACACCACAACCCCCAGACACGATCTTCCCAATAGTTCCCGCACTTCCGCAGGAGAAAGCCACCCCAAGAAATCGACTCGCTCCCAGCCCGGTTTGCTTGCCAATTTTTGTTGGGACTCGGGAGGATCAAAAAAACCTGCGAGTTGCAGCCGCGCCGGGACTGATTCAGAGAGGAGGCCCATCGCTTCGATCATCTCCCAGGCACCCCGAAGTTCTGAGATGCCTCCCACGTAGGAAATAAGCGGCTCCCGGTCACCATAGGGCGTCGTCTCAGCGTCGACTTGGACGTTAACCTGCGGAAAATTCTGCACCGTCAGCGTTTTTATGTTCGGAAAGGAGTCGGCAATTCGTGGCGTCGCCGCCACGATTGCATCGAAACGACAAGCGGCAAGCGTCTCGGTCCATGCGGCAGCCCGAGCGATTGGCCAGCGCAGTGACGGCGCAATCCAGCTCTTGTCTAGTATGTCTGCCGGCACATCCTCATGAACATCGTACACAACACGCTTTCCAAGAAGCTTGAGTAACATTCCGACTGGAATTAGTTCCGGATCATGAAAATGAAATACACTCGCGTTGGTGCTTAGTGCGCACCGAAACACCCGCCACAACGTTAAGGACATGCGCTCCGATCGCGTGCGGGGTACTGGAACAGCCTTGATCTCGACTCCATCCCGCTGCGTATCTTCGCTATGAGGGGCGACGATCGTCACCGAATATCCCTTCCTGGCAAGAGACTGCGCCTCCTTGTGAAAGATTCGGACATCGAACGGCCCATGGACGGAGGTTAAGAGGCACACCCTCCGTGGCTGACAAGTGTTCACGGATCCTTTGCGTCCTTAGACCTGTTGCAACGCTTCGATCGGCGCGTGACGTGGCGATTTTTCGAGGGCCCACCCGAGAACGAGTGCGAGCAGGGCTCCGTTTGAAGCAAGCACAACCGGCAGTGAGGTAGAGTTTAAGTTCCAGAATGCGACCATCAAGAAGGCAGATACCGCCAAACTGACTACCGTTTTGCGTCTTCGAAAGAGGTAAATCTGAATGGATTCCATAATGAATCCCGCTAGCGCTCCGCCGAGTATGACTCCCCACATGCCGAAATCGGCGTTCAGGTCGGCAATGAATGCAGCATTTGCGTTGACAGAGTCCACGGCATCGGGGTTTTCGTATAAGCCTACGTAGTTTGGAGTGTCAAAGTAGGAATCCCCGAGTAGCCACGATAACTTTCCTATTGAGCGTCCTTTCAAATACGGCATGTGACTGGGAAACACCTCAAAGTAATAATAGACGCCGGCTGCCGGTTGATAGAGCAGGCGGGTTCCAGTGCTAGCCAGAGCCATAGCAAGAGTGGTGTCTTCCGATGAAATCGCTAAGATCACACCGATGGGAAATAGAAGAATGAGGGCGAGGAATGCCGCCACCATCCTACGGCTTAGTAAGCCTCCCCTGAACAAGTAGAGGAAGACCGTAAGGACCAAAAAGATGTAAGCAACAGGCGCCTTGGCCAAGCTCAAAGAAGCGAAAAAGATACCCATCGTAAGTGAGATGAGAAACATCGTCCGCCACTTTTTATTGTCACCTTTCCGAAGAACAGCGCCAAACGAAACCAGAATCAAGAGTGGGAAACCAACTCCACGGGCTAATGCGTACATATACTTCAGAGGTGAATCCAGCAGCTTAAAAGAATCCTCACGTAGGAGCACGAGCTGCTTATAATCTCCCGGGTTCCGGAGTAAGTAGAAAAGCGGAATCGTTGGTGCCTCTCGCATATAAAAACCGGTCAAAAGCGTCAATATTACGAGAAGAAGACCGACCCGTTTATAGATCTGCGGACTACGATCCATGCTATCAATCGGCCGTGCAAAGAATCTTTCGACGTCTCCTTTGCAAAAGTGGAAATAGCGGTTAGCCATCCACCAACCGACAGGCACAGTAACGAGGACACTTTCCACCGCGAACAAAAATGTCGACCGATAAGGGCCTTCCTGGTCAGCATAGACGAAAAAAGATGGAAAAAAAATCATGGCTAGATAAGTGAGGTACCAGAAGGTTCCGATTGTCACTCGGCGCGAGTCGAACACATCGAAACACTTGCGCGTCAGAGCCCATGAAATAAGAAGAACAGCACAAGAAAAAACCGCGAAAGCGGTGCCAGCGCAGATTTGTGAAACGATCGCTGTAGCGAACACGGTTATCATCCATCCCACACGAGTGAACCGCTTAGCTTGCAGAGTCATAGTCTTTCCGCGGATGAACGATCTCCCAGCAAAAGAACTCTCTAGCTCTCCAAGGGAATTTCGTTGACAGAGGCCTCAATGGTGCCGGTTGGCGCGGAACGAGAGAGAATCTTGCAAGCTTCCAAGACTGTGAGCCCTCCGAGCACGCAAACTGCAACCAGCAAACCTATAGGTATGTACGGCGTGCCGCGAACAACCCAAAGCATCAGCGTGCATATCAGGAAAACAGCCAGTGCGATAAGCGTATTGATTGCGTTCACTCCTCTCACATAGAAGGCGTCTACTAATCCCCGCAATACGCAATACATGGCATACGGTAGTGCCCCGAAGGCAAACAGCCGAACATAGAAGGTCACTTCTGGAAATCGAGGCCCGAGATAAATCTCTATGAGTCGTCCCGCAAAAACTGCCAAAACCAAATTCATGATCAGCGCGAGGACGGCGGTCGCTTTCATGATTCCTGCTACATGGGCTCGCAGGTCTGCGCGTGCTCCCTCCGCAAACATTCGGCTCGCCTTGGGGAGAAGAATGAGCCCGACCGGCGAAAATGCAGAGCCAATCAAAGAGAGAACCGTGATTCCAAAGGAGACAAACCCCGTTTCTTCCACACCGCGAAGATGAACCAAGATCGTTACTGGAAGTGTCATCAACGCTGTTAGCGCAAAGTCACCCACCAGACGCTGTACGCCGTACCTTAACAACACTTTGATCTCGGCAAAGCTCGCGTTGAGCACTTCACGCATCGGCGTGAACGTAAATCCCACGAAAACACCGCATAGTGTCATGCTTCCGGCGGCCAACAGTACGGCGCGCACACTGGACCCGAAGAGCCCGAAGGCGAGCAGGGGCACTATGGCGAGGTTCATCAACTGAAGGCTGTTGGCCTGTAGCATTTTTAAGTGCCCTCGAAAATACGAATAAATAGTCGCGTGCAGCACCAAAGCAACTAGCAGAACGCTCATCGGAAAAGTAAGGTACGAGTAGCTCCTATTTCCGAAGAAGAGATAAGCAAAACGAGCCGAAAACAGATTGACGCAAAACACGAGAACTGCCGTGATAGTACAAATGCAGTGCAAAGTTGCCCCGTAGTAATTGGGGAGTCTGCCAGCGTCTCGACCGCTTGCATATCCGAGAAAACGGGGCAGCGCGACGCCGAGTCCCATCAGCGCCACTGGATAGAGAAGTGACACGGTCCGTCGGGCAACGGCATACTCAGAGAAGCCTTCCTTGCCGAAGTCGCGAGCTGCCAGTCTGTAGACGAGGATTTGGCTCGCCATGACCGCGAACTCGGTGAGAAACGTGGAGGAGTACTCGCGGGCGAGGGCGATCGTCGCTGCATCGATCCACGGGAATCTGCAGCTAGTTTGTTCTCTCAAAGATTCCGTCTCAATAGGAGTCATTCGATAATTCTGGAGCACAGGCTCGGCCAGCGCTCCTATTGCAGGACCTGAACATCAGACAGATCCACATCGACTGCTACCGACCGCATGATGAGATGGATCGAGAGTACGACGCGCATATTACCCTTGCGTCTGAGCAGAATTCCTTCAAGCCCCTCGAATGGACCGTGCGCGATTCGGACTCGGCGCCCAGTCGTCAGATAGGGATGCGGTTCAGCGTTGTATGATCGCTTGAGGCCGTTCCGCAGAGTTTCAATATCTTCGATCGGCAATGGAGCCGCTATGTTGTTGAATCCCACCAAGCGTACAACGCCGGGAACCTGCAAGATATCCAGCCGCTTCCGGAGAGAATGACGCACAAAGATATACCCCGGAAAAAGCGGCAGCGCGATTCGCATTCGACGGTCTTTCCAGCGCCGTACGGTTTCGTAGAGTGGCAGGAAATTTTCGATTGAGCGCTCGTCGAATTGCGCGACGATTCGCTTCTCGTGATTGGCGCACGTGTAGACCGCATACCAATGCGGTTCGGCATCATTGAGATAACCCGGCATTGACACCAAAGAGGTATTCACTGCTGCAGTGATTGACATACGGGTAGCCTCTTGTGGGACGTAGCTTCGCCCCGTCACTTACACGGCATGTGTGACCTTAACCGAAGCGCTCTCAGCTACTTACAAGCAAAACGCGCAGACCCGTCTCATGCCCCGCGAACGTCGCTCGAGGGGTTGCGGTCTAAGTGCTCGCCGGCCGATTCCTTCGGTCGATTGCCATTCGTGGAGGCAAATGGCAGCCGCATCTTCAACCCGTGAGCAACGTCTTTTACAAGAAGTTTCGCTGGGTCTTGCGTTTCGACTTCCTCCCAGCGAGATTTGCCTGCTACCCAACAGATCCCAAGCACGAACGCAAAAACCGTTCCGAGAAACACGATTAGCAATCGAGGCGGGTAGGACTTTCGTTCGGGCACCTCTGGCGAATCCAACACCTTGACAGTTGGAATTTCCTTGGCCTCTTGAACCTTGGCCAGTTCATATTGCTTCGTCAACGTTTCATATACCGCTTCTTCAATCTTCAGCCGCCGAAAGAGGTCTGCGTAGGGCACTCCCAGGACGGGGAGCTGTCTAAGCGAAGGATAGACCTCTGCTGATGGAGCGTTGTTTGGATCATAGGCTGGCTCGGCTTTTCCGCTGAATTTTTCGAGCTGGTGTCGCAACTCCGTGATCCGTGCTTGCGTCGCACGAACGCGCACGTTGCTGTCCGTGTAGATTTGTTTAAGTCCTTCGAGCTCGGACTGCGCTGCGATCAGCTGCCCCTCAAGTGTGGCCGCCGCTACCACCATGGCCTTGCCCTGCTCCGTTATGTCGATCGTTCCATTCTTAGTGGCGAATTGGCTGAAGTCCTTCTCTGCTGAACCAAGGTCTTGCCTGACGCTGTCGAGGCGCTGTTCCAGGAAAATGCGTTCCCGACGAGCGGATGACGTCGACAGTTGCGCCATCAGAGCATCGAGTTCTTCTACATATGCGTTCGCAATCGCAGCAGCACGCTTGGCATCGTGATCTCCCACGCCCAGTGAGATAATTCCGCTCTTGCGGTCCTCGCTAACGCTTGTGCTTTCCGCCAACTTCTGCCGTGCGGCCAGTTCTAAACGAACGCCATAAACTTTTTTCAAATCAAAGCGCTGTACAATCCGATCCCGGACTGTCCGGCTCTGCAGTACCCCCATGAAAAGAGCACCAGTGGTCTTCACAGCAAGCAGGTCACCCGCGAACGAACCCAACCCCCCAGCCTTTCCCGTCAACTCCGAAATGATTGCCATCGGATTCGCCGATTGTGTATCGGGCGGCATGATTTGAACTTGCGTGGAATAGACCTTCGGAATCAGAAAAGCAACAAGCGTAGAAATCACAAGCGCAACGCATCCAAGGCGCAATAGGAATCGTCTCTCGGCCCATAACAGGCGTAACCTCGAGCACATCCTCTCGCGCGCGAGCGTATCGACGAGCTGAAAGTCTAATGCTTCCGCAGCAGGTGGATGATCGGCTGCGATCGGTTCCCGGACCTGCATTGTCTGG
>Ga0210402_10006801_pt1 | contig 10083 bp, 6 predicted proteins | sample IncBWC7MmetaG_FD_161055 | JGI IMG/M metagenome (GOLD analysis project Ga0210402, IMG submission 161055) | Forest soil microbial communities from Barre Woods Harvard Forest LTER site, Petersham, Massachusetts, United States - Inc-BW-C-7-M | ecosystem: Environmental > Terrestrial > Soil >...
GAACATATGGTGTGCAGACACTCATACTCACGAAGGCGATGCACACCGTGGCGCCGACCATGACGGGGTATCCGAAAATGGGCTTCCGCGAAAACACTGGGATGATTTCCGACATGAAAGCAAAGGAAGGAAGAATCAAGATGTAAACTTCGGGATGTCCGAAAATCCAGAAGAAGTGCATCCAAAGCGTTGCCGACCCTCCGGCTTGAGTGTCAAAAAAGTGCCCGCCGAGATAGCGATCCACGCAGAGCATAATTTGTGCCGCGGACAAAGGCGTAATGGCGATAAGGACCATCCCGGACATCACCAGGTTCAGCCAGGCAAGCAATGGCATGCGGCTTAGCTCCATACCCGGGCACCTCATGCAAAAGATCGTGGCAATGATATTGATTGCCGTCCCGATGCTGCCGAAGCCGGCGACGAGCAGCGAGATGGTCCAGAAGTCCGAGCTGTGGCCCGGTGAAAACGCCCTGGCGGTAAGAGGCGCGTATGCCCACCAACCTATATCCGGCGCATTCCCCGCGCCATAGAGCCCATTGGCGCCGACAATACTGAAGTAAAGTAAGACTCCACCCAGCACGGTCAGCCAGAAACTGAAGGCATTCAGGCGTGGAAAGGCCATGTCCCGGGCACCGATCATCAACGGCACGAGGTAGTTTGCAAAACCGAACAGCACGGGTATCCCCACAAAGAAAACCATGGTCGTGCCGTGCATGGTGAACATCCGGTTGAAAACCTGTGGTGAAACAAAGTCGTTATGCGGATACATCAGCTGGATGCGCATGATCATGGCTTCACATCCGGCGACGCCCAGAAAAAACAAGGCATACAGGAGATACATAATTCCGAGTCGCTTGTGATCGACCGTGGTTACCCACTCGTGAAGCGTCTGGACCCAAGGCCGGCCGGTGGCTTCCGCGCTCGGAAAGATTATTGCGTCTGATGACATAGATCGTCTCCAAATACCTCCGCTATCGGAGCGTTTCCAGATAGCGCACCAGCGAGTCCAGGTCGGCATCGCTCAATTTCATGGCCGGCATCAGGGAGCCGGGTTTGATGGCGTCCGGGTTCTGTAACCATAAACGAAGGTTTGCCGGTGTATTTTCGGCCGCGCCGGATGCGATCGTCTGACGGCTCATCAGGTGCGTGAGATCCGGACCAAATTGTCCGGTCGCGACTGTGCCGCCTGTGGTGTGACAGTTTATGCATGCCGTCGATTCGAAGACCCGCCGGCCAGCGAGTTCATTCTCGTCCTGATTTGCGGGCTGCCTTTGCGCCCGAATCCACGCGTCAAAATCTTCAGGGCTGTCCACCGATACCCGCAGGAGCATCTTGGCGTGTTGCATGCCGCAATACTGCGCGCATTGGCCGACATAGAGACCCACGCGATGCGGGTCGATCCACATTTTGTTTACTTGATTCGGAATCAAGTCTGTCTTTCCCGCAAGTTGGGGAATCCAGAAGCTGTGGTCCGTATCGGCGGAGAGCAGCGTGAGAAACGTCGGCGTAGGATGCGACGGATCGCTGACGGGAACATGGAGCTCATTTGCAGTGACCACACCGAGGGCCGGATATCGGTATTCCCACCAGAACTGATGGCCGATGACAGTGACCTCCACTGCCGTGGGAGGCTGGGGAGCGTCCTGGACAGAGTGGAGAACGCGCGCGGTCGAGAGAAACAGCACCAGCACAATTAGGATCGGAATCACCGTCCAGGCGAGCTCCACCTGGTTGCTTCCATAAACCTGCGCGGGCTCACGGAACTGGTCGCCTTTGCGTTGCCGGAACTTCGCTATGGAATACACAATCAAGGTGAAGACAACTGCAAAAATGATTCCTGTAACCGCGAGAACGAACATGGACAAATGAAAGACCGAGTCGGCAGGCGTTGATTCCGGTTTGAAGATGCTCGCAACCGGGTGATCCGCAGGGGTACTCGCACCGCACAAGCTTGCGGCGAGAAGCACCGCCGCCAGGAGAATGAAAACCCCCGCGGCTCGGCTTGAAATCACCCGCCAATCCGCCCTGCGCATTGTTTCGTCAATTCTCATCAAACATTCTCTCCAAAAACTTCAGTTGCCTAGAGATGGGTTGCAGCCGTCGTAATCGACGATCATGGTTGCCTGCACCTCTGAACCATGCAATGCAATCTCCAGCCAATTACGAAATGGGGCGAAGCCGCAAGCTCCTTCGATTGAACGCTTTACGAACCGTTCATCGAAGAGGGAGAAATCGCTGCGGGGCCTATCTGTCAGTCGATTGACATAAGCGTCGAAATGTTGGTAGCCGGACGGCCAGCGCGCTTTGCTGGGAAACCGGTGGCCACTGCAAGACCCTTGCGAAACGGGGGTTTAACGAGGTCGTCAGAGTTCGACTCATTGGACATGGCCATGCTCTGATGGTGCGGGGTTTCATCGCTAGTAGCTACGGTTGCATTCGAACATGCTGAAGGACAGGATACGTTTGGAGCGTCGATGAATTCGGGGATGATCACTGCATTGGCGGCCATTACTGGTTCGCTTGTCGGGGCGCTAGGCTCGGCCGTTGGGACGTGGATCACTCAAAGATATCAGGGCCGGCGCGACCTGCTGGGTAAGCAGATCATGAGCCGCGAAGCGCTGTATTCCGATTTCATTGGCGAAAGCGCGCGCATGCTGGTCGACGCCATGGAACACAACGAGCGTGATCTTCAAAAAATGATACCCGTTTACGCGCTGCTGAGCCGAATTCGTCTCAGTTCAACGGAGCCGGTTCTGCAAACCGCCGAACAGATCATAAAAGCTATTTTGAACACCTATCCGCAACCCAACCTGACGCCCGAGCAGATCGAATCTCGAACCGTGAATGGCCATGATCCATTGAGGGAGTTCAGCGACAGGTGTCGCGCTGAGTTGGATTGGCTGCAGCGACGAGTGTAGTCCCGGAAGGTATATTCTCAGAAGTTCGCATTCTCCTGCGCCACCACGCCCGCCAAAATGAATCAGACGCTTCGTTCCTCAATTCGAGACAGTAAGTGGCTAACGTCCTCCGCAGATTCCCGCTAGTTAGATCAACAGTCGATCTTTGAGGCTGAGCCGGAGCATATTGGCGGATGGTTCCAACCTGGGTAGGCGCGGGAACTGCCAATCCTGAGCGCCTGCCTCGGGCAAAAGTTATCGACGAGTACAGCGCGATGGGCCACACCAGGTTCGCTCCGATCGCGCCGAGAACGAACGCCACATTCATTATGTTAAAAAGCGCGAAGACGAGCAGGGCATAAGGGAAAAAGCAGCGCCGGATGATGAACTCGGTGTGGCGGCCGAAATACAAAAATGGGTTCGATGACCGCGCCTGAGCCTGAGTCTGGAAGATTTTCAGCAACTGCTCGGGGCGCTCGGCGGCAAGGCGATGTCTCTGCCATCCTATCGCGAGGAAACTTGCGACTGCTCCAAAGAGCAGCAGGCCGCCTCCTACCAGGTACATTCTGGATCCTGAGCTTCTCCACAAGCCCAGGGTCATGCCGACAAAAAGAAATAGGTAGAAGAGGTAGTCGCACACGGTTTCGAGCCAGCACCCGAAAGCCGACTCCTGGAGTTTTAAGCGAGCGACCTCCCCATCACACCCGTCCAGGATGCTTGCCCAAAGGCACAAAAACGCGCCGAGTAGAGTGCTCCAATAACCGCCAAAGGCGAAGAAGACACCGGAAGCGAAACCGACTCCAAGCGTAAAGATGGTAACCATATTCGCGGTGACCGGGAATTTGATGAGCTGCCGGCTGATCGGTATGGAGATCCTGCGGTTCAGTCGCGCGTAAATGCCGTCCGTGGGTTTCACGAGCCAGCGATCCAATTTTCGCTCGGCAGACTGACGGTCTTCTTCCGTATCAACGCGCTGCCACAAATCCTCCGCAAACGGAATTCGAGTGACATACCGCATCTCCCTAAGTGGAGCGAGTAAACCCTCGAGCGTGCCGGCTTGCGTTGGATAACTCTCCTTCAAATCGCAAATCGCCTCTGCATTGAACGCATAAATGCCCACAGGTTTCTCGCCACTTGTCAGCGCCAGCCCTATGCTTTCGTCGCTCCATTCCTTGGCCTTCTGAAGCAAGGCCGAATGATACGTTGTGGCCCCATCAAGAATGACAAGGCGTTTGCTGCCGGCTTGAGCGGCGATGAGCTGCACTCGACGCAAGACGGACACGTCGGCGTCTGCTTCAATCCACTGCACAGACTCTGGAAGGCGACCCGTCAGTCGCAGCTCTCGCTGCGCCCGTGGCCTGAGGATGGGATCGACCATGACGATGATCCGTGAGGGCCCTAGCTTGTCCGCCGCCAAAATATTTCGAAGCAGGATCGGCAGCGATCCAACACGAGAAAGTCCAGCTTTGAATTCCCCATGGCCCGTTCTTCCCTCGGTAAGAAAAATGGCGACAATAAATTTGCCGTCCGCCGCGACACTCGACAGAGCTTCGGCCTCGACACCCGTATTTTTTCCGGTGATATCCAGCACACCCCCTTGGCCTTCGGCATTTCCGCGGCTGCTTGACCTGGTCAAAATGAAAAGGCAGATCCCGCCCAACGCGGCCCAGATGAATGCCTGCAGCCGGCTCGCAAGTCCCAAAGCCAATCCAGTAGCGCCTGTTAAGCCAAGCATCTTCCCGATCAGCATGGTTCCACCTTCGAAGGTGCCGAAATTCCCCGGGTTGATGGTTCCCACCAGGTTCACCAGTTTGGTCATCGCCTCTACCACCAGGGCGCTGATAACCCCGAACTTCACCCCCATAAGCCAAAGGACTAAACACACCTCCGCCACAGCCATGCAATGAGAGGCCAGGTTCAGTGAAAAACTGATCCAAAATGCTCTGGGGGCGTTGTGATGGAAATCCAGCAGTTTATTCTCCACGGACTCGATGAGGGCAATCCTGCTTTCGATCCAATTCTTAAGGAAGGAAACGCGGGAAAGGAAACGCGCGCTTCCCGAAATAACGGGCCAGCGTTTCCCCACAGCCAGCAGCGTCACCAGCAAAAAGGCGATCAGAACAAGTACAGATAGGCTCGCGTACAGACGCAGAACTCGCGAGTGCCACAGCATTGGCAGAGCCGCCACAAGTCCCGCGATGAGGACTAGGATGCCACTCGCGATGTAGAGCCCCCGTTCCAGGGTCACTGACGCGAGCGCATTGTCTGTTGGTATCTCCGGGCTTAGCTGCGATACCCGGATCGAATCACCAACGGTTTGACCGACAATCCCGAGTTGTCCAGCCGCCTCCGCACCAAGCCGTAGTCCCAGCAACCGTGGAAAAGAAATCTTGTACTTGTAATCTTCCAGCGTCAGCCGCCAGGCCCAAGTTCTTGCGATGTGCGAAACCCCTGTCAAAGCCAGGACCCACAGAAAGCCCCAACCGAGTTTCACTAGATTTTGCCAGAGCTTGCCGGGGCCGGCTCGCCAGACCAGATAGGCGAACAACACTGCGCTTATGGAAGCCACGAAAATTCGAAGCGGCAGACGTGCTTTTGGCGGGATTCTAAGCATTGACAAGGATCTCCGCCTCCGGCTCGCCGCAGAAAGCTCGGTCGAAGATTAATTCGGCGTACGCCAAAGCCTGGGGACTGTCGACGTCCTGCCAGTGCCCCTCGCCAATGTCAAAAGCCCTCAGTTTCCCCTCTTGCGCCAGCTCGCGCATGCCGTCCGATAGCGAGCAGTCTCCATTTTTCCTCGCTGATTCGAGCCGGTTGAAGAGCGCCGGGCTGCACAAGAACATTCCGGTGTCCACCGCGTTGTAACGGGGAAGATCTTTACCAATCTCGATAATGTGATTCCCCACATATTGGACCTTGGTTGCATCGTCCAGGTCAAAAACACGGTCTATCTTGGAATCGACCGCGAGAATGACTTCGTCATCCGCGATCGGCTGTCGCAGCAGTGCTTGGGCCGTTTTCGGCTCGAAAATGTGGTCGGACATCAGCAACAGAAACGGCTGGTTCAGCTCTTCCTTTGCAGCCAAGGCGGAGACACCATTCGACTTGTAGTATTCCGAGTTTTCGATCAACGTTACCGAAACGCCGTCCATCGAATTGCTGCTTAGCCAGCCGCAAATCAAGTCGGCGCGGTACCCCGCAACAATCACAAATCTCTCGATACCGGCCTCACGTGAGGACGTCATGACGTGTTCGAGAAGCGGCACGCCGCAAAGCGGCACAAGAGGCTTTGGAACGCCATCCGCGACAGAAGCGATTCGACTTCCGATACCTGCCGCCAGAATCAGACACTGATTAACGGTAGTCATATTCCACCCGCACATTTGAGATTTTTCCCGGCATAACTCTGTGAGACAAAACTTGGATCTTCAGGATTTTCATGGCTTGTTTATCACCTCCGCAGACGCAACGGTGTTGCCGGTGCGGCTCTGCATTTTTGGCGTGTAGTCGAAATACTCGATGCTCAGGTCGGTGGTGCCGAACACGTGAGCTTCCGTTACGCTTTGCGTGGAGAGAGGAAACCAGACAGGACCGCACTTCTGATAAATCTGTACGAAATGAATGTTTTTTGTCCAAAACGAAGGTTTCTTGGCGGGCTTGCCTTCGGCACGGGCGAGCGCGTAGTCCTCGGCGTCCACCCAGATTCGGCCCTGAAACAGGTATTTTTCGCTCCGTTTGGGACGAACCTCCAAAACATAGGCCGCTCGGCCGTTCACGAGTTCCGTTCCGATCAATTCGAAATCATAGTTTGCGGGGATCAGCCTTGCACCGGCGCGCATCTCGGGCCGCGACGTTTCTGTCTCCGATTCGAGCATTTTGTGCAAAACATGTTTGTGCGCCGCTTTCCATCCATCTTCAGAAATGACTTCGAAATGCTTTGTTCCGTCCGGGTCGCCCTGCACCTGAACGAGCATTTCCGCGCGTTTCTGAAACTTCTGGTTCTCGAGGACGTACCGCCGCATCCCGGCGTAGCCCTCGATGGAAGCCTGCCGCGCCAAATCATGAGCGGCCATCCGGGTCACGATTTCCCCGGCCGTTGGCAGAGCCTCAGGGCCGCCCGCCGCCACGACGGAGGAGACCGGAAGCAGAAACAAAGCGGTCAGTAGGAATCGATATTTCATCGTCAAAACTCCAAGACAAATTTGCCGCGATATTCGCGCCAAGACGTATTGAAGAACCCGCCGAACCTTGCGCTCGCAAGATTGTTCTGCACGTCCCGTGGATCAAAGTGATTGAAGAGATTGAAAACAGTTCCCCCCACGCGGGCATGAATGTGCTTTTCGCCAAAGTGCAAAACAATCGGGTGCGTAATCTGGAGATCAAATGACGAAAAGCGCGGAAAACGATCGACGTTGCGTGGCCCGACGTATTCTCGGAACTCGTTTTCCACCGAATAGGGGAACCCGCTGTGCAGGTCGTACACAGGAACGAGTGTCAGCTTCCTCGGCGCCTCGAATGTGCCCCAGAAGAGAAATCGATTGGGTGCGTCAAATGATAGACGCCCGCGCGCATCCGGCTGGATGACCGGCTGGGCGAGATTCCCAAAGAACTGATTGAAATCGTTGAGGTCGCCAAAGGCTCGCGACCGGACGTACGAAGCATTCAGCACATGGCGACCTATCTTGTAGCGGGCCGCCACCTGGAATTCCCGGTAGGAATCTCTGCCGCTGTTGGAAAGACCGAGTGTTCCCGTCGTCCCGTCGGAGACCGGTGACACAACGAAGTCCCGCGTGGTGTTGCGTTGTTCGTAGGCGGCCCGCAGGAACAACCCCCGAAGGATTTGGCGATCCAGTTCCAAATTCCAGGATGTGCTGCGGGGGTTTTGCAGCCGGGCGATAATTTCGTTTCGATAGAACACGGAGCTGGCCGCCGCGCCGGAAGGGCCGAGCGTCGTAACGGTGCGATCGGGAAGATCGGCAAAAGCGGGGATCATCAACGGCACGCGGTCATAAAACAGGCCGGCGCCGCCCTTCAACAACGTCTTTCCATCCTTTGTCAGCGCGATAAGAAATCCTACCCGCGGAGCGGCATGAGTCGAGCTCGTAATGGAATCGCTGTCGAAACGCAGGCCCAAGCTTACGGTCAACCGTGAGTTGATGGTCCACGTGTCACCTGCAAACCATGCCGTTTCGTTTTGGCTGACGTGGAACGAAGTCGAAGGCGTGAACGAAATAAGTTCTAAAGGTAAATTCGACTTGCCTTCAATCTCTACCGGCAGGAACGCCTGGCGCCCGTTGTATTCGGAGTGCTCGTAGCTCAAGCCGACGGCGAACTGGTGAGAACCGGCGAACCGCCAGGGCGCAGAGCGATAATTTTCCTCCCAGCTGGTACGGGAAGTTCGGCGCGTCTGGCGGTTAAAGAATCCCCCTTCGGTGGTTTCCAACTGCAAAATGTAGGGATCGTTGCTCTGCGGGGTGATGTCGGCGTCAAACGTTTTGTAGCTGAACTGCGATGTCAGCAGCCCCCCATTGCCGATCACCCAGCGGTGCTGTGCGTAAATTTGATAACCATGCTGGTGGAAATCGGGCGTCGACTGCTGAGTCGTAAAGGTATTAAGGCCGAGGAAGTCGAGTGTCTGGGGATAATACGCAACAGAAACCGTAGCCGTTTGCTTCGAGTTGATGTTCGCGTCGAGCTGCGTGTAAGAATCGAAACTTTCCAGCCTTGTGTCCCTCGCATAGTAGGGAAGGCTGTTCACGGGCGTATACACAGACCGGTATTCAAAGGATTGAGTAAAGGCCAGGCGGCCTTTGATGAGCGGTCCGGTGATCGTTGTTCGAGGAGTCGCGGCCCCAATCCCGAGGATGTGGCCGTCGCGGTCGCGCAACCTTGGGAAAAAGTTTTGGATCGAAAAATGATAACCGTCGTAGTTGCCGGTCTTGGTCTCAACTGTGGAAACCGCTCCTGTAAACTTGCCGTACTGGGGATCGTAGGGATTCGAAATGACTTCCACCGACTGCACCACATCAAGCGGAAGATTGATGGCCGGACTCCCGGTCACGGGGTCGGTCACGTTCGCGCTATTGACCAGTTCCCCGCTCTGCGTATCGCGGGTGCCCTTGAGGTTGATGTGCCCGTCGGGTCCACGAACCACACCCGGAACCAGTGGCAGCGAGCTTTCGAATCGCTCATTCACGTTGGGAGCTTCACGCAGCGTCTTCGCGGAAACCGTTTCGGCGGGAGCAGAATCTTTGATGTCAGCCTGATCGGCTTTCACGACTACAGAACTGGTGACTTCCGAGGGTTTCAATTCGAGCGGTACGGTGACTTCATCACCTTCAACCCTTACCGTCTTCCGAATCTCCAGACCTGGGGAAACACTTTCCACCGTGTAGGTCCCAGGGGGCACAACGGCAAAGACATAGTTGCCGTTTTCGTCTGATTCTGTTTCGAATGCAGCCGGCCCGTCGAGCTTGACCGTTGCGCCGGCAATGACGAAGCGATTGCCCGTGGAGTTTTGAACGAAAACGGTTCCGGCGACCTTCGTCGTCGCAGCGTTGGATTGCTTGCCGTAAGCTAAGCCGCTGAATAAAGATGCGGCGAATATCAGCAAGAGTGACAAGAAGAAAATGTTCCCGTTGTCCCAACGCTCTTTTCGCCGTACAGGGTCGAGTTCTCCTCTCTTCCCCGGGACCTGATAGAAACGTGCCACAATTGCTCCTCTCACCGGCTCAGCTTGGCTGGGACGCAACTGCGCTGGGAGAGGACGCCCGAAAGGAAAGCAGCAATCTTGCTGAAGTCCGAGCGCGTCTCCAACGCATCCCATCTGCGCACCGCGCCAACGAAGCATGAGTCATTCCAACCGACGAGGTGTGAAGGCCCGCTGTGGATCTCAATTCTTATCAATCGCTTGCGCGGCGTTCAGGCTGCAGCGTGAAAATCAAGCGAGTGAAGTGGCCTAAACCCACGCCGAGCCTTCGACGGTTTGGGCGAGCTATCGACACCTGACTTGCCGTCAAGAATTGGTTGATTGTTGGAGGGGATTGCTCTTCGAGGTGTTAAAACCGAGAAGAAATACTCGTACAGCAATCGATTCGCGGCCAGGGCAGCCATGAACGAGGGCGAGCGTAAAGAGATGGCGAGGGGCGTGCACGGTTGTACATAGTGTAGAGCCGTCACGTCGAGA
>Ga0210402_10006802_pt1 | contig 10082 bp, 4 predicted proteins | sample IncBWC7MmetaG_FD_161055 | JGI IMG/M metagenome (GOLD analysis project Ga0210402, IMG submission 161055) | Forest soil microbial communities from Barre Woods Harvard Forest LTER site, Petersham, Massachusetts, United States - Inc-BW-C-7-M | ecosystem: Environmental > Terrestrial > Soil >...
GGGGGGGCCGCTAAAGGATCCTCAAGGTAATACCATCATTAATCCTTGTGACGGCACTCCGATTCTGCAAGGCCAGATCTTCGACCCCTCAACCACGAAAACAGTCAACGGGCAGCAGTGCCGCACAGCTTTTCCTGGAAACAAAATTCCCACCATCAGCACCGTCGCTCAGAACATTTTGAAACTTATCCCCGCGCCCACGAACCCGACAGCGTTTCAGAACAACTTTGTCCTCACCTCGAACAACCCCATCCTTTCAACAACGATGTCCTTCCGCATCGACCAAAACCTGGGCGAGAAGCACAAGTTCTTTTTTTCCTATAGCAGCCGGGACAATGAAAACATCAATGGCTCCCCTGCCCTGCCCAACCCGTTAGACACGACCTTTTTTTCCTCTTTCTTTACTCACTATGCGCGCTTTGGCTGGGACTATTTCGTCAGTCCAACGTTGCTCAACCATTTGAATGTCGGCCTCAATCGCGTGAACAGCAACAGCATTGCGACCTCCGTGAACGGCACTGATTGGGACAAGGCCATTGGCCTGACGGGTGCCAGCGGACCGACGTTTCCACCGATCGCTTTCAACAATGACAACCAAGGTCTGAGCAGTTTTGGTTCTCCCAACGCCGACGACGACGTGATCAACAGTTTGGTTGTATCTGACAATATCTCCTGGACCCGTGGGCGCCACAACTTGCGATTCGGTGTCGATTGGCGGGCATTTCAGTTCTCCGTAATCGATCAGTCGCACCAGTCACCCAGCATTGGCTTTGATGTTGCTCAAACGGCCGAAGAGCAGGGTCAGGGCAGACTGACCGGCGATCCCTTCGCCAGCTTTCTCCTCGGCGCCCCGGCGAGCGTCTCACTTGCCGTGCGATCGAATCAGCCGCGCTTCGTTTCGAACTACTACGCGGCGTATGTCGTGGATGACTTCAAGGCTCGCAGGAACTTGACGTTAAATCTTGGCCTGCGCTACGACATTGAGACGCCGCGCCATGAGGCAGCCGGCGCTCAATCAGTTTTCGACCCGAATGCCCCGAACATTGGCACTGGAGGGGATCCCGGCGCGATTGGGCCAGGCGGCATCCCATTGAATGGTGCTTTGATCTTTGGAGGCACAGGACCAGGCCGAAGCGGTACAAACGCGTCCGGCGCCAGAACCTATCACAGGGATTTTGCCCCCCGCATTGGTTTCGCATACTCTCCCGAAGCTTTGTTCGGGAAACTTCGACAAACGGTGGTTCGCGGAGGCTATGGCATTTATTACGCGCCCCTCACTTACGGCGATTTCGGCCAAGCCTTGACGGATGGCTTTACAGCCTCGCCCAGTTTTAATGGAAGCTTTGGTCCCGCACTGCTTCTCGATTCGGGGATTCCGGGCTTTCCCCCGCCTCCCAACCTCGATCCTGCTCAAGATAATGGCGGAAGCGGCGGTGGTTTTGGTGGAGTCACTTATCTGGCCCCGAGCTATGGGCGCCCCGGTATGGTGCAGAACTGGGACGTGGAGATCCAGCATCAGTTCACGACAGACTTAATCCTCAGCGTTGGTTATGTGGGCAACCATGGAACTCACTTGCGTTCCTCGTTGGCTCAAATCAACAACTTGAATCCTCGGTTCTTTCCCATGGGAAACACTTTGAACACACTGGTTACGGATCCTTCTTCTCCCGTCCCTTCTCCGTTTATTAATTTTGTGCCGCTCTACACAGCAAATGGCAACACCAACGACACGGTCGCCCAGGCGCTGCGGCCCTTTCCGCAATACCAGTCAATTAATACGGACTGCTGTTTGGAGAATCTCGGGCAGTCAACCTACAACGCATTACTTGCCAAGCTGGAACGGAGATTCCACAACGGGCTCAACCTGCTGGCTTCCTACACATATTCAAAAACACTGACCGATGCGGACAGCGCATTGCCCGCCTTTGTGGCGTTCTCCGGCGGCGGCAGCGTGCAGAACTCATACAACTTGAACAACGAGAAAGCTCTCAGCTACCAAGATATCCCGCACACTTTCGTTGTCAGTTACATCTACGAATTGCCTGTTGGCAAAGGCAAGAAATTCCTCAACAAGTCCGGTGCAATCGACAAAGTTGTGGGCGGATGGGAAGTGGGAGGCGTGCAGCGCTACCAAAGCGGCCAGCCGCTAGCCTTCGGTTGCGCAACGGGTGTTCCGGCATACGACGGCTGCATCCGCTACGACCGTGTTCCCGGCCAGCCGTTGCTCAGCCCTACGGCGTCATCCTTCGATGTAGGGCAGGTGTTCTTGCACGGTGGTGTCGGTTGTAAGGCGAATGCCAACGGGACATTTTCCGCTCCCGCGGGCGTTGCCACCTACTGGAACTGCGCGGCGTTTATTGATCCGAATGCTACAAATCTTGTCGCTGCCCGCGGTTATACATTCGGAGACATGCCGCGCATCATCGGGAGCGTTCGAAGCCAGGGCTACCACAACGAGGATTTCTCGATCATCAAGCGCATGAGCCTTTTCGAATCTCATGCTCTGATCTTCAAGGCAGAGCTCTTCAACGCGTTCAACCGGCACGTGTTCACCCGGCCGGACACTGGCGTCCAAGACGGGACTTTCGGCACCAGTTTTGGGACGGTGAACGGACCGCGAAACGTGCAATTCACATTGCGATACGATTTTTAGCAGGCATCGGCGTCTCGCGCATTTGCCCGGCCACCGCCTTGTCAACCGGGCAATTAAAGAGACCATCTGTATAATTTCTGCGTGCGGTGCGGAGAAGGGCGCGAAGCGGGCCTTTTTTTGCGTTCGCGGCAGGTTTAGAATTTGAACGTGCTATTGAGACTGCTTTCCGTGACCGGTTGTATGTTTTCAAAGCCCTTTCCGTCTTTTCGATACTGGGGATTTCCGAGGGCCCATGTTTTGTGGCTCGTTGTCTCTGTCTGTCCAGCCTACTTTGCTTGCGCCCAGTCCGCACCGATGAACGAAAGGTTCCAGCAAGCCACGCAAGCCATGCGTGCGGGCCATCTGGATGAGGCTGCCCAAGGATTTCAAACGGTAACCGCCGCGCAGCCTGGTTTTGCGGAAGCACATTTCAATCTGGGGCTCGTCCTAGAAGAACAGGGCCGCAACGAGCAAGCCATCGCAAGTTTCCAGAAGGCATTGGTGCTAAAACCGGGTCTGCATGGAGCAAACCTGTTTCTTGGCGTCGCTGAATACCGGTTGAACCATCTCGACAAAGCGGTCGCAGCCTTGCAAAAAGAGACTGCAGGCAATCCGAAGGACGCGGGGGCCTGGATGTGGCTGGGTGTCGTGCGACTGGCGCAAGAGCATGCCGAAGAAGCAGCGGACGCCTTGGACAAGGCAGCAAAGCTGGCGCCGGACAATGTGGACATTCTTTACCAACGGGGCCGCGCGCATCTCTTAGTTTCGAAGGACAGCTATTCCCGGATGTTTAAGGCCGACCCAAATTCCTGGCATGTCCATCAGGTGCTGGCGCAAGCGGATGCAGAGGCTGACCGCGACCAAGACGCAATCGCGGAATACGAGGCCGCCATCAAGCTTGCTCCGAATCAACCGGGGCTGCATGAGGAGTTGGGCGCTGAATATCAAAAGTCCGGCAAACCGGAGGCCGCGGAGGCTGAGCTTCGGAAGGAGCTGGAACTCGATCCGAATAATGTTTTGGCACGATACAAGCTGGGCACACTGCAGATTGAACAGGGGAACGCCGCGGAAGGTAAAGACGCGGTCGAGGCGGCGCTCAGACAAAATCCGCGACTCAAAAATGCCACGTACTATCTGGGCCGCGCGGAGATGCAGCTCGGCAATGATGCGGTGGCCGCCGAGGATTTCAAACGAGCGGTCGCTGCAGATTCCGACGCGGAAATTGTGCAGCAGTCGTGGTACCAACTGGGAATCGTCTACCGAAGAATGCACCGCCTCCCGGAAGCTCAGCAAGCGCTGGCGACATTTCAGAAAATGAAGGACGAAGAAACGGAGCGGCAGCGGCAGTCGTTGGAAAAGAAGAAAAAGGCGCAGGGCTTGAATGAAACTCCTCAGGATCCCCCGCCAACAAATCCGTAGAATAGCCTGGCTTTACTGAGTGCATTCGATTTGGTGCGGAGGCTGGTGTGAATTTGCTTCGTTCGTATTGGATCCTGGTGGCGATGCTTTGCTTTGGTGTGGCGCAACTGCGCGCGGGGCAGAGTTCTGCACCTCACAAAGATTCTGTGCGCATTGACGTTGTGGAATCCTCGGAACAGTTACACGAGTCTCTGCAGGAGAAGTCCCCGCTGGAATTCGGCTCGAATCGCGCCCCGATGCTTACCATCAACGTCAACGATTCCGTGAGATACCAGCAAATCGACGGTTTTGGAGCATCGCTCACCGATTCCTCCGCATGGCTGATTTCGCAGAAGCTGAGCGAAACGCAGCGCCGCGAACTTCTCGAGATGCTCTTCGATGCAAAGAAAGGAATCGGGCTGAAGATTTTGCGCCAGCCCATGGGAGCAAGCGACTTTGCTCTGGAGTCCTACTCCTACGACGACATGCCGCAGGGACAAGAGGATCCGGAACTAAGGCATTTTTCCATCGATCACGATAAGGCGTATATCATCCCAATTCTGCGCGAGGCCCTGGCCATCAATCCTGATCTGGAAATTATGGGGAGTCCCTGGAGTCCGCCGGGCTGGATGAAAACCTCGGGCTCGTTGATGCAGGGGACGCTGCTTCCCGCTGCGTATGCTCCCCTCGCCAAATACTTCGTGAAATACGTCCGTGCGTATGAAGCGGCGGGTGTCCCGATCTATGCGGTCACCATGCAGAATGAGCCGCTGTATATTCCCGGCGACTATCCAGGGCTGGGCATGAGCGCAAGTGAGCAGGCCAAATTTCTCAGCGAGAATCTCGGGCCGGCGTTCCGCGCCGCGGGAATCAAAAGCAAAATCCTCGCATTCGACCACAACTGGGATTTAGTTGCGTTTCCAATTGAAGTGATGAGCGATTCGAAGGCTGCGGCATTTGCCGCCGGAATCGCAATTCATTGTTACGGCGGTACGGTAACTGCCCAGAGCGAACTGCATGAACGCTTTCCAGGGAAGGGGATCTGGTTAACCGAGTGCTCGGGCGGCGAATGGCAAAAAGGCGATTTGCTTGAGCAAACCATGGAGTTGATCATCGGAGCGACGCGAAATTGGGCCAAGAGCGTGGTGTTGTGGAATTTAGTTCTGGACCAAAATCACGAGCCATTCCTCGGAGGGTGCAAAACGTGCCGCGGCGTAGTCACCATAGACCATTCTGCATCGCCGCCGCGGATTGTGCCGAATGTGGATTTCACGGCGATGGCGCATGTCAGCAAATTTCTCGCGCCCGGTGCCGTGCGGATTGAATCGAACACGTTTGGGCAGGGGAGTTTGGAATCGGTGGCCTTTGGCAATCCGGACGGCTCGATTGTCTTGATCGTTCTGAACTCAGGGGGCGCGGCGACGTTTAACATTGGGTGGAGAAAGAAGTACATAACGTATCGCCTCGATCCCAATGCCGTTGCAACGTTTCGCTGGTCACTGCGAGCGACAGTCCACTGAGCAGAAGGACGCTTCACCGTTCTACTATTCCCTTGTCCTCGACAATGGTAAAGATGCGGTCAACGGCGGGCAACGTGATTTGTTCTTTGGCTCCGCTTGGCCAGTGAATCTCCACCTTGTCTACTTTCACTGCCGCACCAAGGCCAAAGTGCAAGCGCTGATCCGAGCTGGAAGCGTAACTCCCGCCACTAAATACATCGCCACGCTGCCGGACTCCTCCGGTGGTCACAAAGATTTTCGCCCCAATGGCATCTCGTGGACTCTTAGGACCGCCGACCAGTTTCATAGTCACCCAGTGATTTGCGTTCTTCACCACGTTTCTCAGCAAGGTTGGGCGCGAATCCACGTTGTTGAGAACGACGTCGATATGGCCGTCGTTAAATAGGTCTCCGAACGCTGCGCCACGCGCGGGAACCACAACGGCAAGACCGCTTCCGGTGGCCGGCGGAACTTCCTGGAACTTGTTTCCATCCAGATTCCGCAATAGCAGCGGGCGCTGCGCCCAAGTGGTTCCCCAGTCCTGCTTGTCCACTCCGGGATAGACGTGGCCATTGGCCACGAAAATATCGAGTAGCCCATCGTTGTCATAGTCTAGAAAGCCGGTTCCCCAGCCGAGGAATGGGATGGTCAGGCTTGCAATTCCTGCGCGAAAAGTCACATCCGAAAATGCTGCTTCGCCGTCATTACGATAGAGAGTGTTGTAATCATCGGAGAAGTTCGTGATGTAAAAATCGACTTTCCCGTCGCGATTGTAGTCACCGACTGCGATCCCCATCGAGGCTTGCTCGCGCCCTTCGTCGTTGAGGGCAAATCCTGAGATGTAGCTGATGTCTTCAAACGTTCCGTCATGTTTGTTTCTGTAGAGAAACTTGGGCACGGAATCGTTAGCCACGGCTAGATCGACCCAGCCGTCGTCATCTACATCGACGAATACGGATGCGAAGCCGTAATAACCTTTGGGATCTGAAACACCGGCTTTTTTGCTGACGTCCGTAAAGGTTCCGTCTCCGTTGTTGTGAAGGAGGTGATCGCCTTCGCCGGGCAACCCGCGAGGTCCGCACATCACTTGGACTCCACGAAATTGGCAGTAGCCCGGCGGCAGGCCGCCCTTGCCAGGTATGGGAGGATGATCGGGATCGAATTTTGCGTATCCGGGCACGAAAAGATCGAGAAAGCCATCGTGGTCGTAGTCTCCCCAGGTCGCGCCCGTGGACCAGCCGCCAAGAGTTACCCCTGCTTTCTCCGCGACGTCCGTAAATGTGCCGTCGTGGTTGTTGTGATAAAGACGATTCTTGCCAAAGTTTGAGACGTAGATGTCCGGCCAGCCGTCATTGTCGTAGTCTCCCACCGCCACTCCAAAACCCCAGCGCTCGTTCGCCACACCGGCCTTTTCCGTCACATCGGTGAACGTGCCATCGTGATTGTTGTGGAAGAGCATCGCGTGGGGAGGCGCGTCCTTGCCTTTTAGGGCGCCGAACGTCGAACCGTTCAGTAGGTAGATGTCCAGCCAGCCGTCGTTGTCGTAATCGAGCAGTGCGACTCCTGAACCAGGAGTTTCTAAGATTGTGTTCTTCTCCGGTTCTCCAGAGCGGTGAAGAAACTTGTCGAGTCCCGCCGCGTGGGTGAGATCCGCGAAAACCACGGGCGCCCCATCCACGAAGCCTCCTGCCGTAATTGGCCGCGACAACGCATCTTTTACCGGGGCGTGCGCAGTGCCTGTGCTCATCCCTGATTGGTCCGGTGGCTGTGCTCTCTCGGGAGGATTTTGCTGCGACTGACCTGGCCTCAACAGGACCACGAGGCACAGCGAGAGCGAGCTAACCATGAGTACGAGTGCTCTGGACACTTTCCGGAACTTCAGGGTCATACGTGACATGGTTAACTCGAATCGAAACCCTATCTTCGCATGGACCGGGTCGGTAGGGCTGGAGCCCGTTGTGTGAGATGAACTGCGTTGATCAAATATGTCATTCAGCAGTCTTCAGGGTACGCTTGCCACGAAAATGTTACGCAGTTCTGTGCTGAAGCCTCGAATTGTGACATCGCATGCCGCAACCAACGCAGCCTGAATCGATGACTCACAGAGAAGAATTTTTTGTCACCCCAATTTGCACACCTTATAATCACAGGACTTTGCGCCTCGCGGCTGGGTCTCGCATGCTTCCTCCGCTCCGCAAGAAATTGGAGTTGAAGCTGGACCACCAAGCGCGGCTAATAGTATTCGACGGAAGTCCGCTTAAAGTTGCGTTCTGATGCGCCCTCGAACTTACTCCTCGTAATCACAGACCTTCTCAAGGAACACGACTCGGCTATTCCACGTTCCCAAATCAATACCCGCGATAGCTCTGCTCACGAGCGATGCCAATACATGTCCCAGCCGAGGTACCGCGTTGCGGCTTCGTGAACCGCGGAGGCCACGGTAGAAAAATTGGCCGCCACGTGGTGTTCGAACCCGCGCTCGCAAATATACCGGAGCAGCTTCTGTAAATGAGGAATGTGCACCACGCCCGCGCCGCCGAATGTCTCCAACGGATCATCCGTAAAAGTTCCCTCACCGACGTAACCTCGCATGGCACCCTGAACGTCATCCGTTGAGAAACGTGCAAAACTCATCGGCCCGGCTTTCACTCTGCCTACGCACGTTCCGAACGTGTTTTCCTTGCCCACAGTCCCCGCAATAATCTCCTGGAAGTCCATGCGCACGTCTTTGAAAAAGTGTTTCGGGAGATTGCTGCAATGGAAGCAAACCGCCTTGTCGGGATCTTCGGCGTAATTATTGTTCCAATCGAGAAGCGCGCTTGGCGTCTCCGAAGCAAGATGCAGGGCGTGCATGCCAATAACACCGGCAATATCCACTTCGCAGGCGCTCGAGAGCCCATCTTCGCTCATCATGCTCATGATCGTGCAGGGTACAACGCCGAAGTACTCTTCGAGCGAGGTCCAACACTGAATGGCACTGATAGAGACTTCAGTGTCCTGCATCCAGCCGTCGATCACTGCCCCCAGCTTGGCCATTTTTAGCAGCGCGGAATTTGGAACGCTTCCGGTGGAAACATAGCGCCTGATGGCTTCGAGTTTTTTTTGCGCGTTGGGATTGTCATCCTTCATTCGTTCGATGCGGCCGAGGATCTCCGACAAATCAATCGTCTCAACCGAGATTCCGTTGGCCTCCAAAATTTTTTCGCTGTAGCGAACTGTGTTGAAGGCCGCCGGCCGGGCGCCGATGGCTCCGATTCGCAAGCGCTTCAATCCCTTCACGACGCGGCAAACGGCCATGAACCATTCAAGATCGCGACGAAAGGCATCGGATTGTGGCTGGACCGTGTGCAGGCTCGTCAAGGAGTACGGGATTCTGTACTGCGAGAGGTTGTTGCAGGCCGACATTTTCCCGCAAAAACTGTCGCGCCGGTGCGCAATCGTCATTTTTGATGGGGTATCCGGCGTTGCTTGCACCAATACTGGCACATGCAAGCCCGCCATTCTCAACGTGTCCGCGATCGCTCGCTCGTCACCAAAGTTGGGCAGCGACACGACGACGCCGTCAATTCGTTCACTGGCTGAACGAAACAGTGCCGCGCATCGCTTGGCTTCTTCATGTGTTTCAACCGCGCCATGCTTGCTTTGCTCCGGTCCAAGAACAACCGCTTCAACGCCTGCCGCTCGCAGAACCTGCATCATTTCATCTCGGCCGTTCTTAGCCAGTTGATCCGGAAAGAATCCGCGATTGCCGATGATGACGCCAAGTGTCGCGCTTACGCTCATATGGTTATTGCCACTCCCTCCCAAACCGAGTCTTGTCCGGAATACGCACCAGTGCACGCTCCCCTTGTTCCACCAATACTCCGTTTCGCCGGAAAAGTGTCTCCGGTTTTAGCAGAGCGATTCAGACAAAACCAAATTCCCGTACCCGTCAAAAATACAGGATGTGGAGACACCAAGCTAGTGGGAGACTGAACCTGATAGTCCGCGCGGACGCGGCGCGCTAGCGCAATGTTGGCGGAAAATCGGCCTGACAAATCGGGGAAAAGCGTTCAATCCGCGCAAAGAAGCATCAACGAGGGAGTGTTCGGGCAGTTCATGAATGCTGCTCGCGATGCCGCGTGATGAACTCTTTCAAGTACTCACCCGCTTCGGTAATGTGTTTCCAGAGAGCAGCGGCAGCTATCTCAGGATTTTTCGTCTTGCAGGCGGCGAGAAGCTCGCGATGTGCCTGGCCGGCGCGGTGGAGATCACGCGTAAAGACCAAGTGGAGACGAGTGTAACGATCGCAGTTGATGTTCAGCGTTTTCAAAAATGAGAGCATGAAGGGACGATTGGCGGGAGCGTAGAGAGCGGAGTGAAAGCTCCAGTTCCACTGGCCCCAGGATTTCACTTCCGAATCCTTCTCCAGAGACTGTTCGTAACGAACAAGAATGTCTTCCGCGCGCTGGAAATCCTCTTGCTTCATGTTCGGGATGGCATGACGCAGCATGTAGCATTCGAGAACGGCGCGCGTTTCGAACATCTGCATGATCTCGTCAGGTGAAAGAGCA
>Ga0210402_10006803_pt1 | contig 10082 bp, 10 predicted proteins | sample IncBWC7MmetaG_FD_161055 | JGI IMG/M metagenome (GOLD analysis project Ga0210402, IMG submission 161055) | Forest soil microbial communities from Barre Woods Harvard Forest LTER site, Petersham, Massachusetts, United States - Inc-BW-C-7-M | ecosystem: Environmental > Terrestrial > Soil >...
CCTTCAACAGGCTGCAGATAGCGCCATCCTGCATCCTCAACCAGCGTGATGCCGGTGTTCAGCGAGTAATGCGTCGCCGTGCCCTTGAAGGGCGATTCGGTCTTGGTGGCGCTCAGCATCAGAAACTCCTCACGCACATCCTTGATCGGAAAGTAATAGACCGGGAGGTGATCGGACTCTTGCATCAGCAGGGCGTGAATGGTGTCGGCGACGAAGATGTCCCCAACCTTGGCGCGGAGGCGCTTCGGCGAGGGCATCGTGAAGACGACGTAGCCCGGCTCGGACGGATATTGTTGGATGCCATCGAGGATCGGGAAATGCGGTCCGCGGCCGCGCAGATGAGCCTTTCGCATTGACATCAACTCCGGGTGACGCGGTCGAGGAGCAGACCCGCCGCGATGGGAACAAGGCCGCTGACGCCTTTGCGCACCGGCACCAACAAGTCGGGGAAATAGCTGATGATCAGGGGCGTCTCGTCGAGCAGAAGCTCTTGAATATCGCGCGCCGCGGCGCGCTGTGCCTCCAAATCCAGCGCCCTGGCGTAACGGGGGATCAAGGCGTCGTACGCTGCGCTCTTGAAATGCGCGGCGTTCCAGGTGCCCTCACTCAACAGCGGATTGCCGAGCAACGTGTTCGGCACGCCCCGATGAGCGTAGTCGGTGATGCCGAGGGGACTGTCGAGCCAGTCCGACTGGCCGGAAACCGCTTTGCCGTAGTACAGCGCCTGGGTCTCGATCTTCAGTTGGATCCTGATGTCGAGCGCCTTCGCGAAATTCTGCACCAGCTGGGCATACTCGGGAATATCGTTGTATTGCTCGGTCGTCAGCGTGATGTCGAAGCCCGCGGCGATGCCGGCAGCCTGCATCAGCTGACGCGCCTTGGCGATGTTCTGATCACGCTGCGGGACCGAAAGGTCGGTCGAGGGGAACAACGGCGTGAACGGGCTATCGTTGCCCACCACGCCCATGCCGCGGCACAACCCGTCGACCAATTTCTTGCGGTCGAGGCTGAGCGCCAGGGCCTGGCGCACGCGCTTATCCTTGAACGGCGCCAAGTCGCAACGCATGTGCAGCTGGCGGTGGTTCGATGAGCGTACCCGCATGATGCGAATGTCGGGATTCGCTTGAATCGCGGGACTCATGATCACGGGTACCGCATCGAGGATGTCAACCTCGCCGGCCTGCAACGCGAGCAGCCGGGGCTGGATGTCGGAATAGAACTTGAACTCGACGCGATCGGGCAGTGCCTTCGGCCCCCAATACTCGGGATTGCGAACGAACGCGGCCCCTTGGCGCGGGCGGTAACTTTCGAGCCGAAATGGCCCCGTTCCCATGAAGTCAGTCTCGAATTTCCCATGGTAGTCCGCCGGCAAAATCACCGCGTTGTAATTATCGATCGAGACGGCGTAAGGGAAATTGCCGTTCGGCGAGTCAAGGTGAAAGGCGACGGTGTAGTCGTCGATCTTCCGCGTTCCCCCTTTCGACAGCAGGCCTTTGAATACCGACAGTGCGTTCGACGCTCCGCCGGGATCGGACAGGCGGTCGAAAGTCGCAACCACATCCTCGGCCCTCATCTCCTTGCCGCTGTGAAACTTCACCCCACGCCGCAGCTTGAATGTCCAAACGCTGCCATCGGCATTGTGCGACCAGCTTTCCGCGAGAACGGGTTGCAGGCTCAGATCAGGCCGGGTGACACATAGAAATTCCGCGACTTGGAAAATCAGCTGATAGCTGCCGCTGTCATTGACCAGGATCGGATCGATGGCACCGTGCGGCATCGCAACCGCGACTGTTACCCTGCCACCCGCGGCTCCCCCAGGGGATATTGCCCCGCTCACGCCGTTGCCGGTGCTCCCGGCGCTCGCGAGACCATACAACAACGGCAATATCCCGATCCCGAGCCTGCTGCCATGGCGCAGGAAGGTTCTCCGATCGATCCGGCTCGATAGCAAATCGTCGAACAGCGCATTCTCTACATCGCCGAGCCGGCTTCTGGACTCCTCGAGGAGTTTGTCTTTCCTGATCATGCCCGACGCAGCTCTCCTTTTAAGCGCGTCGGTGAGCGTACCACGCGTCGCCGGCCTCCTGGTGCCACGGCAGCTTACAGGGGCGCTCCACGCGCTCCTCGGCGCCCGCGCGGCGTCTCTCCACGCCGTTGTCGGCGCCAGCGCGCCGAGCCAAGGGTCAGGCGGCGGCCGGTGCGTAGCGCTCGAAAGGCGCGAGTTGGGCGGCCAGCGCGCGTTTGAAAGAGGGACGCGCCTCGCAACGCGCCTGATAGGCGGCGAGCACCGGAATGTCGGATACCACCGTGGTGTGCCGCAACAGGCGCAACACGGTCGTCATCAGCACATCGGCGCCGGAGAACTGCTTTTCGAGATATTCGCGGTCGGCCAGCGCCGCGGCGACGGCATTCAGGCGTCCCTGCGCCATGGCCAGCGCACTGGGTCTTCTCAAGGGTGCCCATTCCTCTTTCGCAAAGAATGCGTCGAGAGCCACCAGCGTCTGGACGTGCGGCTCGACCGAGTTCAGCGCGGCAAACATCCAGGTCCGCACGCGTGCACGCGCCCCCGGCTCAACGGGAAGAAGGACCGGTGATTTCTCGCCAATGTGCATGACGATGGAGCCAGACTCGAACAGCGTGAGGCCGTCTTCCTCGTACACAGGCACCTGGCCGAACGGCTGCACCGCGCGGTGCTCCGGCGTGTTCTGTTCGCCAAATGTGAGCAGTTTCTCTTCATACGGCAGCCCGGCTTCCTCGAGCGCCCAGCGCACGCGCAGGTCGCGGACCAGGCCCTGGGCGAAGGGAGGGACCCACTTGAATGCAGTGAGGCGGCGAATGTTGGTCATGTGGTTTCCTTGAGTTGCGTTTGGAGGATGTTTCGTCAAATCGAGTTCTGTTGAGATCGCGGAGTTCTCTTGAGAAGCCCCTGCGTGCAAGCCTGATCGAGATGTTCGAGACCGCGGGTCCAGCCGTTACTGTGCGACAGCCTCGCGCTCTCGGGCAGTTGTTCATGCGTGACGATGACTTCGGTGAGTCTGTCGACGGGCAGGAAATCCACGGTGACCAGCGTGTCGCGCAGCTCGGTGCCCGGCGAAGCCCAGGTGAATACCAGACGCCTCGGCCTGTCTATCCGCCGGTAGACACCCTTGTGCACGATCGGACCGGCTTGGCCAAACATCGTGATCTCATAGGAGCCGCCTTCGCGCGGCTCGACTTTCGCGACGGTGCTGCGGATAGTGCCGGGCCGCATCCACGTGGCCAGCGCCTCGGGATCCAACCACGCATCGAACAGCTCCTCCGCGGAGGCGGCAATGGTGCGCCGAACGACGACGGCGGCAGAGGCAAGAGCTGCATTCATTTGCGTTTCCTTCTTTTGTTCGTCACGTAGTGCTCGAGAGCCGCGAGGCGGCCTTCCCAGAACCGGCGATACTGCTCGATCCACACTTGCGCTTCCGCAAGCGGGGCCGCATTCAGCGACAGTACATGGTCGCGGCCCGCGATGGTCCGGCGCACCAGCCCCGCGCGCTCGAGCATGCGGATATGTTTGGAGGTCGAGTTGAGCGAAATCGGGAATGCGCTCGCCACCTCCGTGACGCGCGCGTCGGAGTCGGTGAGCCGCGCAAGAATGGCGCGCCGCGTGGGGTCACACAGCGCGTTGAAAACCTCATCGAGCCTGGCTGATTGATATTCACCCATAGAGGTGAATATAAGGCGCATGCGCGCGACTGTCAACCTGAGGGCGTCACTGCGCCTTCCAGCAAGAATAATGCTTGAGCTTTCAATAACTTACGGCGTGACATGCATTGCACTCGTCGCGACTTAAGACAATGAAGCAGGACTGCAGGACACGCCGGACTCCCGTGGCGAATAGGCATCTGGAATAGCCGCGCCGATCATGTTTAGGCCGCATGCGCGCCTCAATGTGGAATAGAATATGGAGTCGTATCCACATTCGATCCCACAGCCATGAAGACAATTCAGATGACCATCGACGAGCGGCTCCTGAAACTCGTCGACAAAATGAGCCGCAATCGAAAGACCAGCCGGTCCGCCTTCATTCGCCACGCGCTCGAGGCCGAAATCCGCCGCCAACGAATTCGCGAGAACGAGATACGGCAAGCGGAAGGATATGGCCGCAAGCCGGTTGCACCCGGCGAGTTCGATGTCTGGCTCGGCGAACAGGACTGGGGCAGCTCGTGAATCGAGGTGACGTTTGCTGGTACACGTTCCGAGGGCCCGACAAGAAACGGCCGGTGCTCATCCTTACGCGCGACTCCGCCATTGCCGTGCTGAACGCCGTGAACATTGCGCCCATCACCTCGACTATTCGTAGTATCCCGACAGAAGTCATTTTGACGAAAGACGATGGTTTGCCGACTATCTGTGCGGCAAACTTCGACAACCTCCAGACAGTCCCCAAAAGCAACATCGGCGATCGCATCGCCCGATTGACGGCGCCTAAAATGAAGGAAGCTGCGGCCGCCATGTCATTCGCGCTGGGGTTCGATGCTGAGTAACACCATTTGGCACCCCGCGTGCGGATAGCTCCGGCTCCCATGCGGACCGGCAAACGAGTAGAGTATTATTATAATAAAACACGTATGTGAGTAGCACCCTGTGTGATGGCACCGTCCGACTCGTCGCTTGGCATTTCTTTGACGCTCCTCGCACTATGGTGCTTCATTGGGCTGGCGGGTCTGCTGCGGCCAAAGAGCCTTGGGTATGTCGCGCGGACTCTGTTTCCCTTGGGTGCGCTGTGCGGGGCCGCCCTTGCCGCAGTCTCGGCGGTGAGTCTTGCGGGAGCCCCCGAGACGGCTATATTGCCCATCGGACTGCCTGACCTACCAGTTCACTTGCGCCGCGACGCGCTGGCAAGCTTCTTTCTCTTTCTGCTCGGGGCGGCGTCGAGCGGTATTTCGATCTTCGCCGCGGGTTACTTCCGCCGGGGCGCCGGGACCCTGCCGGGTCTGATGTGCCTGCAGTACCATCTATTCCTCGCGAGCATGGGCTTCGTACTGCTGGCCGACGACGCCTACGCGTTCATGGTCGCTTGGGAGACCATGGCGCTCTCGTCGTACTTTCTCGTGACCACGCAGCACGGGCTTGCGGAGATTCGCCGGGCCGGCTTTCTCTACCTGTTGATCGCACACGTCGGCGCGATCTCCATACTCCTGGCCTTCGGGGTCATGCAGGGAGGCAGTTGGCAATTCACATTCGATGCGATGCGTAGTGCCCAACTCGATCCACGCGGGGCAACCGCCGCCTTTCTTCTTGCGCTTTTGGGCTTTGGCGCCAAGGCCGGCCTGGTGCCGCTTCACGTCTGGCTGCCGGAAGCGCACCCCGCGGCACCTTCGCCGGTATCCGCGCTGATGAGCGGCGTCATGCTGAAGACCGCCGTCTATGGAATGCTGCGTGTGACCTTCGATCTGCTCGGCCATGCGCAATGGTGGTGGGGTCTCGTGCCGCTCGGGCTTGGACTCTTAAGCGCGTTCTACGGCGTGGTGTTCGCCGCGGTGCAAACCGACATGAAGCGACTGCTCGCGTACTCCTCCATCGAGAATATCGGCATCATCTTCACCGGCCTCGGACTTGCCATGGTGTTCCACGGCGTCGGCATGCCCTCCCTTGAAGCTCTCGCACTGATCGCCCTTCTCTACCACAGCCTCAATCACGCATTCATCAAGAGCCTGCTTTTTCTCGGCACCGGCGCCGTGCTGCATTCAACCGGCGAACGCAATCTCGGACGCCTGGGTGGATTGATTCATCGCATGCCCTGGGTGGCCTGGCTCACGCTCATCGGCGCGCTCGCTATGGCGGGGCTCCCGCCGCTCAACGGATTCGTCTCCGAATGGCTGCTGCTGCAGGCATTTCTCTTCGCTCATGAGGTGCCCCGGTCCTTCGTCAATATGCTGCTTCCGATGGGCGCGGCTCTCATCGCGATGGCTGCCGCGCTTGCCGGCTACGTCATGGTCAAATTTTTCGGCGTCATCTTCCTCGGCCAGCCGCGCGAAGCGTCCCTGGCCAATGCGAAGGACGCAGGCATCCTCGAGCGCACCGGTCTCGCGTGGCTCGCTCTCGGGTGTTTCGCGTTGGGTATGCTTCCGACGTACGTGATTCGTGGTCTGCGTATCGTGTCGACGCAACTCAGCGGTGCCGCGCTGCCACGCGCGGACGCCCCCTGGTGGCTGCTCATTCCGTTGCCGGACCGACAGGCATCCTATTCTGCCGTCGTTCTGTTTCTTGCCGTTGCCGCCGTCGTTCTGATCGCCGTGGTTGCCGTGCGGCTCGTCTATCATCGCCGCGTGCGCCGCTCGGCGGCCTGGGACTGCGGCTACGGCACGCTGGATGCGCGCATGCAAGATAGCGCGGAAGGCTTCGGTCAGCCCATTCGGCATATCTTTCAAGGGTTTTTCGGGGTCGAACGGGAATTGCCTTCACCCTTCGACCGCAAGCCGCATTATCGGGTCGTCGTGACCGATCTCATTTGGCGTGCCCTGTATGCGCCGGTGGAGCCGCTCGTGCAAAGAGTGGCCAACGCCTTTGCGTGGCTGCAACAGGGCCGTATCGCCTCGTATCTGCTCTACAGTTTCGTCACGCTCATCGTGCTCCTCGGGCTCGTGTTATGACGCCGATCGAGATCCCTACGCAAGCGCTGGAACTGGCGGCCGCCCTCGCCGCGGCGCCGCTTTTCGTCGGCTGGATCAATCAATGCCGCGCGTGGCTGCAAAACCGCAGCGCGCCGAGCGTATGGCTGCCCTACCGCGGTATTCGCAAGCTCTTCTCCAAGGATGCCGTGATCGCTCGGAACGCATCGCCACTCTTTCGGATCGCGCCCTACATCGTGTTCGGAACGATGGTGGTTGCCGCGGCAATCATTCCCTCCATGGGGACGCGTCTGCCTCTGACCGCGGCCGCGGATGCAATCGCTCTCGTAGGTTTGCTGGCCACGGCGCGCGTTTTCATGTCCCTGGCGGCGATGGATGTAGGGACCGCCTTCGGCACCTTGGGCGCACGCCGCGAAATGATGGTGGGGTTTCTGGCGGAGCCCGCGCTCTTGATGGTCATCTTCGTGGCCTCGATGATTTCTTCGACCACGGCGCTTCCCGCGATCACCGAACACCTCGCGACCCAGACTCTCGGTCTTTTTCCGAGCCTTGCATTCACGGGCATAGCATTCACCATGGTGCTGCTCGCGGAAAATGCGCGCATTCCCATCGACAATCCTGCAACGCATCTGGAACTCACGATGATTCACGAGGCGCTGCTGCTCGAGTATTCGGCACGCCATCTCGCGCTCATGGAGTGGGCGAGCGCTCTGAAGCTATTCAACTACGCGTGCATCGGCTTCGCGCTGTTCGTCCCCTGGGGCGTCTCGACCGGGAGCGACAGCCCGATCTCGTTGTTGGCGTCGATACCGCTGTTGGCCGCGAAGCTCGTGGTTGCGGGCGCGGGACTCGCGCTCATCGAGACGGTCTCGGCAAAGCTGCGGGTATTCAGGGCCCCGGAGTTTCTCGCCGTCGCGTTTTTGCTCGCGGTACTGGGTCTGCTCGTGCATCTGCTGCTGGGAGCCTGACGATGGCGAACATTCCCTTCGATCTACAGTTGCTGAACTTGTGCGCGGCGCTGCTGTTGCTCCTGTCGTTCGCGATGCTCGCGCAGCGGCGCATCGTGATCATGGTCAACTTGCTCGCCATGCAAGGCACGCTGCTATTCGCCGCCACTCTTCTGCTCGCGTGGCGCACGGGACAGCACCACCTATATTTCTCGGCCGCGCTGACCCTTGCGCTCAAGGTGATCTTCCTCCCCTGGATTTTGCACAGGCTGATCCGTCGCCTGCAGGTCTACTGGGACACCGAGCCGCTGCTCAATATCTCCGGCACCATGCTGGTAGGCCTCGTGGTCGTCGTTTTCGCCTTCGGCCTGGCGCAGCCGATTGCCGCGCTCGCCAGCACCGCGACGCGCAGCTCGATCGGCATTGCCGTGGCGGTCGTTCTGCTCTCCTTCATCACCATGATCACGCGGCGCAAGGCCATGTCGCAGGTGATCGGCTTTCTCTCGATGGAGAACGGATTGTTCTTCGGGGCCATGAGCGCCACCTACGGCATGCCGATGATCGTCGAGTTCGGGGTCGCCCTCGATGTGCTCGTCGCGGTGCTCGTTCTCGGGATCTTCTTCTTCCAGATCCGCGAGCAATTCGACAGTCTCGATCTGCATCATTTCGAATCGCTCAAGGAGGACCCGTAGCATGGAGTTCTTGCTGCTCCTCGGGAGCCCGCTCATCGGCGCGCTTCTCCTGGCGGTGCTGGGGGCGCGACGCTTTGCGCCGGAGCTCAATTCGGCCGTGAGCCTCGCAACCTTCCTCGCCGCATGCGCGCTCACCGCGCGAGTGGTCGGAGCCGGCAATCTTCTCGTGGCGCACGAACAGTTTTTCATCGATCCCTTCAATGTGTTTCTGGTGACGCTGACGGCGTTCGTCGGCCTCACGACCTCGCTCTTTTCGCGCCCGTACATGCGGGTGGAGATGGAACATGGGCGCTTGAGCGCCGGCCGTCTGCGGCTCTATCACAGCATGTATCAGCTGTTCATGACGACAATGCTGATAGCGCTCACCACCAACAACATGGGGCTGTTGTGGGTGGCGATGGAAGCGGCGACGCTCTCCACGGTGTTGCTCGTGACGCTCTATCGCTCCGCGGCAAGCCTGGAGGCCGGGTGGAAGTACTTCATCCTGTGCGGCGTCGGTATTGCCCAGGCGCTGTTCGGCACGATCCTGCTGTACATTGCCGCGGAGAAAGTCCTGGGAGCGGAAGGCGCGACCGCCCTCCTCTGGACGCACTTGAATGCGGTCAAGGGACAACTCGAGCCCAGCGTGCTCGGGCTCGCGTTCGTCTTCTTGCTGGTGGGCTACGGCACCAAAGTGGGACTCGCACCGCTGCACAATTGGCTCCCCGATGCGCATGCCGAAGGTCCAACGCCGATTTCGGCGGTGCTGTCGGGGCTTCTGCTCAACGTGGCCATCTACGCGGTCGTCCGCTGCAAAATACTGGTCGAGGGCTCACTGCATTCTCAAATTCCTTCGCGCATGCTCATGGGCTTCGGACTGTTCTCGGTGGTCCTGGCGGCGTTCCTTCTCTGGAGACAGCGCGACATCAAGCGTTTGTTCGCCTATTCCTCGATCGAGCACATGGGAATCATCACCTTTGCATTCGGGATCGGAGGCGGCGTAGCCAACTTCGCAGCGCTTCTGCACATGACCGTGCATTCGCTCACGAAGTCAGCCATCTTCTTTACCGTCGGGCACGCGGCACAGAAGTCCGGTTCGCAGCTCATGGAGAATATTCGAGGGCTCATCACCTTGAGCCCGACCGTGGGCTGGGGGCTGATGATGGGTTCGCTCGCCATCCTAGGTATGCCGCCCTTCGGAGTCTTCGCGAGCGAATTCCTGATACTGACGACCGCAATGCGCGAGCAGCCGTGGGCGACGCCCATTCTGCTGCTGGCACTCGGCGTCGCCTTTGCGGCCATCTTCGGGCGAGTGCAGCCGATGGTCTTCGGTGAGACCAGCGCTCGCCGCTTGCCGCACCCGCCGGCGCTCCTGCCGGTATTTACGCACCTCGCCATCGTTCTGGTCCTAGGCTTGTACGTCCCGCCGTACCTCGCCGATTGGTACCGCGCGGCGGCTCGCCTGATCGGGGGACAGTGATATGCCCCTGCGCGCGTGGTGGGAGGGAAGCCGTCCGATAGCGGAAGCACCCCGGAGCCGGCGCCGGCGGGTGAACTCCGAGCAGTGGGTCAAGGCGGCCGCCGACGCGGCGGCTGCGGGGGCGCAACTCCTGGCCTTCTGGGCCGCACCGGATCCCCATGAGCCGTCCGGCGCTGTCATTCGAGCGGCCTTGCTGACGGATCTCGGGCTGCTGGTTCTGGAGTTACCGGTGCGCGAAGGCGATGAGTACCCAAGCCTGCACGAGCTATTCCCAGCGGCCTCACGCATGCAGCGCGCGGTATACGACCTCGCGGGAGCGCGGTCTGACGACATTGACAGGCGTCCTTGGATTCGCCATGCGGCTTGGGGACCGAATGCA
>Ga0210402_10006804_pt1 | contig 10082 bp, 8 predicted proteins | sample IncBWC7MmetaG_FD_161055 | JGI IMG/M metagenome (GOLD analysis project Ga0210402, IMG submission 161055) | Forest soil microbial communities from Barre Woods Harvard Forest LTER site, Petersham, Massachusetts, United States - Inc-BW-C-7-M | ecosystem: Environmental > Terrestrial > Soil >...
GTTCCCGCTTCCCCGGGAGGGCGGCAGCCGGATTTGACCGGTTGCCCATGGCATGATGTCAACGAGATGCTGCAAGCTGCTGGGCTGCGTCCAACCCGGCAGCGCATGGCTTTAGGCTGGCTGCTGTTCGGCAAGGGCGCCCGCCACTTGACCGCCGAAATGCTCTATGAGGAAGCCACGCTGGCCAAGGTGCCGGTATCGCTCGCCACCGTTTACAACACCCTCAATCAGCTCACCGATGCAGGTCTGTTGCGCCAGGTCAGCGTGGACGGCACCAAGACCTATTTCGACACCAATGTCAGCGCGCATCATCATTTCTATCTCGAAAACAACCACGAGCTGGTCGACATCCCAGATCCGCACTTGGCGCTCTCGAAGTTGCCTGAAGTGCCGGAGGGTTACGAGATCGCGCGCATCGATATGGTCGTGCGGCTGCGCAAAAAGCGCTGAGGGTTTCACCGATCATCCTCAGCGAGCCGTGAAGCTTGGACCTGTCCCGGCTTAGCTACCAACGCGGAAGGCGTGTGCTAGCCGAAACTCAACCGGCGTTGCAGAGATCGATGGATCAATCCACCTTCTCGTCGGCGTAGACGCCCCACAGCCGCTGCTGTTCGATCCAGCCATCGAAGCCATTGCCGGCAACGTGACACCAGCCTGAAGCGCATTTCTTGACCTGGGCAACGACGCCGACCTGTAGCCGCGCGGTCACCACGGAGGTGGGGTCGGCGCTCTCGTAGAGCGGCGCGAGATCGTCCTTGCTCTTCATGGTGACGACCGCGGTGCGTCGCCCCGACAGCAGCGAGTGATAGACCCAGCCTTCGGCGCCTTCGGAGTCGCGCACCCGCCGCCAGTTCTCGTACTCGGCCGTGATTTCAACCGGCAGACCCGAGCGGGTATAGACCCAGGCGACGTCGTTGTCCTTGGTCGGACCGGCCCTGACATTCACATGATCGGATTTCAGGCTGACATAACGCGGGACCGGCAGGCCACTCGACGCAAGCGCAGCATCCTTCGCCGCAACCGCGCTGCAGACCGAGGCGCCGAACAAACTGCCCACGATAACCGCCACCGTCCCCGCGCGCCCCAACACCATTCAATTCGTCTCCTGTCGCGGCCGCCAACCCGAATTCATCGAGTTGAATCGATCCTGCGCTGATGCCCTTATCCCTGCCCGATCCCTCCGGCTTGCGATACCTGAGAGGTTTTGTCGGAGTTCTTGTCTTGTTTCGGCCTTCTGCTAGAGAGGACGGAACATCATGAACCAAGACACCCTGAGCCCTCCGACGCGACCCAAGGGAACATCGGGGAACCCAAGGAAACGCCGGAACCAAGCGGCTACGGCAGTGTCGAACAACCGGGTTAATGAGGTCTGAACGGCCTCATGAGAGCAGGACATGTCGGTCAAGAAAAAGCCTCTCGTTGTCGTCACCCGCAAGCTGCCGGACTCGATCGAGACACGCATGCGCGAGCTGTTCGACGCCAAGCTCAATCTCGACGATACGCCGATGACGCCGGAGCAGATCGCGGACGCTGCGCGCTCCGCGGACATCCTGGTTCCGACCGTCACCGACCAAATCACCGAGGAGGTGATTAACCATCCCGACTGCAAGCTCAGGATGATCGCCAATTTCGGCAACGGCGTCGACAATATCGATGTGGTGGCGGCGCATGCGCGCGGCATCACGGTGACCAACACGCCGAAGGTTCTGACCGAGGATACCGCCGACATGACGATGGCGCTGATTCTCGCAGTGCCACGGCGGCTGATCGAAGGCTCCTCCGTGTTCACGGAAGGCAAGGCGTGGGCCGGCTGGTCGCCGACCTGGATGCTCGGCCACCGGATCGGCGGCAAGCGCCTCGGCATCATCGGCATGGGCCGGATCGGCCAGGCGGTGGCGCGGCGCGCGCGGGCCTTCGGCCTGCAGATCCATTATCACAACCGCCGCCCCGTGGCGCCAGTCATCGCCGACGAACTGGGCGCGACCTATTGGGAAAGCCTCGACCAGATGCTGGCGCGGATGGACATCATCTCGGTGAATTGTCCGCACACGCCTGCGACGTTCCATCTGTTATCGGCGCGGCGGCTGAAGCTGATCCGCAAGGACGCCTACATCGTCAACACCGCGCGCGGCGAGGTGATCGACGAGGAGACAATGGTCAAGCTGATCGAGAGCGGCGACATCGCAGGCGCCGGGCTTGACGTGTACGAGCATGAGCCCGCCGTCAGCCCGAGACTGGTGCGGCTGGCCAAGGCCGGCAAGGCGACGCTGCTGCCGCATATGAGCTCGGCCACCATCGAAGGCCGCGTCGACATGGGCGAGAAGGTGATCATCAACGTCCGCGCCTTCCTCGACAATCACAAGCCACCGGATCGCGTGCTGCCGAGCATGCTGTGAGAGCAGCTATCCGGCTTTGACTCTGCGCCGTTCCCGCTTTCGCCATTCGCTGACGAATGCCACGAAGGCGGCGAGCGCGGGCGGCGGCTGGCGCCGGCTCGGGTAATAGAGGAACGGTCCCGGAAATGGCGCACACCAATCCTCCAGCACCGCCACCAGCGCGCCTGACTTGATTGCATCGCGCACATAGCCCTCGAAGGTCAGCCAGAAGCCGACGCCATCGATGACCGCCTGCATGGCGAGCCCCTGGTAGGTTGCGATCAGCTTGGCGCGCGGCGCCACCTTCACCGCGCGTCCGGCCTTCTCGAATTCCCAATCCAGCATCGCGCCGCTGCCAAAGCGCGTGCGGATGCAGTCGTGACCAAGCAGGTCCTTGGGATGCTCCGGCCGGCCGTGCCGCGCGACATGATGCGGCGAGGCCACCACGGCGTAGCGCTGGGGCGGGCCGAGCGAGACCGCGATCATGTCCTGGGCGAGATGCTCGCCATAGCGGACGCCGGCATCGAAGCCGGCCGCGACGATGTCCACGAACGCGCTCTCGGCAACGACCTCCAGGTCGATCTTGGCGTGAGCGCGCAGGAACGGCCCGATCATCGGCGCCAGCACCAGATCGATTGCCGGCGGCGGCGCGTTGATGCGGAGCCGGCCCGAGGGCACCTCGCGCAGGCCCCGCACCTGATCGAGCGCGTCGCCGACATCGCGCATCGCGGGAGCCGCGCGGGACAACAGCAATTCACCGGCTTCCGTCAGCGCGACGCTGCGTGTCGTGCGGTTCATCAGGCGAACGCCAAGGCGCTCCTCCATGCCGCGCAGCCGCTGGCTGAGGCTCGAGACGGAGACGCGCTGCTCCAGCGCCGCACGGCGGAAATTCCTGGTGCGGGCGACAGCAAGGAAGGCGTCGAGGTCGCGGAGATCGAAATCCGTCATTGTTCGCTATAATGAACAAGCTATTCATCATTGTCCATCTTATCGGCGCAATGAGAAACCGCCATATCGGTCTCGTCGTTGACGGCGCAAAACCATCCGCGCCCATTTCGAGGAGAGCAACCATGGATACACGCAAACTCGGCGCAACCGGCCCCAACGTCTCGGCCATCGGCCTCGGCTGCATGGGCATGTCGGATTTCTACGGTCCCGCCGACCGCAGCGAGAGCATCGCGACGATCCACGCCGCGCTCGATGCCGGCATCACACTGCTCGACACCGGCGATTTCTATGGCATGGGCCACAATGAAATGCTGATCCGCGATGCGCTCGCGGGCCGCAGCCGCGACAAGGTGCAGATCTCGGTCAAGTTCGGCGCGCTGCGCGATCGCAACCGCAACTGGTTCGGCTATGACAGCCGCCCGTCGGCCGTGAAGAATTTCCTGGCCTATTCGCTGCAACGGCTCGGTGTCGAGGCGATCGACATCTATCGTCCGGCACGCCTCGATCCCGCGGTGCCGATCGAGGAAACCATCGGCGCGCTCGCCGACATGGTGAAGGCCGGCGACATCAAGCATATCGGCCTCTCCGAGGTCGGCTCCGACACCATTCGCCGCGCCCACGCCGTGCATCCGATCAGCGACCTGCAGATCGAATATTCGCTGATCTCGCGCGGCATCGAGCGCGACATTCTGGAGACCTGCCGCGAGCTCGGCATCGGCATCACTGCCTATGGCGTGCTGTCGCGCGGCCTGATCAGCGGGCACTGGTCGAAGGATCGCTCCGCGAAGCAAGACTTCCGGCAAAACAGCCCGCGCTTTCAAGGCGAAAATCTCGACGCCAACCTGACGCTGGTCGAACGGCTGCGCGCGATCGCCAATGAGGTCGGCGCGACGCCGGCACAGGTCGCGATCGCCTGGGTCGCGGCGCAAGGCAAGGACATCGTCCCGCTGGTCGGCGCGCGGCGGCGCGACCGTCTGACCGAAGCGCTGGGCGCACTGGACGTGACGTTGACGGCCGACCACTTGGCAGCTCTCGACAAGGCGTTTCCGCCTGACGTCGCAGCCGGGTCGCGCTACGCCGACTCCCAGCTTGTGCACATGGACAGCGAGAAACCGTCGAAGGCGTCTTGATCTCAGCGGTGTCCACTGAGATCGGTGATGACAGGACCGTCGCCGTTCAAGGGATTGGCCGGATCACGGGTGTAGCGCAGCGTCTCGAAACGCATGGTGCGGGCGTCCATCATCAACAGCCGCCCCACCAGGCCTTCGCCGAAACCGACGATTTCGCGGATCGCTTCCAGCGCCATCATCGACCCTAGCACGCCGGCGAGCGCGCCCATCACGCCGGCTTCGGCGCAGGCCGGCACCGCGCCCGGCGGCGGCGCCTCAGGGAACAGGCAGCGATAGGTCGGATTGAATTCGCCCTTCTCGTTTCTCTCATGCGCCCGGATCGTGGTCAGCGATCCGTCGAAGCTGCCGAGCGCCGCAGTGATCAGCGGCCGCGCCGCGAGAAAGCATGCATCGGAGGCGAGATAGCGGGTCTCGAAATTGTCGGAGCCGTCGAGCACGAGGTCATAGCCGCCGATCAGCTCCATCGCATTGGCGGCGCTGAGCCAGGTCGCATGCGCCGCGAACTGAACATGCGGATTGAGATCCTCGATCCGCTCCGCGGCGGTATCGACCTTGCGCCGGCCAATGTCGGGCGTGGTGTGGATGATCTGGCGTTGCAGGTTCGACAGCGACACGACGTCGTCATCGACGACCCCAAGCCTGCCGATCCCGGCGGCGCCGAGATAGATCAAAGCCGGTGCGCCCAGGCCGCCCGCGCCGATCACCAGCACGGATGCCTCCTTCAGGGCCGCCTGTCCGGGACCGCCGACATCGCGCAGCACGATGTGACGGGCGTAGCGTTCGAGTTCATCGGCGCTCAACATCGTCTCGCCCTCTCGCTCCCGTGAACCTCTGCGCGGTTGTTGCTGACCAAACAGATGTGCTTCATTATCGAAGCTTCAATAACCTCTGCAGGATTTGTCATGAGATCGGTGCTGGCGGCAATATTGATTTTTGCCGTCCATCAGACGTCGGCGCAGGCGCAGATGACAACGCCAGCCGCCGCAGGTATCAAGCCCACGGCAAGCGGCACGGCAGGTATCAAGCCAAAGACGGCGGCCACCGCGCCCATCCGCCCGGCACTGCAGACGCCCGCCGATACCGCCAATGCGATGGCGCAAAGCGAGCGGCTCGCGTTGCAGTCGGATCTCGCCTGGGTCGGCGAATACAGTGGTGTGATCAATGGCGAGGTCAGCGCGCGCATGGTCGACGCCATCAAGGACTATCAGAAGACCAGGGGCGGCAAGCCGACCGGCGTGCTCAACCCGCAGGAGCGCGGCGTGCTCGCCGAGACCGCACGACAACGGCAAGAGAGTGTCGGCTGGAAGATCGTGACCGAGCCCGGCACCGGCGCACGACTCGGCATTCCCTCAAAACTCGTGCCGCAACAGGCCAGCGACGCCAACGGCGCCAAATGGCATTCGCCGAACGGCACCGTCCAGATCGTGCTGACGCGGCGCAAGGAAGCCAACCCCGCGACCGCAAAGCTGGCCGATCAGGAAAAGAAGGAGCCGCCCGGACGCACCGTCGACTATGCGGTGGTGAAGCCGGATTTCTTCGTGCTGTCGGGCCTGCAGGGACTGAAGAAGTTTTATCTGCGCGGCACGTTCAAGGGCGATGAGGTGCGCATCCTCACCATCCTCTACGACCAGGCGACCGAGAACACCGTCGGGCCTGTCGTCATCGCGATGTCGAGCGCATTCAATCCTTTCCCGACCGGCGCGCAGGCCGTGCCGCCGCGCAAGATTGTCGACTATGGCACCGGTGTCGTGATCGGGGACGATGGCGCGATCGTGACCGATCGTGAGGTCACCGACGGCTGCCTTGCGATCACGATCGGTGGCCTTGGCCCGGCCGATCGCGTGGCAGAAGACAAGGCGCATGGTCTCGCGCTGTTGCGCATTTATGGCGCGCGTGGATTGAAGCCGCTTGCTATCAGCGGCGCCGCCGCGGGGTTCAGTGTCGACATCACGGGCATCGCCGACCCCCAGAACCAGGGCGGCGGCGCCGCGGTCACGCGCGTGAAGGGGTCGGCGACGCAGATCGCAAGCGGTGGGGATCTCGCGCTCTCGCCCCCGCCGGCCGTCGGATTTTCCGGCGCTGCCGCACTCGACGGCGAGGGCAGATTTGCCGGCATCGCGCTTTTGAAGCCGGTGGTCGTCGCGGGCACGTCCAACGCTTCAGCCGCAACGCAAGCGGTCTTGGTGCCGGCCGAAAGCGTGCTCGATTTTCTCAGGCGTAGCGGCGTGACAGCGTCAGGTGGATCGAGTGATGCGAAAGCAGCCACGGTGCGCGTGATCTGCGTGCGGAAGTGACGACCACTGGGGCCTGCGCTTGCTTCGGTGCGCATTCGCCCACCCCGGTGGCTTGCAATGACGGGGCAAAGTGATTTGCCCGTCGTGCCAATGTGCCGCATCCCGTCGGGATTGCCGGAACACCCAAATCAGTGGCTTTCTTTCCTTCGTCCTGCACTCACACGAGGGGCGTTTCGCGATCGTCACGAACGTTGGGCGCGGGATGCGATGGACGCAACGCATCGAAGCGCGATCTTCGCGCGGACGAGCGATGTTTTTGCGGACGGCGAAGTCGTGTGGTCCTGGCGCCCCGACGCTGGCGCTAAGTTTCGCAACGATGATTGCGAAGCGACGGTGGCAAAAGAGCCCGGTCACCGGGGAGACCACGTATAAGCCGTAAAACCATTGCGCAGGGAAGGCCGGTTGATCCGCCTGTACCTGTGGTTCTGCCGCGTGCTTTCTTTGTTGCACGCGGGCCATGGGTGCGTGCGGGCACCCGGCCTTCCCTGCGCCCTCTTGATTCAGACGAGGGCAGATTGCTTGGAAAACTCGGGCACCACATGCCGCGAGAACGCGGACCTACGTTCCGGTTCCTTCCATTGCAACAAGACAAAAGAACGACACGCAATCCGAGCATAATTATTAGGATTCGCGAAACCTGAAACGCATCGTGAAATGCCCTGACATCGACTTGCAACCGAGCATCGTGTAAATTGCAAACATCAAGTGACCGGCGCTCAGCTCCAGAATTCTCGCGGAATGACCAATCAAGACAGTGAGGAGCGCGGGCTTGTCGGCGGCGGCTCTCGTCGCACTCTCCTTGGTCATGCCGGAAGCACCAGCGCCGCCTTCGCCGCGCTGGTCGCGGGAACATTCGTCGTGGGCGCGGTCGGCGGCTGGCTGTTGAGCCCGCGCGGCGAGCCGGATGTCCCGATCATGGCGACGCTGTCACAGGACGACGTCGCGCAGGCGCTTACGACACTCAACACGCAGGCCCAGCAGACGGCGCGGCTGGACTCCCGCGAGTGCCGCTTTCCGATGGGCTTCATCACGGTCGCCACGCCCGGCAATCCGGCGGGCGGCACGGTGGTCTTCCGCACCAGCAAGTATCAGTCGCCGCCGTTCCATGTGACGGACCAGCCGCAGCGGATCGCCATTCCCAATCCGCTGCCCGAAAGCGGCGGCATCGACCTTTTGTCCGCCGATGGCAATGCCAAGGGCCTGCTCGTGTCGCTTCACCCCACCGCACATATGGAGCCGGTCAACGGCAGCACCACGATCAAGGTTTTCTGGCGCCCACGGCGACCCTGCAGATGAGGCATTGAATGCAGAATTTTCTGACGGCGCGATTCATCCTCGCCTTCATCTTCATCGGGGTCGCCTCGATGGGAATCAGCGCGCTGCTGTTCAGCCCGCAGGTCGGCTTCCTGAATTGGATCTCAGGTTTCTTCGCCGGCATGACGCCGCTGCGGTTCTTTGGAATGACCGTGACGATCATCGCCGCGGCCGGCATCAGCTATGTGGCGGCGCGAGTCGGCGCCGACCCGATCGCTGCGGGACTCGTTCCGGTCGGCAGCGGCTACACTTATGGTCGCCGGCTCTTGACCAATCCCGTAACCGGCGAGACCAAGCTCGTCTCGCGAACCGCCGACGACGCGCTGAACGATCTCGAAGCCATGGTCGGGCTCGGCGCGGTCAAGTCCGAGATCAACAAGCTGCTCGCCAGCCTGGAGGTCGAGCGACGGCGGCGCGAGCAGAATCTGCCTGTGTTCGCCACCAGCCGTCACATGGTCTTCACCGGCCCGCCCGGCGTCGGAAAGACGGTGGTCGCGCGCGCGATCGGCGACATCTACCGCTCGCTCGGCGTGCTGCGCAAAGGCCATCTGATCGAAGCCGACAGGAGTCAGCTCGTCGGCGGCTATGTCGGTCAGACCGCGCTGAAGACGCTCGATGTCTGCCGCTCCGCTCTCGACGGCGTGTTGTTCATCGACGAGGCCTACAGCCTGGCGGCGGCGGAATGGAAGGGCGATTTCGGCCGGGAGGCGATCGAAGCGCTGCTCAAATACATGGAAGACCACCGCGACCGCCTGGTCGTGATCGTCGCCGGCTATCCCGTGGAAATGCACCGCTTCATCTCCAGCAATCCCGGGCTCGCCAGCCGCTTCACCAAGACCATCGACTTTCCGCCCTACGCGACGGGCGAGCTTTGCGAGATCTTCCGCAAGATGGCGACCGAGCAGCAATATTCGCTGCCGTCCGGCTTCGAGGCGAAACTTGCGCCCTGGATCGACTCGCAGCGTGACGATCAGCAATGGGGCAATGCCCGCGCGATGCGGACGCTGCTTGAGCGGGTTCGCGAGGCGCACGCGCTGCGCATCTCGCAAGACCCGACGGCCAACGTCGCGGAATTCGCGATTCACGACATCGAAGCCGGCATCCGGGATAGCTGACCATGCGTATGACGGCGCAACTCGCTTCGCTGCACAGCGCCTATTGGAGCTTCGATCGCTGGTACCGTCTTGCATGGTATCTCTGGCCCGGCGCGCTGGCGGTGCTGATCACCGGCTGGATCTGCATCGACAGGCCGGCCGGCACGGCGGCTCCGGCCTCGCCTTGGGCGAAGCCCGACACGTCGGCGCCGCCAATGCCCGTGCGGCACTCGCCGACGCTCGCGCTCTGGCCCGAGAAGCTGCAGAACGACGCCATGCTCTGCTTCTCCAATGCCGTCGATCTCAATCCGCTGATCGAGGCCTGCACGCGGCTGATCGACAACGGAGCGCAGATCAACAGCAATCAGTTGCTCTCGGCCTATGCGCAGCGCGGATTTCTCCGCCGCCTGAAGCAGCCCGATCTCGCTTTGGCCGATTACGATGCCGCGTTGAAGATCCAGGCCAACACGCCGGCCGTGCTCACCAACCGCGCCTGGATCTACATGACCCGCAGCCGCTATGACACGGCAATGGAGGACCTGAACAAGGCCATCGACATTTTTGCGCCCGCGCTGGCCGGGCGCGCGCGGTTCTACCGCGGCTACTGTTATCTCAGGCTGAAGGATTACGATCGCGCGATGGCGGATCTGGACGAGGCCTTGAGGGTCGACAAGGTCAACCCCGACCCCTATCTGGCGCGCGGCGAGACCGAGCAGGCGCTGCAGCGCTACGATGCGGCTCTGCGCGATTTCGACGAGTTCAGCAAGCATGCGCCGCGCGATCCGCGCGGGCTGATCGGACGCAGCGCGGTGCTGGAAGCAACCGGCCATCCTCAGGACGCCCTGGCGGCACTCGACAATGCGATCGCGCTGGACCCGTCCAATGTGCGGGCGCTGACCGCCCGCGACCGGCTTCGCGCGCAAGGAC
>Ga0210402_10006805_pt1 | contig 10081 bp, 7 predicted proteins | sample IncBWC7MmetaG_FD_161055 | JGI IMG/M metagenome (GOLD analysis project Ga0210402, IMG submission 161055) | Forest soil microbial communities from Barre Woods Harvard Forest LTER site, Petersham, Massachusetts, United States - Inc-BW-C-7-M | ecosystem: Environmental > Terrestrial > Soil >...
TCTATGGGCTGCAAGACCCCGGCCTGGAAGCCGCCAGGAAACGCGGCCATTGGGATGACACCAAGGCCATCCTGGCTTTGGGTCCCGAGACCATCGTGGACATTATGAAAAAATCCGGCCTGCGCGGCCGCGGCGGTGCGGGTTTCCCGACCGGCCTCAAATGGTCTTTCATGCCCAAGGAGGTCAAGGAACGGCCGCATTACCTGGTGGTCAATGCCGATGAAAGCGAGCCGGGCACCTGCAAGGATCGCGACATCATGCGCCACGATCCGCATACATTGGTCGAAGGCTGCCTGGTCGCCAGCTTCGCCATGCGCGCGAGCGCCTGTTACATTTATGTCCGCGGCGAGTTCATCCGCGAAAAAGAAGCCTTGCAGCGCGCGGTGGACGAGGCCTATGCCGCCAAACTGATCGGCAAGAACAATATCAACGGCTGGGATTTCGACTGTTACGTGCATCATGGCGCCGGCGCCTATATCTGCGGTGAGGAAACCGCGCTGCTGGAGTCGCTGGAAGGCAAGAAAGGCCAGCCGCGCCTCAAGCCGCCATTCCCCGCCAACGTCGGTCTTTATGGCTGCCCCACCACCGTCAACAATGTCGAGAGCATCGCGGTGGCGCCCACCATCATCCGGCGCGGCGCGGCCTGGTTTGCCGGCATCGGCCGCCCCAACAATAGCGGCACAAAAATATTCTGCATCTCCGGCCATGTGAACAAGCCCTGCAATGTCGAAGAGGAAATGGGCATTCCCCTGCGCGAGCTGATCGAGCGGCATTGCGGCGGGGTGCGCGGCGGCTGGGACAATCTGTTGGCGGTGATCCCCGGCGGCGCTTCGGTGCCGCTGATCCCCAAAACCACCTGCGACACTATCCTGATGGATTTTGATTCCCTCAAGGCGGAGCAGACGGGCCTGGGCACAGCCGCGGTGATCGTGATGGACAAGTCCACCGACGTGGTGAAGGCGATCCAGCGGCTGGCCTATTTCTACAAGCATGAAAGCTGCGGCCAGTGCACGCCGTGCCGTGAAGGCACCGGCTGGATGTGGCGCGTGATGACCCGCCTGGTGAAGGGCGATGCCAAGTCGGCGGAGATTGACCTGCTGCAGGAAGTGTCCAAGGAGATCGAAGGCCACACCATCTGCGCTTTGGGCGACGCGGCGGCCTGGCCGATCCAGGGGTTGATCCGGCATTTCCGGCCCGAGATCGAACGGCGCATCGCCGAACATGCACGTTTGGCGGCGGAGTAACCCATGCCCACACGCAAGCTGATCGTCGACGGCAAGGAAATCGAGGCGGATGACGCCATCACCCTGCTCCAGGCCTGCGAGCAGGCGGGGGCGGAGATTCCGCGCTTCTGCTATCACGAGCGCCTGTCGGTGGCGGGCAATTGCCGCATGTGCCTGGTGGAATGGGTGGGCGCCCCCAAGCCGCAGGCAAGTTGCGCGCTTCAGGTGCGCGACATCTTCCCAAATAAGGACGGCACGCCCGCGAAGATCAATACGACCTCACCCTATGCCCGCAAGGCGCGCGAAGGGGTGATGGAATTTCTTCTGATCAACCATCCCCTGGATTGTCCGATCTGCGACCAGGGCGGCGAATGCGACCTGCAGGACCAGGCGATGGGCTATGGCCGCGCCGCGTTCCACCGCTTCAATGAGAACAAGCGGGCGGTGGAAGACAAATATATGGGGCCGCTGGTTGCGACCATCATGACCCGCTGCATCCAGTGTACCCGCTGCGTGCGTTTCGCCACCGAAGTGGCGGGCGTGCCCGACCTGGGCGCCACCGGGCGCGGCGAGGACATGGAGATCACCACCTATCTGGAAAAGGCCTTCGCCAGCGAACTCTCCGGCAATGTGGTGGATCTTTGTCCGGTAGGCGCGCTCACCTCCAAACCCTATGCCTTCAATGCCAGGCCCTGGGAGTTGCGCAAGACCGAAAGCATCGACGTGATGGATGCACAGGGCTGCAATATCCGCGTCGACACGCGCGGACCGCAGGTGATGCGGGTGCTGCCGCGCCTGAATGAAGATATCAACGAGGAATGGATTTCCGACAAGGCGCGCCACGCCTGTGACGGGCTTTCCCGCCAGCGCCTCGACCGGCCCTTTATCCGCGTCGGCGGCAAGCTTAAGCCCGCCAGCTGGGCGGAAGCCTTTGCCGCCATCGCCACGCGTGTGAAAGCCACCAGGCCGGAAAAAATGGCCGCCATCGTCGGCGACCTCGCTGCCGCCGAGGAGATCAAGGCGCTGAAAGATCTGATGACGGCGCTCGGGGTCAAGAACCTGGAATGCCGCCAGGACGGCGCCAAGATTAGTGGCCCCCGCCAGACCTATCTGTTCAACACTGGCATCGCGGGGGTGGAAGCGGCCGACGCCATCCTGCTGGTTGGCGCAAATCCACGCTGGGATGCCCCGGTGCTGAACGCCCGTATCCGCAAGGCCTGGCTGGCCGGCCCACTCAAGATCGCCAATATCGGTCCGGCGGTGGACCTCACCTATCCCGTCGAGCAGCTTGGCACCGCGATCACGACGCTCGAAGCCATCGCCAATGGCAGCCATGCCTTTGCCCAGGTGCTGAAGGACGCCAAGCGGCCGATGATCATTCTGGGCTCCGGCGCGACCACGCGCGCCGATGGCGCGGCGGTGATGGCGCTGGCGGCGAAGATCGCCCGCGACAGCGGCATGATTGGGCCGGCCGGTAGCCATGCCGAAGGCGGCTGGAACGGATTCAATATCCTGCACGCTGCCGCCAGCCGGGTCGCGGCGCTGGACCTCGGCTTCCTGCCCAGGGACGGTGGCCGCGACCTGGCCGGGATCGTGGACGGCGCGCAGAAAGGCGAGATCGATTTTCTCTATCTGCTGGGCGCCGACGAATTCGACGTGGCGCATCTGGGCCGCGCCTTCATCGTCTATCAGGGCAGCCATGGTGATGCCGGCGCCCATAACGCGGATGTGATCCTGCCCGGCGCGGCCTATACTGAAAAGGAGGGCACTTACGTCAATTTCGAGGGCAGGGTGCAGCAGGCCGGACGGGCCGCCTTCCCGCCGGGCGAAGCCAAGGAAGACTGGACCATCCTGCGCGCCTTGTCGGACGTGCTGGGCGCAAGACTGCCCTATGACAACCGGCCCGCGCTGCTCAAGGCGCTGGTCGCCGATGTCACCCATTTCGCCGACCTCGCGGTGGCGCCGGTGCATGCCGACACAAAACCCTCGACCTGGGAAGGCATCGGCCTGGCCGGGCCGCTGGACATCTCCGTGCCGGTGGGCCACGCCATCGCCGATTATTACCTCACCAATCCAATCGCACGGTCGAGCGAGACCATGGCGCTGTGCAGCCGCGAATTCGTCACCAACACCAAGCTGGCGGCGGAATAGCCATGGCGCTGGTCCATTTTTTCCAGATGCTGCCGGTCTGGCTGGGCAATGCACTCAACATGGGCTGGGGCCAGATGCCCTATGGCGGGGCATGGTTCCTGGGCAATGCGGTGATGATCCTGTTTTTTGACGTGCTGCTGCTGGTATCGATCGCCTTTCTGCTGCTGGCCGACCGCAAGATCTGGGCGGCGGTGCAGATGCGGCGCGGCCCCAATGTGGTGGGACCGTTCGGCCTGCTGCAGACGTTCGCGGATCTTTTCAAATTCCTCTTCAAGGAGGTGATCATCCCGGCGGGCTCCAACAAGGTGCTGTTCCTGCTGGCGCCGTTGATCACCGTGACCCTGGCCTTCGCGGGCTGGGCGGTGGTGCCATGGGACAAGCACTGGGTGGTGGCCGACATCAATGTCGGCATCCTCTACCTTTTCGCCATGTCGTCGCTGGGCGTGTACGGCATCATCATCGCCGGCTGGGCTTCCAACTCGAAATATCCGTTCCTCTCCGCCCTGCGCGCCGCGGCGCAGATGGTGTCGTATGAAGTCTCCATCGGCTTCGTCATCATCACCGTGCTGCTGTTCGCCGGTTCCCTGAACCTGTCGAAAATCGTCGAAGCGCAGGAACATCGCTGGTTCGTCTTCACCATGCTGTTTCCCATGCTGCCGATTTTTTTCGTCTCGGCCCTGGCGGAAACCAACCGCCCGCCCTTCGATCTGGTGGAAGCGGAATCCGAACTGGTAGCGGGCTTTTTCGTGGAATATTCCTCGACCCCATTCCTGCTGTTCTTCCTGGGCGAATATCTTTCCATCGTGCTGATGTGCGCGATGTGCTCCATCCTGTTCCTGGGCGGCTGGCTGCCGCCGCTCGCCATGGCGCCCTTCACCTGGATACCGGGCGCGGCCTGGCTGTTTCTCAAAATCTGCTTTTTCTTCTTCCTGTTCGCGATGGTGAAGGCCATGGTGCCGCGCTACCGCTATGACCAGCTCATGCGTTTGGGCTGGAAAATCTTTCTTCCAACATCGCTTTTGTGGGTGGTTTTGACGGCGGCCTGGGTGCTCGTCTTCCATCATACCGCGTGAGGTTTCCATGAGTTTTGACCGCACCGCCCGTCAGATTTTCTTCTGGGAATTCATCCAGAGCTTCCTGCTCTCGATGCGCTATTTCTTCGCGCCCAAGGCGACGCTGAATTATCCTTTCGAGAAAGGCCCGCTGTCGCCCCGTTTCCGCGGCGAACATGCGTTGCGCCGTTATCCCAATGGCGAGGAACGCTGCATCGCCTGCAAATTATGCGAGGCGATCTGCCCGGCCCAGGCCATCACCATCGAGGCCGAGCCGCGCGATGACGGCTCGCGCCGCACCACCCGCTACGACATCGACATGGTCAAATGCATTTATTGCGGCTTCTGCCAGGAAGCCTGCCCGGTGGATGCGATCGTGGAGGGTCCCAATTTCGAGTTCTCCACCGAGACCCGCGAAGAACTCTATTACGACAAGGCCCGGTTGCTGGCGAACGGGGACCGCTGGGAGCGGGAAATCGCCCGCAACCTGGAACTGGACGCACCTTATAGATAACGACTGACAAGGCCTCACCCTTCGACAAGCTCCGGGTGAGGAGATTTAACAAGATCCTCATGCTGGTCGCTACGCTGTTGCTAGCGACTGTCGAACATGAGGGGGAATGAAAGAAGAATGTTCGAAGCATTAGCCTTCTATTTCTTCTCGGCCATTCTCATCGCCTCGGCGGTGATGGTGATTGCCGCGCGCAATCCCGTGCATTCCGTGCTGTTCCTGATCCTCTCTTTCTTCAACGCCGCCGGGCTGTTCGTACTCTTGGGGGCGGAGTTCCTGGGCATGATCCTGATCGTGGTCTATGTCGGCGCGGTCGCGGTGCTGTTCCTGTTCGTGGTGATGATGCTGGATGTCGATTTTGCCGATCTCAAGCGCGGCAGCCTGCAATATCTGCCCTTCGGCGCCTTGATCGGCCTGATCCTGGCGGCAGAGCTGGTGATGGCGGGCAGTGTCTGGGCGATCAAGCCGGGCGCGGCCATCGCGCTTGCCCATGCCATGCCGGCCGGCGTCACCAACACCGAGGCGTTGGGCCGGATTCTCTATACCGATTACATTTACTACTTCCAGATCGCCGGACTGGTGCTGCTGGTGGCGATGATCGGCGCCATTGTGCTGACCTTACGGTCGCGGCCGGGCGTGCGCCGCCAGGTGATTTCCGTCCAGAATGCGCGCACCGCCGCCATGGCGGTGGACATGCATGATCTCAAGCCGGGCCAAGGGTCAGAGGGGGGCGCATGACAGTCGGGCTTTCCAGCTATCTCACTGTCGCGGCCATCCTGTTCACCATCGGGATGCTGGGCATTTTCCTCAACCGCAAGAACGTCATCATCATCCTGATGTCGGTGGAATTGATCCTGCTCGCTGTCAACATCAATTTCGTCGCCTATTCCGCTTATCTGGGCGATCTGGTGGGGCAGGTCTTCGCGCTGTTCGTGCTGACCGTGGCGGCGGCCGAGGCCGCCATCGGTCTTGCCATCCTGGTGGTCTATTTCCGCAACCGCGGCACCATCGCGGTTGAAGACGTCAATATGATGAAGGGTTAAGCGTGAATATCTACGCCGCCATCGTTTTTCTCCCCATCATCGGCTCGGCCATCGCGGGCCTGCTCGGCCGCGTCATCGGCGCGCGCGCTTCGATGCTCATCACCACCGGCCTGCTGTTTGTTTCGGCGGCTTTGTCGGTGGTGGCGTTCAACGACGTCGCCCTGGAGGGCCACAATCATATCATCCAGATTCTGCCCTGGATTCACTCCGGCGACTTCGCGGTGGACTGGACGGTCAGGGTCGACACCATCACCGCCGTGATGCTGGTGGTAGTGACCGGCGTGTCCTCGCTCGTTCACCTTTATTCCATCGGTTATATGGAGGAAGACCCGCACCAGTCGCGCTTCTTCTCGTTTCTGTCGCTGTTCACCTTCGCCATGCTGATGCTGGTGACCGCCAACAATTTCCTGCAGCTGTTCTTCGGCTGGGAAGGGGTGGGCCTGGCCTCCTACCTGCTCATTGGATTCTGGTACACGCGGCCCTCCGCCAACGCCGCCGCAATCAAGGCCTTTGTGGTCAACCGGGTGGGCGATTTCGGTTTTGCCCTGGGCATTTTCGGCGTCTATGCCGTCTTTAAGACTTTGGACTTCGATACCGTCTTCGCCGCCGCCCCCGCCATGGCGGGCAAGAACTTCATCTTCGCAGGCCATAGCGTCGACATCATGACCACGCTCTGCCTGCTCTTGTTCATGGGCGCGATGGGCAAGTCGGCGCAATTGGGCCTGCACACCTGGCTGCCGGACGCGATGGAAGGCCCGACGCCGGTTTCCGCCCTGATCCACGCCGCCACCATGGTGACGGCGGGCGTGTTCCTGGTCTGCCGTTGTTCGCCCATGTTCCAGCAGGCGCCGCAGGCCGCCGCGTTCGTCACCTTCATCGGCGCCTCGACCGCCTTCTTCGCCGCCTCGGTGGGCCTGTTCCAGAACGACATCAAGCGGGTGATTGCCTATTCCACCTGCTCGCAGCTGGGTTACATGTTCGCGGCGGCGGGCGTGGCGTCATACAACGCCGCCATGTTCCATCTTTTTACCCACGCCTTCTTCAAGGCGCTGCTGTTCCTCAGCGCGGGTGCGGTGATCACCTCCATGCATCACGAGCAGGACATGCGCAAAATGGGTGGGCTTTGGAAAGCCATTCCCTTCACCTGGGCCATGATGCTGATCGGCAATCTGGCCCTGACCGGCGTGGGTATTCCCTATCTCGACATCGGGCTGGCAGGCTTTTATTCCAAGGACGCCATCATCAACGCCACCTTCAGCGCCCATACCGCCATCGGCGCCTATGCCTTCACGCTGTTGATCGTCTCGGCCGGGATGACCAGCTTTTATTCCTGGCGGCAATTCCTGATGACCTTCCACGGCCGCTATCGCGGCCAAGACCATGGTCATGAACATCATCAGCATCTGGACCATGCCGACGGCGATGCGCACTCTCACGATGAGCCGGAAGCCGACGATCACGGCCACCACCACGCGCCTAGGCTGGAGGAGATGCATGAATCGCCGCTGACCATGCTGGTGCCGCTGGGCTTGCTCGCCACCGGCGCGGTCTTCGCCGGCATGCTGTTCTTTCATTTCTTCGTGGGCGAGGGGGCGGCGGAATTCTGGCGCGCCTCGCTGTTCGTGCCCAAGGGCGCCGAAGGCGAATTGCCGGTGTGGGTCGCGCTGGCGCCGCTCACCATGACCATCATCGGTTTTGCCATCGCCTATTACTATTACATCCTCCATCCCGACCTGCCGCGTAAGATCGCGGCGCGGCGTGGGCTGCTTTATCTGTTCCTGTTCAACAAATGGTATTTCGACGAGATCTACGATTTTATCTTCGTGCGCCCTGCCTTCTTCATCGGCCGCTTCCTGTGGAAGAAGGGTGACGGGTTGGTGATTGACGGTCTTGGCCCCGATGGCATTTCCGCCCGAGTGCTGGACGCGGCGCGCGGCGCGGTCAGGCTGCAGTCGGGTTACGTCTATCATTATGCCCTGGCGATGCTCTTGGGCGTGGTGGTGCTGGCGACCTGGTTCATGATGATGGGAGGCGCATTATGAGCCTGCCGCTGCTGTCCCTGGTCACCTTCCTGCCGCTCTTGGGCGCGGCGGCGATCCTGGTCTTGCCCGGCGCCAACGCGGCGCGTTGGATTGCGTTGGTCACCACCATCGCCACCTTCATCGTATCGTTGATGGTGTGGGCTGCCTTCGACCCCCACAATCCCGGCTTCCAGCTGGTCGAGAAGCTCAACTGGCTGGGCGGCGGCATCTCCTATCACATGGGCGTGGACGGCATTTCAATGCTGTTCGTGGTCCTCACCGCCGGCCTGATGCCTTTCTGCATCGCGGCCAGCTGGGACTCGATCGAAACCCGCGTCGCCGAATACATGATCGCCTTCCTGGTGCTGGAGACCATGATGATTGGGGTGTTCTGCGCCCTCGATCTCGTGCTGTTTTACGTGCTGTTTGAGGGCGGCTTGATCCCGATGTTCCTGATCATCGGCATCTGGGGCGGCAAGCGGCGCGTCTATGCCAGCTTCAAGTTTTTCCTCTACACCTTTGTCGGCTCAGTGTTGATGCTGCTCGCCATCATGAGCATGTACTGGGTGTCGGGCACCACCGACATCGCCGTGCTTCTCTCCTCGTCGCATTTCCCGCCGGCGATGCAGACCTGGTTGTGGCTGGCCTTCTTCGCCAGCTTCGCGGTCAAGATGCCGATGTGGCCGGTCCATACCTGGTTGCCCGACGCCCATGTCGAGGCGCCCACGGCGGGTTCGGTGATCCTGGCCGCCATTCTCTTGAAGATGGGCGGCTACGGCTTCCTGCGCTTCTCCCTTCCGATGTTCCCCTCGGCCAGCGAAATGTTCGCGCCGCTGGTCTTCACCCTCAGCATCGTGGCGATCATCTACACCTCGTTGGTGGCCCTGGCGCAGGAGGATATGAAAAAGCTGATCGCCTATTCCTCCGTCGCCCATATGGGTTTCGTCACAATGGGAATTTTCACGCTCACGCATCAGGGTGTCGAGGGCGGCATTTTCCAGATGCTGAGCCACGGTGTCGTCTCCGGCGCGCTGTTCCTCTGCGTCGGCGTGGTTTACGATCGCATGCATACCCGCGAGATTTCCGCTTACGGCGGGCTGGTGAATCGCATGCCGGTCTATGCGGTGTGCTTCATGGTCTTCACCCTGGCCAATGTCGGGCTGCCGGGGACCGGCGGCTTTGTCGGTGAGTTCCTCACCATGCTGGGCGGTTACCTACACAATAGCTGGCTGGCGATTTTCTCCGCCACTGGCGTAATCCTCTCGGCGGCTTATGCGCTTTATCTCTATCGGAGGATCATCTTCGGGGCACTGGTCAAGCCGGCGCTGCAGACCATCGAAGACCTGACCGCCCGCGAAGTGGCGATCCTGGCGCCGCTGGTGGTGATCACCATCCTGATGGGCATTTATCCCAAGCCGATATTCGATGTGACCACGCCCGCCGTCGCCAAGCTGATCAGCGATAATAAGACCGCGTTGGCGATGGAACATGCGTCAGGAGCGTTCGCGCGAGCGACCAAAAATGAGGTTGCAGCAAATCAGAAGGCGGCGGGTCCATGAATATTCTGCCCGACCTGATAGTGATGCTGCCGGAACTGATTCTGGCGGTGGGCGCCATGGTGCTGCTGCTGGCAGGGGCGATCGATGGCGAAAAAACCGCACCCGCCGTCAGCTGGGCCGCGATTGGTTTCCTAGCCCTGGCCGGCGCCCTGGTGGTGACGGGCGCGGGAGGCCCCGCCTTCCATGGCGCCTTCATCGCCGACGGCTTTTCCCGCTTCGCCAAGATCCTGATCCTGATCGGCGCGGCGCTGAGCATTCTGCTGGCAGAGGAGTTTTTCTCGGCCATCGTTCTGTCGCGTTTCGAGCTGCCGGTGCTGATGCTGCTGGCCACTTTGGGCATGATACTGATGGTCTCGGCCACTAGCTTCCTGTCGCTTTATATGGGGCTGGAGCTGCAATCCCTGGCGCTGTATGTACTCGCCGCGTTCAACCGCGACCATCTGCGCTCGACCGAGGCGGGCCTGAAATATTTCGTGCTGGGGGCGCTGTCGTCGGGGATGCTGCTCTACGGTATTTCGCTG
>Ga0210402_10006806_pt1 | contig 10081 bp, 7 predicted proteins | sample IncBWC7MmetaG_FD_161055 | JGI IMG/M metagenome (GOLD analysis project Ga0210402, IMG submission 161055) | Forest soil microbial communities from Barre Woods Harvard Forest LTER site, Petersham, Massachusetts, United States - Inc-BW-C-7-M | ecosystem: Environmental > Terrestrial > Soil >...
CAGATGGTCAGACCGGGTTCCCACATGTCAGCAACAAAATAAGCCGCCGAACAGGCACCGGAAGAAGCCGCATAAACCAGATCGTATTGCCGCCGCCCGCGCTCCTGAAGATAAGCCAGCACCCCCGCCGCCCAAGCTCCGCGCATCGCTCCTCCTTCCACAATCAATGCGGTTTGCCGGCGAACACCTGCGTTTCCGACCATCGGCGGCGACATCTTATTCCTTTTTTCCGGCGGCTCCGGTTACGTTCTATAATTTTCCTGATAAGTTCAGTTGTTCAATGTAGCACATCTCCGGTAAAATCAAAGAGGTCAGCGCCGCGCTGACGCACTGTGGATGACGGGGGCTGACAATTCCTAGCAACTCGCGTTTAATCGTTGGGACGTGCCAACCGGTCCGGCCACAGTGACCCTCAATATATTCGCGCCCCGTTTTCTGGGCCTGGAGAATCTCACCGGGTTCAACTAAATTGCAAAAAGCATTTTAAATTTTGTCTATCTTGCAAATTGCTTTGGGAATTTTTGGCTTTTCAAGAGCGATCTTAATATTTTCAAACAAATCGTGATTTTAACGGCGGAAATTTCGCTGGCACATCCAAAGCTCAATGAGTGTCGGAAGGTGTGAGAGTTTTCGCGACAGTCCCAGGATTTGTACGCTGAACCTTTTGGGGCCGCGATTTTGTTAACTTCTTACTGCCTTCGTAAAAGAGCAACCAATGAAATAAAGGAACTGTCCTATGAAAAAGAAACAAAACGGAGTCGTAAAATCTTGTGGAGTTTGGTGTTCCATCCTGATTGGCGTTGGCGTCATGGCGCTCGCGAACACCACGTCGGCCGGCACTACGAGCTTAAGCCCCGAATTCAACCAACGCGGCAACATCCTCATTGCCGACCAGTTCAACAATCGCGTCATCGAGATTGATCCGTCCGGTAAGATTGTCTGGTCATTCGGACATGGTCCCAATGACTTTTCTGCCAAATCCATCATCGGTGTCAATGATGCACAACGTGTCGGTATTTTGACCCTGATGACAGGCACAGGTACGCCTGCCGGTGTGATCCCGCAGGCACCCGACGGTGCGGCTGACAATCGCGTCATGTTGGTGGGTCCTTTCGGCAACATCCTCTGGCAATATGGCCAGTTCGGGGTGACCGGTTCCGGCCCCAACCAGTTGAATACACCGGTGCAGAGTACATGGCTGCCAGACGCGCATGTCCTTATCACCGACCAAGCCAACAACCGGATCATTGAGGTTAATCTGTTGAAGAAAATTGTCTGGTCGTATCCCGGTTCGAACACAAATGATGCAGACCAGCTTGTTGGTCCGAACTCTGCCGAGTTGCTTGAGAACGGTCACATTCTGATTGCCGACCAAGGCAACAACCGCGCGATTGAGGTGACGCGCGGCGACCAAATTGTAAAAACCTACACCGTCGGCGGCACGGCCAATACAGTCGCCTTCGCCAGCCGCCTCGACAATGGTGACACGCTGATCACGGATGCCGGCAATTCACGCGCCGTCGAAGTGGACGCCAACGATAACATCGTCTGGCAATATTTCACCGACACGGACCCGTTGAGCGTTCCGGCACCTCTGCCGACCCGTGCGGTGCGCCTTAAAAACGGTGACACGCTGATCAGTGACCAGTTTAATAACCGCGTCATTCGTGTCAGTCAGGCCGGGGTAATTGTCGCCAGCTACGGACTCCCGCTTGCAGGTGGCGACCCCATCGGGAACAATGTCGGTTACGACACGCACACCTCACAGAATGGACTGTATTCGCCATACGATGCCAAAGTGGTTGGCGACTACACCGGATTGACTCCGCCGTTTGATTTCGATGGAGACGCTGACGACAAGTAAGCACACCAGGAAAAAGTGAGCACGAGACTCGCTCGTTCGCAGGCTGGGGCGGCACGAAAGTGTCGCCCTGGTTGCCTACCCGATTATTGAAGAAATCGTTGAAGATTTCGTGCGCGTCACTTGACAGATTGCATTAATTGGGTCGAGATTGAGCCATGATCATAAATAAACCGGGAAAAACAAAACTGGACTTGAAGCAAACAGGCATCAATTTCGGAAGTTGGATTTGGATTGTCGCCGCTGGAATCTTTGCCTGCACAGGAATTGTTGTGGGGATTTTCGCCCTTAATTTCCTCCAAGTAATAAATTATTTCTGAATTACATGTGAATGTGCACGCACCTGGCAGTTAATTTCTGAAGCCTGAAGCGACCTGTTTCAGGCTTTTGCATTTATCACAACGGCTTGTTCGACTATTCATGAAAGTTAAACGGGGAAAAGCCGCAGGTTTTACTGTTCACTTCTGTGAATAACTGGTGAATAACAATTTCTCATTTTATTTGACGAAATTCCATATTGGCTGCTAATTGAACTAATTAATTACGGTAAATTGGCGCCATGAAATTCATCGCTCCATCAGACTTCAGCCAAGGGCTGGGCAATCCGCTTAAGACTCCCAGCGGCGAGCCGCTTGTTAAAAAGGGAACTATATTTTCCATCGGTGATGATTTACCCGTCGCAATGTTTTCAGACGAGGACTTGAAGTTGCACTTTAAACTTTTCACCGCCGGCAGGATTTGTCCCTTGGACAGTGAATGGGGCAGGCAGATATTGGCAGATGTGGGCGGTCTTCAGGTTTCAGACAGGAAAGCAGCAAAGACAAAAGAAAAGCCGTCAGGCGTCCTGACAATCAATCAGCCTTTGAGCGCAGTTAAATAAGCAACCCGATGCCAATTTTTTAGACTGTCGTCACCATTTCGTTGATCCAACCCCTGCTTGTTGTCGAAATAGGAAAGCCCCGCTTCTAAATCATCCAAAAAGAATTGCAAAAAGCATTTTAAATTTTGTCTATCTTGCAAATTGCTTTGGGAATTTTTCCCGATGTAAAACTTGAATTTCAAATTCCTAAGAAATCGAAGTTTTCATGGGAAATTCTGCTGGCACACAAAAAGCTAAAAAAGGTCGGAAGGTACGAACGTTTGTGAGCACTCCGTGAAGGAAAAAATGCAAACTAACTAATGTCACATGGTTGAGAAACGGACCACATGCGCCTTCCAATTAAATTTAACCCACGTTGAATACATAAAAACATGACAACCACAACATTGAATGCTCCTGAATCAAAGGATTTTATCGCCGATAAACTGTTTATCACCATTCTGCCGGAAGAGGTGAATCAAATTCTCCGAAAAAAAGATTTCAACTCCATCATCGTTGATGTCCGAGAAACAAAGGATTTCATCAAGGGGCATGTTCCCGAGGCGATCAATCTTCCCAAAGGCAACTGGGGTAAAATCAGCGGTTTGCAATTTGAACAGACGCTGATCATTTATTGCTATTCGAATATGTGTCCTCTGGCCGCCGAGGCCATGCTGGAATTTGTCAAATACGGCTTTCCGGTCATGGAGATGGAAGGGGGATTTGAAGCTTGGAAGGAAAACAACCTGCCTGTGGAAATCTAAAGTTTATGACTAAATCATATCATCTGAAAGAATTCATCGATTTCGAGACAATCAAAACGGTCCTAAAACCGCTCGCAAATCAGAGAAAAGATGAGCTTGAGAAAAGAACGTTTTCATCTAGGCATAAGTTTCTTGATGGGCTGACGCTATGGAAAACGGCATTGCAAATTGAAAGGTGTCGGACGGGCCGTTCCAATCAAAAATAACGGTGGCACAATGAAGCAATATAATAATCCGATATGGTGGGAGCCTGATAATGACTTCGCATGGGATCACGTCAAACTGGTGATGAAACGCGATTGGGAGCAAACGAACCACGGCAAAAAGCCAAATACCACCCGTAATATCGGCCAGGCCGTCAAGCAAACGAGTGGGATGGAGGCAATTCCGCCATTGGGCCGACCGGCGTTTGAACAATTAGAACCTGCTTTCCGTTTCGGTTATGGTGCGCGTCTAAAATTTGGCAGAGAATATCCTGAGTGGGATGGTGATTTTGAGATTCGGTTGGCAGAAGATTGGCGAACCATGGATCCGACGCGGAAGGAATCATGGGAACAAGACCGCGAGGCAATCCGTTATGGTTGGGATTATGAGTTGAAAGATTTGCAAGAGGTCGTAAATGGGTAGGCACTCTTGGCCCAGTGAAATGCTTGTGTTCGCAAGCGATTTAATTGGAGGCGATTTGCGTTCGAGCATTCGGTCTCCGCTATTGCCGCACCTATCCCCGACGCCGCGCCAGTGAAAAGCGCGTTTTATTTTTTCGGGCTAAACACGATAAATCTTTTCTGCGTTAGTTTGGAATAATTTGATCTGCTCTGCTTCGGTCGCGGACGAAAAAAACAACCGAACTGTTTCTGTCCAGTGATCGTAGCTGGTCGCCAAAGTTGCTACCGGCCAATCGCCGCCAAATAAAATGCGGTCGAAACCAAAGCATTCCAGTGCGTGATCAAAGTAAAATTTCAAGTCAGCCGGCTTCCAGGTTTTCCAATCGGCTTCAGTCGTCAGTCCGGAAATTTTGCAGACAACATTCGGCATGTCCGCGAGAGACCTCAAATTAACCGCCCACGGTTCGGTTATTTTACCACGCACACCTGGCTTGCCGAAATGATCCAAAATAAACATAACCTCCGGCACGTTGCGCACCAGTTGGACCACAGCACCTAACTGTTCGTGGCGAATGCAAATGTCGAATGTGAAGCCGAATTTTGCGAGCAATTTTACACCGGCTACAAATTCCGGCTGCACACAGAAATCGATGTTGGCTTCTGTCTGCAGGTTCCGGCGCACCCCCTTTACCAGCGGAAACGTTGATAGCGTGTTCAGTTCGGCACGAACGCTCTCACCTTTTTCCAACATCGCATTGGCAACAATGCCCTTCAATCGGGCTTCACTTTTCGCCAAATTATAAACCCAATTCACTTCATCCAGGCTTTGCGTTGGCTCGTAATCACATTCGACAAAAACCATTTTGCGCACGTTTGATTTTGCACTTGCCGCCGAAAAATCTGCCGGTAGAAAAGCACGGTTAAGCGCCGGATATTTCATAAGCCAAGGATAATGCAATTGGGACGGATCCCAAAAATGGACATGCGAATCTACAAGGCAAATCTCGTTCATATGAGACAGATTCTTTCAACTTTCAAAATGGAATGATATTTCACAACTAAAATTAGAGCGTTCGGCGATAGCCCAGCTCGGCTCCGCCGCTCACGTGCATGATGTGTCCTGTGACAAACCTTGCTTTCTCAGAAATTAAAAAAACGCACGCATCCGCGATGACTGCGCTTTCCGGACAATAACCAAGTGGATGGATTTCTTCAAGATACCGCTCTACTGAAGTAGGGTCAGGTTGCTCGGCACACCACTGACGAAGCATCGGTGTCCAGGCGCCTGATGGACAAACCGCATTAACGCGAATTCCGTGCTTGCCATAATCCAACGCCATTGATTTCGTCAACGCATTCATTCCACCCTTTGTTGCACTATACGCGGCATGAATTTCTTGGCCAATTACACCAACAATGCTGGACGTGTTTAGAATGCAACCCTTGCTTGCGACCAAAGTCTGAAAAGTGTGACGCGTTGTGTGTAAAATACTTTTCAAATTCACATCAAAAAGCGCATCCCATTCAGTATTGGTTGTTTCATGAATGACTTTTGATGGCGTCACGATCCCTGCATTATTATGCACCGCGTCAATTTTCCCATACCGCAACAAGGCTTTCTCAACCGCCATTTTCACTTCTAGGTCGTGGCTTACGTCACAAACTATGCCCAAATGGTCTGCGCCAAGTCCAGCTATGCTTTCTTCGACCCCGCCTGCATCAAGGGCAGCGATGACGACTTTTGCCCCTTCAGCCGCATAGGCCTTGGCACAATCACGACCGATACCACACGATCCGCCCGTGAGAAAAACTATTTTGTCTTTGAGTAGTAATTTCATGGTAATAATTGCTGTTTAATTTATTCAACGGAAAATGATGTAAAATGTGACAAAAACAACCAACACGACGACGGACGCCAGGCGATAGTTTTCCAATCCTCGCCCCCCAGCCTTCCCCTGTAAAGGTTCACGCCAGTTTTTCCAGACCAGTAATTCAGCCTCAGCTTTGAACGGTTCGGGGAATAAAAGAGTTGTTGCCACCATGATTATAATGCATGCGACGAGCAACAAAAATGCGATGAGCATAAAATCACCACGATAAATGTTGTTCCAATCCAACAAGAACGTGGCAAAGCCCAAAGCAATGCCAGAAATCAATGTAATAAAAGCGGATTTGCCCGAGGCACGTTTCCAAAATATGCCAAGCAAAAAGACCGCCGTGACCGGCGGGGCGACGTAGGAAATCAGTTTGTTGATGCCTTCAAAAATCGTCGTGTAATGGCCGAACAACGGTGACGCGACAATCGCAACAATTGCACCAATAATCGTGGTAATCCTGCCTATGTTGACAAGCTGCTGATCAACTAATCCAGGCCGGTAACGCTTGAACAAATCATAAGCGACGAGCGTGGCGGTTGAATTCAGCGCGGCAGAACAGGTTTGCATCGCAGCAGCAAGCATTGCGGCAATGACAAGTCCTTTTAATCCGACCGGCAGCAGGTGCGTGATGAGAAAAGTATAAGTGTCCGCAGAGGTCTGCGGCGCGTCGTTGCCAAAAGCTTTTTGCTGAACCAGCGCAACGCAGATGACGCCGGGCAGAACGAAAAGAAAAACCGGCAGTACTTTCAAGAATGCGCAAAAAAGCGGGCCGAGTCGCGCATTTTTTTCATCCTTCGCTGCGAGCACACGCTGGACAATCGTCTGGTCGCAGCAAAAATACCAAATTCCCAAAACGGGATAGCCAAGTAGAATCGAATACCATGCGAGACCACTCGGATCTTTGGCATCACGCACTACGTGGAGGAAATTCCCAGTGCCCCAGGTTACTTTGCTGCTGGCGACGCTGGCGAGCGGATGAGCATGCGATGCGAGTGTATGCATAAGTTCTGTCCAGCCACCAATTTTCAGATAGCCGGCAATCGTGATGACTACCGCGCCGACGAGCAGCAAAATGGTTTGCACACTTTCCGTCCATACCACCGCCAGCAGGCCGCCGAGCATCGTGTAAATTCCCGTCAACGCTCCAAGCACGACAATGAAAAGCATCAGCGCATCCACGCCCATGATTGTTGCGCCCGGCGTGAGGCCGAGAATCCCACGCAGCACCCATGCCGCCGTGTAAAGCGCCACGCCCATGTGAATCACGATGGCGGAAAACAACGAGATAATACACAGCACGTCACGGCAGCTGCGATTGTATCGCCGCTCGAGAAAATCCGGCAGGGTGGTGACACGCGAACGCAAGTAGAGTGGCGCGAAGAACAATGAGAGTAAAATCAGCGTGAAACCGGCCATCCACTCGAAATTCCCGAAGACAAGTCCGTATTTGTAAGCCGCTTCGGCCAAGCTGACGAGATGAACAGTTGAAATGTTTGCCGCGAATATTGCCAGCCCGATCACTGGCCATGTCAGCGTGTTACCCGCCAAAAAATAATGTCCGCCCTCACCACCACGCTCGTTTTTGCGACGCCAAAAACCTACGGAAAAACCAAGTCCGACCACCGCGATCAAATAGATCGCTATAATCGCCCAGTCGAGATTATTTAGTGAATTAGTCACTTAGATTTTTGTGAATTACTACCGGGCAATTTTAGTCATTGGTTTGGCAATGCTTTTGCAACGCAGAAGGCTGGCCCACCGCCTCCGACAAATGCCCTTGTAAAATAGCCCCCAACCTCGCAGGTCGTCTGGAAGTTTCTGTGGAACAGTAGAACATGGTTCAATTTAGTTGGATTTTGTTGTTTCCAGCATTCCATCTACTGTAATTGACTTTCCGCTTTGTAGTTTTATGTCCCGAATAATGTCGCCGTATTGCAAGTGGCAATCATTTCCCGCAGACGAGTAAATAGTTGCAGATATCAATTTTCCGTTTACCCATTGGATGTCCACGGTAAAACCGCCGCGTGCCCGCAACCCTTTTACCTTGCCGCCTGGCCATTCTTTAGGCAAAGCGGGCAGGAAATCAATATTGCCGGTTTGCGATTGCATCAACATTTCGCACATGGCCGCGGTAATGCCAAAGTTGCCATCAATTTGCATCGGGGGAAGCATTCCAAACAGATTCAGACACGTGTTGCGAGTTGAAAATAACTGCTGAAGTTCCCGATGTGCGTCTTGACCGTCGTGCAGCCGCGCGTATAACGCGGTTCGCCAGGCGAAAGACCATTCACGCACATCTCCGGTGTCACCGCGCGCATCCAGAGATGTTTTGGCTGCGGCCGCCAGTGCCGGGGTCTTTTGAGAACTAATTTGATCGCCGGGGTAGACGGCAAAAAGGTGCGAGGTGTGACGATGGTGGTCATTGGGCGTATCAAGTTCAGGATTGTTGGTGTCATGCTGTTCGGTCATCCATTCGAGCAATTGGCCCCAACCACCAATTCCGGGAGTTGCCAGTTTGTCACGCATGCCGGCTATTTTATTCCGAAATTCCTTGTCTACACCAAGGACATCTGCGGCTTGTACATAATTATCGAACAAATCCCAGATAATCTCCTGACTGTAGCTAACACCATCTTCGGTCGGGCCGTGTTCGGGAGACCAGGCATGGGGTACCACCATTCGACCATCAGGCAGGGTCTTCAAGTGATCCTGCCAGAATTCACATATCTCTTTCATCACCGGATAAGCGGTAGTTTTTAGAAATGTTTTGTCTTCAGTAAAAACGTAATGTTCCCAAAAATGGTGGCAATACCATGCATTGGCCGTTTTGTCCCATTCCCAGCCCAAGCCGCCATGGATGTTATGCGATACGCGAATGGCCCAACCGCAGGTGGTCAGCTGCCCTGTGGGCGTTTTAAATTCAGGCGAAACCTCCGTCGCCCTGCGCCAGACTGGAATCTGGCTCGACACCAAATCGAAAAATGGGAGATGACATTCAGACAGATTGGCTGTTTCGACCGGCCAATAGTTCATCTCAATGTTGAGATCCGTATGATAATCGGCGTCCCAAGGGGGATTATTATTATCACACCAAAGCCCCTGCAAATTCGCGGGCAGACCGCCGGGCCGGGAACAGGAGATGAGCAGGTAGCGTCCATATTGGAAAAGCAGCTGTTCAAGTCCAGGATCAAACGTCACCGCAGCCTTGATTTTGCGCTGATCCGTCGGCAGGTCAATTTGTTCTGGCGTAGATTGGCCCAGATCCAGTGATACCCGGTTGAATATATGGCCAAAATCCTTTTCATGCGCGGCCTTTAGAGATGCATAGTTCTTTTTATCAGCGCTTTTAATGAGTCCGGTCAGGCGGGAATGAGGATCCTCACCGTGGTAGCTTTTGGCATAGTCCATCACATAATCGGTGCCGAGAGCGACCAGCAACGTGAGGCTGTCGCAATTCTTGAATTCAAGCATCGAACCGTTCGTTTGCAATGTTCCCCCACTGTTAAGGACGAGCAATTGCGCCTCATATCTCATTCCGTTCGCCAGATGGCTGGCAAAAGTCAGGCGGCCCTTTTCGGCGGTGGTCCGGCCGACACGCGAATCATTTAATTCAATGTTGCCGCTGTAACTTCCAGGTTTGTCTGCGGTAAGATGAACCACCAGGACTCCGTCGGCATGGCTACAGAAATATTCACGTGAAAAGTGTGTCCCGTTGATATCATAACTGACATGCGCCAAAGCATCACCGATATCGAGACTCCGGCGGTAGTTGGAATAATTATCATGGCCTCCCAAGTTTATAATCAAATGGCCGAACATTTGATAAGTTCCCATGGTGCCATAATCGCCCGAGGGATTTTCGTCGCCACTCCAGAGACTGTCTTCGTTCAATACCAAGTCCTCACGAGCCACTCCTCCGCTGATCAGCGCGCCACTCCGTCCATTGCCGATGGGTAGCGCCTCATCCATGAAGTGCGAAGGGGAGTTCTTGCCCATGGGCAGCGCATCGTCCATGAAGTTCGTAGAGGAGATTGGATGCTGATACCACAGAACCAAATCGCTGGCGAACGAAGCGGCGCCTGCACTCAAGAATATCAGTGCAGCCATAATATTTT
>Ga0210402_10006808_pt1 | contig 10079 bp, 9 predicted proteins | sample IncBWC7MmetaG_FD_161055 | JGI IMG/M metagenome (GOLD analysis project Ga0210402, IMG submission 161055) | Forest soil microbial communities from Barre Woods Harvard Forest LTER site, Petersham, Massachusetts, United States - Inc-BW-C-7-M | ecosystem: Environmental > Terrestrial > Soil >...
ACCGAGTGACGCCCTATGGCGTGCTCGCCAATCTCGCGGCGATGCCGGTGGTACCAGCGGTCGTGATGCCGGCGGGCCTCATTGGGCTTCTCGCCATGCCGTTTGGCTTCGACGGGCCGTGCTGGTTAGGCGATGGGGATCGGAATCGACTGGATGATCGCGGTGACGCGATGGGTGTCTGGTCTGCCTGGCGCGGTCGGACGGGTCGCTGCGTTCGGCATGCCTCCGTTGATCGTCGCAAGCATCGGCCTCGTCCTGCTCGGATTGCTGCGCACGCCGTTGCGCTGGTCGGGAGCTGGGCTGCTTGCGCTTGCGATTGTCTGGGCGGCGGCCACGCCGCGGCCGGATATCCTGATCTCCGGCGACGGCGCAACGTCGCGGTGCGAGGCAGGGACGGGCAGCTGCATCTGATGCGGACCAGCAAGGACGCCTTCCTGTTCAAGGAATGGCTTGCAGCCGATGCCGGTGCACGCAGCGTGACCGATCCTTCGCTCGCAGACGGCGTGTCCTGCGATGATGCGGGCTGCGTGGTGCCGAAGGCCGACGGCGCGCTGGTGGCGCCCAGCTTGCGTGCGGATGCGCTGGCCGACGATTGCCTGCGCGCCGGCCTCGTCGTGAGCGCGCGCCAGCCGCCCGCATCGTGCGCCGCCTCGGTGATCGATCGCAAGCGGGTGCAGCGGCAGGGCGCGCTGGTGTTGCGCGAGAGGCGTGGTGGCTTCGTGGTGGACGCCGTTAGGCCGCGCGGGATGGACCGGCCGTGGTCGCCCGCACCAGACGGTAGCGCGGAGACCGACACGTCATTCGTGCCGAAACCGTCATTGCCACGTGGGGAGGACGCGACGCCGTCCGAGACGGACCTTCAGGCGAACGATTAGACAGGTGGACGAGGAGATCCACGCTTCGCACTTTGCTGAGCACTTTGCGGCTCAACGCGGCCCTCCGGGTCCGCGTGCTCTACGGCGGATGATCCGCCGATGATCCCACTAGATCGAATGTGCCGAGCCTGAACTCATCGGGCGCGTCAGAATCGGTCGCAACCTCGACCAGCGTGAACGACGCCTCGGGATAGACTTCCCAAACAGCCAGATCGTCCGCCGTGACCGTGAGCCACCCGAATGTAAACATATAGCGCCCGGGCTTGGTAACCCGACCGGCTTTTTGCCACGTAATCTTGTTGACCACGAAATCTTGTTGACCAAAGCATCTCCCCTCGGCGAACCAGCGACACCTCGCCGAGGGCTGGAAAATTGCTATCGAAAGTCTCAACGAGAGCTTATCCGATCGGTGTCCGTTCAACAACCGGCGTCGTCGGCGTCTCGTGCCTGCGCTCGGCCGGCGCGTGCGTCACTGGCAATTGCAGGACGGTGACACGCTGTCCTTCGCAGAGCTGCGTCACCAGCACATAGCTGCCGTCCGCGAATTCGACCGCGTCGTGGTGCCGATACGGAATATCGCGATCGATCTGGTTGAATTTCCCGACGCGCGACTCGATCGTCTTGGTCCAGATCCAACGGTTGTCGTATCGGACGTCGTCGGCGAACGCGAGTTCAGTTCCAGGCAGCATGCAGACCGCGACATTGAGATCGCTCTGGGCGGCAAAGCCGCGCGTCGCGGTGCCGCGGAATGTCGTGGTTACCAAGGTTTCTCCAACTTTCGCCGGGCGTGTCGCGACGGCGTGTAAGCTATAGTCACACATTGGTCCGCTCCTCGTTTTCGATAGAGCCAGCGCCCCGAGAGGCACTGGCCTCTATCAGTGGACAACAGCGTTCTATTGTTCGCTACATTGTGGGCAATTCTACGATCAACGCGCGCAATCGTTCGATCACAAATGCGTGGATGTTGCCTGCGTGTGCGTGCGCGCGCGATCGCAAAGGTTTACGCTGTGTATGTGATGAAGGGCTGATTTCGATGGGATCGACGCGCTCTTGCTTGAGCGGCGTTTCGATCGAAGGGAGTTGTTGCCTTTGCCTCGCGGCAAGGAAACAGATTTTCGCAGCGAAGTGAGACTCACAAGGGCGCATCGCAATAAGATGCGCCGCGAAAATGAGCGTAGCGTCAGCTCGCAGCAACAACTCCGAATTCTCAGACTGTTTTCATCGGGTGCGACGATGAGTCACGCGTGCTGAATGACAGACGTCGCGGACGCGGTCGACGATGCGACCCGTTGCGTCGTCGTCCAACGCGACGCACCGCGAGCCCAATCCCGGCTCGTCGCGGAGCCGAACGCAGCCGCCCGACTGCGGAGTAAATCATGCGTCCGCACCCCGACCGTGCCCGATAGTCTGTGCGAGCCACAGCGATCGATCAGGCCGCGACCGCCGACGCCCGATTGCGGTATCCGGCATCGGCCATCCCGCTCGGCACTCTCGATCCCGTTCAGTACTTTCGATACAGGCCGATCAGCTTGCCTTGGATCTTGACCCGGTTCGGCGGCAGGATGCGCACTTCGTAGGCGGTGTTGGCGGGCTCGAGCGCGATCGAGGCGCCACGGCGGCGGAAGCGCTTCAGCGTTGCTTCCTCGTCGTCGATCAGCGCCACCACGATGTCGCCGGTCTCCGCGGTTTCGTTGCGCTGGATCAGCGCCATGTCGCCATCGAGGATGCCGGCGTCGACCATCGAATCACCGCGCACCTCGAGCGCATAGTGCTCGCCCGAGCCGAGCATGTCCGGCGGTACGCTGATGGTGTGGCTGCGCGTCTGCAGGGCCTCGATCGGCGTGCCGGCCGCGATGCGGCCCATCACCGGCACCGCCACCGGGCGTTCGCCTCCGTCATCCGCGCCGGCGCTGCTGCTGCGCACCTTGCCGAGATTGCCCTCGATGACGCTCGGGGTGAAGCCGCGACGGCTGGTGCCGCCGGCGGCCGAAAGCTCGGGCAGCTTGATCACCTCGATGGCGCGCGCCCTGTTCGGCAGGCGCCTGATAAAGCCGCGTTCTTCGAGCGCGGTGATGAGCCGATGAATGCCGGACTTCGAGCGCAGATCGAGTGCGTCCTTCATCTCGTCGAAGGAGGGTGGAACTCCGGCCTCTTTGAGCCGCTCGTTGATGAAACGCAGAAGTTCGTACTGTTTGCGCGTGAGCATCGCGATCAAGTCCCCCGTGATGGCGTCCTTCGATTGTCGCGCTTGCGAGCAGACGTCCCAGACGCGCCTACAACCCGCTCTCGAAACAAATCATGAACGAACACTATATGTTCGGTATGTGTTCCGCAACTCCTTAATTTACAGTGAAGGCGGCAAATGTCGTGGTGGTAACGGGTGCCCGCGGCATTGCCGCGGCGATCGCAGGATGCCACGGAGCAAGCCGGCTTTCAGTCGCGCCGAAATATCAGAAGTGCCTGTGCCGCAGCGCTATCAAGACGCTCGAGATTCCGAAAACAGGACGTGGAACCGGTGTTGGCGCCGTCGCATCGGCCGGTTTCCGCAACTTTGACTGGCCTCGCGCCTGATGATCGTGAGTCCGGCCGCGCGGCCCGGCACCGACCCGCTTTCGCCCGGCCATGCGCGCACGAATCAGCGCTGGCGCTTGATGGCCAAGATCAATGCACGGCGGCGTACAGAATTTTGTCCTGCGTCGCCTCGGCCGCGTCGAACTCGGCGACGATGCGCCCCGTCCGGGCCACCAGGATACGGTCCGAGACCGCGAGTATCTCCGGCAGATAGGATGAGATCACCACCACGGCCTTGCCTTCGTCGGCCAGCCTGCGGATCTCGGCATGGATATGCGGGATGGTGCCGACATCCACGCCCCTGGTCGGCTCGTCGAAGATCACGATCGAGGGATCCTGGCCGAGCGACTTTGCAAGCACCACCTTCTGCTGATTGCCGCCGGATAATTCGACGATTTTCGCCTTGCGCTGGAGCGCGTTGATCTTGAGCCGCTCGACCCAGTAGTTCGCGAGCTTCGAGCGCCTCGCGCGCGACAGCAGGAAGCTGAAACCGAATTTTGTGGCGAGCTTGCCGACATAGACATTGTCGTCGACGATCATGGTTTCGAAGAAGCCGTTGGCCTTGCGGTCTTCGGTGATGTAGGCGATGCCGTCGTCGATCGCCTGGCGCGGCACCCGATAGCGAATGGGCTTGCCGCGCAGCCGGATCGTCCCGCCATTGACCAGATTGCGCTTGAGCGCCCCAAAAATGATCTTTGCGATCTCGGTGCGGCCGGACCCGATCAGGCCGGCGATGCCGACCACCTCGCCGGCATAGACCGAGAACGACATGTTCTTCACCACCATGCCCATGGTGACGTTCTCGACCGTGAGCACTTTTTCGCGGCGCTGGCTGGGGACGACCTTGCTGCGCTGATAGATCGTCTGCGCCACCTGGCGGCCGACCATGTGCTGCACCAGCGCGTCGCGATTGAGCGATTTCGCCGGCGCGGTGATCACGAGCCGCCCGTCGCGCAACACCGTGATGCGGTCGGCGATCTGCAGGGATTCTTCCAGCGCGTGGGAGATGTAGATGATCGCGACCCCGCGCGCGCGCAGGTCGCGCACCAGATGGAAGAAATGCACGATCTCCTCCGGCGTCAGGCTCGCCGTCGGCTCGTCGAAGATGATGATGCGCGCCTTGTTGTAGATCGCGCGCGCGATCTCGACCATCTGCTTCTTGGCCGTGCCAAGCAGGGCAACGGGCGTCGCCGGGTCGACATGGAAATTGAGCGATTGCAAGAGCTGCTGCGCCTGGATGTTCAGGGTGCGGTACCGGGTCAGCAGCTTCTCATTGCCGAGCTCGATGTTCTGCGCCGCCGTCATGGTCGGCACCAGGCTCGTCTCCTGATAGACCATGCAGATGCCGGCGGCGAGCGCGTCACGCGGCTGCTGGAAATCGGCACGTGCCCCGTCGACATGGATGTCGCCTGACGTCAGCTGGATCGCGCCCGCGATGGCCTTGCAAAGGGTCGATTTGCCGGCCCCGTTCTCGCCGACGAGCGCGTGCACCTCGCCGGCGTAGAGATCGAAATTGATCGCCTCGATGGCGTGGACGCCGCCATAGATCTTGGCTCCGCCCATGACCTGCAGCACCGGCTTGCGGCCCTGATCCGCGGCGCTGGCCGCGTCCGCCAGCGTGGCAGCGTCGTTCATTTGAGATCTCCGGGCTCGAGCAGCAGGCGGCCTGCGCCGCGGCTTGAGATCACCGTGCCTTGCGGCGTTGCGCAGGCGCCGGTGATGCCGTGGAAGGCGCCACCGGCGCGGCTGTGGATGCTGCCGGTCAAGTCGCCATGGCCATCGAGATGAACGAGAAGCCCATAGGAGCGCGGCGGCGCCCAAGGTTTCTGGATGCCCAGTGCCTTCACGCCGCCGATCTGCATCGGCTCGAGGCAGTCGCTCCCGCCGGAATAGGCCGGCGCGATCCAGTAATCGGGCGAAATGTTCGCGATCATCTCGGCACGAAAATCGTCCTCCTTGAGCACGAATTCGATCAGATGCGTGCGCCGCGCGAACAGGCCGAGATAGAAGCCGCCGCGCCCGTCGCCGGTCAGGCGGGCCGGGTAGCCGGGCAGGTTTCGCTGCACGACGATGGGCTGGCCGGAACCATCGGCCGACAGCGCCATGCGACTGACGCGATGGGCCCAGCTCTCGGTGAACCAGAGCTGCCCGGTATCCGGCACAATTGCGATGCCCTGGGGGTAATGGAGGTCCCGCAGCAGCGTTGCTGGCGACCCGAGCGAGGCGTCGCAGGCGATCAGCCGGCCGTTGTGACCCTTCTCCATCAGGTCGCGACGCCAATCTTCCAGCGGGCGGCCAGAGCTGCCTTCGACTGCAAAGATGCGGCCGTCCGGGGAGGCTGCGACCGATGTCAGCCCAGTCAAAGGCTGTCCGTCGACCGCGCTCAGCCGGCGCGGATCTGGCCGTGCGGGATCGAGCGCGGCAAGCCCCCGTCCGGCCACACAGACCAGCAGGCGCCCATCAGGGTGGATCGCGAGCCCTCCGGCGTCGCCATCGAATTCGGCCACGAGGGTGCGCGTGGCAAAACCCGGACCCGACAGCCGGAGAACGCACTTACCTGCGGAGACGAGCAGCGAGCCGTCCCGGTCCGCGACGACGTCGTCGAGACCGGGCAGGGGGTCGCCGATCGGCGTGCAGGCATCCAGCCGGTCGTTGGGGCTGAGCGCGCCGTCGAGCGGCGGGATCGCGTTCTGCTCGCCATCGCGATGGATGACGCTGCGGATGTCGCGCAAAAAATGGTCGAAGAGTCCCACGGCCGCTTACCCCGTCAGTCTGCTCTTGGCGCCCCAATAGGCATCGTATCCACACCAGCTCTCATCGACGCCATCGAGCTTGATGCGCCCGATCCGGTTGTTCTCGAGACCGCCGAGATAGAGATGGCCCTTGTGCTCGCGCATCGAGGTCAAGGTCGAATGCGAAATGCCGGTCGGATCCCACCAGGACTCCAGCGCCTCACCCTGCTCGTTGAATTTGAGCACGCAGCCGTGATTGAGGGCCGGCGCCAGCCACTCGTCGGTCGGCACCTGCTTGACCATGCGGAGCCGGAAGCCGGGTTTTCGCGCGGCGAGGTCGAATGTCGGCGTGCGAATGCCGACCAGCGCCAGCCAGTAATTGCCGTCGGAGGCGCGATTGATGTTGTCGGGATTGCCGGGCAGTTCGTCGATCAGGACCTCGGTCTTGCCCTGCTTGGGACCAGCGAGCCAGTGGCGGAAGATCTTGCACAGCGAGGTCGAGGCGATCAGAAGCGACCTGCCGTCGTGCGAGACGCAGACCCCGTTCGGGAAATAGAAATGGTTGATGATGGTGCGCGTGGTCCTGGTCTTGGGATCGTAGCAGACCATGCGGCCGTTCGGACGCGCCTCGAGAATGTCGAGCGTGTTGGTCGTCATCTCGTAACGCGTGGTGCAGTCGGAAAAATAGATTTTTCCGTCGGGGCCGATGTCGAGATCGTCGGCCATGCGCAGGCGGGAATCGTCGTTGAGCTTGTACCAGGTGCGGTTGGTCTCGTCGGTCACCTTGAACACCTCGCCATCCGGCTTGACGCCGTAGACGCCCATGCCGGCGACGGCGACGATCAGGTTCTCGTCGCGGTCGAACTGCATGCCAAGCGGCCGGCCGCCGATATGGGCGAAAACCTCGCGCGTCTGGAAACTGGGGCCTGAGAAGCGGATGATGTTGCCGTCGCGGGTCGACCCGTAGAGGCGGTCCTGGCGGTCGAGAATGACATCCTCGGGCCCCTCGACCTGATTGAGCCCGATCGCCTGCGCGTTGATGAGCCGGTCGTTCTGCGCGTAGGGCGAGGCGGAGCCGGGCTGCACCGACGGCGCGGGCGAGAACGCGACAAAGGCGGGATTGACGTAGATCTTCTGGATCGCCTTGCCGCGGTTCTTCGCCCATTTGACGTCGATGCCGACGGCGGCGAGCAGGATGATGCCGATCACAGCCGACGTCACATAGCCGGGGATTCCCATCCGCACCAGGCCATTGATCAGGAGGAAGATGATCGACGCGCCGATCATGGCCCGCCACACCGTGCCCTTGCCGCCCGCGAGCGACACGCCGCCGAGTACGACCGCGGTCAGCGCCTGGAATTCCCAGCCCACACCCGTCGTCGAGTCCGTTGATGATTGCCGCGCGGCGTAGAAGATGCCGCTGGCCGCGCAGAGTGTGCCCGACAGGACATAGGTGAAGAACAGGATCAGCCGGACCCGGATGCCGGCATGCCGTGCCGCCTTGCGGCTCGCGCCGATCGCCGTGAGATGCCAGCCGTAGCGGGAGCGCGACAGGAAGATGTGGCAGACCAGCAGCACGACGAGCAGCGTCGCCGCGTTGATGGGGATGCCCAGGACGCTGCCGACGCCGAGGAAATCCCAGGCGTCGCTGTCCACCGAGTTGGTCGCGAATACCTGGGCGTAGCGGGTGTTGAGCAGATTGACCGAGGCGCGCAGGATGATCAGTGTCACCAGCGTGGTCAGGAACGGTCGCGTCTTCAGAAAGCCGATCAGGAAGCCGTTGATGCTGCCGAGCGCGGCGCCGACCATGAGCGTCGCCGGGATCGCGAGGGAGACCGGAAGCTCAAGCACGAACAGAAAGTAGAGCGCCGAGAAATTGCAGAAGGCGAAGATCGCACCGACCGAGAGATCAATGCCGCCGCTGATCAGGCAGAAGCCCATCGCCAGCGCAACGAAGCCGAATTCGGCGAACAGGCGTAAGAGCGACAGCGTGTTCTGCACCGTGGCGTAGTTGGGTATCGTCAGCGCGAAATAGAGCCAGAGCCCGATCATGACCGTGAACGGGATCACCGGCTCGAACCATTGCTTCAGGAGCAGCTCCGACAACAGCAGGCGAGGCGAGAAGCGCCGCACCGAGGCGGTCCAGGAATCCACAGCCATCGACATCGGAAAAGACCTCCCGGTCACAACGCGCGAGACCGCCGGCCCGCATCTGGTGCAGGCCGGCGCGCCTTGTCTCGGCTACTTCTTCGGCAGCGCGAAGCAGTTGGCGCCGTTGGCGTTGCTCTTATCCAGCCAGATCGGGCGGGTATAATATTCGAGATGCCTGGTGCCGGGCTTGTCGCCGGACTCCAGCAGCGTCTCGGCCGCGAACATCAGGTCGTGGCCCTGCTCGGTCGCCTTGTAGCTCAGGAATTTGTAGAAATTGCCCTGGTTGACCTGGTCGCAATCGAGCTGCGAGCCTTCGCCGGAGGCATAGATCTTGACGTCGTCGATCTTGCCGGCATTGCGGATGGCCTGCGCTGCGCCAGACTGCATGATGCCCCAGAAGCCGACACTGGCGCAGAGGTCCGGGTGCTGCTGGATCACCGTAGCCGTGGTGTTGAGCGCGGTGTTGGTATCCCAGTTTGCCGCCTGGTTGGAGACGACCTTGATCGCCGGATCCTTGTTGAACACCTCCATGATGCCGGCGACCTGATCAACGCTGGCGGCCGCCGTGAGCTCGCCCTGGATTATCTGGACCTTGCCCGATTTGCCCGAGCCGGTGCCGCATTGCTTGACCACGTCGGTCGCAAGCAGCTTGCCGATCTCGTTCCAGTCGGCGCCGACGAAGGCACCGGACTTGTAGTTCGACGACATGTTGATCTGGATGACGTGGGTGCCCTGGCTCTCGGCCCGCTTCAGGTCTTTCATCAACAGCGTGACACTCGGGTTCTGCACGATCAGCACGTCGGGCTTCTGGTCGACCAGCGCCGTCAGGGCCTGCTGCATGGCGGAGGGATTGTTGTTGGGATCACGCACAATGTATTTCATGCCGCGCCATTCGGCTTCCTCCTGCACGACACGGCCCCACTCGTCGGAGAGCGGCACACCGAGCGCGATCGGCAAATAGGCGATGGTCTTGTCCTTCAGCGATTTGTCGTAGTCGGAGCGGAGTTCGCGTGCGGTCTTGGTGCCGCCTTCCTCCTGCGCCGTCGCAACAAGCGGCAGCGCGGCGAGTGCAAGCCCCGCCATGACTGCCGTCCAGCTGTTCGATATCCTGCTCATGAACTCCTCCCGGTTTTTTGTGATGTGAAAACTCAGATCATCCGCCTCGATCATTCGGCTTGTCATTCCGTTTGTCATTCACCTTGGCGCGCCGTCTCCTCGTCGCGGGGATGCAGCCAGTTGTCGAGCACGATGGCCGCGAGCAGCACGATTCCCTTGATGATGTTCTGCACCTCGCTGTTGACGTCCATGATGGTGAATGCGTTGAGCAGGATGCCGATCAGGACGCAGCCGACGACGACGCTGAAGACGCCGCCGCGGCCGCCGACCAGGCTGATGCCGCCGATCACCACCACCAGCACCACGTCGAAGATCATGGTGCCCTGCGTGATCGCCATCTGCATGCTGCCGGTGGTGCCGATCCAGACCAGGCCGGCGATCCAGGCGAGCAGGGCGACCAGAACATGTTCGAGCACGATCAGCGGCCGGAGCGCGACGCCGGAAAGCCGCGCGGCTTCAGGGTTGTCGCCCTGCGCATAGATGAAGCGGCCGACCGAGGTCCGCGACAGGAACAGGTGCATGACGATTGCGGCGCCCGCGAACACGAAGATCGGGACGGGAACCCCGAACAATTGGCCGCCGCCGAGATACATCAGGGCCGGCGCGTCCGTCGGGGCATAGACAACCCAAGCAG
>Ga0210402_10006809_pt1 | contig 10076 bp, 16 predicted proteins | sample IncBWC7MmetaG_FD_161055 | JGI IMG/M metagenome (GOLD analysis project Ga0210402, IMG submission 161055) | Forest soil microbial communities from Barre Woods Harvard Forest LTER site, Petersham, Massachusetts, United States - Inc-BW-C-7-M | ecosystem: Environmental > Terrestrial > Soil >...
GGGAGTGGCGGCGAGGATGAGGGGAAAGGAAGCGGAAGCGGGAATGGGAATGGGAAGGTGGGGTATGCGTGGGTGAGCGTTGCGCAGGATGTAGATTGGGAGGGGGAGGACGTGCGGGAGTCTGTGGGGGCCGTTTTGAGGATGACTTTGGACGATGGTGTTCGGCCTTGGACTGGGAATGTGTATGGTGCGGGGGATGGAGAGAGGGGGAAGGTTGTGCCGTTTGAGAGGGCCCCGGAGGTGTTTGGTGATGGGGGCCTGGTGCCGGATGGGGGCACTGTTGTGGTGAAAATCGTTGGATGATACTCGTTGTTTTCTTTATTTTTTATTCCCCGTCTCATATCGATTATTTCATTGGACCATGGAATCTCACTTGATGGATTACGAATACACGATATAAAGTATATTATAACATTCATAGACGCTTGCATTGTTGTAATGACTGTAATACGATGGCTGGAAGGATTCGATGCGAGAGTCGACCGTCGAGCCGGTGATATATGTAGTGGGATGCAGCGCATCGACCAATTGCCAGAAATAGGCATCGCGTATGGGACTGATGCCGTAGCAGGGTTTCGGCGGGATTAAGCGCAGTTGCAGGTAATGGGGGATAGGAGGTAGGCTCATGACATTATGATGGCGTCTCTACAGCAATAGAAGGATTTCCTGACGGTACCTTGAAGAATGGAATCGTGCGAAGATTGTCCGGTGCAGGACCTTCGGCGTCCAGCTTCTTGCGGGCACGGTCGGTCTATTGGGGAGAAAGGTCAGCAGAGCAGATTTTCATAACGTGGACGAAGGGAAATTGAAACATCATGGTGGACGTACGATACCAGAATTCGCCATTCCACGCTCTAGTCCCTCGAGCAATGTACACGCCTTACATAGCTCGTTGCTGGACATGTAGCCGCATCTCTGGCAAGTTTCTACATGAATCATTCGGTGAGTTCAATAAGAACCTGAGATGACATGTAAACTTCATACGCTGGACTCTTTGAGTAGCCTTGACATCCTCCCTGACTTCAAATGCTTCGCCCGAATGGATAATATCGATGATCGCACTTGGGCGTGCGGCTTCTAGATCTTTGAGAAAGGCGCGTGCATGTCCCCGGTAAGCGTCCGGGGAGTATATGCATTCGGTAGAAAAGTAGTCTAGCTTTTTGAAATACGCATACCTTTCAATAAAGTATAAATATTGCAAGGATGAGGCATGAGAAGTTGGGAAAACACACATGACGATTTCCTTCTCGTAGGCATATTTGAATGGTTTGGATCGCTTGATAGTGTCCTCGCCCTGTGTGCAAATCGACGTACATCGTCCCAGCCGTGCAATATCTCCACGCATGACTGAGCCAGGACATCACGATGTCAGTCCATGGCAGGAAAAATGGAGTGAATAACTCACTATTCATGAGGACAGTCTCCGCGATATCATCGGCATTGTGTCCCGTCACAATATGATCCACATTTAACATTGCGGCTCCCCGATCAAGTGCCTGCCTCCGAAACACACCACAAAAGGTACAGTTGTTCTTCTTCCCCACCTGCGACACGATTGCATCCATAGTCCATCCATACAGCTCGTCGTAGGACAAAATCTTCAGCGGCATGTCGTACTGTTCCTGATTTCGTTTGACGGTCTGAAACGGTGCAGGTGAATTGGGATCAGGCGAGAGGGAGAGAGAATGAATACAAGGTATAAGTAATACCTCGAGCGAATCGTCGCGGTAGCCAGTGATACCTTCGTCGATCGAAAGTAGGAATAGATTTAAGTTATATTGATAGCGTTCGTTCAGGGTTTTCATGACATGAGCTAACACAGTCGAATCTAGCGTAATCCACATGTTGAATCTTATACCGAAATGGGGAAAAGATGACACCGAACCTTTCCCTCCAGAAGCCCCGATAGCTACTCGATCACCGGGTTTGAACAGATGGGACTGAGTAATAGTGTTGTGAACCTCAGTCTCAAACACATAGAAAAAACAGTCCCTGCAGATTTGTTGGCCAGTTTTGGGGCGTTTTAACATCGCCCGAGCTTTGCTGCAGAGGGCGCAGGTTCGTGGAGCCATGCCTCTTGATATCGAATGGTGAAAGCTGGAGCCTGAACGTGGAGAATCTGACTCGGTAATTTGTTATTTAACTAGAAAGTAATCAGGTTAGTTCCTTATTCGGAACTTTCAACTGATCGAAATCACGCACCCAAAAATTATTGCACAAGCTTTCCACTGCTAACTTCAAGTTCCTTATTGAGCCTCTTCGACGCCCTCTAAAATCCTAGACTTCAATGCCCAGAGAAAACCGAAAGCGAGGGAAGAAAAACAAGAAAAAGCCCGACGAGGAACCACAACCAGAACCACACCCTGAAGCGCTCCCACTACTAGTAAACGACGCACAAGAACCGCTGAGCGCTGAGCGACATGGCGGACCATCTTGGATGATATCTGCTTCCAATCGATCAGAAGAAGTCGACATTGAAGCACCTTTCGGATTCGTGGATACCGAAGTCAAGGCGTATTTCAGGACCGTTGACATCCAGATTCGTGACTGGCAGGAAAACGAACCGGACAATGGAAAAGTTGACGAGGATCTGGATCCCAATGAAGGTATGTATGTCCCTGTCAGAAGTGTATCACTCAACTGAGATGTACCTCCAGAGAGACGGTTGTTTCTTGTTGCTGCCCTCACAGAGATGTCTGGGAAGGAAAAGCAGCTCGCCACAGATCCAGATTGTTCATTTATTTTGGAGCGAATGGCATACTCTATGGATGACTTTGTACGGAGAGTTTTTGTCGATGGTTTGGCTGGTTCGTGAGTGACTTTCTGGGTGTTAACACCATACAGCAGCTCATGAACATCTGTTCAGGTACCACCTGCTTTTCAAGCACCGTTTTGCCTCACACGTGTGCCAGACATTGTTCACGGTTGCTACAGACACCATATTTCGAGAAGTAAAAAATCCCGCTGTGATTCCGCTTTTATGATGTTCAACACCTAGTTGCAGCATCGAGGGATACTACCGGCTATACCGGACTCCTCAGATCGCGGTGAATTGCGTACGTTAACCCAACTCGTGCTGGACATTTGCGAGGTCAGTCGAATCTCGCCATCTTATCCGCCAATATCCTTCAAAAACAAAACATCCTACCCTCCCTTAGGAGCTCCTGCCGACATTTCCTTCCCTAATTATGGACCCTTTCGCATCTCATGTCATCCGTGCCCTTCTCCTTCTCCTTTCCCCAAGCTCATCGCCGTCCGATACCTCTACACAATCTAATTTGCGCTCCAAGAAAAGTGCCGCTTGGAAAGCCCGCCAAGGTCCCATGAAGTCTGTATTCACCACGGAAGACAAAGGGAAGCACAAAGAGTCCTCCGTGACAAGCACACCAACCGAATTTCGTGAAGCTGCGCGAAAATTCGTCCAGGTGGTCCGAGATGAACTAGGCGAGAATGAAGTAAGGGCCTTGGCAACTAATAAAGTTGCTAGCCCGGTATTGCAGGTACCCCGTTCCTTGACCTTGAATTGCCATTGCATTAAAATCAGGTGTACAGATTCTTCTGGAGGTTGAAGCAGATCAGGAAATGGCTGAATCTCCTGGATCTCTCATGGACCGAGTCATGGTCGGGATAATCACATCTTGTCGTACGTAATTCCCCTCTAGATGCATTTAGTTCCCCGTTAAATTTGCATAATTGTTGAAGGTACCAATCCCACAATAACGCCTGAGCCTTCCGATTACCTAAATACTGTCTTGCGCGATCCTACTTCTTCTCACCTCCTAGAAACATTAGTCACACGTTCTCCGGACAATGCTTTTGCTGTCCTTTGGACAAGTTACCTCCAGGGTAAACTCGCGAGGCTGGCGGGACACCCTGTCGCCAATTTCGTGGTTGCTAAGGCTATTGATAGGGCTAACATGAACCAGCTGACTGAAGCGTGTAATGAGCTGGAGGGGGCTTGGAAGAAAATCATCAGTAAGTCTTTTGCATCTTGGTTAAGCAAGAGCTGACCGAACGTTGTGTAGAATCTGCAAGAACAGGTGTTATACGTGCAATGATCGATCGAGCGGCAATTCTCCATACCCTTGGAAAGGAGATTGATGAGGTACAGTCCATTGTCGACCTTCTGTCTTTCTTAAGTTGTAAACTGATTTCCAATAGGCGATGTTTTTAGCATTCGATCTGGTAACACCAGAAGATCGCAATCTATTGGTACCATGCGCCCTGCGTTTACTGCCGTTGCAGGTGAGGACTTGCCAATCGCACAGTGTCGTCAACCTCAAATGCATATTATTCTAGGAATACAGATTGGCGTTGGACTCGAAAGGCACCGAGGGTGAGTCTCAAAGGAAGCACGGTCGACGAGAGGCCAACGACGATCCGATGGAGCCGAAAGTGCAGGGTGCAATGATTTTGCAGTCCCTCCTCCGACTCCCAGAACCACACAACCATTTGGTTACTAATTGGTGAGATCTATGTGATGGCTATATTTCCTTGAGGCGTTCTTATCTGTTGTTACAAGTATAACCTCTTTTTCGATGGAGGAATTGTTAGTAGTGGCACATCACCCCACAAGTTCACGAGTCTTGGACGCACTCCTAGAATCTCCCACTGTCCCGTTGAAGGTCAAACGTCAATTCATCCTTTCGTTCATCGGAAATTTCCACCTCCTCGTGGACGACCGTATTGGCAGCCGTGTAGGAGACCGGTGTTGGGCATTTGCGGACACCTACCTGAAGGTCTGTCCCTTTTTGTCATTTCGCATGTTTCAAGTCAAGCCTAACGGGCTTGTTTCCTATTTGGTATTGGATCATCATCTCAGGAAAAGATAGGTCGTTCTCTCATCCCCCATGAACAATTCCTTGCCGGATCTTACTATGGCAAGTTCTTTGCTCGGAATCTCAATCTGTATTTACTCCATCGTCGACCGGAGGAATGGAAGAGCATGCAAGCTGATCGGAAACGGGCCGCGAAAACACAAGGCCAATCCATAACTCCTGCTTCGCCACCCGAACAAGCTCCACTAGTGGCGATTACGAAGACGGAACCGAAAAAGCGAAAACGAGATCCTCGACCAGACGACGACGAGATAGACGCTGTTTTCAACACGACCTTCGGTAAAAAGATCAAGAAAGGAGCATTGGTCCTTGATGTAGGCACTGGTAAAGAAATTGTATTGGGCTCAGAGCGAGGAAAGGATCGGGATTTGCACCTCGTGCTGGGCGCGATTCGTGCCGCACCGAAAGACGATAAAGGTCGTGGGAAGCAGAAACACACTCTTTAGGATGAGTATTTTTATGATTGATGAAGTTAACCCCGCAGTATGTATGATATAGCGCCAAGGAGAATCATTAATAAAACAGAGTCATGACATCTCCACATCCTGATCCCCAACCGTTCTTGGAGCCCCTCTCACAACGGAATTGAGTAGTTCTCTGCGAATTTCAGGACCAATTTGTGTATGGGGGGTCGCACGCACGACGTCTAGCAGAGCGTCCTTTTGGTCGGGCGTCAAGTCTGATGCATATCTGAGTAGAACAATATAAATGTGAGTATGCAAATAACATGAAGGAGAGCTTTTTACCTCTGTGCAAACACGAGTAGACTCTGATGCCAGAGTACAGGCAACTTATCTGTCTCAGCGCGGTTCCGTGCTTTATAAGTATTCGAGAGACGAATAAAGTGGAACACGAGGGCGTCGACGACCTTATACGGTAATTCTAGTTTCTTATCCACCAGAACGCGGATGAAGAGGGAATTTGGACCTAGCATTTACTCGATTGTCAGTGGACTGTAGTTAAGAGAAGGTGTGGTTGAGGCACTCACCTGAATAGTCCATCTCCGCTATACGGATGAGTGCTGCAGAAGCGTGAAGAACGGGTAGTTTAGTTCGCGAAAGAATGGAAGCTACGATCGCAGCTTCTTTCAAGGTGCAGCCTTGCTGCAAATAATCAAACATCAGGATGACGCCAGGGAAGCAATAGTCAATGTGAAACACCGACATCCAACATGGGGAAAACAATCCCCTTAAAAAATGCCCCCGGTTTATATAGCGCCCTCTTCAAACTTTCATAATATTGTGGATTTAGCTTCTTGTTCATCTGAATATCTTCCCTAATCGCATCCAAAAGCACGACGCCTAGAAACAGCTGCGCTTGTGGGGGCTTCATGTTGGATATGAATATTCTGGTGGCCGAGCGACAGGCGTGCGGTGACCACGATTCGGGGTGGGTGAGAGCGAGCATACGTGCCCAGGCGGGGAGGGAGGGGATGATTTTGAAGATTTTTGGGAGTGGTCCAGATTTGTATTTTTGGAGGAAGAAGCTTAGTCTGGGGGTGGAGTATAGTTAACGGGGAAGAATGTGAGAAGGTGTAGAGGACGGACTTTGTATATACTTCGACTACCTTGGGGTCGAGTCCGAGAGCAGGGTCTGGTTTGTCGCGGTCTTTATGCAGATACTTGGTGAGTGACATGCCATTCCAAATGAAAAAGTAGAATGACCTTGATGTGTTTTTTGAATAACGGCGGCATTGCCTGTCTCACCGCTTTCCAGTTTTGCGAAGATGATGTCCGCTAGTGTGCGTCGATCACCAGTATTCACGGGTAATAGTGTGTCTAGCGTTTGCATATCCCCAGAGTCTATTTGCTGTCACCCAAGCATCGAGCTCAACTTGTAGTCATTTGGCACTAAAACTGCACTCACAAACATTTCTTCCACATCCTCTCCATCATCGCCAGAAACCACTCGGTCATCTTCCTCGTCATCTTCCATTATTTGTGTCCGTGGTCTCGATAACTCCGCCATACGTTCATCCTCACTCTCCGGGTCGTCGGGCATTTCCAGCTCATCCTGCTGGTCCTTCGCGAGTTCAAAGATTCGCTTCGAGGTCTTTGGGTCTAGGATGACCTTTCATAGGTGTTAATACGAAAGAACTCTCGTTATGTTCGAGTGGAACGCACATCTTCACCGTTGTTACTGGTGCTTTGACTCCTTGATTTTTTTCTTTTGCTAGGCTGGGAAACTCGGCCGTATTTTGCCTGGAGCTCGTCACCATCAAGTTGGACGTGTAGGGGGTCATGCCTTGACTTTCCGGCGGATTTGAGAGCCCGAGGCATGATAATAAATCCAGCAAATACTAGTTAGTAGAGCGCGAGAAACTTTAGTATTTGCCGGTAATTTCCGTGAATAAATCCTCCCGGTAATCCTCCCGGTTCCCGGTTACTATAAGTTATAATAAGGCCTAATAAGGCCCTATTCGGCAACTCGGTTTAGGTCAGGACCGTCAGGTTAAACCTGGGTTAGCCTCGGTATCTCTGCCAAAATCCTAACCGAACTAAACTCATGTTAGAATTTTGGCAGGAAACCCTGACCTAAACCGAGTTCCCGAATAGGGCCCGTTCGGCGGTTGTTTATTTCCTTTTTGAGAAACATATTTATTTCATTCAACATGGATGAAATTGATGGTGAGGGCTTGTCAAACCACTGTAGGACTTGACAAACTACTTCTAGCTTTTATAGAGACTTTATTCTAGTGAATACTTCAAGTATTGACTGCACTATGAAAAACATTTTTGAACCTAAGTCACGTGTCGTTCAATTTCTCAATAACTCGAGGCAGCAATAAACAGTGGCTTGCTTCCAATAGAGGGTGTGGGAGGAGAAAAGGTGCTATACCAAGGTAAAGGTGTATACAGCTACTAGAAGTAGTTTGTCATGTCTTACAGTGGTTTGACAAGCCTTCATCCATGTTGAATGAAATAAATATGTTTCTCAAAACGGAAATAAAGAACCCAACCAACTTGGTTGGGTGAAGGCCGAGGCCCTTACATAAGTATACGTGCCTCACGTCACAGATATCGCGGATTATACAACAGATAATATTTTTTGGATATTTATATAATTTTTTTTAGCAACTATATATAGTGAGACTCAATCCTCTAAACCGAAGAGTACCTCTGTCGCCTCCTCGTCTCAAATATGTCTGCCTCAGTAAGTTTTGACCATCTTCCTTGATTCTGTGGAGCGGGACAAGTGCTTCTTGTCGAAAATTTTACTTTGGACGATTCCAGTCGCAGCTAACTCATTACCAGGTTCTCACCCTGGACAAGAGTGGCGAGGAAATCACGTCTGTCGGATTCAAGCGCTTCGGTTTCGACAGCGAGGTCCCCATCAATGTCCTCCGTTCCTTGTACCTTCGCTCCCATTATGTCGTGTCTGCCAACGACACCAAGGCTGTTGTAGACCTTGACGCCGATGCTCAGGAAGCCGAGCATGGCAAATTCACCAAGGGTCAAACTGCGTATCAGTCCAAATCCATCTATCATCCAGACATCGAGTCCATCTCATACACCACCCTCTCTCGTTTCCCGCCTGTCAAACTTCTCCCGCCTTCTAATCGCAAGCGTATCCTGGTTACTGGAGGGGCGGGCTTTGTTGGCTCTCATCTCGTCGATCGTCTCATGCTCCTCGGTCATGAAGTCACTGTCTTGGACAACTTCTTTACTGGCTCAAAAACTACCGTCAGTCATTGGATCGGCCACCCCAACTTTGAGATGGTCCGTCACGACGTCGTCGAGCCTTTCATGATCGAGTGTGACCGTGAGTTCTTGGACCTTTATTGGGTGCATGCTCCTTACGTGCAGGACTCTAGAAATTTACCATCTTGCTTGTCCGGCATCACCTCCTCATTACCAGTTTAATGCTGTTAAGACAATCAAAACATCCTTCATGGGTACCCTCAACATGTTGGGACTGGCCAAGCGCACCAAAGCCCGTTTCCTCATTACAAGTACATCTGGTATGACGTCGTTATATCCTCTAGGGTTGTAAGATTTATTAATCCTAAATTATAGAGGTTTATGGTGACCCGGAGGTTCATCCCCAAACCGAAGAGTATTGGGGTCATGTCAATCCTATTGGTCCCAGGGCTTGCTATGATGAAGGAAAGCGTGTCGCCGAAACATTGACATATGGTTTTCAACGACAAGATGGCGTCGACGTTCGTGTGGCCCGTATCTTTAACACTTACGGTCCCCGCAGTATGCATCTTTATCTCCACATGCGTATCCCTCCTGATTTTCATTTATTCATGTCATCCAGTGAACCCATACGATGGACGTGTCGTCTCCAACTTCATCGTCCAAGCCCTCAAAGGCGAAGACATGACTGTCTACGGAGACGGCAAGCAAACCCGGTCCTTTCAATACATACATGATCTTGTCGATGGTCTCATTGCGCTCATGAACTCGGACGAGTCGCGGCCTGTTAATATCGGCAATGGTGACGAGTTTACCATTGGTCAGTTTGCCGAGCTCGTGCGTGATATCGTCGAAAAGGTGCAGGATCAAGATGGGATCAAGAGATCGAAGCGCGTGGAGATTGTGCACAAGCCTATCCCGACGGATGATCCACAGAAGCGGAGGCCTGATACGACAAGGGCGAAGGAGAGTCTTGGTTGGCAGCCGAAGTGGACGGTGCGTATGGGTTTGGAGGAGATGGTGAGGTATTACAAGGCAAAGATGGCTGAGGGCAGCATCTAGATGATACACATGCATTGCACTGCGCTTTGGCAAAGAACCACACCTTCCTTTTTATAGACCTCCTAGTCATTGCAATTGACTCTGACATAGAAATACTATTGAACGGCTTCTAAAGCAATTTTGATATACATAGTAATAGTTCATAGAGTTAGTTGAAATAAAAATGTTATGTCTCCATATTGAACCCCTATGTCTATATCTTAAAATGCTCGGAGTATATATATTCTCCACATTTGTACACCGGAATAAATAATGGATGACTGGCGACATATCTCCTACAGGAGTAGCCGCTGAAAAGGACTGATCGGTGGACCCCCAACGACTTTGGCCATCGAGCCCTTGATGACAAGTTTTTCAACCGAGCTAGAATTGAATGTTGATCTTCGTAGGCGACTATCCTGGGCAGTTTCCGTTGAAATGGGTTCCGAGGTGGGCATGGGTAGTTGTTTTTCGTGAGCCTCATTTTGTTTATTTCGGGTGGAGGGGTTGAAGATAGAGCCTAGATAAGACAGTGAGGAAGACAAATACGGAAGAG
>Ga0210402_10006810_pt1 | contig 10075 bp, 6 predicted proteins | sample IncBWC7MmetaG_FD_161055 | JGI IMG/M metagenome (GOLD analysis project Ga0210402, IMG submission 161055) | Forest soil microbial communities from Barre Woods Harvard Forest LTER site, Petersham, Massachusetts, United States - Inc-BW-C-7-M | ecosystem: Environmental > Terrestrial > Soil >...
GGATTCGGCCGCGGGGTAGTCCCGGCGCTCCGTCGCTTGATTCCCCAAATCGTTTAGATCGGCGACCGGTGTTTGCGCCGCAGCCACAGCCACTCCTGCCATTCCAATCGCGAAGCATCGTAACCACTTCATCCCCGCCTCCAGTTTGTTCAACCGGTTGTTCAACTGCTGGTTCAACCAGGTTCTGGCAGCATGGACGACGCGTTTCCGCGTTAGTAGGGTTAAGCGATTGTAAACTCTCGACGAATTCGTGCGCGGCTAACCAGTCTCGCGGTGCTGCGTCTAATAAGGAAGGCCACGCGTATTTCGAGCACGCATTTCGAGCACTCATTTCGGCCGGCATACGAAGCCACGCGGATTCGGCGCGGGTGCTACCCTTGTGGGCATGCCCACGCATGGAATTGAATCGGGCCGCCGCGCCGGCCGTCCCTCCGCACGCATCGGCATCCTCATCCTCCTGGTTCTGGTCCTCTTCGGCGCGCGTTCCGTGGCCTCTTACTCCATTGAGATTGAATGGTGGAAGGAACTCGGCCAGCTCAGCACGTGGTGGAGCATGCTCTACTACAGCCTGGCGCCGGTGGCCGTGGCGACGCTGCTTGGATTCGCGGTGCTCTGGGTGGCTCACGCGCGGGCGCTCAAGTTCGCCCGAACCTCCATCGGCGAGCATCGCATCTACCGGCGCATTTCCACGGTGGCGCTGCTGTTCCTGGGCTATCTGATCGCCGCCGCCTCCATCGATACGTGGACCGTGGTGCGCTTCGCCGGATCGCGCGGCCTGCCCGCCGCCACCACCGCCTGGCACGACGCGGTCTTCAATCAGCCGCTCTCGTTCTACCTCTTCGACCTGCCTTTCTACCTGCTGCTGCGCAGCTACCTGCTGGCTCTAGTCATTGTGAGCATTCTGGTCTATTGGGTTGCCGCCCGTGCCTGGCAATTGCGCTACCGGTTTCCGGAGTTACGCGAAGTCCGCGAGCTGGATGCCAACTTTTTCCGGCTGGAAGGCGGCCTGGAATCCCGTTTCCTTCGTGGCGCCGCCATGGTGCTGCTGCTGGCGGTGGCTCTCCGGTATTATCTGGGCCGGTTCGAGATGGTTTACAACGAGCATGGTTCGTTTCTGGTGGGGATCGACTACGTGGACCAGAACATCGGCCTGCCGCTGCAATGGCTGGTGATTGCCGCCTGCCTGGCCGCGGCAGTGTTCGTCTGGATGGGGCGGTGGTTTCTGGCCCTTACCATGGCGCTCGCCCTGGTGGTTAACTTCGTGCTGCCCGGCGCCGTCTCGGCGCTCTACGTGCGGCCCAACGAAATCTCGCTCCAACGGCCTTATATTCAAAGCCACATTCACGCCACGCGATCCGCCTTCGGCATTGAGCAGAAGGTCAGCGAAATCGAATTCAAAGCCCGGCCGGATGTCCCCATCAACACGACGCTGCACCGTGCCACGTTGGACAATGTCCGGCTTTGGGACTGGAAGGCCTTCCACGACACCATCACCCAAATCCAGGCCCTGCGGCCGTATTACGTTTTTCACGACAGCGATGTGGACCGATATACCATTGACGGCCAGTTGCGCCAGGTGCTGCTTTCCCCCCGCGAGCTGGATCTGAGCCAACTGCCGGCGGCGCGCGCCAACTGGATCAACCCGGCGTTCATCTACACTCACGGCTACGGCCTGGTGCTGGCGCCCGTCAGCCAGATCACGCCCGATGGGCTGCCGGTGCTGCTGGTGGACAATGCCCCGCCGGTGGTCAAAACCGCCAGCCTGAAGCTCACCCGCCCGGAACTCTACTATGGCGAAGTCAGCCACGAACCCGTCTTCGTGGATACCGCCCAGGAGGAGTTTAACTATCCGTCCGGAGAGACCAATGTCTCCTCGCGCTACGAAGGCAAGGGCGGCATCCCAATCTCATCCTTCGGCATGCGCCTGGCCGCCGCCGTCCGCGAGGGCGAGCCCAATATTCTGCTCACCAACTATCTCAAGGACCGCAGCCGCATGATGATCCACCGCAAGGTGCAGGACCGCTTGCGCGAACTAGCCGGCTTCCTGGAATGGGATCAGGATCCTTACCTGACGATCACCGACGCCGGCAAGCTGGTGTGGATTGTGGATGGCTATACCACCAGTGAAGCCCATCCCTACTCGCGCACCGTGGAGGTGGCCGATATTGGCCGCGTCAACTATATCCGCAATGCGGTCAAGGCCACGGTTGACGCCTACGATGGCGACACCCGGCTCTACGTTTTTGCCACCGACGACCCCATCATCGCGGCCTACCGGCAACTCTTCCCCCAGCTCTTCCACTCCGCCTCGGAGATGCCCGCGGATTTGCGAAAGCACGCCCGCTACCCGGAAACCCTGTTCCGCATTCAGGCCGAAATCTACCGCACCTACCACATGCTGGACCCCCAGCAGTTCTACAACAAGGAAGACCTTTGGGACCTGGCCCGCCACACCACCGGGCAGGCCGCAGGCACCGAATCCGTGACCCCCACCTACGTGGTAGCCACGCTGCCCGGCCAGGACAAAGCCGAATTCCTGCTGCTGGTGCCCTTCACGCCGCGCAGCAAGGACAACCTCATCGGCCTCATGGTGGCGCGTTGCGATGGCGCGGCGCTGGGCGAAATCCAGGTGCTGCAACTCTCCAAGCAAGAGCTGATTTTCGGGCCCATGCAGATTGGCGCCCGCATCAACCAGGACCAGAACATCTCGAAGGATCTTACGCTATGGAACCAACAGGGTTCGCAGGTGCTGCGCGGCCAGATCCTGGTGCTGCCGGTAGGCAATAACTTCCTCTACGTGGACCCCATCTATATTCAAGCCACTGAGGCGCGCATGCCTCAGTTGAAGAAGATTGTGCTGGCCGTTGGCGACCATCTGATCTACGCCGACACCTACGACCAGGCTCTGGCCCAGCTTTCGAGCGGCGCGCAGCAATTGGTTCAGCAGGCTGCGGCGGCCGCCCCAACGCCTTCCGCGCCCGGCACTGCTGCGGCGCCCCTCGCAGCCGCTGCGGCGCCCCCCGCCGACCAACGGCTGCAGCGCGTCCGCGAGCACCTCCGGCGGTACCGCGAGTTGGCAGCGCAGGGAAAATGGTCCGAAGCCGGCAAGGAACTGGAGGCAATTGAAGGCGTGGTGAAACAGTAGCAGCCACGAATCGCCGTACTACTCCTCGCGCAGCACGTCGATGGGGTTGCAGGCCGCGGCCCGCAGCGCCGGACCGATCATGGCGGCCACGGCCGAACCAGTCAGGATGATGGAGACGGCGGCATAAGCCCCCGGGTCACCGGTGTTGAGATGGAATTCCGACGAACGCAGCATCACGCTCACCATGCGGGAGACAGCCAGCGCGAGCGCCATGCCTACCAACAGCCCCACGCCGATGGGCCGCAGGCCGTCCACCAGGATGGCACGGAAGATATCGGGCTTCTGCGCTCCCAGAGCGATCCGAATGCCGACTTCCTTGGTGCGCTGCTTCACCGCGAACGAAACCACACCGTAGATACCGATCAGCGCCAGGGCCAGCGCGATGGCGCCGAGCATGGTAATCAGCACGGCCAGGCTGCGAAACGGACCAAGGCCCTGATCGAGTTCGGACTGAATCACCCGGGCATCCACGGCGGCATCGGGCAAAGCCCTCTGCAGCGCGGCGCGAACGGCGCCCGACATGGCGGCGCCATCGCCAGCGCGACCGTCACGGAAGCGGACGAGCGGCGCGTAGAGCGCGGAAGCCGGATCCCACATCTGGTAAAAGGTAGGCTTGTCGACGCTTCCGAGGTTGTGGACGGCCGTGTCCGGCGCCAGGCCGGCCACTTCGAGAATATCGCCGCCGCCGGTCCGCAGCGTTTTGCCCAAGGCATCCTGACCGGGCCAGAACTGGCGCGCCAGTTCACTGGAAACCACCACCGGCGCGGCGCCATGTCCGGGTGCAGGGTCGCCGGCCCGCAGCGCGCGCCCGCGCTCGATGGGAAGTTTCACCGTGGCGAAGTAGTCCGGCGAAACGGCGTTGTATTGCACCTCCACAGGGGGCTCGCCAGGCGCATGCACGAATGCGTACACCAGACCAAAAACGGGCCGGCTCAAGGCTGAAGCCGTGGCTTCGACGCCGGGGAGCACCCGCACGCTGTCGGCCAGGTTGCGGTTGAATGCGCTCCACGATTTCGGCGCCGGACCGTTGAGCCGCACTATCGTTCCGACCACGTGGCGCGTATCGAAGCCAGGGTTGCCCAGTGTCGCCCGCCCGTACGCGGCGATGCAGATGCCGGCGCCGATCAACAGCACCAGGCTCAAGCTCACTTGCCCGGCAACCAGGAAGCTGCGAATCCGGGGGCCGGTGGGCATGGCGCCCGCCCGGCTCCCTGACCAACCCGGCCCGCCCTTCAGAGACTCGGCGATGTGAACGTTGAGGGCTTCGAAGGCCGGCGCCAATCCGGATAATACCGCCGCCATGCCGGTAACCGCGGCCAGGTACGTGAAGACGCGCCAGTTCAGATCGAAAGGAAAAGCTTTCCCGCCGCTAACGTAGCTGAAGAGCAAATCGGGTACGTGGTAGACCACGTAGAGACTGGCCGCGCCGGCGATGGCCGCCAGCACCGCGTTTTCCGTGAGCAGCATCCGCACCAGGCGGCCGCTGCCGGCTCCCAACGCCAGCCGCACCGCGATTTCGCGATGGCGTCCGGCCGCCCGCGAAAGCAGCAGCGTGGCCACATTGGCGCAGGACATCAAGACGACGATCAAGAGGATTCCCATGATGAAGAGGACCACGAAGAAGAACCCGGCGCGGCTTTGGGGGTCGGCAAAACGGGAGCCGTCCGTAGTTACGATGTGCGTTAGGCGGTTGGGGTGAAGCTGGTCCTGCTGGCGGGCGATCACGGTGAGTTCCGAGGCTACAGCCTGCCGCGAGACGCTGGGGTTCAGGCGGGCTGCCACCTGGAGGACCTTGGTAAAGCGCCCGCCGATCCCCAACTGGAGCGCCGCGGTGTGGGGAATCCACGCCCGGACGTTCTCCAGCGCGCCTGCGAACGCAGTCAGGCGGGCCACACCGATCACGGTCACCGGCCGGCCGTTGTAGTGGATGGATTTGCCCACGATCTGGGGATCGGAGTCAAAGCGATCCTGCCACAGTTCGTGGGTCAGGACAATGGTGGGCAGCCCTTCGGCGCAATCGGCGGGCTCGAACAGGCGGCCCAGTTCGGCGTGGTGTACGCTATGTAACCCGAAGAAATTGCAAGTCACCAGGAAAGCGCGCACCGAGGCGGTGTCGCGAAGTTCGAGCGGCGCCTGCACCTGTTGCCAGGCGGCGAAATCGTGCACGCCGCGGGCCGCCTGACGCATGGCCAGGTAGTCGCTCCATTCGAGCGAGCCTCGGGCGGCCGCCTGCGGGGCGGAGTTGGAATTGGGGGCGGAATAGGAGGCCAATATCCAGACGAACGACCCCGGATCCTTCTCCACAAAAGGCCGAAACCCGAAGCCATCGATCAGCGTGAAGATGGACGCGTTGAGCCCGATGCCCAGAGTCAAAGTCGCCACCACGGCGCCGCTGAGAGATGCGTTCCTCCACAGATTGCGCAGGGCATAACGCAGGTCTTCGGCGACCGATTCCAGCCAGGCCGGGATATCGATTGCGCGGGTGTCTTCCAAGTGGAGGCGGGCGGCTCCGAGTTGCTGTTTGGCCAGGCGAAGGGCCTCGTCCTCGGGCATGCCGGAGGCTTTCAATTCGTCCACGCGCTCATGGAGGTGGAACGCCAGCTCGCGATCGATCTCGTGCCAGACGCGGTCGCGGCGAAACAGGTTGGACAGGCGCTGGTGCCAGGACATGGAATCCTCCTCCCAATCAGACGTACTTAAGAATGCGGCGGACCCCGCCGGTCAGGCGCTTCCAGCTTTCCTCTTCGGCGGCCAACTGCTTCCTGCCGGCCGCAGTGAGCGAGTAAAAGCGCGCCTCCCTTCCCTTTTCCGTGGTGCCCCATTCGGCGCGAACCCAGCCCGCCTGTTCCATGCGGTGAAGGGCGGGATAGAGCGAGCCCTCCTCCACGCGCAGCAGTTCGGCGGAGACGCGGTGGATATGGCTGGTGATGGCGTAGCCGTGCAGGGCCTTTTCCCCGGCCAGCGTTTTGAGGATCAGGAGGGCGAGCGTGCCCTGGAGGATATCGTTCTTCGATTTGGGCATGAAGATTGCCTAATTATCTATGTATAGCTAGCTGGGCAAATGGTATGAGAAAAAGAAGGCGCTGTCAAGGCGAATCTGCGAGGCCGTCATTGAACAACGGCTTGATACCGGCGCGCGCGCATTCCGTTACCGTGCCGGCAGCGCCGGCTCGGCATCCACCGTCCGCCATTCCGAGCGGAAGCCCCGGCGCAACACCGCCCGATCCCCCGCAATTCGGAAAACGCCGGCGTTCTTCTCCGATTGCAGCGGCAACGGAATCTCGGGAACCCGTTTTCCTCTTGGCGCCGCTGCCTGTTCCGAGGACCAGTCGCGAACCGCCGCCAGGGGGACTTTGGAGCCCGCGCTCTCGACGGTTTCCAGTTGGAGCACCAGCACCGCGTCGACTCACCACTCCGCGACCAGCAATCGCTCCGATAGCTACCATCAGTTGTTCAAGAGGTTGTTTTCCGACCCGCCGCCGCTGCTGACCTCCGCGTTGGTCATCGCGGAAGGCCACGGCTGGTTTCTTAGACGGTACGACCCCCACCGCGCCATCCAGTTTCTGGGTTTCATCGACGAGTTGTCCGCGCTTACTATACGGCCATTCGACCCGGCGGAACTTGCAAAAGCGGCCCGGCTGGTAAAGAAATTCGCCGATCAAAAGCTGACGTTGGCGGACGCGCATGGTTTGGCGTTGATGGGGGAGCGGCGCACCGGGCAGTGTTGGTCGACCGATCGCCATTTGGGGCTAACCGGCGCCACGCTGGTGGTGTGAGCGGGCGTGGTGTGAACCGGCGTGGTGTGAGCCGGCGCTCGCCCCTTCACGGCACATACGTCCGCAGCAACCGCGTTCCCGCCTCCGCCCTGACCTCGCCGGCCCCTGGCAGCCACCACACTTCGCCCGCCCGGAACGCTTCGCCTTCGATCGTACCCGCGCCTGCAAGGCAGATCCACAACTGGCAGTCCTGCGGGGTGGCCGCGAAGGTATCGCCCGGCCCCATCCGCAGCAATTCGGTTACGAAATGGCGGCACCGCACCAGTTCCTCCCGGCCTGCGCCAAGCGCCACCGCATGTGCCGCCCCCGGATGCACGCCCAAATCGGCAATCGGCACGCCCTTGTCGACGTGCATCTCGCGCGGGCGGCCGTAGTCCCATAGCCGGTATGTCACGTCCGAATTCTGTTGGATCTCGCACAGTACAATTCCCGCGCCGATGGCATGTACCGTGTGGGCCGGGGTGAAATAAGTTTCGCCCGGCTTCACCGGCACCCAGTTCAGCAGCGCTTCGATCTCGCCCGTACGCGCGGCGTCCCACAACCGTTCCCGGCTGATGGGTTCGCGGAATCCCAGCGCGATGGTTGCCCCGGGCTCCGCGTCCATGATGTGCCACATCTCGCTCTTGCCGAGCGGCCCGTCTTCTCCGTCATCGGGATGCACTTGCACGGAGAGCCGCTCCGAGGTGAAGATCAGCTTCACCAGCAGCGGCAGGTCTGTCTCCAAGAGATACCAAGCCTCACCCGTCGGCTTGGCGGCGTCCGGAAACCAGGGGGCGAGTCGCGTTCGGCCCCACACCCGCTCCCGCAGCGAAGGTGTCAGGCGAATGGGCTTTGGCATCGGCTTGGCTCAGATCGGCACGGCGTGTCTCAGGAGTATTTCACGATGAACTCGTGGATGCGTTCCAGGCCCCGCTCCAGTTCGTGCATCGAGGTAGCGTAGGAAATGCGAATGTGCCGGTCCGTGCCAAAGGCCTCGCCGGGAACCGCGGCAACGTGGGCTTCGGCCAGCAGCCGGTCGCAGAATTGCAGCGTGGTTTCAATCCCGTTATTGCCCATGGCGTTGTTGCCAAGCGCCACGCCCACATTCGGGTAGGCGTAAAAAGCGCCGCGCGGTTTGGCGCACTTCACCCCGGGAATAGCGCGCAGGCGCCCCACCACGAAATCGCGGCGCTGGCGGTATTCGGCCAACATCACGCCAACCGATTCCTGCGGGCCCCGCAGCGCTTCCACCGCGGCCTTCTGCGAAATCGAAGTCGGGTTCGACGTAGAATGGCTCTGCAGCTTGGTCATGGCGCCCACAATCGGCGCCGGCACCAGGCCGAAGCCGATGCGCCAGCCCGTCATGGCATAGGTCTTCGAAAGCGATCCGGCTACCAGCACGGTTTCCTTCGCGCCCGGCAGCGACGCAATCGAAAAGGGCTCGCTGTCATACAGAAATTTGCAGTAGCACTCGTCGGTCATCAAATAGATGGCGCGCGCCGCCGTCAGCCGGTAGATCTTCTCGAACTCGCCGCGGTCCAGCACCGCGCCGCTGGGGTTCGATGGCGAATTGATGATCACCAGCTTGGTGCGCGCGTTCAGGTACGGTTCGATCATCGCGGCGGTCAGCGTGAAACCCCGGTCTTCGTCCGTGTCGACGAAGACGCACTTGCCGCCGGCGTAGTTCACCACGTCTTTGTAAGTCACCCAGTAGGGCACCGGGATCACCACCTCGTCGCCGGGGTTGATCAGCGCCTGCATCAGGTTGAAGATCACGTGCTTGCCGCCCACCGTAATCAGGCACTCGGAAGGCTTGTAATCCGTGCCGAAATCCAGCGCGTGGCGTTCGCAAACGGCCTGCTTCAGCTCGGCGGTTCCACCGGCCGGCGTGTACTTGGTGAAGTTTTGCTCCAGGGCGCGAATGGCGGCCTGCTTGATGTTGTCCGGCGTGGGAAAATCCGGTTCGCCCGCCCCGAAATCGACCACGTCGACTCCTTCGGCGCGCAATTTCTCCGCGTCCGACGCCACCTTCATGGTGGACGACACGCTAATAGTAGAGATACGGTCGGAGATTTGGTTCACGGTTGCTTGCATAACGGTGTGGCTAAGCCCCTTTAAGTTTAGAGTCGCAACAGGCTTCCCGGCCTGTGGGTTCGACATCCTCTCGTGCATCCGCACCTCTACCGAGGGCGGCACCAGGCCGGAGATGTTCCCGCCGAGGCCGAAGACCTCTTTGACCAGCCGGGAACTAATGAATGAGTATGCCTCGTTGGCCATCATGAAAACGGTCTCGATGGTGGGCCGCAGGCGGCGGTTCATCAGCGCCATCTGCAACTCGTATTCGTAATCCGAAATGGCCCTGATCCCGCGCAACAGGACGGTAGCCGAGTGCCGGGCGGCATGATCCACCAGGAGGCCGTCGAACGAATCGACCTCCACGTTGGGGTAGACATGGACCACCTCGCGAAGCATTTCGGTGCGCTCCTCCACATCGAAGAGCGGCTGTTTGGCGTCGTTCCGCAGTATCGAAACGATGAGCCGGTCAAACATTCGCGAACCGCGCTGGATCAGATCGAGATGGCCGTTGGTTATCGGGTCAAACGATCCCGGGTACATAGCTATTACGCTTGGCGGCTTGCGCGGCAAATGGGTCAATTCACTTTCGGTAACGGACGTCTTTCATCTTAACCGGAAAGTGGGGCAGGTTGTTAACTGGCGGCAGCGATCGGGCTTTGTGGGGCAGGTTGCCAACCCGGTTGCCAACCCGGTTGCCAACCTGCGGCGGATTGGCAATCCGCCTGTCGCCCGGTGCAGGCAATCCGCCGCTTGAGTTTGTACATTTCTGGGAGAAGGTGGGACAGACCATTGTCTTTCGTGGTCTGTCAGGCCTCGCTAGACACTCGCCGGTGTAGTTGTGAACGCTCGCCTGGATGGGGATGCGGTGCGCCGCTTCAACCAACTCCACGCGTGCGTGGTCATGCCCAATCACGTCCACGCGATCTCCAACGGGACACCGCAATGCCCACCATCATCGATGGCTCCAACAGAGAAACATGGCAAGGGTCAAGCGCGGATGACAGACGACACAACCCGATCGTCTGTTTCAATGTATAAGGGCTCAGATGAAAAAAGGTTCTCCTGATGGCTACAATATCGCCGAGACTGGCTTTTGCGA
>Ga0210402_10006811_pt1 | contig 10074 bp, 9 predicted proteins | sample IncBWC7MmetaG_FD_161055 | JGI IMG/M metagenome (GOLD analysis project Ga0210402, IMG submission 161055) | Forest soil microbial communities from Barre Woods Harvard Forest LTER site, Petersham, Massachusetts, United States - Inc-BW-C-7-M | ecosystem: Environmental > Terrestrial > Soil >...
GCACCCTCCCTCTCGCGCGTGCCCCTCCCTCTCCCCGCCGAAGCGCAGGGCTGTCCGGGGAAATTTCTGTTGCACGCGGCCGGATGCCTTCCAGTCGTCCGCACAACTTCACGTCCCCGTGGCCGGACTTGTTCCGCCCACCCACGTCTTCGATTACGGCGAGCTCGAGGACGCCCGCTGGTTCACCCGCGACTGGCTCGTCTCGTACACCGACGACGACAGCTTCCGCATGCCGCGCCTCGACTCGATCGCCCGCCGCCTGATCGAGGACTGGCTGCACGGGCGCTAGCTCTCAGACGCATTCGTAAGAACCCACAAAGGCAGCGGACGGCGTTATATGGTGCATGGCTGTTTCTGCAGCGAATTAACAGCCAGCGCCTCCGGCCCGACGCCGCTAGGTTGCGATGATATTATCGGTAAAGCAATTTGTCAAGCGAAAAACAAATTGCGGACTGCGTTGATTGAGTGGGCTGTTTCCGACATACTGCCAATTTACGCAACGCGATATTAGGCAGCGTACAGTCCGCGCCCAGCCTGCCGCGCTTGTCCAAGCGAGACGAGCGTTTCTAAGACCTCGGCGACGCGGTCTCGGCGCACGCGAACAAACTGAGCGGCGACTTGCTCGGCGCTGGCGGGGGCTCCTTGGGCGGCCAGAGCGGCGCGGACGGCCTTGAACTGTTCCGGCAGCTCCTTTGGCCAGGACTGAGGCCCCACCTGCTTGGCGGCACCGACGACCAGTTCGCGCTGGACCGGCGCCGCGGCGGTCCCAGCCTGGAACTCGGGGCGCAGCCAGCGGATCTTGCCGCGCCATTCTTCCTCGGCGCGCTCGCGATTGAGGGCAACCAGGTGGCTGAGGAGATCATCGTCGCCGAGGTCGGAGGGCCAGCCATAGGCGGTAAGGACGGCGCGGTCGAGATCGTCGTGCAAACGCCGGAGCACGCCGATGAGGCCGCGATCGTGAATGCCACGTTCGGCCGCGGTCAGCGGCTCGCCGGAGCGCAGTTTCGCCGATACGTTGTAAAGTCCGGTCAAGGTCAGATCTGGGTGAAGACGCAGCCGCTCCTTGCGCATGGCATCCAATTCCTCGGCTATGGCCGCGATCGTCGCCTGCAATCCGGAAACGGAAACGGGTCGAAGCACAACGACTTTGTGTAACGCGGACGATCCTCAAGATTTGCGCCACGTGACAAGGTCCATAGGACATGCGCACGGCTCGACAGCGCACCCAAAATGAAGGCATCCCCGTTAGCGACGCATACGAGCATATTGTCCGGAAGAACCTCAATATTAACAAAAGAAAAGATACGATGCTTTGCGGTCTCGACGGTCACAATGTAGCGGTCAAGGCGAGCCAAAGCCGGTCGCAGTTCGCTGCGTGGTTCATCGAATACCCACCAGAGGTCGCGGTACGAAGCCCGGTTATTCTGCTCGCGCTCCGGCTTTACCCTTTCCAGCACCCATTGATACACGTCGGGATAGCGCTGGCGAACCACATCTTCGGTCAACCCAAAAAGGTCGATCACCATTACACTGCGGCCGTGCCCGGTCAGATCGCGACCATTCACGTACGGCCGGATGTGGTGCTCGAGTCCGGGCACTCGGCCGAGGCCTAGAGCTTTGGCCTGATCCGGCATGATGATGAAGCCGCTACCGTGCAGCTTTACACCCGGCGAGCACAAGCCTTCGTTCGCCCGGAGCGACAAGGCGCGGGTCAGATCGGCACCGATCCGCAAATCGGCATGGATGACGCCGGCCCGCTCCGATAATTCGACTTCGGACTCGCTGTCCTGTAACGGCGTCTCGCGCAGGACTTCAAGCAATCGGCCGGGTCGGTCCCGACCTCGGGCGCCCACAGTCATCGCGATGCGCACCGCCGCAGAATCGGAAGCGTCGACCCAAGGATGATCGGGGATCGCAAACGTTAGGGAAATGCCGTTGACGTGATCGAGGTGGGCCTGCACGACTCTACGGTTGAATGCCTGCGGCAGAGAATTGGTCGTGATCAGGCCAAACCGTCGGGTCCGACCAGCGGAAACCTCCTGTGCGGCTCTGTGCCACCAAAACATCACGTAATCGGCTGACTGAGGCATTTGACGGTGAACATCCCACAGCGCCTCGGCGTAGCCGTCGCCTTGAACCGCGCGTATGTCCTTGCCGCCGATGAACGGCGGATTGCCGATGATGAAATCCGCCTTCGGCCACTTCGTCGGCTGCGCGCCGATGAACTTCATCACCTCGACGCGCGCTTCTTCGTCGGGGACCATCTCGCCCGTGACCGGGTGCGGTTTGCGGGTGCGTCCATCCCAGCGACTGAGCGGACGGCGGTCCGGGCCGCGCACAAGTTCCTCGCTTTGCCAGGTCAGCAGCGCGTCGCGATGCTCGATGTTTCTGAAATTGCGCAAAACCGGCTCAGCCGGTTTCGCATTCCCGTGGATCCGAAAATGCCATTGCAGATAGCCGATCCATAACACCAGCTCGGTGATTGCAGCGGCGCGCGGGTTCGCCTCGATGCCGAGGAGCTGGTGGGGGTCGACCGAAAGACCGGGACCTTGAAGTGCCGGCATCTCGCCGAGGTTCGCAAGGACATCGAGCACTTCGCCTTCGAGCCGCTTCAGGTGTTCCAACGCGACATAGAGGAAATTGCCAGTGCCGCAGGCAGGATCAAGGATGGTTATCCCGCAGAGGTTCGCGTGAAAGCGGCGCAGCTCCGTAACCGCAACGCCCTTATTTCCGGAATCTACCAGTTCGACCGCGGCGGCTTTGACCGCTTCCCAATCGGCGCGCAGCGGTTCGACGATCGTCGGCAGCACTAAACGTTCGACATAGGCTCGCGGGGTGTAATGGGCGCCGAGCCGGGCGCGCTCGTGCTTATCGAGCGCGCGTTCCAGCAAGGTTCCGAAGATCGCCGGCTCCACCGCCGCCCAATCCGCTTCTGCGGCATTGATCAGGAGATCCAGCTGATCCGCATCAAGTGCGATCGCTTCGGTATCTTCGAATAGGCCCCCATTGAAGCGCAGGATGTCCTCGCCCAACTCCGGCGAAAACCCGCCCTTGTCCATGTTGGCCCACAGGCCCCGCATCATAGGTGCAAAGGTCTGCGGCTTACCTCGTAAGCCTCGCAGCAGTTCGCGAAAACTATTCCTCGGCAGCAGTCCGATATCTTCGGCGAACATCGTGAATAGGCTGCGCATCAAGAAAAGGGCCACCCGCTCGGCGTTGTGGCCCGCAGTCTCCAGGCTGCGCCCAAGCAACGCGAGGCGCGAGGCGATTTCGCGCGTAACCCTCGCTGCGTGGCGGCTGGGATCGAGGGACAGCGGGTCGAGCCAGATTCTCTTCAGTCGATCACGGACCTCTTCGCGGGTCAGCTCGGGAAGAAGGGTGCGAAAACTGTTGGTATCGGGAAATTGCGCATAATGCTTCCCGGTGCCCGTAAAATCAGCATAGGTCTCGATGCTGTGGCCGACATCGATGACGATCAAAAAGGGCGGCCACTCGGGTAGCGCTTTGGCGTATTGTTCAGCCTGACCACGAGCGCGGAGCATAGCGGTATCCCAGGTGCCGGTGCCGCGAACGCCATGTCCGCGCCGCCGTTTCTGAGAACGAATGCCAACCTGCTCGAGCATGGTCTGTTGCTGCTTGGCCTCGCAGCCCTGTTTGGTTTCGAGGACAAAGCTGCTCCGCCGGTAAAGATCAATAAAACCGGTGGTGGTCGATCCGTCTGCATTTCGGAAATGGACAGGTCTCTCGAAGACATACTTGTCTTCTTCGGGCTCACCGGTCGCGGGCTCTGGTCGCCCTACATCGAGCAATTCGCACAACTCGATAAGAAACAGTTGGTAATTTGAACGTTCCGAAGCCGCAGAAGCCTGCCAGCGGCCGACAAACGCGTCGAGGGCGAGTTCGCGAGCAAGTAGTAGTTCGTCGCGCATGTGCGCGCTCTCTGCCATGAATGCAAGCTGAGGAATTAGACGAACTCAGTCAAGTTTTGATTAATTATAGCGCCTTGCTGAGCAAAGCCTCTCTGCCCAGCCGGATCGAGGCCGGCAATGGCCGCTGATCCTGCGGCCGGGATTTTCAGTGACCGGGCGCGCCGGCGACGCGCGGGCGGTTGACTAGCGGCATCAGAAAGAGGCCGGCGACGAACAGGCAGCCAACCATCATGATGGCATCGTTGTAGGTCATCACCAGCGCCTCGCGCTGCACCAGATTGGCGAGCAGCTTAATCGCCGCGCGGCCGGTGTCACCCGGGACCAGCGCATCGAGGCGGCCCGCCTGCATGTCGAGGAAATGCTGCACCGCCGGGCGCGCCGGGTTGATGTCTTCGATCAGCCGGTTCCAATGGAAATGAAGCCGTTGGTTCATCAACGTGCCGATCGTCGCCAATGCAATGGCGCCGCCGAGATCGCGCGTCAGATTGTAGAGCCCGGCGGCGTTTTTCAGCTTGTCCGGCGGCACGCTGCCGAGCGCGATCATATTCGCCGGCAGATAGCACATCATCAGCGCGATGCCACGCAAGACCTGCGGCACGAAGAGCTCGGCATAGCCCGCCTGATTGGTGAGCCCGGCCGTCAGGTACATCGCCACGGCAAAAAGGCCGATGCCGATGCCCAGCATGAGCCGCAGGTCCATTCTGCGCGTCAACTGGCTGGAGATTGGCGACATCAACATTTGCGCCAGTCCGGTGACGACGACGGTCTCACCGATCTGGAGGCTGTTGAAGCCCCGAACCTGGGCGAGGAAAAGGGGTATCAGGTAGGTCGTGCCGTAAAGGCCGGTGCCGACCACGAAAGTATAGAATGAGCCCAGCGCAAAGTTGCGATTGGTAAAGGCGCGCAGATCGACGATCGGCTGATGGTAGGTCAGCACGCGCCAGAAGAACAGGACGGCGGCGATGCTCGAGACGATCACGGCGGCGAGGATCGTGCCGTCCGAAAGCCAATCCCAGCGCGGACCTTCCTGAAGCGCGTATTGGAGGCAGCCGAGAAAGAGCGCCATCAGCACCAGCCCGTAGAGATCGAAATGGCGCAACAGTGACACCTCGGGCTTGTCGATGTCGATCAACAGCCATACGGCTCCGGCGACGGCAATGCCCGGCACGATATTTACGAGGAACAGCCAATGCCAGGAAAACGTATCGGTCAAGTAACCGCCGATTGTCGGGCCCAAGGTCGACGAGAGGTTCAGGATCAGCCCGATCAGCACCATGATCTGTGCCAACTGCGGCATCCGGAATTTCGTATAAACGACGGGAAACACCAACGGCATCATCGCGCCGCCGCTGAACCCCTGCAATGCGCGATAGACGATCATCTGGCCGAGGCTCGTCGCGGTGGCGCACAACGCGCTCGCCCCGGTGAAGCCGAGCGCCGCGATCACGAACAGCACGCGGGTCGACAACAGGCGTGACAGGGTTCCCGACAGCGGCACCATCACGACGTCGGCAATCAGGTAAGAGGTCTGGACCCAGCTGATCTCGTCGGTGCTGGCCGCCAGCCCGCCCTGGATTTGCGTCAGCGAGCTGGTCACGATCTGGACGTCCATGATCGCCATGAACAGGCCAACGACCATCGCGAGGACGCCCAGCCAGTCGCGCATAGAGGGGGATGTATGGAGGTCCTGCGTGCTCGCCCTAGCACCCCGGCCGCTCCGCCCCCTCCCTAACCCTCCCCCGCTTGCGGGGGAGGGAAGAGTGGGGGCGGCGCTCCCTGGCCCTCCCCCGCTTGCGGGGGAGGGAGGGGTGGGGGCGACGCGGGGCGGAGGATTACCCCGCAACGCGCTCATGGGGATTTGGCCTGGGCGGCGCCGACAAGACCGTCGCCTTCGACGCTCCTCGTATCAATAGTCACCGTGACCGAAAGCCCAGGACGCAACAGGCCGGCGAGCGGACCGCCGGAAGGCAGCGCAATCCGCACCGGGACGCGCTGCACGATCTTGGTGAAGTTGCCGGTCGCGTTGTCCGGCGGCAGCAGACTGAACTGGGCGCCGCTGGCCGGCGCGAAACTCTCGATCCGGCCTTCCAACACCTGATCCGGGTAGGCGTCGACCGACACCTCGGCGAGTTGCCCCGGCCGCATTCGCGTCAGCTGCGTCTCCTTGAAATTCGCGGTGACGTACACATTCGGCAGTGGCACCAGCGCCAAAAGCTGGGTCCCGGGCTTCACGTACTGGCCGACCTGGCCGGCGCGATTGCCGGTCACTCCCGAAATCGGCGCGCGGATCACTGTATTATCGAGATCGTTCTTAGCCAGCCACAGATTGGCCCGGGCTTGCTGGAGCCTGGCCTCTTCCTCGCGCTGTTGCGACTGCAGCACCGTGAGCTGGTTCTGCTCGGCGGCGTGTGCGGCGCGGCTCTTGGCCAGCGCCGCCTCAGCCTTGCGGGCGTCGGCTTCGGCCTGCTCGAAGCGCTGCCGGCTGGCAAAGTCGCTTGTCATCAGGGCGCTGTATCGCTTGTAATCCTGCTGTGCCCGAGACAGGTCGGCCTCGGAGGATTTCACCACCGCGGTGGCTTGGTCGATCATCGCCTCCTGCAATTTGAGCCGGCTCTCATAGGTCGCGATCATCGCTTCCGTGGTCGCAACCGCGGCCTCGGCCTGCGCGGCCTTGGCCTTGAAGTCGCGGTCGTCGATGACGAAAAGGATCGCGCCCTCCACCACCGCCTGATTGTCGGCGACCTTCACCTTCTTGATGTAGCCCTCGATTTTCGGGCTGATCAACGTGACGTCGCTCTGCACGTAGGCGTCGTCGGTGGACTGCCGGAACCGCAGCACCTCCCACCAGTACCAGCCGCCGAATCCTGCGAGGGCGAGCACCACCACGGCCAGCCCCGCCACGATCTTCTTGCGCATCCTCACCTAAACTAAACCGTTCAGTATACCTCTTGCTCGAAGATGAAAGACCGGCTACACGCTGTCAAGCGGACGCTCACCCGCGAGGGGCGGTGGAACAGATCGAACGCACCGAGGTTCGGACCAGCGGCAAGGTGGAAAGCATCCTCGCCGCGGCGACGCGCACCTTTCTCGCCGGCGGATTTGGCGCGGTCAGCATGGACACGATCGCGCGCGAGGCCGGCGTTTCCAAGGCGACGGTCTATGCTCATTTCGCCGGCAAGGAAGAGCTCTTTGGCGCGATGGTGGGGCGCGTGTGCGAGCGCCATTTCGAGACTTTTTCGGCGCGCGAACTCGACCCCGCCGATGTCCGCGCCTCGTTGACGACGCTCGGCCGGCGTTTTCTAGATCTGGTCCTTTCCCCCGACGCGATCGCGGTTCACCGGATCATTGTCGCGGAAGTCACCCGATTTCCGGCGCTCGGCGAGGTATTCTGGCGCGCCGGGCCGGAGCGCACGCTGCGCCAGATCGAGGCCTTCATGCGCCGAGCGGCCGCCGCGGGGTCGCTCGAAATCGCGCAGCCCCGCATGGCGGCCGAGCAATTCGTCGGGCTGATCCGCGGAGAGAACCATCTGCGCCATCTGCTCCGCCTCGACGGCGAAGCCTACGGATCGGGTATCGGCGATGCGGTCAGCGCGGGCGTCGAAACGTTCGTCCGCGCTTTTCAACGCTAGCTTAGGGCCGTGCGACCGGTCCGCGGCTGTCCGGCACCGTCGCCGCCCTCTCCTTCCAATCCTTGGACCACGGCGTCACCGGCCGCGGCACCGGGACGCCGTCGACCCGGATCTCGTCCACCTGCTCGTTGAAGAAGCAGAGATAGCCTCTGATCTTGGGGCATTCCGGGATCGGGTCCGGGTAGGTCCAGACGAGATCAGGGAAAACCTGGTCATCGATCTTGACCGAATAGTAGCTGGCCTTGCCCTTGTAAGGGCAGCGAGTGACCGTCTCGCTCGGAACGAGAAGCTCCATCCGCACGTCGTCGGGCGGGATGTAATAGCGGGTCGGCAGCCGCGTCTCGAAAAGAAACCGCGCCCGCCGAGTCTCGGCAATGACTTGGCCGCCAACAACCACTTGCACCGAGCGGGATGAATCCAGCACGTCGACGCGCTTATAGGGATCGCGCGGATGGACGAAAATCTCTTCGTCCTCCTCGTACCAGGCGTCGACGCGGTTCCAGTAGAACGCGACGAAGTCCTTGATCGCCGCCACCTCCTCGAAGGGCTCCGGGTATCCCCAAACCGCGTTCTCCGCCGCCTTGTCGCCGACCGCGACCGTCCAATAGGAAGCCGTTCCTTTGTAGGGACAAAAGGTGTGATGGCCGGTCGGGGTCATCCGATCCATCCGGACATCCGAGCGCGGGAAGTAGTAGACCGGCAGGTGCCGCGTCTCGAAGAGCAGGTGAGCGTTCGTGCTCTCGGCGATGATCTCGCCGTTGAACTTCACCCGCACCCGCCGCGGCGAGGGCTCGAACAAAATCTTGTAGTCGGGGTTGGTCTTGAAACCGGATTCGCGCGTCTCCGCGGGCGTCGCCATGATCCGCTCCTCCTCGTAATCCGGCGGTGAGAATGATCGCGACGCCCGAGGACCGCAAGGTCCGCGTCGCAGCGGATTGACACCAGTGGCTTCGGGTGTTGCAGTTCCCGCATGACTCGCGATTACCTCGGGCTGGCCCTCACCCGCTTCGCTCCGCTCAGCACCCTCTCCCACGGTGCGGGAGAGGGGCTAGAACCGGTGTGCTCGAAGCTCCTCTCCCGCACCGTGGGAGAGGGGGGACCAAGCCCGGAGGGCTTGGTAGGTGAGGGTAAGCTCGCATGAAAGCGCCGGCCGTTGATTACGTCAGGTCGCGCAGCCTGGCAGAGGCCGTCGATCTGCTCGCAAAAGACCGGGGCGAGGCGCGGGTGATCGCTGGTGGCCAGTCGCTGGTGGCGATGATGAACCTGCGGGTCGCGTCTCCGGGCCTGCTGATCGATATCAGCCGATTGCCGGAGCTGAGTACGGTTTCTGACGATGCCGATGCGGTGACTGTTGGCGCTTGCGTGACGCATGCCGCAATCGAAGATGGCCGCGGCACCGACCCGTCGCGCGGGTTGATGCCGCGGGTTGCGGCGAGCCTTGCCTATCGCGCGATCCGCAATCGCGGCACGATCGGCGGGAGTCTGGCGCTATCGGACCCCGCGGCCGAATGGCCCGCCGTTCTGACGGCCCTGGATGCCGAGGTGATGGTCTGCGGCCCGGGCGGGCGGCGGCCGATCAGATGCACCGAGTTTACGACCGGGATCTTCGAGACCAACCTCGCCGCCGACGAGATCATCGAAAGCGTGCGCATTCCAAAGCTGTCGGCAAGTGCTCGCTGGGGTTATCTGAAGCTGTGCCGCAAATCGGGCGAATTTGCCAGTGCGCTGGCGGTTATCGTCGGCGATCGCGGGCGAGGTTTTGCGCGTGTCGTGCTCGGTGCGGCAAATGGCGCCCCGCTAGTGTTGCACGAGGTGTCGCGAGTTGTTTGCGAGAATGGCCGCGAAGCTATCCGCGACGCCATTGCGGCCGATCTCGACCGTGCAGCGGACCGGCACTTCGACGAGTTCCAGCGCAATCTCCTTAGTGTCGCTGCAATGCGCGCAGTCCAACAGGTGCTGCAGTGACCGCGATCCGCCTGCGCATCAATGGCGCGGCCGTCTCAGACGACGTGCCGCCGCGATTGTCATTGGCCGATTTCCTACGCGAGCGCCGCAATCTGACCGGCACGCATCTCGGCTGCGAGCACGGCATCTGCGGCGCTTGCACGATCCTCGTCGACGGCGAGCCGGCGCGCTCGTGCTTGATGCTCGCAGTCGCGTGTGATGAGCGCGAGATCATTACGATCGAGGGCTTTTCCGGCAACCGCGTGATCGAGGCGCTGCGGCGGAATTTTCACCAGCGCCACGCATTGCAATGCGGCTACTGCACGCCGGCGATGCTGATCACTGCGCGCGACCTGATCCTGCGGCGATGCGCGGGGTCGGAGCGCGAGATCCGCGAGGGGCTCGCCGGCAACATCTGCCGTTGCACCGGCTACACCAACATCGTCACTGCGATCGCCGAGGCGGCAAAGGAATTGGGCAGGGAGACAGACAATGCCTGACGACCGGTTTGGCGTCGGCGCGTCGCTGCTGCGCAAAGAGGATGATCGGCACCTTCATGGGCGCGGCCAGTT
>Ga0210402_10006812_pt1 | contig 10073 bp, 9 predicted proteins | sample IncBWC7MmetaG_FD_161055 | JGI IMG/M metagenome (GOLD analysis project Ga0210402, IMG submission 161055) | Forest soil microbial communities from Barre Woods Harvard Forest LTER site, Petersham, Massachusetts, United States - Inc-BW-C-7-M | ecosystem: Environmental > Terrestrial > Soil >...
CTCTTGAGTCAGCTAGCTTAGGCTAGCTCCAATCGTCGCCGCCGCCGCCGCCTAAGCCCCCGCCGCCATCGTCCCAGGAGCCGGGATCGTTGGCGCCAAAGTCGTTGCCGCCCATATCGCTGTTAGAGCTCGGCTCGGCCGCATCCGCCGAAGGAATCACGCCGCCTTCGCGGCGGCCGCCATCCAAGAAGTGGTGCGCCAGCTCTTCCCCGGCAACTACGCCGGCGCCCACGGCCAAGCCGGAGGCAAGCCCGCCGGCGATGCCTGAACCCATTCCGCCGCCCATCGGCGGGGCGCCATAACCGGGTCCATAGCCGGTGGGTGCGCCGCCCATACCCGCCGGGCCCGGGTTACCAGGGCCGGCCACAGGATACTGGGCATACGGGGTGCGCCGCCGGAACAGCATCATCAGCAGTCCGACCACGATGAGGCCGATGAACAGACCGCCCCACGGGAAATGCGGCGCCGCGCGCTGCGGAAGAGCCGCTGTCTGGGCGCCGCCGGAGCGGGCGTTCATGCCCAGTTCGGACTTGAGTTCTTGTACGGAACGCGGGTTGAAAGAGGTCAAGCCCGGATTCAGGCGTTCTGCCGTGCCGAGTTCGGAGCGTGCGAGCGAATTCTTTCCTTCTTTCGCGTATAGCTCCGCCTGCACATAGTGCGCCTTGGCGCTGTTCGGATGATCGGCGAGCACCTGAGTAATCATTTGCTGAGCCTGATCGAGATGGCCGCCCGCAGCCGCCTCATAAATCTGATTCATTGTAGGATCAGCCGCTTGTGCAAAGGCGGGCGAGCCCAAAGCGAAGGTCGCGCCCAGGCTCATCGCAGCAGCAGCAAGAACTAATTTCCGCATGGCAAGCCCCCAGCAGGTCGAATTGACCCTTGCTCGGTTAGATATGGGCGCTTGGGCGAAGTTCAACGACTCGCGCAGCCGAATATGCAGCTCTTTAGATGACGCCGCGGCGCTTTTGGTCCAGCTCGATGGATTCGAACAGCGCCTGAAAATTCCCTTCGCCAAATCCCTCATTGCCCTTGCGCTGAATGATTTCGAAGAAGATCGGACCGATCGCGTTCTTGGTGAAAATCTGCAGCAGGATCCCGCTCTTGTCGCTGCCGTCGATGAGAATTCCGCGCCGCTGAAGCTCGGGCACGGATTCGCGGTGACCCATCACCCGCGCATCTACTCCTTCATAATAGGTCGCGGGCGTCTCCTGGAATTCGACGCCGCGGTCCCGCAGGGCATCCACCGTCTTGTAGATATCATCTGTACCCAAGGCAATGTGCTGGATGCCTTCGCCCTTGTACTCATTCAAGTATTCCTCGATCTGGCTCTTGTCGTCCTGGCTCTCATTGATCGGGATGCGAATCTTGCCGCAGGGCGAGGTGAGCGCGCGCGAGAACAAACCGGTTTCCTTGCCCTCGATGCTGAAGTAGCGAATCTCCCTGAAGTTGAACAGCTTCTCGTAGAAACCCGCCCACACGTTCATATTGCCGCGCTTGACGTTGTGAGTGAGGTGATCGATACGAATCAGGCCGACGGGGACATGCGGCTCCGTGTCGATGACGGGTATGAAGTCGACATCGTAGATGGTGCGTTCGCCGTAGCGGTCAACCAGGTAGATCAGGCTGCCGCCGATTCCCTCGATCGACGGGATATTGAGCTCCATGGGGCCTGCGGTGATCGGCCCCGGCTTCGCGCCCAAATCCAAGGCGCGTGCATATGCCAGGCGCGCGTCGGCGACGCGAAAAGCCATGGCGCAGGCGCAGGGCCCATGCGCCCGTGCAAAGCTCTGTGCGAAACTGTCGTGTTCGGCGTTGATGATGAAATTAATGTCGCCCTGATTGTGCAGCGTCACGTTTTTGGAGCGATGGCGCGCGACCGCGGGCAACCCCATGGATTCGAACAGCCGGCGCAGCAATTCTGGATCGGACGCGGCGTACTCGACGAACTCGAACCCGTCGGTGCGCATCGGATTCGTGAGGCTAAGTTCGGCGTTCATGGAGAAATGATGATCTTGCTTTGCGAGGAGATGGCCGTACCGAACACGTAATCCCACAGCGGCGTGGTGACGCCGAAATTGCCGCGCTTGGGCGAATGGTGATGGCGCATGTGCCAGGCGCGAAGCTCATTGAAGTAGGCCGAGGAGGAATTGCGCGCATGGTGGTGAATCACGTGATGCACGTAGCCGTACCACCAATAGCCGAGCATCACGCCCACCGTCAGGCCATCCGCAACGCCGAAGCCCACCCACCACCACAGCGGCAGCAAAAGGACGCCGAGCCAGACACTCACACTGATCCAGGACGGCGTGCCGATCAAGGCCAGCGGCTCGCCATGATGCAGGCTGTGCATGGGCGAAAACACCGGCATCCGATGCAGCGCAATCCGGTGCAGCACGTATTCCAACAATGTCCACAGGACCAGTCCGCAAAGACACGCGACAGCCCATTCCCACCCGCCATGCCAGGTAAAGTGGCTGAAATTGACGGCAGTGAGCGCGACCACCGTGATCGGATAAACCACGAAATCGGAGTAATAGCTGAATTTGCTGAGTTGCATCGTTGCACCTCGCTCGTGCTGATTATGCTATTTGACCACGAATCCGGCCAAATGTTAGCCGAAGAATACCCTTCCCGCACGGCCTTCTAGCCGACTTCGCTTGGTAGAATTTCCATAGTATGCGAAAAACCTTCCTTATCGTGGGCGCCGGATTCTCCGGCACGGTGCTCGCTGCCAACCTGTTGCGCCGGCTGCCGGCCTCGGGCGCCGACGTCGTTTTGATCGAGCGCAGCGCCGTGATGGGCCGCGGCGTGGCGTACGCCGCACACGCATTTCCGTATCTTTTGAACGTACCGGCAGCCAGATCATCCGCCGATTCGCACGATCCGCTGCAATTCCTGCGTTTCGCGCAAAGGCGCCTGCCGAATGTCGATGGCGAGGATTTCTTGCCGCGCGCCCTGTACGGCGACTATCTGCAGGACTTGCTGCTGCGCGCGGAACGCGAGGCGCCGCCGAATGTGCGCTTGATCAAGGTGTTCGGCGAAGTGACCGGCATCCTGCGCGCGGCGGGCGGAGCCGCCCTGGGGGCCGAGTTTGCCGACCGCGCACCGATATTTGGGGAGGCCCTGATCCTCGCCCTGGGGAGCCCGTCGGTGCCGTTGCCATCCTGGGCCGAGAAGCTGCGCGGTCATGCCGCGTTCCGCCAGGACCCGCGCGACTTACCCGAGTCTTTGACAGCGGAGCATTCCGTGCTCATCGTGGGCAACGGCCTGACGATGGCCGATGCGGCCGCGGCGTTGAGCCGGCATCCGGAGCGGGTGCCCACGCTGCATACGATTTCGCGGCGCGGTGTGCTGCCGAGGACGCAAACAACCTTTCACACGGACGCGATGCGGGGCAGCGGGGAGACACTGCTCTCATCGACTCACTCGCTGAAAGGATTGCTGCGCGCGTGCCGCGATTTGACCCGCGAACTCGAGAAGCTCGGCGGCGATTGGCGCGAAGCGGTTGCGTTCATTCGCAGTCTGGTGCCCGCTCTGTGGCGGCGCATGCCCGATGCTGAGCGGCGCCGTTTCGTGCGGCATCTGCAGGTCCACTGGGAAACTTTTCGTCACCGCATGCCGCCGCAATTGCACGAGCGGTTGGAGAATCTACGGCGCAGCGGCAAGTTGCAGATAAGGGCGGGTCGCATCCAAGAGATGGTGGCCGTCGACCGGCGGCTGCGCATCGATTGGCGTCCTCGCGGCAGCGCTGCCACCGAGCGGCTCATGGTGGACATGGTGGTCAATGCCACGGGGCCCAACTACAGCATCCAACGCTCCGCGGATCCGATCATTGTTTCGCTGCGCGATTCCGGGTTGGTGTCCACGGATCCGCTGCAGTTCGGAATACGCACCGCGCGGTTTGGAGCCTGCCTGGGTGGGGACGGCAGCGCGAGCCGGCATCTTTTTTATCTTGGGCCGATGCTGCGCGCGGATCACCTGGACGCAACCGCCGCCGCGGAACTGTCCAGGCACGCTGAACGGCTCGCCGAGCATCTGGCTCAAGAGCGGCTAGACTAGCTTCGCGATGCCCGCCAGCAGCCGCTCGAGATCTTCGCGCGAGCTGTACATCGACACGCCGGTACGCAACAAGCCGCCGCGATCGCTCAAGCCCAAGATCTGCACGGCGCGCGCCGCATAGAAATGTCCATCCCAGACACAGATGCCTTCCTTTCCCAGCGCAGCGGCCGCTTGCGCCGCGCTCGCCTTGTCCAAGGTGATTGAAACGGTGGGCGCGCGGGATCGTTGGCTGAAATCAGGTCCCCATACCCGCACTCCGCGCATCTTGAGCACCGAGTCGTGATAGAACCGGGCGAGTTGGTGCTCATAAGCAGAGATGCCGGTCATCGCATCCACAACACGTTCGCGCCAGGTGGCGCCCTGGCCCCAGGAGGCGAGATATTCCACCGCGGCACGCAGTGCGTCGATGGCGGCATGATTCAGCGTACCGGTTTCGATGCGGAAGGGGGCTGCGGGGTCTTGCACGCTCAGACGCTCCGTCGGCAGCCGATCGAGCGCTCCGGGGCGCGAATACAACACGCCGACGTGCGGCCCGTAAAATTTATAGCCCGAGCACAACAGGAAATCCACGCCGAGGCTCTTGGCGTCCAACGGAAAATGCGGCGCGTAGTGCACGGCATCTACGACGAGCAACGCGCCGACTGCGTTGGTGAGCCGGCGTGCGAGACTTAAGTCATTGACCGTCCCCAAGGCATTCGATGAGGCGCCCACGGCAAATACCTTGGTGCGCGCCGTGATCTTGGCCGCCATATCGTCCAAGTCCAGTGCTCCGGTGGGCAGCAGGCGCACCTCCTGCAGGATCATGCCGCGGTCTTGCAATCGCAGCCACGGACCGCGGTTGGCCTCATGATCAAGCTGCGTGATCAGCACTTCGTCGCCCGGTTTCAACGTGTGGCCGATTGCTGCGCTCAGGGCGTAGTTGAGCGTGGTCATGTTTTGGCCGAACGAAATGCAGTTCGAGCTCTCCGCGCCGAGAAAGATCGCGAGCATCTCGCGTGCCGCCGCCATGCGCCGATCGACCTCTTGGGAGGGCCAGAAATTGCCGTGCGTATTGACGTTGCAAGTCTCGTAAAAGTCGCCGAGCGCATCGATCACGGCTTGCGGGACTTGACTGCCGCCAGGTCCGTCCAGATACGCCAGATTCAGTCCCTCGGGCTTGCGCGCGAGCGCGGGAAAATCTTTGCGGCAGCGAAGAGAGTGTTCCGGTGTGAATGGCATAGTAAAGTATGTCATGAAATTTTCTCCGCTTGTGGATCGAATCAAGGGCGAGAGCGTCGCGGCGTGGACCACGCATTACCAGGCGCGCGAAGCGCAGCTGCGCGGCGAGGATGTGATCGTGCTCAGCATTGGCGATCCGGAACTGGAAATGCCGGCGCCGGTGCTCGAGCGCGCCATCGAAACGCTGCGGGCCGGCGATGTTCGCTACACACCGGCGGCCGGCCGCCATGCGCTGCGCGAGGCGATAGCCCGAACGCACGAGCGGCGCACCGGTCAAGCGGTCAGCGCCGACAATGTTACTTTTCTCTCCGGGGCGCAGAACGCGCTGTTCGCCGCATCGATGTGCGTGGCCGCTGCCGGCGATGAGGTGCTGGCGCTCGAGCCGCTGTATCCGAGTTATCCCGCGACAATCAGAGCTTCGGGCGCGCGGCTGGTGCGGGTGCCGGCCCCGGCCGGCGCCGGGTTTCACCCGGATTTGGGGGCGCTCGCAGCGGCCGTTACGCCGCGCACCCGCGCCTTGTTCTTCGCAACGCCCAACAATCCGAGCGGCGTGATCTTGAGCGAGGAGGATCTCAAGGTCATCGGCGATCTTGCGCAGGCGCATTCGTTGTGGATCGTGGCAGACGAGGTGTACGCGGGGCTTGCGCCCGGCGGCCGCGTTCCCAGTCTCGCGACGCGCCTGCCCGAGCAGGTCGTGACGATCAGCAGCTTGTCCAAATCGCATTCGATGCCGGGATTGCGGGCAGGCTGGATGGTCGCTCCCGCGGCACTGGCGAAGCATGCGGAATCCCTTTCGATGTGCATGCTGTTCGGCCTGCCGGGCTTCATTCAGGAGGCGGCGCTCACCGCACTCAACGGCTCGGATGCGCCCGAAACGCGGATTCGCGAACTGTGCGCATCCAGGCGCGATATGCTGATCAAGGGTCTTGCGGGCGTGCGGGGAATTCGCTGCTGCATTCCGGATGCCGGCATGTTCACGCTCATCGATGTGCGCGAGACCGGGCTTTCAGGCTACGATTTCATGCGCGGATTGTATGGTTCCGAGCGCGTCTCGGTGCTCGACGGCGGCGCGTTCGGCGAGACGACCCGCGGGTTCGTGCGGCTGTGCTTCGCCACCGACGAGGCGACGCTGCGCGAAGCCATGAAACGTGTTCGCCGCTATGTCGGCACTTTGGCGGGGCAGTCGTGACGCAATCAGCGGACTTTGGAATCATCGTGCGCGCTCCGGGCGGCCCCGAGGCGCTCGAATGGAGCGAGCTTACGACCACCGCGCCGGCGCGCGGCGAGGTGCTCATCGCACAGCGTGCGGTGGGCGTCAATTTTATCGACACCTACTTTCGCAAGGGCGCGTATCCCTGGCCCGTAACGCCGTTGATACCAGGCGGGGAAGCGGCGGGTGTTGTCGAAGAAGTCGGCGAGGGCGTGGCGGACTTCAGGCCGGGCGATCGCGTGGCGTACACCTTGCCGATCGGCGCCTATCGCACGCGTCGCTCCGTGTCGGCAGAACGGCTGGTGAAATTGCCTGACGGAGTCGACTTCGAAACTGCGGCCTCGATGATGTTGAAAGGCCTCACCACGCAATTCCTGTTGAACTCCTGCTATGCGGTCAAAGCGGGCGATGTGGTGCTGGTGCATGCCGCGGCAGGCGGAGTGGGGCTGTTGATGGGTCAATGGCTGAAGGCCCTCGGCGCCGTTGCAATCGGTACGGTGGGTTCCGCTGAGAAGGCTGCGATCGCCGCGGCAAGCGGCTACACGCATGTCATCAACTATCGGACCGAAGACTTCCCCGTGCGCGTCAAGGAAATCACCGGCGGCAGGGGCTGCGCCGTGGTTTACGATTCCGTGGCCAACGATACGTGGCGGGGATCGTTGAAATGCCTGCAGGCGCGCGGTTTGTTCGTCTGCTTCGGACAATCATCGGGACCGATCACCGATTTCAAGTTTTCCGATCTTGCCGCGGGCGGCTCGCTCTATGCGTCGCGCCCCACGCTGTTCGACTACATCAAAAGCCGCGCGGATCTCACCCTGCGCGCGGCGGATCTATTTGCAAAAATCGCATCGGGCGCGGTGCGGCCGCATATTGGCCGGCGCATGCCGCTGCGCGACGCGGCCCGGGCACACCAAGATCTTGAAGCCAGAAAGACCACCGGATCCACGATTCTGCTGCCTTGAAGGCGCGATCAAATTCCCAAGGGCAGCGCGGTCGACTCCTTGATCACCGTGACCGCAACCGATGAATTGACCGAGCGCACGCATGGAATTCGCGACAGATAGTCGAGATAAAACGCTTCGAAGGCCTTGATGTTCTTGGTGACGATCTTGAGAAGGAAGTCCCACTCGCCGGTGAGCGTGTAGCACTCGAGCACTTCCGCGCGATCGCGAATCGCCGCTTCAAATTCGGCCAGCGCGTCCCGTCCGGTGGTGGCCAGCTTGATATGGGCAAAGATGGTCACGTCCAGGCCAAGCGCGTTGCGGTCCAGCAGTGCGACGCGCGCCTTGATCACGCCATTTTGTTCGAGCTGCTGAATCCGGCGCCAACAGGTCGTGGTGGATAATTTGGTTTGCGCCGCCACCTCGGCGACCGACAGCGCCCCCTGCCTCTGTAGAATGTCGAGCAACCGCAAATCAAGACGGTCGATTGCCGGACGGTTGTTTTGTTCCATAATTTACTCTAATTCGGAATAAACATACCGGATTATCCGGCCCGCTCCTAATGAATGCAACATCGAATGGTCGGGAGACGTAAATTATGGGGATGACCAAGAAATCGCGCCTGCACCTGCCACGCGTACCTGCGCGTCCCGGCGAAACTCCTGACTTCAGTTACGTACAACTTTCCCCCGCCGGCGCGGTGCCGAGGCCCGAGGTCAATGCCCGGGCCCGCGACATGGGTTCCTTGAGTGTCGACTTGGTGCGCGTGCTCGACGAGAACGGCGATGCCGTGGGTCCCTGGCATCCGCATCTGGACGCGGGCGACTTGCAGGTCGGCCTGCGGCACATGCTGCTCACACGAATGTATGACGATCGCATGCAGCGCATGCAGCGCGCCGGCAAGATTTCGTTCTATATCCGCTCGCTCGGCGAGGAAGCGGTGGCGGTCGCGCAGGGCATGGCGCTGCGTCCTTCCGACATGCTGTTCCCAGCGTATCGACAGCAGGGCGTGCAAATCGTGCGCGGCATTGCGCTGGTCGATCTCATGTCGCAGCTCTTGTCCAACACCAAGGACATGTGCAAGGGCCGACAACTGCCGGTCATGTATCACTCGCGCGCGAACAATATTTTCTCGATCTCCGGCAATCTGGCGACGCAATTTCCGCAGGCGGTGGGATGGGCCATGGCTGCGGCCATCAAGGGCGAAGACAATCTGGCCGCGACCTGGATCGGCGAGGGCAGCAGCGCGGAGGCGGATTTTCATTACGCCCTGCTGTTCGCCTCCGTGTATCAGGCACCGGTGATTCTCAATGTGGTGAACAACCAATGGGCCATCTCCACCTTCCAAGGCTATGCCGGCGGCGAGCAGCGATCCTTCGCGGCGCGCGGACCGGGATACGGCATGCCGGGAATTCGAGTCGACGGCAACGACTTCCTCGCGGTCTATGCAGTGACTCAATGGGCGGCGGAGCGCGCCCGTACCGGCGCCGGACCGACCTTGATAGAACTCGTTACGTACCGCGGCGCCGCGCATTCCACCAGCGACGATCCCGCGCGCTATCGAGCCAAGAATGACGCCGAACATTGGCCGCTGGGCGATCCGATCCAGCGCTTAAAGGCGCACCTGATCAAAATCGGCGAATGGTCGGAGGCACAGCACCAGGCAATGAGCGCCGAACTCGAAGCACTGGTGGCGTCGAGTTGGAAGGAAGCGATCAAGTTCGGCACGATGACCGAGGGCCCGAGATTGAATCCGGACACCATGTTCGAGGATGTGTTCAAAGAGATGCCGCAGAATCTTCGGCGCCAGCAAGCGTTGCTGCGCAAGGAATTGGGCTGAACGCATGGCCAGCATGAACATGATCCAGGCCCTGAATTCCGCCATGGACATCATGCTGGGCAGGAATCCCGCAGTGGTTCTGATGGGCGAGGACATCGGTTATTTCGGCGGTGTGTTTCGCGCAACCGAAGGCCTGCAGCGCAAGTACGGCGAGCACCGCGTCATCGATACGCCGATTGCCGAAGGCGGCATCGTGGCCACTGCGATCGGCATGAGCGTGAATGGCTTGCGCCCCGTCGCCGAAATTCAATTCGCGGACTACATCTATCCCGGCTTCGATCAAATCGTCAGCGAGCTGGCGCGGATCCGGTATCGCAGTGCAGGCGATTTCTTCGCGCCGGTCACCATTCGCACGCCCTGCGGCGGCGGAATTCGCGGCGGCCAGACCCACTCGCAAAGTCCCGAAGCCATCTTTACGCACGTCAGCGGCATCAAGGTTGTGATGCCCTCAAATCCGCATGACGCCAAAGGCCTGTTGATCAGCAGCATCGAGGATGATGATCCTGTGGTGTTCTTCGAGCCGAAACGGCTGTACAACGGCCCCTTCGACGGCGACCCGAACAAACCGGCTGTTCCGTGGAGCACCCACCCCAAGGGTCAAGTGGACGAGGGCTATTACAAGATACCGCTGGGCAAGGCGGACATCGTGCGCGCCGGCGCGGATGTCAGCATCATCACTTACGGCACCATGGTGCACGTTGCCGCCGCCGCCGCCGCGGCGATGAACGTGGACGCCGAGATCATCGACCTTCGATCGCTTGTGCCGCTGGATGTCGAGGCGATCGTTACCTCAGTGAAGAAAACC
>Ga0210402_10006813_pt1 | contig 10072 bp, 4 predicted proteins | sample IncBWC7MmetaG_FD_161055 | JGI IMG/M metagenome (GOLD analysis project Ga0210402, IMG submission 161055) | Forest soil microbial communities from Barre Woods Harvard Forest LTER site, Petersham, Massachusetts, United States - Inc-BW-C-7-M | ecosystem: Environmental > Terrestrial > Soil >...
TGCATCGGCTTCGGTCACCTGGATCTGTTCAGCGCCGTCGGCGCATTCAGCGCCGCCGTCCCCGCGGATTTCGAGACGCGCTACGCGGATGCCCTGAAACATTCCGCGGAGACTAACGCCAAACTGAAAGTGTTATGGCTGGGCTGCGGGAAGCAGGATTCGCTGTTCCCCAGATCGCAGAAACTCGCCGATCTGTTCGAGGCGCACCAGATCAAACACACGTTCCGCGCCATCGACGGATTTCACACGTACGCCGTCTGGCGGAAGTTCCTGGCTGAGATGGCGCCGCTGCTGTTCCGGTGAGGGGACATTCGGGTGGGGCCGGCAAGGCTATTTCTGCTCCTGCCTCTCGATGGCGCGAATTGCCTCCGCGTGGCCGGCCGCTTCCCGCTCGCGCCCGCTGGCTTGATAAGCCTGGATCAACAGGAAATGGACCTGTCGATCCGTCACGTCGCCGGTGTGCAGGCGGAGCGCGGCCTCGCCTTCGGTCACTGCATCGGCCGCCAACCCCCGTTTCAGCAGCAGCCGTCCGGACTCGAAGTGAACATCGCGCGAAGCCGGGTCAAGCTGCAGCGCCCGCTCGATGAGCCGGCCACACCCGTCCAGGTCACCCAGAATGAAGAGCAAACGCGAATAGGATAAAAACGGATCCACATGGGGTTTGCCGGAAGCCTCTTCCAGCCGGATGGCATCCTGGTAGAACGCGACGGCCTCCGCGGTCCGGCCCAGGGTTTCCTCGGCAAGCCCTAAATAGAGCGCGGTGCGCGGGTCGCGCGGATTCAACAGGCGGGCCTTTTGGAGCGCCGCAAGGGCGCGCGGCATCTCGTTCTGCTGGTAGTACTGGAATCCATACAGAAATTCGGCGTACCAGGAGGAAGGCTCCACCGCAAGCGCACGCTCCAGGCACTCGCGCGCTACGTCGTACCGGTTGATGGCCATCGCCAATTTGGCCTTGAGCGTCAGGGCGGGCACCAGCTTGGGGTCCAGGGTCAAGGCCCGGTCCACCTCCGCCAGGGACTCCGGAAACTTAGACCGGCCGAAGAGACTGGCGCCTTGCTGATACGCCGCAAAGCCGGGGGACTTGCTGTATGCGGCGTCTGCTGCCTGCGCCAAAGCTACGGCCGCACAGAGCAGCAGCGCCGCCGCCAGGCATGACACTTTTGTGGAGCAGATTGTTAATCTGCGGCGGATTGGTAATCCGCCTGCGCGATGCGGCGGCGAGCCAGTCCGGGTTGGCGGATTTGCCGCAGGGTCCAACAGGCGGATTGCCAATCCGCCGCAGGTTACCAACCTGCCCCACATAGCACCCTCACTTGTGCGCCTCGGCTTCTTCAATCTCGACGACGCGGTCGCCCTTCACGCCCGAAACAACCTGCGTTTCACCGCTGGGCCAGCGGACCTCCACCGTTTTCGCCTCACCGTATGTTCCCAGCCCGAAGCGGACCAGGGGTTCGCTGGAGGAAGCATACCCCACACTGGTAGTGGCGTGCCCGTAGAGTACGCGCCCATCCGGAAGTTGCACCCGCACCACGGCCCCCAGACCCTGGCGGTTACTGCGATGGCCTCGAAGCTTGACCGCCAGCCAATGATTGCCGCTTTTCGAAATGTTGTGAAGCAGTTCCACGGGCCCTTCGAGGGTGGTCACCACCACGTCGATTCGCCCATCGTTATCGAAATCCGCAAATGCCGCACCGTGGTGCAGCGCGGCGTGCTGGAAGCCGGGCCCCGCCGTCGCCGACACATCTTGAAAGCGGCGCCCGCCCGCGTTGGTTGACGGGTTGCCTGAGACGTTGCGGAAGACCTGGTTCGGTAGCGCCGAGGGGCGGCCCAGGTAGCGGTCCAGCGCCGGGAAATGAGAGAGCGCGAAGAACAGGTCCTTCCAACCGTCGTTGTCGAAATCGTACATCCCCAGGCTCCAGCCGGTCATCTGCCGCGTGCCTGCCAGCAGCCCCGATGCCTGTCCCACATCTTCGAACAGCCGCCGCTTCCCCAGATTGCGGAACAACTGGAACCCATCGTTGATCATGCCGGACACAACCAGGTCGGGCAGGCCGTCGTTGTCGAAATCGCGGAAATCGGCGCCCATTCCCGCTATGGCGGCGCCGTCCTGGCGAAATGCGATTCCAGCCTCCAGCCCCATTTCCTGGAACGTGCCGTCGCCCCGATTGCGAAACAGAAAGTTGCGCACCGAATCGTTGGCCACGAATACGTCGATGAAGCCATCGCCGTCGAAATCGGCGAACGCCACGCCCATTCCCTTGCCGATGTGTTGCGCGATTCCGGAAGCCCGCGACACATCCGTAAACGTGCCGTCGCGGTTGTTGTGAAATAGCTGATTGGGGAGCCCGCGGTAGGCATTCGGATGGCAGTAAAACCTGGCGTCCGGCGCGCCGCACTGCGGTTCTGTTGCCGGGTCCCAGGCCACGTAGTTTACGACAAACAAGTCCAGCCAGCCGTCGTTATCGTAGTCGAACCAGCCGGCGGAAACCGCCCACATTTTGCCGAGCTTCGGGTCCGTCCCGGAAAGGCCGGCTTTCACCGTTACATTCTCAAAAGTTCCGTCGCCCCGGTTGCGGTAGAGAATGTTCCCATTCACGCCGCCCACAAAGATGTCGGGCCACCCATCGTTGTCGAAATCGGCCGTCGCCACCGCGATCGAATAGCCTTCTCCAGCCAGACCAGCCTTCGCGGTGACGTCCGTAAACGTGCCGTCGCAGTTGTTGCGGTAGAGGCGGTTGTGGTACTTGGGTCCACTCTTGCGCAGATCCGGAATGCCGGCGCCATTCGCGAAAAACAGATCGGTGCAACCGTCGCCATCGAAGTCGAGGGCCGCCACGCCACCGGCCATCAGCTCGATTTGGTGGAATTGACCGGTTGCGCCATTCTGCAACTGAAATGCGAGCCCGGCCTTCCGGTGGATCTCTTCAAACTGAATCTGCGCATGCAGGGGAAACAGACTCACCAACGCAGCCATTTTGAATAGACGCGGGGCGAGTGCACGCGGGCGACTGTACGCCGACATCGCAACCGGTTCGGCCTCAGAACTCGAACCGGGCAACGATCTGGCCAGTGCGCGGAGCGGGCAATGTCCCACCCACGGCATTGGACGATATGGCCGTGTAATTCATATAGCCGAAGCCCCCGGTCAGCACGCCGCCCGACCGCGTGGGCGGGTTCGACGGACTGCCCGTGCTGGGGTCGGACACCACCTCGTTCCGGTTGAACGGGTTGAAGAACTCCGCCCGGATGCTCAGGCTCATACGTTCGCGAAACGGGAATTTCTTCCCCAGGCTCATCGATTCCACGGGCCGCCGCTGGCCGCGGAAATCGTTGTAGTATACCGTTCCGGTGCCGAACACGCCGGCTGCCTGGTCCGTCCAGGCCGCCGGATTCAGCACCGTCTGCTGCGTCGGGTCGATGCAGCCGCAATTCAGGTCCTTCAGATACAGCGGCTGTCCCGGCACGCGAAATTGCCGCGTGGCTTGGCCGGGCAGGTAGGTGCCGATACTGTTATTTGACGTAGGCGCCGCCAGCAGCGGACCGCTGGCATACTGGCTGATGTTGCCAATGGTCCACCCGGCCAGCACCGTTCGCGCCAGCTTATTCCGCCCCATAAAGCCGAAGGCCGGCACCGTGTAGTCGATGCTGAAGCTCAGGATATTCGGAATATCGTTAGGTGAGAGGCCCTTGAACGTGCTGCGGTTATAGATATTCCCGTTGCCCGAGAAACTGTCCAGCGTTTTCGCAAACGCGTAGGCGCCGGTCACGGTCAGCCCATGGGAATAGCGCTTGGTCAGCTTGGCCTGGAAAGCGTCATACCAGGAATCGCCCAAGGGCGCCCATAGCGAGCCAATCGTGTTGTACTGCGGGAAAGGCCGCAGGCTCTGCACCACCGTGCCCGTGTCCGGAAAATTCGCATACGGCTTGGTGAACCCGGCCGCCACGGCCACCGGCGAAGTAATAGCCGAAGTCAGCAGCGTGCGGGTGGCGGCACTGGTAATATCCAGGCCTAACTTCTGATACACCGAGGGATTGATGGCGTTGTAACTGATCAGGTTGCCGCCGGATTGCAGCCACACGCCGTGATTGCCGATGTAAGAGGCTTCGAGCGCCAGGTCTTTCATAACTTGCCGCTGCAGCGAAACGTTCCATTGGTTGATTCTTGGAGGCCGCCCGCCATTGGGGTCCACCGCCGCCGGCGCGCTCTGCACCGCCGCTCCCGGATTCACCAGCAATCCCGGATTGTAACTGGCCCCATTCAGAGCGTTCGGGTCCCAGACCAGCGGTTGCGATAACTGGCCAGCCGCCACGCCGTTTCCGGGCGACGTGAAGTTGATGGTATTGAAGCCCATGCCCTGGCTGTTGCCGCCGCCGATATAATTGAAGATCGCCACCGAAGCATAGCTCAGTCCCCAGCCCGCGCGTAACACCGTCTTCGGGTCGATCTGGTACGCGATGCCGATGCGCGGCGCAATCGCGTATGGATAGGTGTCCACCAGGTGGCAGTCGCACCGGCCCGGCCCCGGCCCCTGATACAACACGCCGCCCAACCTGCCGTTGGCATTCGGGTTGACCACGTTGGCGCTGAACCCGCTGGTCCGGTCCCACTCCTCCCGCATCGGCGTTTGCAGGTCATACCGGAAACCGTAATCCAGCGTCAGTTTGCGGCTGATTTTCCAGGTGTCCTGAACGAAGAAGCCCCACGCCGAGCGGCGGTACTGCGGGTTGACTGTGTCCCCTATGGAGGCGCTGTCATATGAGCCCAGCAGAAAGCTGGCAAAGTTGTATCCGATGCCGGTCCCGCTGGGAAGCGTCTGGCCGTATAACGGCTGTGCCGTTTCCGCGCTGTTGAACCCGTAAGCCGGGCTCAGCCCGATGTAACTAACATTGGTAAAAGTTTCGATCTTCCATTCGCCGCCGGCCTTGTAAGTGTGATTGCCGTGCACCCAGGTGATCTGGGCCACGCCTGTTGGCTTAACATCCAGGTAGAGGCCCCGGTTGCCGGGACCGATCGCGGCCGCCAGGCCGCCATAAGTATTGCCGCCCAGGGTGCCGCCTCCGAAACGCGGAAATCCGGTGCCCGGCGCGTTTAGGTTCCCAAGCTGCGTGTTGTCGTAGTTAGAGCTCTCCGCCGGCACCGTGTCCGGGTTGTGATAGCGCTGCACGCCCGCGCCCAGGTGGAGCAGCAGCGTAGGCGTCAGGGAGTGGTCGTAATTCACCCGGAACGTCTTGCTGTGAATAATCTGGTCGCGCACCTGCGAGATCGGCTCCGGCAGGCCGTCCACGCCGTTCGACTTATTCGTGTTTTCCTGCGAATAGTAACCTGAGATCTTAGCCTTCTCGCTGAAGTTATGATCGATCTTGATCGAGGGAATCGCCTGCAGCTTGAAGAACGCGCCGGAGGCCGAAAAGTTGTTCACCAGCGTGTCGGCGATATTGGGTTTGGGAATCTGCGCCAGGATTTTCACCGCCACCGGATCGAACCGGTTCTGCGGCACGATGTTGTTCGGAAACAGGTTGAGCACGCGCCGGCCGCTGGAATCGGTAACCGCCGTCGCGGGATCGTAAATCGCGTTTTGAAGGATGGCACGCCCGGCGAAATCCGCGCCCAGGTTGCGGCCCAGAATGGCGCTCAAATCGCCGCTCCGGAAGGCGGAATCCGGCACCGTCGTGATCCCGTTGTAGAGGTTCTCCCGGTCCCGGTACCGCTCCCAGTTGAAGAAGAAAAATGTCTTGTTCTTCCCGTTGTAAATTTTCGGCAGCAGAACCGGCCCGCCCACGGAGAAACCTCCGTCGGCCAGGTGCTTGACAATCTCCACATGCCCGCCGTTCCCGTTGTCGGTAAAAGGCAGACCGGCATTGAAAGCCGTGTTCTGCAGGTAAACATACCCGCTGCCGTGGAACTGGTTGGTTCCGCCGCGCGACGTGAAGTTGTACAGGCCGCCGGTCACCACGCCAAACTCCGGAGCGAAGTTCGAGGTCTGCAGCGTGAATTCCTGAATCGCCTCCACCGAAGGCTGCGACTCGTCGGAAACGCGGGGGTCCAGGGAACTGCTGGATTCCTGTCCCTCAAACAGAATGCGGAATCCGCCGTTGGTTCCGTTCACCGTGATGTTATTCCAGCCATTGATACTGGCCCCCGGCGTCATTTGCGTGAACGATAGCGGGTTGCGAATGGCGCCCGCGCCGATTCCGAAGTTGATGGGCAGCGTATTGATCTGCGCGCCCGTGACCGTGGTGGATTGCTCTCCGCTTTCCGTCTTGAGCAGCGTCGATTCCGCGCTCACCTCAACCGACTGTGTGGCCGAACCCACTTGCAGCACCACATCCACGCGCGTGGTCACCGCCACCTGCACCACAATGTTAGTCATCTCCGACTTGCTGAAGCCCGGATGTTCCACGGCGAGTTTATAGGTGCCGACCGGCAGTGCGGCCAGCGTATAGTTGCCCGTGGTAGTGGTCACGGTTTCCGAGCGGCTCCCGGTTTCCACATTGGTCAGGACCACTTTCGACGCCGGAATCAGCGCCCCCGTGGGGTCGGCAACCGTGCCAGTAATGGTGCCGCGGTCGCTTTGCGCCCATGCGCACGCCACCGCCAGTGACAACGTCAGCAACCTGTAAATCTGTTTCAAGGCTCACCTCTGTTGGCGGATGCAATCGGTGCGGAATCCCAGGCCCGGAACTTCCCCTAGAAGCTTTACCGGAGCGTGACAACCCGCCCGCCTCTGCTATCAACCGTTGATGCGAAGTCTACACCTTGAAGGCAGCGCAGTCAACGCTCCAGCGGGTCTCCATGATAAACTGGCCGCGCAAGGAGCGCTTACCCAAAATCACCATGCGTATTCTGCCAGCCGGCTTCATTCTCCACGCTCTGCTGCTCGCGCAGCCGCCCATCCCTCGCTACGAGGTCAAGCGGGCCGCCAGCCCCATCATCATCGATGGCAAGCCGGATGAGAAAGCCTGGCAGTCGGCCTCCCCCGTGGAATTCGTCTTTCCCTGGGACGCCCAGACCGGCGCCAAGCAGAAGACCACCGCCCGGCTCCTCTGGGACGACGACAACCTCTATGTCTCTTACGAGTGCGAAGACACCGACATCGTGGCCCTGCACACCGAGCGCGACGACCCGACATATCTCGACGATGCCGTGGAGATCTTCATCAATCCCAAGCCCTCGCAAACCACCGTCTACCTCGGCCTGGAGATGAACGCGCGTGCCGTGCTCTACGATTATGTGATGGTCGACGCCCGGTACGTTTTCAAGCGGTTCAACATGCAGGGTGTCAAACTGGCAACCTTTATTCGCGGCACGCTGAACACGCGGGGCGACGAAGATAAGGGCTGGAGCCTGGAAGTGGCCATCCCCTGGGTCAACTTCGAGGAACTCGCGAAGCGTCCGGTTCCCGGCGACGTCTGGACCGCCAACCTCAATCGATGGGATGGAGTGGAGCCGCACCGCCGCCTCAGTATGTGGTCCGATCCGCTGCAGCCGGGGCCGCAACCGCACGTACCGGCACGGTTCGGTCAACTGGTGTTCGTGCAGAATTCAAAGTAGAACGTTACTGGGGAAGACATGAACGACGCCGGCAAATGGGTAGGGCTCGAAACGCTCTGGCAGGATGTGCGCTTCGGATGGCGCTCGTTGAAGCGGCAGCCGCTCCTGACCGTAGCCGTAGTTGCCACTCTGGCATTTGGAATCGGCGGGATGACCGCCATCTTCTCCGTGGTCAACACAGTTCTACTGAGACCGCTGAGCTATCCCGAACCTGACCGTATGGTTCAATTCTTAGTTACCGGACCGTGGGGTTGGGCGCCCGCCGCAACCATTCCCAAGTTCAAAATCTGGCGCGAGCAGTCCGACATCTTTCAAGATGTTGCCGCCTATGACTCCTTCTTTGGTGTACCCGTTCTCAGCCTCGGTGTCGATAAAAATGGCGGCGATAAAAATGGCGATGGCAAACCGGAGCCGATAAAAGCCATGCGTGTCACCGCCGGCTACTTTCGCCTGTTCGGGGCTACGGTAGCGCCAGGCCGCACCTTCACAGAGGAAGAATGCAGCCCCAACGGCCCCCAGGTTGTCGTGCTGAGCAGTGGAGTCTGGCGGCGGCGATTCAGCGCCGATCCAGCTATCGTCGGCAAGGTGATCCGGCTCAATGGCCAGCCATACACCGTGGTCGGCATCATGCGTCCCGAATTCGAATCCGATCCTTCGCCTGGCGTTTGGGTTCCCTTTCAGTTCAACCCGAACAGTCCGGAACACACGAAACTGTACTTCACCGTGGCGGGACGGCTGAAACCGGGCATCACACTCAGCCTGGCCAGAACACGGCTGAGTCTGGCGGCCGAACGATTCTTCCGGGAGTTCCCGGATCAGGCCGCCGCGGAACCGAAGGGTGGATTTTCGGCGGCGCTTCTGCAAGAGGCCATGGTCGGCGACGTTCGATCTTCCCTCTACATTTTTAGCGGAGCGGTCGGTTTTGTCTTACTGATTGCCTGTGCCAATGTGGCGAGCCTGCTTCTGGCCCGTGCCATGGGCCGCCAAAGGGAGCTTGCCATTCGGGCGGCTGTGGGCGCCGGCCGCGGACGTCTGGTTCGTCAGTTGCTTACGGAAAGTCTTGTCCTTTCCTTGTTGGGCGGCGCTTTGGGACTCGTCTTCGGCGCCATAGCCATCCGCCTGCTCCTCAATCTCAATCCGGGGAATCTGCCACGAATTGGTGAATTCGCCTCTGCCGTCACCCCGGACTGGCGGGTCCTTGCCTTTACGGCCGGCGTATCTCTTGGAACGAGCATCCTGATCGGTCTTGGGCCGGCTCTCGAAGGCTCCCTTGCGGATCTGAACGCGAGACTGAGAGGGGGAAGTGGAATCGTTGGTAATGGTACTGTCGTTCGCAAGCACAAAACTCTATCGCTCTTGGTCATTGGCGAAGTATCAATTGCCGTCGTACTTCTGATCGGGGCCGGTCTTCTGGTCCGCACTTTCGTCACCATGCGCAGTGTGAATCCGGGATTCGATTCGAAAAACGTCCTGGCCGTCACAACGTCCCTATCGGAATCGCGCATTCGAAATGTCACCACGATGACTCAGCTAGTCAGGGGCGTCGTGGAACGGATGCGGGTGCTGCCGGGAGTTGTAGCCGCGGGCGCCGCCTGGTGCGTGCCACTCGACTTCACTTGCAGCGCAGGCGGACGATTCTCCGTGGCCGGGCAGGAGCCGCCGGGTAGTGCCTTCTCAACAGGTAATGCCTTCTCAAGTGGCTGGTCGAGCGTCTCGCCGGCTTACTTCGAAGTCTTCCGGATTCCTCTGCTGCGCGGTCGATTCTTCGCGATTCAAGACGATCCCGGCTCGCCACCAGTCGTCATCGTCAACGAGACTCTTGCCAGGCAGTTTTTGGCAACCGGCGATCCGCTCAACAACCGCCTCATTCTGGGAACGGGTCCCAACCAGGAACCGGCTCGTCAGATCGTGGGCGTGGTACAGGATACTCATGATCTGGACCTGCGGACCAGCGTCCGGCCAACCGTCTATGTCCCCCTGTCGCAAGTCACCGACGCGGCCATCGCGGTCCGCCGCGAGAATGTTCCTCTGGCTTGGATCGCGCGGACCCAGGACGATCCGGTTATGCTCAGCACCGCCATCCAGGACGCTATCAGCCAGGCCAGCGGAGACCTTCCGATAACCAGTGTCCGTACCATGCGGGAAGTGGTGGCTGGCTCCAGTGCGTCAGAAGCTTTTGCCACGCTGGTACTGGCCATTTTTGGATGCTCGGCGCTGGCGCTCGCAGCCATTGGGGTATATGGATTGACGGCGTATTCGGTCCAGAATCGCACCCGGGAATTCGGTATTCGAATGGCTCTGGGAGCCCCCGCCGGTAATCTGCAACGCTCGATCATCTTCGAGGGCCTGCGCCTGGTTGCAATTGGTGTTCTGCTGGGGAGCATCGCAGCTTTGGGTCTCACGCGATTGATCGTCCATCTGCTCTATCGAGTCCAGCCTTGGGACCCGCTGGTCTTTCTATCGGCGCCGGTGGTGCTAGGCGCAGTTGCGCTGATGGCGATCTGGATTCCCGCTCGCCAT
>Ga0210402_10006814_pt1 | contig 10070 bp, 11 predicted proteins | sample IncBWC7MmetaG_FD_161055 | JGI IMG/M metagenome (GOLD analysis project Ga0210402, IMG submission 161055) | Forest soil microbial communities from Barre Woods Harvard Forest LTER site, Petersham, Massachusetts, United States - Inc-BW-C-7-M | ecosystem: Environmental > Terrestrial > Soil >...
CCGAGTAGTTTAAAGGTAAAACTTTAATTTCATGCATTAAAAATGAGAATTCGATTTTCTCCTCTGGCTGTTTGTGCGAAGCCAAGACTTTGTTTAGGGTGCTATCAAGCTCTGCTACATTTTTTTACTACGCTCCTCCGTAATTTATGTAGGGAGAGCCCTACATAAATTAGGTACCGGGCCGGCGGGGACGCCGCCGGCCCTACATAAATTATGGAGGAGCGTAGTTTTGTATCTTGGCGCTAATAATGTAGCTCCCCCTGACGTTAGTCCCAGGCAGGAGCGTATTGTACTAAGAATGTAGAAACTAGGGCGGCCCGGCGTAGCGGGCGCCAGGGTGCCGGCGACCAGGCCTCCGGGTTGTAGCGGCCATAAGAAATTCAGTGCGTACTACGTTCGCGAAGAATGTCGCACTAATAAGAGCTTTGGGGGGGGGTAGCCACCAATGTTCGCGAATAATGTCGCACTAATAAGAGGGCTAAGAATGCTTTACCCTCGCGAAGTCAAAGGAGCGGTTATTAATAAGTGCGGGGTAGCGAGGCGAAGCATTTGTACGTTAAAACCCGTGCTTAGGAGCTAGGCTGCTTCTGAGCTCCTAACGCGATAGAGCCTAATTTATTAAGGGCTCGCTAAGCTCGCGCTAGGTACGTCTAACGCTATATATACTTGTGCGCCAATGCACCCATATAGGAGGAGAGGATGTCAGACAATCTGACCGTCACGACGCCGACGAAAGGGCATAACAAATCTGAATGGGGCCAAACCATTGGGCGAAAGCCAAGAGATTATAGCTTGTTATGTAACGAGAGAGCCAGGAGAGGTTGGTCTTCTCTAATATGCTCTCTCTCCCGATTCTATATACGGTTAGGAAATTACGAACTTGATACACTTGAGGGTTGCGCTAGGACCCCAGTCAAAAACCGAAATAGGGCTGGTGCTGAACTGACCCCCATAGTAGAGTATATATGGAGGGCGCCAACTAACAGTTCAGCCTCACTACACAGAGTAGATAAAAGAAGTGCAAGGACCTAAGTATAGATTAAGCCTCGTATGGGGACTTTGGGATCGCCTAAAGGATCCTCTGTTTTTCTTCGTAGGTGGCCAAAAGGATCCCAAAACAACTGGGGAGATCCGGTATTGAACGTCGGAATAAATCGAACCAGGAGCCTGTTACTACACTAACAGGCGGCGACGGAGACATCATAGTACCCGCCTGTTACTACACAAACAGGCGGCCACGGAGACATCATAGTACCGCTCTAAAAAAATCTGATTCACTAAATTATGTGGCGAGTCTCTACAACGAAACTAACCCACAAGAAGATAAGATACATGGAATACGACTCGGCGATAAACTGGGTGAAGGGAAAGGGTGTCAGACTAGACAAAAAAGGAAGAGGAGCTTATATAAAAGCCGGGGAAGGGCGAAAGGAACACCCAAGAAACAACCCAGTGCTGAGAATCCAGATATGTTCGGCAGACCCTGAATAGGATTGTCTACTGATTAAAAGGTAAAAGTCCACCCATTAGGGTGGTCCGCTATGATGAAGTATACAACAAATCATCACGTCGCCGACTACTGAACAGCGCTAAACCTGGGTGCACCCCAAGCCATCAACCTGAGACGTGGCAGCGTATACGACCCTCAACCACCCACCTTAGAAGAGACCACTGATCCCGGAGTTGAAACAGACCACCGATCCCGGGGTTGACCGAGATGGAGCAGTAGATGTCTAGTGCGGAAAGCCGTATGATGGGAAACTATCACGCAAAAAGTCAAGATTTTTCAAATCATTAGTTTTTCAAAAAACTCAAAAATCTTGACTTTTTTCAATTTTTTAATTTTTTATTTTTTATTTTTATTTATATTTTTATTATTATTATTTTTATTATTATTTTTATTATTATTATTATTATATTTTCTATTCACAATTTTACGACTAATGACACAAATTGAAAAATTTTTTAATAAATTTTTTTATATATATAAAAAAAGCAGCAGAGCTCGAAAATCTTTTAAAGCATTTTACTTTTAAAAAATTTATTATTGGAATTTTTTGTGCTTTAGTTACTTTGGTTATTAAATTTAGCGGTTTATCTGAGTTTATTTTAGGATTTTTTTATCAATCTAGTCCTTCGGAATGGGTTAATTGACTTTTATCTGCTGTTATGAGTTTATCCATTAAACTCCCTTTTAAAGGGGTTATCGAAGCTTTTCTTGATGATATTCAATCGTCTATAAGTAAACCTGCTATGATGGGTGCTGAAGGTAATCCCACAAATTTTAAACCTGATTTTATCCCTGCTTTTAAACCTACTTTTATGATGGATTCTAGTGGCGGAAATAATAATATTTCACCAAGTTCTACTAATCCAGTTGCGGGTAGTTCTTCCAATCCAGGTGGTTCTAACAATCCAGGTGGTTCTAACAATCCAGGTGGTTCTAACAATCCTGGTGTTTCTAACAATCCAGGAGGTAGCTCTAACAATCCAAATAATAGCTATGATCCTTTAGATGTTGATTCATTATTACTGGATGTAGGAAGTGCTCATGAAAAAATGACAAATAGGTTATCGGGTGGTGATGAGTTTCCTTATAATAACCGTGCTAATATGTTTGCTGCGACTGAAAGTGATGATACAAATCTCACGGTTAGAGAGCAAATTGCTATTATTAGAGCCCGTAACCATATTATTCTTGATGGTACAGGATCAAATGTTCGTGAATACAGTTATGCCGAACAAGTTAGGGAATATTTAGTTGCTAGACATAGAAATATAAATTCACGATTTTTTGTTGAACGTGTTGGGGATCATCAGTTAGCCTACACTAGTGTATCCAACTCAAAGACGCAAATATCAAGGGCTACCCGCCCTTGAACAATATAAAAGTGTTTTATTACAGATTAGAGCTAATAATAATAATAATAATAACTAGTTATTTTATTATGTAACTAGCGCTATATACCCGCGAAGGCGGGTAGTAATAAGGTAGTTAGGCGGACGAGGCCACCTAGCGAAGGTTGTTGGGTTTTTTCTTTAGCTTGTTAATACAAAAAATTACTGCTGTAACTTCGTTCATACTTCACGAAATTTATTTGTAGTATCGAGTGTTAAGAGTGATAGAAAGAAGGGGAAATTAAGTATTATTTAACCTATATATAATATAATATATATATAATATATATTATATTTTCTATTAACATTTTTCAATTAAATGATACAAGTTGCAAAAATAATAGGTACAGGTCTAGCAACCACAGGATTAATCGGCGCTGGAATAGGTATAGGTATAGTATTTGGTGCTTTAATTTTAGGTGTGGCAAGAAATCCTTCACTACGGCAAGTGATGTTCAGCTATGCTATCTTGGGGTTCGCATTCAGTGAGGCTACGGGTCAATCGTTTAGGACTGAGGATTCTAAATTAGGCCAATTTGTAGGAGTGAACCTCCTGCGTAAACCATCAAATTGTCGGGAAAGCCCTAAAGCAATTTCAACCTAACTAATCTAGTAATAGAATTGGTGGCACAGGTAATGACTCGTGGTATGGTAAAATCGAAATTGAAATCTGAAAGGAAATGGGTAATCCGCAGCCAACCACCTACCTACTGCTTATGGAGGAGTTCCTGCAAGTAAGGGTGTGCAGTTCATCGACTAGATGTTGGTTGGCGTTATTTATATAATGCTTAAGATATAGTCAAGCCTCACTCGAAAGAGTGCAGAATAACCATTATCACAAAGGCTAATGTGGAATATGTTATTTGTTAAATGGATAATTTGTCATTATTCAGGGATAAGTCCCTTAACTCATGTCCCCCCCTTCCCTCTACGAAGAGGGAGGGAAGGGGGCATAAAAAGGGAGATCTGCTTTTTGCATTGATGATGGCGTTTTTGCTTTTGTATGTGGCCTAAATTTTTCACAATTTTATTTTCACTTATACCCGGTGGAATGAGGTATTAATAACTTAGCCTCTGATTTTATGTGCTTTGTTTTGGTTGATAGCTTAAAATTTTTACAGAGTTGGTTTTTAAATGTATTTCAACCGAATGACGATTTTTATAATTCATATTTTTGTTATGCTTTACTTATTAGTTGTATAAATAATGTTAATAAAAGTGGTGGTAATACCCGTAAAAATATCAAATATTATACTACTTCACAATTAGAGGAGAGCCAGGAGATCGAAACAAGGGGTGCTACATTCCAACTATGTAAGTCGAAGCCTGATCCTAAATCTACGGTTTTAGCTTCTTCATCAAAAGTTACTTGAAAAAAAGAGTTAGCAGATCAATATAGAAAACATGAAATGATTAAGCAACACATTTTACAAGGAAAAGAAGCTGATTTGGAAATTTTAAATAAAGTTTTTAATTTAGGGGATAAGCCTATATCTATAACTGAAGAACATTTAAATTTATGTTTGAAAATATATAATAAACGAACAACTTTAGCGTTACCTGTGCCTAGAACCAAGCATGTAATACCTTTCACGAAATTAGTAGGGAGAGAAAGTTATGAGGAGAAAAACAAGGTATCAGGTTGTTATTGTATTAGAGCTTTTTTTAAGGGTTGTTCTAAAGTTACTGGTTTAAGAGGGATAGAAAGTTATGTTGGTCAAGCTAGTCATTTAGGCCATAGAGTAAAACAACATGCTAAAGGTATAGATACTTCTACCAAATCTTTTATTTCTTCTAGTAAAGGTAAGAAATTAGAAGTAGATTTATTCATTGTAGACAAAGATCTTAAAATTCCAGGAAATTTAACAATAAAACAGTTTATTACTATACTTGAACAATATTTAATAATAAAACTTAAACCCACTATTAATAAGAAATTATTAGCTACTCCTGGTATTATGTGATTACCTGAGACTATTAATAAATTTTTGAAAAAAATTAGTCACCCTGTCTATGCATACCATAAAGAGGATAATGGCAAACTGGTTTTGATACAAATCTTTCAAAGTGGCAGAGCAGTAGGTACATCTTTAGGATTTTCAGAGTCCTTTTTTATGAGTTTAAAATCAAGAAAGGGAGGTTGATATAAAGATAAAATATATTTTACGGAGATTAAGTTAGATAATACAGAAAGTAATATACTGACAATGCTTAAACTTAAAGAGCTTATTGATATGGTTAATACAGGGATAAGGGGTTTCTCTTGTGCGGTTATAGATGAAATGACTGGAGATAAAACTATTTATATTTCTATGCGAGCTGTAACTAGAGCTATAGGTATAGACGCTAAAGGTATACGTGAAAAATGAAAAAGTGGAAAATTATATAAACGCAGGTATCGATTTGAGTTATTAAACGATAGTTAGAATTTTCATACGCCATACACACGGTGATACCACCGTGTGTCATACACACGGTGATACCACCGTGTGTCATACACACGGTGGTACCACCGTGTGTATGTGTAAAAAATAGCAACGAGTAGATAGGGTTACTCGCTATATTTTAGGTTAAACCTCGAATACTTCATAAATATGAGTATAGATATCTATTAGGATTCGCCTTTTCTGAGGCTATAAGAAAAAGGGCCCCTGAGAAGGGCCCCTTTGTGGCCAAAACTTTCAAATTGCGGGAAAGCCCTAAAAGCTTTCACAACCCAACGAAAAAGGTAACTTATTTCGTGGCACAGGTAATGACTCGTGGTATGGTAAAATCGTGAAAGATAAATGAAAATTTAATAGGTAATCCGCAGCCAAGCGCCAGGAGTTAATTATTAATTTAACATGGTGTGCAGTTCATCGACTAAACGTAGGTTAGCTTAGATTCGGCCGGTATATGCCGGGACGAATTGTCCCAGGCTTCGCTGGGCGATTCTATTATATCGAATCAAGCTTAATAGATAGTCAAACCTCACCTGAAAAGGTGCAGGATAATAAACATGGATTTTTAGTTTATTATTCGTTAAATGGGTAGTTTTTTATAACTACTTAGGGAGAAGGACCTCAATTCAGCCTTAATTGAGTTTAAGTTCAAAGGCTAAGAGGTAGATTTGACGGGTCTTTTTGCATTGATCCGAGGGGGTATTAGGAGCCCCTTTTAAGGTCATTAAAAGTCTAGATGAACTCTAGGGCTAGTTAATCTATTCTATTCTAAGCAACATAGTAGTGTAGAGAGGCAAGATTTAAAAATTGCGGGAATACCCTAAAGAAATCTTAACCAAGTAAGTATGGTAACATAACTTATGGCACAGGTAATGACTCGTGGTATGGTAATATCAAGATTTATTATTCAATGGGCAATCCGCAGCTAAATACCTTCCTTTACTTCCTGGTTCTTTAAGGGTAAAAGGAGGTGTGCAGTTCAACGACTATACGTAAATCGGCCTTTTTTATTTATATAAATTGGCTTAAGATATAGTCTAACCGGGTATAAAAATACTTACTTTGTAGGGTTCATATCCTTATCATAAGTGGACTTTTTTAAATAAAATCTAATTTAAGTTTTTAGAAATAAAAGTCCGGGAAAAGATCGCCTAACCTGTCTGTATATTTAATGATAGGTCAAAGATCCTTGTTTGGATGGCATTTTTACTATTATATGTTGCTTAATCTTCTCAGATATTAACTTTTATTTAAGTCAATATTGATTATCTAGGTGAAGCGGAATTTATAAAAAAAAAATACCGCTTCGCCTATCGCTCACAATTCATCCTACCCTTGGCTGAGAGGAGGGTAGGCGTAGCCTTAGCTCGCTAAGTGATTCAACACGGATGATTAAAGAAATTAAGGTTTTAGATATCAAGAATAATAAAATAACTAGTTACCCGTCTATTCGTAAGGCTGCGTTGGCTATTAATGAAGATGTAAAATCTCTAAATTGTCATATTTTATCTAAAAGTTCCTTAGGGTTAACTACATTATATAAAGATCAATATTTAATAACAGTTGAATCGAAAAAATCTCCAGAGTTATCTACAGGGTATTGTGTTTCGAGCTTTTCAAACCTGAAGCGCAACTGTACCCTTTCGGTAAAAGGAAAGCCAGTTTGCCTAAGTACTAATCCTAATAGGCTTGTCCCGAAAAAGTCTATATTACGTAGCAGGGATAGTATAAATATAAATACTTTAGAATTAAACAAATTGTATGCTTATTATCCAGATAAAACAACCTTAGCCTATGTTTTTAATAATATTGTCGAGGCTTGTCGTACTTTAACTCCTAATAGGTCTAAAAAATTTACGGATTCTGAATTGAAAAAGAATAAAAATACACAATTTATTCTACGTGTTATAAATAAAGGAGTATTAACTAAAACAGAGCAGGGTAAGTTTTATTTGCTTAAAAATCCAGGGTATTCATCTTGTTTAGCTATAGTACTTTGAGGTACAAATTTATGTAGTACTGTCGGGTCTGTTTTCACCAGAGAGGAAGCTAATATGATAAAGCTACCTAATTATCAGTATAGTATTATTATAGGTATTGTTTTATCCGACGGAGGGTTGGCATTATCACATCGTGGTACCAATAGATTTCTGCGGTTTAAACAGTCTTTAAATAAATCTGAGTATGTATGGTTTGTGTTTTCTTATTTAGCTCACTATTGTTCTAGGTTACCTTATTTAGTTAGGGGAAAAAGAGCTGAAACAGATACTTTAGCTTTAGAATTTTATACCAGAGCTTTGCCTTGTATCAATGAAGTTTATTCTATATTTACTTTTAACGGAAAAAAAATTATACCTTTAAACATTTACAATCTTTTAACTCCGATAGCCTTAGCCCATCTTATAATGGGAGATGGATCGAGTAGAGACTACGGGTTAACTCTTTGTACAGATTGTTATACTATACATGATGTTATTAGGTTAATGAATGTTTTAATTATACGTTATGGTATAAATAGCACATTACAAAAAAAGAGAGATAATCAATATCGTATTCATATTAGATCTAGTAGCATGCCTTTACTTAGATCCATTGTAACACCGTATATGCATTCATCAATGTTGTATAAACTAGGTGTACGTAAGGATAATTAATTTCTTATTAGGTACGGTGAACCATTCATTCTAAGGTTTGCTCGCAAAATGTAATATTAAAAACTTAAAAGTTATAATATGAGGGTGAGATGAGGAGGGTATCACATAACCAGGACAAGCCGACAGGTTTATTTGCATTTGCATCAATGTTGGCATTTTTACTTCTATCCGGTGCATTTTTTTGTATATTTGAGTATATTTTTTTATATCTTAAATAACAGCTTGTCCATAGCTTTTTTGAGGAGGCTACGCCACCTGCTTTTTTTATCGATGTTATATCGAGAAATTTTTTTATTTTAATAAAAAAATACATCGATATATAAAAAAATTTAAACCAAGAGCCTGGTCGGTTTGATGTTTTATTTATGATGCCCTCTTTAATATTTATCATAAAAAAGTAGGGCGGACTTACGCTACCGTGAGCTCACCGTCCCCTGGACGGGATACGCTACTGCCATACGCAGGCTAGGACTACTGCTGCTTTTTTTTAGCTACGGGTCAATCGTTTAGGACTGAGGATCCTAAATTAGGCCAATTTGTAGGAGTGAACCTCCTGCGTAAACCATCAAATTGTCGGGAAAGCCCTAAAGCAATTTCAACCTAACTAATCTAGTAATAGAGTTGGTGGCACAGGTAATGACTCGTGGTATGGTAAAATCGAAATTGAGATCTGAAAGGAAATGGGTAATCCGCAGCCAACCACCTACTGCTTATGGAGGAGTCCCAGCAAGTAAGGGTGTGCAGTTCATCGACTAGATGTTGGTTGGCGTTATTTATATAATGCTTAAGATATAGTCAAGCCCCACTCGAAAGAGTGCAGAATAACCATTATCATAAAGGCTAATGTGGAATATGTTATTTGTTAAATGGATAATTTGTCATTATTCAGGGATAAGTCCCTTAACTCTCCCAATATAAAAGGGAAAAAAGGGAGATCAGCTTTTTGCATTAATGATGGCGTTTTTATTGTTATATGTTGCTTAGTATTAATATTGTTACTTTTATATTATAAGGGCAGTATTTTATTATTAATGTTTGTTTATTGGAGCAGTATTCGCCTAGCGGAGCCTAGCCCTGCACATTTTATTTATAAAAAAATTTCAAAGAAGGGACGCTATACGGTGGCTGGCTATACTTCATTAGCCAGCCGCCCTTATATAGGAACTTCAATTCTATGTAAACCTTTTTCTATACAATATAGGCTGGAATATTCAGCCCATCGGTGTTTTTTAAGTACTAAAGAATCTGTTTTAAATAAGGCTTTATATAAATATGACAATCCTATAGAGCAACGAGGTCAAATTCGAAAAGATAACGACGGAAAACCAGGAATATATATGTGAGTTAATAAAGTTAACGATAAAATTTATGTAGGTAGTGGAATTTCTCGAGCTCTGCTGCTTTTTTTATATATATAAAAAAATTTATAAAAGAATTACAGATTATTACCAACCATGATACTTAAGATCTCGAACTAGTCTTTATATTTTAAGAGCTATTTTAAAATATGGATTAATAAATTTTTCGAGCTCTGCTGCTTTTTTTATATATATAAAAAAATTTAGTAATTTTAGAGCATACTGATCCTAATAATTTAATTATGTGTGAACAAAAATGAATCGACATACTTAAACCCGAGTATAATTTAAATCCGATTGCCAAAAACAGTTTGGGATACAAACATACTCCTGAGTCTTTAAAAAAGATTAAAAATCGAGTTATTTCAGAGGAAACAAAGTTAAAAATGAGTAAAAGTGCTAAGGAGAGACTTAAACAAGAAGGAAAACGAAGTCATTTTGAGGGTAAAAAGCATTCTGAAAAGTCATTAGCTTTAATGAAAAGGTATAAAGTAGAGATTACAGATATAGAAACAAATCAAATTTCTACGTACAACTCTATACAAAGTGCTGTAAAAGGAATTGGATATGCAATTTCATCTGTGTTGAGATGGGAGGCTAAATATAAAGATTCTAGTGTACCAATGGAACCGTTTAAGGGAAGGTATTACATAAAAATTTTTCGTGATAAGTAAAAAAATTTGAAATTTTTACTAGCTTGCGTACTAGAAAATAATAAA
>Ga0210402_10006817_pt1 | contig 10066 bp, 17 predicted proteins | sample IncBWC7MmetaG_FD_161055 | JGI IMG/M metagenome (GOLD analysis project Ga0210402, IMG submission 161055) | Forest soil microbial communities from Barre Woods Harvard Forest LTER site, Petersham, Massachusetts, United States - Inc-BW-C-7-M | ecosystem: Environmental > Terrestrial > Soil >...
TGACCGGAGACTTTTCCTAAATGCCAGTTGCCACCAACGGTTCTAATCCATACTTGTTCGCCTGGCTGTACATATCATATATGATAAGGCACCGTTTAAGATTCGCGAAGGGATGCCACTTACTCTAAATGTATATGGCCAAGGTTCGTCGACATCGGATGGTTGTGGTTCGGAAAAGGTAGCGTCGCTGTCTGTATCACTCCACGAGTCTAGTTCTTCTGGAGAGACAGCGCGCAGCTTCTGTGGCATCACGAATCGATCGGGGTAAGAGACGCCGCGAGCAGCCTTGTTGGGACTGGGCATGATCTGTGACGAAATACAGGAGGATGACAGAGATCTTGTGATGATGCGGGTAGCAAAGTGTTGAGAGATGGGGTTAAGATGGAAAGGACCGCCGTACAGGCTCCTCCTTATAAACCCAGAGTGGCGTGCCACATGTTGTGGCCGTGGTCTTTGTTGCCTCCATGTGTGGAAATAATGTTTGTCCACGTACAACAAAACAAGGACCGCGATATTGGTTTTGCCTAATGAGGAAGGTGCTCACAGCTTTGGCACGCAGAAGACAACAATAGTGGGCAATTGTGGTAATCGGAGGTGTGGTAAAGGCGCGGTTCAAAGCGCGCGTCTCGGGCTTCTAATTCTACCCATCGATGGTGTGATGGTGAGAGGTGTGACTTCCGCGTGTCGTGTCAACAACCTCTGTGATCTTGATCAAAACTTGACCCAAAACTTGACTAAAACCTATGAAGCTGGTGGCCATCAGGAGTCCAAGACCGTGATCTGAGGGATAATAAGATGTTATGATTCTTCATTCCAGGGGTGCCAAGCTGCATTGTCAAGTCTGAAAACATCAGTGACAATTGTCAGGGCAAAACATCAGGTGATTTTACATAACCCCATTTGGACAGCCAGCTTCAGATCCTAACATGAACAAGCAGAAACCAACCGCCTGCTAAATCAGATCCATCGCTTTGTCCATTTATTCTCTGTGGTTGCACCTGGAACACTCATGGCAAACGCAAGCAGCTTAGACGTGAGTGGCTATATGTGGTTTTCCGTTGCCGTTTTCAACTAGCCGTCTTGTCCAGCGAGCCATCGAGATCGTGCAGAAGGCTATTGATGAGGATGTCAAGCAGAATTACCCTGAAGCATACAGGCAATATCAGAACTCGCTTGATTATTTCATGCTTGCGTTGAAGTGTACGTTGCAATTCATTCACATCTCCGATCTTGTAAATAACATTGCTTTTCAGATGAGAAGAATGACAAGTCAAAGCTATTGATCCGGACCAAGATAAACGAATACCTCGCCCGCGCTGAGACTCTTAAAGAACACTTAACAGCAGCAGGGGAGAAACGTGCGAGAAGCGCCGTTGGTGTCAACGGTGCCACAGGTGGACCGGGGGGCGGTGGCAAGAAGTGAGTTCGATTCATGGTTGAACTTGGAGATCAACTCACGACTTTCGATCGTAGGAAGGATGGAGAGGACGACGATCAAGATCCAGAATTGAAGAAACTGCGAGCGGGATTGTCAGGCGCCATTCTTGCCGAGAAGCCGAATGTGAAATGGGACGACGTCGCTGGTCTGGAAGGCGCCAAAGCCTCATTAAAAGAAGCCGTTATTTTACCAATCAAATTTCCTCACCTCTTTACCGGAAAACGTACACCGTGGAAAGGTATCCTGCTCTATGGTCCGCCAGGAACGGGAAAATCGTATCTCGCAAAAGCAGTAGCTACCGAAGCTAAAAGCACATTCTTCAGTGTCAGTTCCAGTGACCTCGTCAGCAAATGGCAAGGAGACTCTGAGAGGTAAGTAACGCCCGTTTTGGTCACCTGTGAGCGCATCTTGATTGCATATGGTAGACTGGTGAAGCAATTATTCGAGATGGCACGAGAATCAAAACCTGCCATTATCTTCATTGATGAGATTGATTCACTTGCTGGAACACGTAACGAGTCTGAGTCGGAGGGGTCAAGGAGGATCAAGACAGAGTTTTTGGTGCAGATGAATGGCGTGGGACATGATGACACTGGTGTGTTGGTTCTTGGTGCTACAAATATTCCCTGGCAACTTGATAACGCTATCAAGCGACGGCGAGTAACTTCATACATTTTCATGGATTAATTACTAATTGTCGCGCACCAAAATATGTTTGGTTTGTAGATTCGAGAAGAGAATTTACATCCCTCTACCTGGACCAGACGCACGAAGACATATGTTTGAACTTCATGTCGGCACGACGCCTTGCGAGCTTAGTCCGAAGGACTATCGTGCTCTGGCTGACAAAACCGAGGGGTGCGTGGTGATCCGGTCAATTGTTTCTTCTCCCTAATGCCCTTTGAATCCATCACCAGCTATACCGGTTCCGACATAGCCATCGTCGTACGCGATTCCCTCATGCAACCTGTTCGCAAAGTCATCTCTGCCACCCATTTCAAACGTGTCGCCGATCCTGCCAACCCAGACAGCACGGAGCTTGTAAAGTGGACACCATGCTCTCCAGGAGACCGAGAAGCCGTAGAAAAATCTTGGTCGGATGTTGACTCAAACGAACTGCTTGAACCACCACTAAAGATGAAAGATTTCTTGAAGTCTCTGGGTACCGTGCGGCCGACAGTGACAGAAGCAGATATTAGACGGCATGATGATTGGACGAAGGAATCTGGTATGTTAGTTTTACTCGTGCATGTCTGATAGAGCTTTGAACATTCCTTTCATTCCAGGCAATGACGGAGCATAAAGAACATTATATTTATTGGTTATGATTTTAACTTGTATCTTCCTGGATGTACAATGTCGAGTGGTTGGACCTCGAGTTTTTCTTGTTGCGGAAGGGTCTTTTACGTTAGAACTTCATATATAAGGTTCGAAACAGTTTGCTGTATTCGAACAGCTCAATAATCTTCATTGTGGTTTTGCTGACCACCCAGACCGCGCAGAAAACATGCATCAAATTACGGCGTTGCGGCCTATATAAATGCAGGTCTTGCAGACGCAGAAAAGAAGCACGCAATATCAGGAATTGGCTCTCAAATCCGAATGATTCCAACCTTGCCGTAACAACTGCTAACATATAACGGAAAATGCTTCCCAATATCCCAAACTGTGTATCAAGTTCCGTCATTGCCTATAACCAAACGTCAATTCGACAAAAAAGGCCGGAAACGCTCAAAGATGCATACCAAATGCTTTAGTCCACTCCTGATGTTGTCGAATATCTGCTTCTACTACAGTTGGCCGCACAATATCCAATGACTTCATGAAATCTCCAATCGTCAACATCGGGTCGAACAGTTCGTCAGGGTGGACATCTACCCAAGACTTTTCCACTGCTTGGTCATCCCCAGGAGAGCATGGGGTCCACTGGACCGAGTCGCGATCGGGGTCTGGCATGGGTTTGAAGTGTGTGGCAGAGATGAATTTGCGTACAGGCTGCATGAGGGCGTCGCGGACTACGATGGAGATGTCGGCTCCGGAGTAGCTTGAGATAAAGAAAGGGAAGCGTTATTCCTTTTACCGAGAACAAGGGAAGAGTGGCTTACCCTTCTGTGCTATTGGCGAGAGTCCGATAGTCTTTCCGAGTTAATTCGCTGGGTGTTGATCCTACGTGGAGCTCAAACATGTGTCTTCGCGCATCGGGGTCAGGTAGTGGGATATGGATTCGCTTCTCGAATCTACAAGTCTCAATTAGACCAACATTCCATTAGGGAACGAAACCAATTCACTAACCTTCGTTTGATGGAGGGATCAATTTGCCAAGGCAGGTTAGTGGCACCGATAACCAACACACCTGCATCGTCGTGCCCTACCCCATCCATCTGCACCAAAAATTCAGTTTTGATCCTCCTAGATCCCTCAGACTCAGTGTCACCGCGCGTTCCAGTCAGAGATTCCACTTCGTCAATAAAAATGATTGCGGGTTGTAATTCTCTGGCCATCTGGAACAGTTGTTTCACCAGCCTGAGAAACAGGTGATGAGGAGGCCATTATATATCAATAATGGAAGCTCACCTCTCCGAATCTCCCTGCCACTTACTGATCAAATCACTGGAGCTAATACTGAAAAATGTGCTTTTGGCCTCAGTCGCGACCGCTTTCGCCAGATACGACTTTCCTGTCCCAGGTGGCCCATACAGTAGAATGCCCTTCCATGGCTTGCGCTTGCCAGTAAAGAGGCGAGGAAATTTGATGGGAATGATGACTGCCTCTTTCAAAGCGGCTTTGGCACCCTCAAGTCCCGCAATGTCTTCCCACCTGACGTTGGGAGTTTCAGTCAACATTGCCTCGGACAGGCTGGCTCGGAGCTTCTTCACTTCTGGATCTTTCTCGTCGGTCTCTTTTCTGTGAGTCATAATACTTATAACGAGCTCTCATAATTTAATGCAACGCAACCGGACTCACTCTTGAGAGTTTACAGATCCATTCATCGTAATGGCTCCCCTGGCTGGTTTCCCCCCCTCTCGTGCAATATGAGCCTTAAGAGTTTCCGCGCGGGTAAGATAGTCATTGATCTTCGCTCGAATCAGAATCTTGAGTTGACTGTTTGTCTCGTCTGTAAACCAGCTTGTCATTGGCTGATCTTGCCTGTAAGATTCATCCTTACGTTTCAAAGCAAGTACAAAATAATCGAGTGCGTTTAGGTACTCTTTGCATGCTTCGGCATAGTTTTGCTGGACATCGTGGTCGATTGCTTTCTGCACCATGTCGATGGCTCGCTGAAAATGTCACATTTAAGGAAGTCTAGACAGATACACGAGAACAACTCACGTCTAAGCTGTTTGCGACTGCCATAGTCAATGTGTAAGACAAGTTGAAAGGTATCGAAACTAAGAATCGCAGCACACCGATTATAGACCGCGTGGCTGCGGCTGCGGAAAGTTGAAAGGGACATCTATCTTGATGTCTTGACGATGACTATTCAAAAAACATCGACTTGCAGGCATGGGCGGTGATGTATATTTTAGGATTCTAGGGCTTGTGCTGCGGTAACCCGGTGAGTGTGACTGTATTGTTGCCAACATCTGCCAGGTATTGAAAAGCTCCAAATCCTTAAGACGCAATGGGTCATCTTGAGAGCCAGTCGGGTCGCCCCGAGATCAATTTTGGGTGATATCTTGCATTTCGATTCGACGGATCCGGAATGGTATCAGATATCAGTGGGAATTCGATCCTGAGTGGAGGAAAATGAGGAAAATATTCAAAAAATATTAGACGCGTTGAGCACGTGGCATGATCATGAGACATATAAGCGTGACTCGGTACTTCTTCAAGCTTGAGTATCATCCAAGTTTAGTTTCCTACTTTCACAATTCATTGACGGCCACGATGACAAAAGGGTATCTCATGAACAGTCTCATCGAAAAGGTTTGATAATCACCCACGAAGCTAGCCCAAATCTGCCAACTGACACCCTATGCGCCCCTTAGATGCAGTCACCAGACCAAGACTTTCGGTATGTCTTTACGACGCGTTTCAGCCCACTTTGAGCTAATGAAGATCGCGCCAAAGATTTATGGGTCTGAATGACTTGATGACGGAGATCAAACAGGATCAGGCTTGTTTTGTCGGTGATGAAGCTGTGGAGAACAAGGTGTTGAAGCAGGTCCTGGCGCTCGTGGAAGACAAAATATCAGAAGTCAAGAACCAAGCTGTCAAATGGTATGTCTTTTTCATCCTGAGATCGAACTGAAAATTGATTTGCCCCGAAATAGCTTGGGACAACTCATCAAAATTATTCGCCAGCCACAAATGGAGATGGTCGTTGACAAGCTCATTGAATTTTCCGGCGGCAAGGACGAGGAGCTTAGGGATATATCTGGCCTTGGTATGTTTTCGGTGCCCTTGGGTTCGAACCAAATTTTGACTGGAGGACGTGTGGTACAGCGCTCAAAACGATTACTGCAGAATTGCCCCAAGATGGCAAGATCGCAGCCACCACATGTGCGAAGCTGACACCTAAACTTCTCGGGCAGATAGAGAGTGTCAGTGGTTCGTTTCATTTGATCGATATTTTCTAAACTTGTCTCGACAGTCCGATACTCCTCCAGAAGCGCTCGTTGAGACCTTGTCCATCCTTTCCATACTTATTAGCCGCTTCCCAAATCATCTATCTAGTGCTACATTCAACCCCCAACCGTTGACTGTCCTTGCTCCATTGCTATCTCACCCCCGTCCCGTCGTCCGAAAACGTGCTATCATCACCCTCTCTCAGTTCATCCCCATCTCGCAGCCGGCACTCTTCAATGACCTGTTGAAATCGAATGTGTTCCCTTTCCTTGCTTCCTCCGCAAATATCGAGAAACAAAGGACGACTGCGCAGTTGGTTGCTGCAGTCGCGCGGCAGTCACCCCTCCAGATCGCACCTGTTCTGGGCTCGATTGTACCCGGGATCTTGCAAGCCGTTCAGAGAGATGATGACGAACTTCGAGAGAGTGGCCTCCAGGTGAGCTGAGAGTTTTTATCTTCAGCAATTGACCATTCAGCTTGCATTTCAGGCTCTTGAGGCCCTCCTATTGCGTTGTCCCTCAGGTATCACTCCCTACTTAACTTCCATCGTCCAGGCGGGCAACCAGTTCATCAAATACGACCCGGTACGTTATCGTTGCATATTATTCTACAAACCCGTCTCATCGTTCACAGAACTATGCTGGCGATAATGACGACGAGGACGAGGAAATGGCAGATGCCGATGCTGATGATGATGATGATGACGCTGAACTTGACGAGTGAGTAACGATCCTTACTCACGAGCACAATTCACTGAAACCATTTGGAACAAGGTATTCTGACGACGAGGACACGTCTTACAAAATCCGTCGCTCCGCGACCAAATTGCTCGCCGCAATTGTAGGCACTCGCCCAGAACTCCTTGGTTCAATCTACAAGGAAGTCTCCCCAGTCCTCATCTCTCGCTTTGGCGACCGTGAAGAAACTGTCCGCTTGGAAGTCTGGGCCACATATGTCGTGCTCCTCAACCAAACAGCTGTCTATGGTGGGCTTCCACAAGCCAAAGATGCGGCCGATTCCACCCTCCGCGGGAAGAGAAAACGCGATACTGAGACTACGGAGACTATGGACGTGGAGGAGACCCCATACACACTCCTGAAGAGCCAAGTGCCCTCGCTTTCGAAGGCTCTCTTGAATCAGCTTAAATCGGCCAAGACTCCTCCTGCGACTCTTCAAGCAGGTTTTAAGCTGCTTTATGCGTTGCTGGACGTATTGCCCGGCTCCTTGTCAAGCCAAGTACCCCTCATTGCCACGACATCCAAGTTGATCTTGTCCCAATCACCCACGACCTCGACGTCTGCTCTACATCTGACGTGTTTGTCTTTCCTTGCCTTGTTCTTCGCAACACACTCCCCTCCGACATTTTCAAGCTCTCTCTCAACTCTTACCCCTGTCCTACTTAAATCTGTCCGTGAGAGACATCCTCGTGTCGCTTCTGAATCCTTCCGTGTGTTCTCCGCCCTGCTTAATGCACTGAAACCCGTGAAAGGCTCCGACTGGGCTGATCGCGTGTATGACGAGGCTGTGACCAAATTGAGCAGCCACGATACTGACGCAGAGGTCCGGGCTTGTGCAGAAGATTGTATTGCAGATTTGTGGATTTGTGCCACGGATGTCGTGAAGGGGAAGAATGGGAAGGAGTGGGAGGCTGTTTGCAGGTCTACGGGCAAGACGGATGGAGCCGTCAGGGTTGTGACCAAGGTGGCGAAGGAGGTAGCTGTGGGCGATGATTGGGTTAATGGGTGTGTGGAGTGGCTGATGAATTTGATGAGGAAGAGTGGGAGGACTGGCAAAACTGAAATTTTCGTTGCATTAGATGTTCTACTGAGGAGGCGAGTTTCGTTATCTACACTCCATTTCGTGTGCTAATTCAATTTCATGCTAGCTATACCTCTGGGGTCCCTCCAGATCTTTCTTCGGTACTTGTACCTCAAATTAAGACATATCTTTCCACATCAGACATATCCCTTCTCTCCCAAGCATTAATCATTCTCGCTCTTCTCCTCGACCTCTCCCCGTCCACGACCTTCCCAGAAGTCGAAAGGGATCTCCTCTCGGAAATCTACCGCATCGCCCATTCACCACTCATCTCTGGTGCAGCCCTCGATTCTCTTCTCGCCTTCTTCTCAGCGTTGGTACAGGCTGACAACCAGATTGCCACACATGTTGTGCCAAACTTAGTTATTTCGGTTGAGAAGGCGCCCAAGGCTGATGCTAGCCCAGCCAATGTGGCCAAGTGTGTGGCTCAGGTCGTAAAGAGTCAGCAAGCTGTTGCGGCCGGAACGATTGCAGAATATTCCAAGCACACAAAGGTTCATTGCATCATCTTGACTGGTTGGTCGGTTAATGACTTTTGGTGTCCTCTGATAGAAAACATCTAAAGCCAAGTCGTCGCTTGTTGTCCTCAGCCTCCTCATCTTGGGGGAGCTTGGACGATTCATGTAGGTCATGTTTATCTTGCAATATTTTCCGAAACTCACGTGTGGGTATATGTTCCCAGTGACATGTCTCCTCAACGCGAAATATTTGCAAGCGCTATCGATCATTTCGCTGCTGAACAGGAAGAAATACGGGCTGCCGCTGCATTTGCCGCTGGTCAGTCTTGTCCATATCCCGTCACGGTTCTAATCCTGATTTACTTGTATCATAGGAAACATTGCCATCGGTAACCTGCACCAATTCCTCCCTGCCATCGTCAGAATGGTTGAGAGCGATGCCAAGAAACGCTTGTTGTCCTTACATGCTCTGAAGGAGGTTGGCTACTGCTATTCCTTCTGTATTTTAAGCTGGACTGACTGCTTTGTCCTTTTACTCAGGTTGTCACGCATTGCTCTCACGGGCAATTGGAGGGCGTCGCAGACATGTTGTGGGTGCCACTTTTTGAGAACTCCGAAAATTCAGAAGAAACAACGAGGAATGTTGCTGCTGCCTGCCTTGGGAAATTGGCAACCACCCATCCTTCACGGTATCTGCCGCAGCTGCATGTGCGCCTTGTGCCCCCTACGCAATCCTCCCCGCACTGACAAATCCTTGCTCTGCCAGGCTCGAATCCACGACAAAAATGCAGCAACAAGGGCCACTGTAGTATCCGCAATCCGGTACACTTTTGCAGACACCTCCCAATCATACGACGAGCTTCTCGCACCACTTCTGGTCGACTTCCTGTCATTAATGCTTGACCAAGATCTAGTAAGATACTGCCTCATTTTGCCAAACAAATTGATTTTCATCATCTTCTGCCTGCACAGACTGTCCGTCGTCTAGCCCTGTCTTCCTTGAACTCCGCTGCACGAACTAAGCCTTACCTGATTCGGGATCATCTGCCATCTCTCTTACCCAGCTTGTACAAAGAAACCATCATCAACCCCGACCTTATCCGCACCGTTCAAATGGGCCCGTGGACCCACAAGGTGGACGACGGTCTCGAAGCTCGTAAAACTGCTTATGAGACCATGTACACTCTGGTATGCATTGTTTTCTTCCTGTCGCTTAGTAATATTTATTCTCCCCTCTTCCATTAGCTCGACACTTGCCTAACCAAGCTCGATCTTCACGAATTCCTCGGTCGAGTCCTACCGGGCCTCGCCGATGACTCCGACGAAATTAAAGTCATTTCGCACATGATGCTCTTCCGACTTTCCCAGGTCGCCCCCGCCGCAGTCTCTCAACGACTAGAGGAAGCCACCCCTCAACTCGAAAAGACCATGAAGGGTGCGACTGTGACAAAGGATACTGTAAAGCAGGATTTGGAGAGGGCTGCCGAATTACAGAGGAGTGCGCTGAGAGCCATTGCTGCCTTAAGCAAGATTGGTGCTGGGGTTTCCCTGAGGTTTGATGCATTTGTGGAGGAACTGAAGAAGAGTTCTTCATGGGGGGCGGAGTTCAAGGAATTAGTCGGTCAATGAGGATATATAGGTTGTATGTAGGTACGAAGTTTCTGAAACGTCTGTCTAGGAGAGACTAGGTTGTATGCGCTTTTCACAAACGATTGCGACGTACGCCATAGCTAGTTTTCCATTGCAAATCCACGCTGTCTTTTGTTCCCTTTTCAACGGTCAC